>Ga0114946_10001936_pt1 | contig 14217 bp, 14 predicted proteins | sample WalLakDeSediment_FD_88676 | JGI IMG/M metagenome (GOLD analysis project Ga0114946, IMG submission 88676) | Lake sediment microbial communities from Walker lake, Nevada to study Microbial Dark Matter (Phase II) - Walker Lake 11/02/13 Deep Sediment | ecosystem: Environmental > Aquatic >... | reverse complement strand
TGGCGCTGCTGGGCTTCCCGCTCCTGGTGGTGATGTTCAACAGCGTCACTGCTTCGGTCGGGGGTGGGAACTAGGCGCCTGCGGGTCCGGACGGGCGTAGAGCACCGGGCTGCGCGGCGAGAATCCCGCCCCGCCGGCACCCGCTGGGGAGCGGGACCTTAACAGCCACAGTCGCTGGCCAAGCTGACCGGACCCTGACCGGTCGCCGCCAAGCAGCGGATTGGCACCCCGTGGGACTTGCCAAATCCGGACGCGGCTGCTATACTGCCGTCAGTCTTATCCGTTCTTCATGTTCAGGAGGTCTTCATGAGCACCCTCAAGCGGTTCTGGAACGATGAGAGCGGCCCCGAGTTGGTGGAGTGGGCTGTCGTGACCATCATCCTGCTGGTCGCGGCCGTCATCCTCTACATCGCGGTCGGCCGCGCCCTGGGCGCCGTCGTGTGCGCGATCTACTGCTGGCTGAACCAGGTCAAGTCCTCGAGCGGACACCAGTCGGCCACGCGCACGGTCTGCGACAGCGAGACGCACGAGAGCTGCGGCAACTAGGCGCTCATCGGTCCGCACGGCGTCGGGCAAGGCCCGAGCCGCAAGCAGTGTCCGGGCAGGGCGGCACACGTCGCCCTGCCCGGTCCATGTCCGGTATCCGTGCCGTTGTCCCAACCCGCCGTCCGGCGTGACGGCTGGGCCGCGGCGCAGGCACGATTCCTGCTACTGCCGTAGCTGCGGCCCAAGGGACGGCGCCCGAGGGCTTGCGGCAACGACTAGCGCGCGCCGGGACGCGCCGCGGCGGTTCCGGTGCCCCACCTGGAGGTTGCACCATGTACGCCATTGCCAGGCGATTCTGGGACGACGAGGGCGGCGCGGAGATGGTGGAGTGGGCCGTGGTGACGATCGTGTTGCTCGTGGCCTCGGTACCGGCCATCCTGGCGCTGCAGGGCGAGTTGCTGGAGATGTTCGCCAACGTGTTCGCCGCCATCGAGAAGCCGCCCCCCAGCCAGTACTGATGCTGGGCTGCGGCCCCCCGGGCCGCGGGACTACAGGGAGACGCGTGCTCCATGACGTCCGTTGCCGATCTTGCCGCCGTCTGGCCGTTGCTGGTCAAGGTCGCCGTGTCCGCCTGGATGATCGGCGTGTCCGTCCTGGACCACCGCACGGGGCGCATTCCCAACGCCCTGACCGGTCCGGTGATGCTGGGCGTGGGCGCGCTGCAGCTGTCTCGGGTGGCGGTGGGCGACTGGGCCAAGCTCGGCCTGTTGCTGGCTTGGGCACTCATCTTCGTGCTGTGGATGCTCCACTTCATGGGGGGGGGCGACGCCAAGTTCCTCATGGCGCTGTACGCCCTGTTTCCCAACATGGCGTTCACCACGGTGCTGGCACTGATCTTGCTACTGCTCATCATACCGCTGGTGTTGCTGGAGGTGCGGCGGCGACCGGCGGGACAGAGCCTGGGGGCGGCCTGGCGAAGACTGGCAACCGGTCAGGTCATGCCCACGGAGAGGGATCTGCACGAACGCGGGCGGCGCTACGCGTGGACGTTCGCGGTGCCGGGACTGGTCTATGCCTGGCTGTACTGGGGGATCTAGTGTCCCGTTCCGTCTCGAGTGCCGAGGGCGTCGTTGGACAGGGCGCCAGGAACCGAAGGTGTGCGCCGCCATGTACGGTGAGAGGACACGTGTGATGACGACGCTGGGGCGAATGCGAGTCTGGGCGAGGCGCGGCGCGGCCGATGCCGGGCGGCGCTGCCGGGCAGGGTGGTACCGTTTCCGGGCGGACCGCAGGGGTGCCACGGCGGTCCAGGCGCTGGTCTTCCTGCCGGTGATCCTGTTCACGTTGACGTTGCTCATGGTGCTGTGGCAGACGCTGACCATTCGTCGCTCGCTGCACCACGGCGTGTACCAGGCCACCCGCTACCTGTCGCTGTACCCACCCGACTCGGTGAACCCCACGCCGTGGGAGGAAGTGGCGCGCCAGTTCGTGTACGGCGAGCTGGCCAACAACCCGTTCGTGGACACCAACCGCCTGTCGCCGCCGCTCAGCGAGGTGTCCGTGGACCTCGTGGACGGCGGCTATGCCTGCAAGCAGAAGTTCCGCATCCGGGCCAAGTACGGCATCGCGCGGGCCATCCCGAGCCTGCAGGGCACCAACTTCGTGCTGCCGCACCTGACATGGGCGTATCTGCAGGAGGATCGGCTAGGGGAGGTGTTATGTGAATGAGCGAGTCCGGGAGATGCTGAGGCGGCTGCTGCGGCCGCGCGAGCTGCTCCGCGACTGGCGCTCGGACCGGCGCGGCGCCGCGGCGGTGCAGTTCGTGGCCGTGCTGCCGGTGTTCTTGCTGCTGGTCTTCGGGATCTGGTCCATGTTCCAGCTGTACTCGGCGCAGCAGACGCTGTGCGAGGCGTTGGGCAAGGCGCAGCGCTACCTGCAGGTGGAGGGGCCGTACTTTCCCAAGGACGTGACCTATCCGGACGGCTGGGTACCCTACGCCACGGACATCATCAACTCGGAACTCAAGTCCAACGCCATGACGCCCATGCAGATCGGACCGCAGGACGTGGAGTTCTTCCCGCCGCGGCCGCGGATGGCGCCTAAGGAGCAGAGCGAGGTCGAGTTCTCCGTGCCCAACGCCTGGTTCCACATCCGCGCCACGGCCGAGATCTCCGGCGCGCTTGGCGCCATGGCCAGCCTGTTCGACGAGAACCGCACGGGCAACGTCCGGGTGACCTGCCAGACCGTGGGCTTCTACGAGGAGCCGCCGTTGCGCTCCACGGACAATGCCCAGCCGGGCGCCACGAGGGTGCGGTGCCCGCCCATCCCGCCCCAGTGCACGCCGGGCCCGCGGCCGACCACCTGCTCAGGCCCGAACTGCCCCACGCCCGATCCCTGCCCGTGCGACCCGTGATCGCGGCCACCCGGGAGTGAGCAACATGGAACTCGTACGCACGTTCAACCGAGCCGCACGGGGCCTCACCCGTGACAACCGGGGCACCTCCATGGTCACCACGGCCATCACGCTGCCCCTGCTCATCGTCCTGATCATCGGCATCTACTACTTCCTGTGGTTCCTGACCATCAAGCAGACGCTGCACCACGGCGTGCTGGACGCGGCCAGCTACATCTCGGACCAGGCGCGGTACTGGAACATCGACCCGACCGGTCAGTCCAAGGTGAAGGACCCCACTGGGACCGTGGACCTGTACCCGGCGGACTACTACGAGTGGGAGGCGCGGCGCGTCATCGCCAACCGTCTGCGTGACTTCATGCTGCCGGCGTCCATGATCAGCACCAGCCTGTTCGTCACCGTCACCACCCCCATCCTGGCCTTCTCGCCCGAGGCTAGCGGGCAGTTTCCCATCGAGGAGGGTCAGAAGTGGCAGGAGGCGGGGCTGTGCGGCTCCGGGCGACGCTACCAGCAGGAGGGCCAGTTTCGGCATCCGGAGAACATCCGCTTCCTGATCATGGCCAGCTACAAGGTGCCGCTGTGGCGGGTGTGGATTCCTTACATGGATCCGATCGAGATCACCCTGCACGACCGCGCCACGGGCTACGTGCAGTGCCCGCGCTGGTCCGGCCAGCTGGAGCTGATGAACCCCGACAAGTCGATGTGGCTCGCCATGGAGGGGCCGTTCATGCCGTACCGGCTCCCGGTGACTCCCGGCTTCCCCACCATCACGGCCACCGTTCCCCCGTCCATGGCCACGCCCACGCCGGACGCGACACCTCCGTAGGGGCGCGAGAGCCGCGAGCCGGCGGTGCGGTTGGGGACGGGCACATGATAACGAGCGGGGACCGCGTGGTCCCCGCTCGCTCGTTGGGATGCGCGAGTGCAGCCGCGACGGGGGCGTAGGCAGGCGTGTGCTATAATCGGCGCGGTGGCCCACCGCACGTCAGGCCGGTCGGCCGACGAGATCGTCGCCACGCTGGCCGACCTCTCGCTGTTCGCCTCGCTCACCGATGGCGCGCGGGCCTCTATCGCGAACCGGTTCGAGCGCATCGCCTTCGAGCGTGACGAGGTCATCGTCTTCGAGGGCGCGCCACCGGACTGGCTGTACGTGGTGCTGGACGGGTTCGTGAAGCTCGTCAAGCACTCGGACGACGGGCGCGAGATCATCCTTCACGTGGCCACGAGGGGTGACATGATTGGGGGAGTGTCCGCGTTTGGGCGCCGTCCACACCCCTTCACCGCCCAGGCCATGGTTCCTTCGGTTGCGTTGCGGGCTGCCGGTCCGGACTTCGCCGCGCTGATGAAGGACCATCCGGACGTAGCCAGCCAGACCGTCACGTTGCTGATCGACGAGCTCACGGAGGCTCACGAGACGGCCAAGAGCCTGGCCACCGAGCGCGTCGAGCGCAGGATCGCGCGGCAGTTGGTGAAGCTCACGACGAAGCTGGGGCGGCCCACGCCCGGCGGTGTGGAGATCGCCGTGCCGCTGGCCAGGCAGGACGTGGCGGACCTCGCGGGGACGACGGTGGAGAGCGCCATCCGCGTCTTGAGCCGCTGGCGAAGGGCCGGACTGGTCAGGACGGTGGACGGTCGCCTGGTCGTCGAGGACATGGCGCGGGTGCGGGCGCTGGCGGAGGAGCCGCTCTGACGCTCGCCCCACTCGCATGACGCGTGTCATGGCTCGCGTCGCGAGCGGCCGCTAGAATCTCCCAAGCGCCCGGTCCCGGCCTTCATGTGACGGGTGACGGCTGGAGTCAGCCGAGGAGCACTGCAGCATGGCCTACGTGATCACGGAACTGTGCACCCGCGAAGCTGACTGCGTGGAGGTATGCCCGGTCAACTGCATCGTGCCCGGGTACCCGGAAGAGCAGTGGCCGCTCTTCTACATCGATCCCGACATCTGCATCGACTGCGGGGCGTGTGTGCCGGTATGCCCGCCGGAGGCCATCTTCCCGGAGGCCGACGTCCCGCCGGAGCACGCGCACGCGGCGGAGCTCAACCGTCGCTTCTTCGCGGACGGGCCCGGCTACGCGGCCGGCGTCCAGTTGTACGAACAGGGCAAGCGCAAGTAGCGGACTGCGGCGCGACGGATGTACGCGAAGTCGGACGGCCCCGGAGCACCGGCTCCGGGGCCGTCGTTGCTGTTCTCCGGCCGCGGTGTCGGGGCGCCGGCGATGTCCGAGAAGGATGCCCGGACTGCGCGCTCAGTCGCGCTCGATGCCCAGCAGCGCGTCCAAGGCGATCCTGCCCGGTCCCAACAGCGCCAGGCCCAGCGCCGAGAAGAGCAACACCCAGTCGATGCTGCCGCCCCACACACCGAGCGCCTGGGTCTCGGGATCGGTGGTCAGGAAGGCCAGGCCTTTCACCTGCGTCAGGGCCACGAGCAGCACGATGAACGTGCCGAGGCTGAAGATGCGCGTGAGCACGCCGAGGACGAGCAGGATGCCGCCGACGAGCTCCACGATGAGCACCAGCCAGGCCATCATGACCGGTGCCGGAATCCCCAGGCCGGCGAGCATCCCTCCGCTGAGCCAACCCTCGGGCCCGGCCTGCCACTTGGTCCAGCCGTGAAGGGCCATCACCACGCCCACACCGAGCCTGACGGAGAGCAACCCCAGATCGCGAAGCGGATGCAGGAACGGCAGCGACAGGATCCTCACGATGTTGGCCTCCTCTTGCGTTCTCGCGGCGTCGAAGGCGCCGGCCGTGAGGCGGCAGTGTAGCACAGGCCGGAGACGTGGGGCCACACGGGCGGGGGACCGCAACGCGGCGCCGGCCGGCGCGACGGCAGGGGGCAGGCCAGTACTGCCGAGGGCGCCATGACTGCATGCCGGATGCAGGCCGTGGCGCCCGGCGGGACGCGACTTCGGCCTTTGCCGGTCTGCCAGTACACTTTGTCCAGGAGCCGCGGCCTCGGCACCGGGCGCGGCCGGATCCACACGCAGGCCGGCTGCCCGGCACGGGCGGTCGGCCACATGCTAGAACGGCGGACAGCGAGCAGCCCCATGGCCGAACGAATCACCCCCCGCAGTCAGGACTACTCCCAGTGGTACATGGATGTGATCCGCGAGGCGGAACTGGCGGACTACGGCCCGGTGCGCGGCACCATGGTCATCCGACCGTACGGCTACGCGCTCTGGGAGAACGTGCAGCGCGCGCTGGACGACATGCTCAAGGCCACCGGCCACCAGAACGCGTACTTCCCGATGCTGATCCCCATGAGCTTCCTCGAGCGCGAGCGCGAGCACGTGGAGGGCTTTGCCCCGGAGCTGGCCGTGGTGACCCACGGCGGCGGCAAGGAGCTGGCGGAGCCGCTCGTGGTGCGGCCCACGTCGGAGACCATCATCAACCACATGTTCGCCAACTGGGTGCACTCGTACCGCGATCTGCCCCTGCTGCTGAACCAATGGGTCAACGTGGTGCGCTGGGAGATGCGCACGCGCCCGTTCCTGCGGACGTTGGAGTTCCTGTGGCAGGAGGGCCACACGGCGCACGCCACCGCCGCCGAGGCGCGGGAGGAGGCGCTGCGGATGCTGGACGTGTACCGCAGCTTTGCCCGGGACTGGGCGGCCGTGCCCGTGGTGTCCGGTGAGAAGACCGAGCGCGAGAAGTTCGCGGGCGCGGTGCGATCGTACACCATCGAGGCCATGATGGGTGACGGCCGCGCGCTGCAGTCGGCCACCAGCCACGACCTGGGCCAGAACTTCGCCCGCGCCTTCGGCATCCAGTTCCTGGACGAGCAGAACGAGCTGCAGCACGTCTGGCAGACCAGCTGGGGCATGTCGACGCGCATGGTGGGAGCGATCATCATGGTCCACGGCGACGATCAGGGGCTGCGCCTGCCGCCGCGCCTGGCGCCCGTCCAGGTGGTCATCGTGCCGATCTGGCGCGACGACGCCAGTCGCGACAAGGTCCTCGCGGCCGTTGCCGGCCTGCGGCAGGCGCTCGACCCCCACCTCCGTGTTCGCGTCGACGATCGTGACGAGAGGCCCGGCTGGAAGTACAACGAGTGGGAGATTCGCGGCGTGCCGCTGCGCGTGGAGCTTGGGCCGCGCGACGTGGACGCCGGCACGGCGGTGCTGGCCCGGCGCGACTCCGGCGCCAAGGAGACCGTGCCGGTCGCGGACATCGGCCGCTGCGTTCTCGACACCCTGGACGACGTCCAGGCCCAGCTCCTGGCGCAGGCCGAGGCGCGCATGCGGGACAACACCCGCTGGGCGGATGACTACGACGGCCTGAAGGAGTCCGTGGCGGCCGGCGCGTTCGTCCGCGCGTACTGGGACGGCAGCACGGCCGACGAGGAGCGTATCCAGGGCGAGACCGGCGCCACCATTCGCTGCCTGTCGTTCGATGGTGCCGAGCGGTCGGGTCCGTGCCTGGCCACCGGTCGCGCCACCCGCCGCGTCGCGGTCTTCGCCAAGGCGTACTGATCGGTCGCCGGCGCCGCGGCCGCCCGATCGCCCACAGGAGCACGAACGTGGTTCGGGACGTGGATTGGCTTATCGAGCGCGCGCGCGTGCTGACGCTTCACGACGGTCGGCCCGGGCCGGCAGCCGGCGCCGCGCAGGGCGAGATCGGCGGCATTGGCGAGGGTGTGGTTGCCGTCCACGACGGTCGGATCCACGCAGTGGGCGCGGTCGACATCGCCAGGGATCTGCGACCGCGCCGGCTTCTCGACGCGGGCGGCCGCGTAGTGATGCCGGGACTGGTGGACGCCCATACCCATCCGCTCTGGGCGGGCGACCGCGTGGCCGAGTTCGAGATGCGCGTCGCGGGCCGGACCTACCTGGACATCATGGCCGCCGGGGGCGGCATTGCCAGCACGGTTCGCGCCACGCGCGCGGCCGGCGACGCGCAGCTGCTGGACCTGCTGCTGGAGCGGCTGGACCGGTTTGCGGCGCACGGCACGACGACCGTGGAGGCCAAGACGGGCTATGGGCTGGCGGTGGACGAGGAACTGCGCCACATGCGCCTGCTCGCCGAGGGCGACGCCCGGCATCCGGTCCACGTCGTGCCCACGTTTCTGGGCGCGCACGCCTTGCCGGACGAGTTCGCGGGCCGCCCCGACGAGTACGTCGATCTGGTGATCGGGGCGATGCTGCCGTCGGTCGCCGAGCGCTATCCGGGCGGTTTCTGCGACGTGTTCTGCGACCAGGGCGCGTTCACACGGGCGCAGACGGAGCGCATCCTGCGCCGGGCACGCGAGTTGGGGCTGCGGCTGAAGGTGCACAGCGACGAGTTCGCCAACCTGGGCTGCACGGCGCTGGCAGCGGCGCTGGGCGCCGCCAGCGCCGACCACCTGGCGGAGACGCGCCCGGAGGAGATGGACGCCCTCGCCGCGGCGGGGACCGTGGCGGTGCTGTTGCCCGGGACCACGTTCGGCCTCGGCTCCAACCACTACGCCAAGGGGCGCGAGTTCGTGGGCCGCGGCGTGCCCGTGGCGCTGGGCACGGACTACAATCCGGGCACGTGCCCGTGCGAGAGCCTGGCCTTCATGATGGCGCTGGCCACGCGCTACATGGGCTTGAGCCCGGCGGAGGCGCTGGTGGCGGTGACGCGGAACGCCGCCTGTGCGGTGGGGCGAGGCGACCGTGCCGGGCGGCTGGTGGAGGGCTGGCCGGCCGATCTGCTGATTCTGGAGACGGACGACTACCGCGACCTGGCCTACCGCTTTGGGGCCAGCCCCGTGCACGCGGTGATGATCGGAGGCCGGTGGCTGCAACCGACCGCGCCGGCTGGGCCTCCGCCGCCTACATCATCCCAATGATGCCGCCCAGGACCATGGAGACGGCGACCAGCAAGCCGACGATGAGCATGATCTTCTCGCTGGTCGAGCGCGCGCGTCGTTTGCTACGGGCCACGATGAACCTCCGTGAAACGCGACATGGCAACACATCAAGTATAGCCGCCGGCGGCATTCGGGCGCAATCGGCACCCGGGCCGGCTGGTAGAGAGGAGGCAGGCCGGTGGCGGATGCGTTCCTGACGGGCATGGCGGGCGGCGGCCTGGGATGTGTCTACTTCTCCATGCTCGCCGTGGGGGTCTTGTACGCGCTCGTCATCCTGATAGGCGGCGGCGCCGGTGAGGGCGCGGCCCACGTCGGGCCCGCCGACCTGGGGGTGGGCATGGCCGACGGGGTGCACGGCGAGATGGACGTCGCGCACGTCAGTCCGGTGACCATCGCCGGCTTCGTGACGGCGTTCGGCGCCTTTGGCAGCCTGGCGCTGAACCTGTTCGGCGCCACGGGCCCCATCAGCCTGGTCTGGGCGTCCGCGGGCGGATTGCTCGTCGGCGTTGCCAGCCACGTGGCCTTCTACTCGTTCCTGATCAAGCCGCAGGGCTCGAGCGAGGTCACGTTGCGCGATATCCTGGGCGCCCGCGGCGAGGTCATCACCTCCATTCCCGGCGACGGCCTGGGCGAGGTGGCTCTCGTGGCCCAAGGCGGGCGCGTGGTGATGAGCGCGCGTTCGGCGGACGGAACACCCATCGGGCGGGGCACGATCGTGCGGATCGAGGACCGGGTCGGAAGCGTGGCGCTGGTGCGGCCGGCGGGATCCGGGCCGGCCGAGTCCTAGTGTCCCGTTTCGCAGTCGCGGTGACACAGGCCACCGAGGGCCGGGACGCGGCGGGGCCTGCGGAGGGCACCTCCCCAGGCTGTCGGGGTGAAGCCTGCCGAACGCAGGCGGGCGCCCCGGGGCCGGAGCCCCTGGGGAGGTGCCAGCCCGTAGTCGTGCCAACCTGGCCGTATCGCGGTCGGTGCCGACCGACCGCGCGCGTAGTCCGGAAAAGGAGCTGAGCCGTGAGCGGTTTCCTGGCGGGCGTCTCTATCCTGGCGCTCTTCTTCGTAGTCCTCGTCACCGCCTTCGTCTTCGCGCAGCGCTACATCAAGGTGGGGCCCAACGAGGTGCTGGTGATCTCGGGCCGCAAGCGGATGATGGTGGACCCCGTCACGCACGAGCCCGTGCAGCGGAACTTCCGCCTGCTGAAGGGCGGCGGCACGTTCATCATCCCGGTGCTGGAGCGGGTGGACGGGCTGTCGCTCGAGCTCATGACCATCGACGTGGTCACGCCCAAGGTCTACACGGCGCTGGGCGTGGCGGTGACCGTGGACGGTGTGGCGCAGGTGAAGATCCGGGGCGACGACGTGTCCATCTTCACCGCGGCGGAGCAGTTCCTCTCCAAGTCGACGGGTGAGATCAAGAACGTGGCCCTGCAGACGTTGGAGGGCCACCTGCGGGCCATCCTGGGCACCATGACCGTGGAGGAGGTGTACCGCGACCGCGACGCCTTCGCGCAGCGCGTCCAGGAGGTCGCGGCGGGGGACCTGGCCAACATGGGCTTGCAGATCATCTCGTTCACCATCCGCGACATCCGTGACGAGGAGGGGTACCTGGACTCGCTCGGCAAGGCGCGCACCGCCGAGGTCAAGCGGGACGCCGCCATAGGCGAGGCCAACGCCCAGCGCGACGCGCGCATCCAGGCCGCATCGGCCATGCAGTCGGCGCGCGAGGCCGAACTGGCGGCCGAGACCCGGGTGGCCGAGGCCGACAAGGACTACAACGTGCAGAAAGCGCAATACGATGCGCAGATCAACCGCCAGCGCGCCGAGGCCGAACTGGCGTATCCGCTGCAGCAGAACATCACCAACCAAAAGGTTCGCGCCGAGGCCGTCCAGGTGGAGATCGTGGAGAAGACCAAGCGCATCGAGCTGCAGCAGCAGGAGATCCTGCGCCGCGAGAAGGAGCTGGAGGCGACGGTGCGCAAGCCGGCCGAGGCGCAGCAGTTCGAGATAGAGACTCTGGCGCGCGCCCGCCGCTACCAGCTGGAGGCCGAGGCCGAAGGCCAGTCGGCCGCCGCGCGCGCCATGGGCAAGGGCGAGGCCGACGCCCATCTCGCGCGAGGCACGGCAGAGGCGGAGGTGCGCAAGGCACAGGGACTGGCCCAGGCTCAGGTCATCCTCTCGCAAGGTCAGTCCGAGGCCGAGGCCAAGAGGCTCAAGGCCGAGGCGTGGCGGCTCTACACCCAGGCGGCCCTCGTGGAGCAGCTGGTGGAACGGCTGCCGGAAGTGGCGGCGGCCGTTGCTCAACCCCTGTCGCGTACCGAGCGCATCGTGGTCATAGGCGGCACGGAGACCGGTGCGGGCGCCAGCCGCATCACGGGTGACGTCACCGCCGTGATGGCGCAGATCCCGGCGGTGCTCCAGGCGCTCACCGGCATCGACGTGGTGACGGCGCTGCAGCAGTTGGCGCCGGGTGCTGCCGGAAAGGGAGCGCCGGAGGAACCGGCGACCGGCAACCGGGCGCCGGAGGGCCAGTCGGCCGAGCCCGGGCAGGCTGCGGCTGGTGACTGAGGTCGCCGCGGCGCGAGTGGGCGCGTCGGCCGGCTCGCGGGCCGTCCAGCGTCTTCCATGCGGATGTCCCGCCGGGCCCCGCTCGGCAAACTCGGCGTATCCAAACACCGGGGCCGTGCGTTTCCCTTGACAGAGCACAGGCTGCATTCCGGCCGGGGCGCTGTGTTGGGTGCCGGGCGGTGGCAGTCCCAGCGGGCCTATTTCGACGTCATCCCGATACCTACCCCCAGGAGCCCCCACATGGGAGCCATGCCGCGTAGGACGTCGGCACGCCGAAGCCGCCGCATCTTCACGGTTTCGTCGGTCGTGGCGGCTGTTTCGCTGTCCCTTCTCGCCGCCCTTGCGCCGCGTGCCGCCGCCGCGGACGAGCATCTTGGCGCGGCCGCCGGCCTTGCGTCCGCCGGTGGGGTGGAGCAGGAGGTGCCGCTGCCCACGCCGCTGCCGCCCACCGTCAACCCCAACCGTCAGCTGGGACGCCAGGTCCATCTGCCCATCCTGAACTACCTGGGCAACGACGACCGCTGCTCCAGCTGGGTCCAGGTCCAGCTGATCGGCTGCGAGTGGGGCAAGGCCGTCATGCTGACTTGGGGCGAGCCCGGGTTCTGCCCGCCGCAGGCCGCCGGCCCGCTCAAGGTGGAGTGCACCGGCCTGCTCAAGCCGGGCAGCACCTGGAACCTGATGACGAGCCAGATCCCCACCGGGTCCAAGAGCGGCATCGTCTTCAAGTTCTCGGCGCGCCAGCTGTCCGAGTACGGGCTGGACCGGCTGTTCGGCTTCGACGACATCTTTGCCGACATCATGTGCGAGACGTTGTTCTATGGCGTGGTGGGTGACGCGGACGACTACCGGCGCTTCAAAAAGGCGTACAACGAGGGCGGTGTGTTTGCCGGCATCCCCCAGGACATAGCGGCCGGCGACGGCTTCCTGGCCATCAACGTGTTGCGCGACTGTCCCGGCGACCAGACCGCGGGTGTGCGCGTCACCTCGTCCTACAACGGTATCTCCGGCGAGCACCTGGGGGCATACGATCCGCTGTACGGCGGGTACGCGTACTACGTGCCGCTGGTCTACGCCGACAAGGCCGGCTTCAACAGCTGGATCTACGTCCAGAACGGCGGGCTGCAGTGCTCCTCGATCGAGATCTGGTTCAAGGACCAGGAGGACTGCCTCCGAGCGCGGATCTGCGAGGTGTCCACCCTGGCTCCGGGTGAGACCCTCCAGTTCGACCCCAACGACTGTGTCTCGCAGTTCCAGGGCAACGCCTGGGTCCGGGCCAGCCAGCCGCTGGGCATTGCCGTGGACATCGTGGGCCGCGACACGCTGATGACGTACATCGGCGAGCCGACGGAGCTGAACTACACCTTCGACCCCAACATGAGCCTGTACACGCCCGGCAATCAGGTGGCGTTCGGCCCGCTCGTCTACAGCGAGTACCAGGGCTGGGACTCCGGCATCCAGGTGCAGAACCTGTCGCCCGTTACCGCGGCCAAGGTGAAGGTGTACTTCCTGGACCGTGGCGGCGGGGTCATCACCACGCTGATGGACTGGGTGTGCCCGCGCGGCAGCCAGACCTTCTACCTGCCCGTCATCTACGATCTGCCGGGCCATTGGGTCGGCTCCGTTCGCGTCGAGAGCCAGGAATGGGTCACCCCGGGCGGGCCGCTGGTCCTTGGCCCCAACATCGTGGCCGTGGCCATGCTCTTGCGCTACTCGGACGTGCAGCGCACCGACACGCGCGAGGCCATCGCCTACAACCTGCTGCCGGAGCACAAGGTCTTCGACTGGCAGATCGGGTCCGGCAAGGGCGGTCTGGACAGCGGCGTGGGACTGGTGGCCATCCCGTCGTTGCTCAAGGACCTCCGCGGCACGGGCGTCACCACCGAGGTGGCCATCACCAACGTGGTGCCCAAGCCCGGCTTCACGGACTTCGCCATCTTCATCTTCGACCAGAACGGCCTGCTGGATTACGTGTGCCAGAAGCTCAACGAGAAGCAGGTCGAGTACATAGACCTACAGCGCTGGGGGTACATCAACAGCGGCTTCAAGGGCTCGGCCGTGATCAGCGCCACGTTCTGGGAGCACAACGTGTTCTCGCCCACCGGCGGCTTCCAGCGCAACCTGGTGGGGCTGGCGGCGGTGTCCGTGCAGCGGTCGCGCACGTGGTTGGGCCAGGACGTCGCTGGTGACGAGGCGGCCGGCGCGCGCGGCATTCCGTTCTCGCTGGCCGACCTGGCGGGCTGTCCGTTCGGCTTCCACAGCTCGTTTGCGGCGGTGTGCCCGGGTCAGCCCAGCTTCCGCGGCGTCGTCGGCCGTTGCCCGGAGACGTACACCGTCTCGTGCACCAACTGCCCGCTCAACCTGCGTGACGACGGGCTGGTGACCACGCGGGTCAGCGTGGACGTTCCCGCGGGCTGCGTCATCCAGGACTTGGACGTGCGCCTGGACATCACGCACGGCCGCAACGCGGACCTGGACGTCTTTCTGGCGCACAGCGCCATTCCGTTCGGCGCGGTGAACTACAGGCCGTTGTTCAACGACGTGTGCGGCAGCACGGCCAACGTCAGGGCCATCCTGGACGACGAGGCCATGCAGCCCATCGGCAGCGTCTGCCCTCCGGCCGGCTTCCAGCGCTACCGCACGCAGTCGGGTGCCACGCTGCGCAGCTTCTACGGCGGGCCGGCGCGTGGCGAGTGGATCCTGCGGGTGGACGACGACATGGCCGGCTTCTCCGGTCGCCTGGAGGGCTTCACGCTAGAGTTCAAGCTGCGCTAGCGCGATCGCCTTGTGGACGCCCCGCTGCCGGTTCCCGGCGGCGGGGCGTTGCTGTGACGGGCCTGCGGCGCCGTACCGAGCGCCGCCCGGGTCAGTTCCAGCCGATGCGTCTTGCGCCGGCCGCTTCGCAGGGGGCCACGATGCTTCGACGTCT
>Ga0114946_10001935_pt1 | contig 14223 bp, 12 predicted proteins | sample WalLakDeSediment_FD_88676 | JGI IMG/M metagenome (GOLD analysis project Ga0114946, IMG submission 88676) | Lake sediment microbial communities from Walker lake, Nevada to study Microbial Dark Matter (Phase II) - Walker Lake 11/02/13 Deep Sediment | ecosystem: Environmental > Aquatic >... | reverse complement strand
GCACGCTGAAAGAGGGCGTAGACATACGGCCGCGGAGCACCCGAGGGATTCACGAAGGTGACATCCTCGGCATGCCGCAGCGTGAACTCCGGCCCGAGCCGCTCGGCCATCTCCTCCGTTGAATAGCGGTGGACGTCGAGCCCCGCGCACCGCGGTGCGCCCGCCGGTGCGAACTCCGCCAGGAGCACGTGCCCCCCGGGCCGCAGCACCGTCCGCAGATTCCGGAAATAGCCCGTGATCTCCGGCTCCTCGAGGAGGAAATGCAACACCGCGCGGTCGAGCCAGAGATCGCAGGTGGGCAGGCCGGCAGGCAGCGGCTGCGAGATGTCGTGATGGAGCCACACCGGCTCGGGCGTACGGCCGCCGATCCGCTGCCGCAGTTTCCGCAGCGCCTCGTCACTGACGTCGTTGAGCACGAGCCGTGCGCCGCGGGCGAGCAGTTCGTCGACGAGGAGCGACGTGCCGGCGCCCGGCAGGAAAATCGTCGGCGTCGCGATCGCCGGCACACGATCCAGGAACGCGAGTGTCCGGGAGACGTCCCGCTCGTACCAGCCGAGTCGCGAATCGTCCGTGCCGGCGAAAATCTCGTTCCAATGCCTGACCAGATCAGCGATGGCAGACCTCCATTCGAGGCGTTTTCCCTGTCCCCACCATACGGCACGTCCGTTTCGAGGAGCAACCGATCCCTCACCTGCGGCGCGCCAAAGCCTGCCGGACGGCTGTGGCTCATGGGGGGCACGTAGGAGATGGTCTCGCGGCCGAGCGGACGAACCGGGCAGAATACCGACCGACTTTCCCCCAGGACCTTGCCCCGAGGCCAACGCATGAACCTGAAGGAACCGGAGGTGCTCGCCGTGGGCATGCTCACGATGGCCCTGTGCCTCGTGCTCCATGCCGTCTTCATGTTCCTGGTGTTCCGAGCGCAGAGAAGGGCCGTCGCGATCAAGGAAACACCCTGGAGGAGTCTGCCGTCATGAAGCTGGTGCGCTGTGGTGAGCGGGGCCGCGAGAAGCCCGGCGTGCTCCTGGCCGATCGCCGCATCAAGGATCGCTCCGCGCTCGTCACGGCCGACGAGGGGCTCGGCCGCCAGCGGTACGCCTGCGCGTCCGCCTGAAGACGGCTCGCTGGCCATCCGCAGCGGCTTGGTTGCCCCGGCCGCGCTGCAGCCGATAATGGAGGGGCTGCGAGGGAGGCCGCGGCGGCAGCCGCACGGGGGCGGACACCAGGTGTCACGAGGTGTGCCGTGAACCCAGCGCTGAATCCAGCCGAGGCTGTCCCGGCCGGCCGGCTCAACATGGCCCACGAGACGGTCCACCGCCACGTCGCCGAGGGCCGCGGTGATCACGTCGCCCTCCGCTGGCTCGGGGCCGACGGGAGCCGCCGGGAAATCACCTACGCCGAACTGAGTGCCGACGTGGCCCACCTGGCGCGGGCGTTCACCGATCTCGGGCTTTCCCGTGGAGACGTCGTCTTCCTCCTCCTGCCGCGCCGGCCGGAACTGTATGTCGCCGTGCTCGCGGCGCTCCACGCCGGACTCGTCGCGTCACCGCTCTTCCCGGCGTTCGGTCCCGAGCCGATCCGCACGCGGATGGCTCTGGGCCGCGGTCGGGCCCTCGTCACGACCCCGACTCTTTTCGCCCGGAAGGTGCAGCCGGTGCTCGCGGAACTGCCATCGCTCGCGCACGTCGTCCTCGCCGCTGGAACGAGCGTCGCCGGTACGAGCGCCGACACAACGACCGCGGCCCGAGACGCTGCCGCCGGGCGGGCCGAGCTTGCCATCCACGACTTCGCCGCGCTCCTCGCCGCCGCCACCGCGCCGCTGCCCGTCGCCGACACGCGGCCCGACGAAGCGGCGCTCGTGCACTTCACGAGCGGCACGACCGGCACGCCGAAGGGGGCGATCCACGTGCACGAGGCGGTGCTCATGCACCGCCTCACCGGGAGCCAAGCCCTCGACCTCGGTCCCGACGACGTCTTCTGGTGCACGGCCGATCCCGGCTGGGTGACCGGCACCTCCTACGGCATCCTCGCGCCGCTCGCGCTCGGCTGCACCGTCGTCGTGGACGAGGCCGAATTCGACGCCGTCCGCTGGTACGAGATCCTCGCCGCCGAGCGGGTCACCGTCTGGTACACCGCACCAACGGCGATCCGGATGCTCATGCGGGCGGGCGAGGAGGCGGTCGGCGGCCACACGTTTCCGGCGCTGCGGCTGGTGGGCAGCGTGGGCGAGCCGCTCCACCCCGACGGCGTCCGCTGGGGGGAACGCACGTTCGGTCGGCCGGTGCACGACAACTGGTGGCAGACCGAGACCGGCGGGATCATGATTGCCAACGTCCCGGGCCGGGTCATCAAGCCCGGGTCGATGGGCCGACCGCTGCCCGGCATCACCGCCCACGTCGTCCACCGCCGCCCGGCCGCCGACGGCACAGTCGGTGTGGACCTCGTGACCGAGCCCGACGTCGAAGGGGAACTCGCGCTTGCCGTCGGCTGGCCGTCGATGTTTCGCGGCTACCTCGGCAATGAGGAGCGGTATCGCCGCTGCTTCGTCGACTCGCCCGTCGGCCGGCTCTACCTCACGGAGGATCTCGTCCGCCGTGATGCCGACGGCGACTTCTGGTTCGTGGGCCGGGCCGACGACGTCATCAAATCGTCGGGCCACTTGATCGGTCCGTTCGAGGTGGAGACCGCGCTTTTGGAGCATCCGGCCGTCGCCGAGGCGGGCGTGTATGGAGTGCCCGACACGCTGCTCGGCGAGGTCGTGCGGGCGAGCGTGTCGCTCAAGCCCACACACGAGCCTGCCGACGCCACCGGCCGGGAGCGGCTCACGAAGGACATCCTGGCCCATGCCCGCCGGCGGCTGGGGCCGAGCGTCGCCCCGCGACAGATCGACATCGTCGCCGCGCTCCCCCGCACCCGCAGCGGCAAGATCATGCGGCGGCTGCTCAAGGCCCGGGCGCTCGGGCTGCCCGAGGGCGACACCTCGACACTCGAAGCCGGAGCCCCAGTAGAAGCCAGGATGGAACAACCAGCCGATCGCCACGCCCTGCTCGCCAGCATGATCCGCATCCGCCGGCTCGAGGAGCGGAGCGCCGAACTGTATGGGGCAGGACACATCCGCGGCTTCCTTCATCTCTATGTGGGCGAGGAGGCGGTGGCTGCCGGCATCATGCCCTGCCTCACGGCCGACGACGCCGTCGTCGCCACCTACCGGGAGCACGGTCACGCGCTCCTCAAGGGTGTGTCGGCGCGGGCGATCATGGCCGAGATGTTCGGCGTCCGCGAGGGCTGCTCGGGGGGCCGTGGAGGCTCGATGCACCTCTTCGACGCGGCGCGGCGGTTCTACGGCGGCAATGCCATCGTGGCCGGCGGGTTGCCACTGGCGGCGGGTCTCGCGCTCGCCGATGTCCACCTCGGCCGCCGCGGGCGGGTGACCGCCTGCTTCTTCGGCGAGGGGGCGATGGCCGAAGGAGCGTTTTCCGAAACGATGAACCTGGCCGCCCTCTGGCGGCTGCCGGTGCTCTTCATCTGTGAGAACAATCTGTATGCGATGGGCACGGCGCTCTCCCGCAGCCAGGCCCACACGGCCCACCCCGGCGACCTCGCCGCGAAGGCCGCCGTCCACGGGATCGACACCGCGGTCGTGGACGGCATGGACGCGCTCGCCGTGCATGCCGCGGCCACGCGGGCCGTCGCGCAGGTGCGCGAAACGGGCCGACCGTTCTTCCTCGAATGCAACACCTACCGGTTTCGGTCGCACTCGATGTTCGACGCCGAGCTCTACCGCAGCCGTGAGGAAGTCGAACGCTGGAAAGAGCGCGACCCGATCGCCAGCCTCGCGACCCGGCTCGAGCAGGAGGGAACGCTCGACGCCGCCGCCCGCGCGGCGCTCGAAGAGGCAGCCGCCACCGAGATCGAAGACGCCGTGCAGTTCGCGCTGGCCGGCACGCCCGAGCCGGTCGAGGATCTCACGCGGCATGTGCTGACCGAACCGTCGGTAGCGACCCCACGGGTCGCGGCCGCCCCCGCAACGCCCGCTCCGCCGCGCTCCCTCAGCTACCGCGAGGCCCTGCGGGAGGCGCATCGCGCGGCGATTGCCGCCGACCCGCGGGTGTTTCTCACCGGGGAAGACGTCGGCGCCTACGGCGGCGTGTATGCCGTCACGAAGGGGTTTCTCGACGACTACGGGCCGGAGCGGATCCGCGACGCACCCCTCTCCGAGCTCGCGTTCACGGGCGCGTGCATCGGCGCGGCCCTGGGGGGCTGCCGGCCGATCTGTGAGGTGATGACGGTGAACTTCGCGCTTCTGCCGCTCGATCAGATCGTGAATACGGCGGCGACGCTCAGGCACATGTCGGGGGGGCAGTTCTCCGTGCCGGTCGTGTTCCGGATGGCGACGGGCGCGGGCCGGCAGCTGGCGGCGCAGCATTCGCATTCGTTCGACGGCTGGTTCGCCCACGTGCCGGGCCTGCGGGTGGTGGCGCCGGCGACGGTGGCCGACGCCCGGGGGATGCTCGCCGCGGCCCTCGCCGATCCCGACCCGGTCGTGATGCTCGAGTATGTCGGGCTCTACAACACGACCGCCGAAGTGCCGGCCGAGCTGCCGCCGTGCGACCTCGTGACGGCCGCGATCCGCCGCGCGGGCCAGGATGTCACGATCGTCGTCTGGGGCGGCTGCCTGCCCCGGGCCCTCGCCGCCGCCGACCTGCTCGCGGCGGATGGAATCGCCGCGGAGGTGATCGATCTGCGGAGCCTGCGACCGATCGACTGGCCGACGGTGCTGGCGAGCGTGCGCCGCACGCGGCGGCTCGTCGTGGCAGACGAGAGCTGGAAGACGGCGGGCCTCGCCGCCGAGGTCGTGGCCCGCGTCGCCGAGGAGGCGTTCGCCGGACTCGCGGCGGCTCCGGCCCGGGTCTGCACCGTCGAGGTGCCGATTCCGTATCCGCGGCATCTCGAGGAGGCGGCGCTGCCGTCGCCGGAGAAGATCGCCTCCGCGGTGCGGCAGGTCTGCCAGGCGCAGCCGGCCCAGGCGGCGAGCGTGGTGGCAGCCGGTGCGACCAGTCCGGCTGCGGCGGCCCCTGACGCGGGAGAGCAGCCGCGGCCAAGCGCATCGGCAGGCACGATCGAGGTGCGGCTGCCGTCGCTCGGTGCCGACATGGAGGAGGGCACGCTGCTCGAGTGGAAGGTGCAGCCGGGCCAGCAGGTGCACCGCGGCGACATTCTCGCCGTCGTCGACACGGTCAAGGCGGCGCTCGACGTGGAGAGCTGGCACGACGGCACGGTGGCGCGGCTGCTCGTGGAGCCCGGCACGCGGATGGCGGTGGGAACGCCGATCCTCGCGCTCGCCGACGGCGTCATGCCAGCCGCCGCCGCGCCGGCGCCACCGGTGATGCCCGAGCAGGCCGCGCCGCCGCAGCAGGCGACACTCCGGCAGGTGATCGCCGCGGCGATGAGCCGCTCGAAGCGGGAGATCCCGCACTATTATCTGGACGACCTCGTCGTGCTCACCGCCGCGCAGGAGTGGCTCGACGCGGCCAATGCCACGCGGAGCGTCGCCGAGCGGCTGCTCATGCCGGCTCTCTTCGTCGCGGCCACCGCCCGGGCCCTCAGGCAGTATCCGGAGTTCAACGGCTGGTATCGCGACGGGGCCTTCGTGCCGGCCGCGGGCATTCACGTCGGGCTGGCGATCACGCTCCGCGGAGGAGGCCTCGTCGCCCCGGCGATCCACGATGCCGACCGGCTCGCGATCGAGGACCTCAGCGCGAAACTCCTCGATCTCACGCGGCGGGCCCGGGCGGGATCGCTCGGCCGCAGCGAGCTGTCCGACCCCACGGTGACGATCACGAATCTTGGCGAGCGGGGCGTCGATACCGTCTTCGGCGTCATCCATCCGCCCCAGGTCGCGCTCGTCGGCTTCGGCCGGCCTCGGGTGAGCCCGGTGGCGTGCGCCGGCCGCGTCATGGCCGTGCCGACGGTGACGGTGAGCCTCGCGGCCGATCACCGGGTGAGCGACGGCCATCGCGGCGGCCTTCTCCTCGAGGCGATCGGCGGGCTGCTCCAGACACCGGAAAAACTCGCCCTCCCCCTCGAGGTGCCCGCATGACCCTGCCGCCCGCCGACCGTGAGGCCCTCGGGCGACTCGTCCGTGACACGCTCACGGGCATCGCCCCGGAGATCGACCCCGCCTCCCTCGACCCTCGGGCGGCGCTCCGCGGGCAAGTCGATCTCGATTCGGCCGACTGGCTCGAGTTTCTCATCCGGCTCCACAAGGCGACCGGCGTCGACATTCCGGACCGGGTGGCCCGAACACTCACGACCCTGGACCACGTGGTGGACCATCTTGCGGGGCAGGGGCTGTGACCGAACCAAATTCTCATGCCGGCCGTACATGATCCTAACGGAGTCGGTGCAGACTCTGGTGGATGGCGTCCGTCCCAGGTGCCTGTGAACAGGGAGGGTGACATGGATCGTGACACGCTGCTGGATGTGTGCGAGCGGTTTGCCCGGGAGCGCGACCGTATCGTGCTCGGACGGGTGACAATCGACGTGTGCGGGTCGCTCGCGGACCCGACCGCCGAGATCCTGCGGAGCTTCCGCCAAGCCGAAATCTCCGAGAGCGAGAAGAATGCGCTCTTGGCGCTCTTCGCCGATCCGGATGACGACGATTTCGATCTATACTCGAGGGCATGAAGTGGCGAAGGCCGGGCGATGAGGCATGGCGACGACCGCGGCGGCGTGGCGTCAGGCTGCCTCCTCCACCCCGCGGCCTGCCGCGACACCTGAAGCCCTGGTGGCTCCTGACGGCGGCGCTCATCTCGGCGCTTGTGACGGTCGTCGTGCCGATGTGCCCCCGGCACGACGTGGCCGGCCGGCCGCTCTGGCGGGTCGACACCGTGCACGACGGCGACACGGTGACCTGCATCGACACCGCGGGACGGCCGCAGAAGATTCGCTTGGTCGGCATCGACGCCCCGGAACACGGCCAGGCATTCGGCGACGCGTCGCGCCGGGCGCTCGCGGCGAAGCTCGCCGGGGGCGCCGTCCGCGTGGAGGGGGATGCCCGGGACCAGCATGGCCGGCTCCTGGGCACGCTCTGGATCGAAGGCCGGAACCTCAACCGGGAGCTCGTGGCCGAAGGGTGGGCCTGGGTATTCGGGGGGTTCGCCCCCGACGACGATCTGCTCGCCGCCGAGGCCGCCGCCCGCCGCGGCAAGCGGGGCCTGTGGGCCGACACGCAGCCGGTTTCGCCATCCCAGTGGCGGCAGTTGCACCCGCCGGGGCAGTGACTGTGCTGACCGCACTTTCGCCGGGCGTCGGCTTGGTTTAGGGTCTCCGACTATGGCACAGGGTTCTGAGATCGTGATCACCGGAATCGGCGTCATCACGCCGATCGGCATCGGCTCCGATCCCTTTTGGGCGGCGCTCGTCGCCGGCGAGAGCGGCATCCGCCCACTCAACCTCTTTGACGCCAGCTCCCTGAGCGTCCGCTTCGGCGGGCAGATCCCCGACTTCGATCCCAAGCAGTACGTACGGCCGCGGAAGAGCCTCAAGGTCATGAGCCGCGACATCCAACTCGGCTTCGCGGCCGCCGACCTGGCGATCGCCGATGCCGGGCTCGCCGCCGGCGGTGTCGTCCCGGAGCGGTTCGGCGTCGTCTTCGGTGGTGACATGATCTATGCCGACCTCGAGGATCTGGAACCGGCCTACCGGCGCAGCCGGGCCGGCGGCCGGTTTGAGTTTCCGCTGTGGGCGGAGGCCATCCACGAGGAAGTGCATCCGCTGTGGCTGCTCAAGCACCTGCCCAACATGGCGGCCTCGCACATCGCCATCGCCCACGACGCCCGCGGCCCCAACAACACGCTCGTGCTCGGCGACGTGTCGAGCCTGCTCGCGGTCGCGGAGGCGGCGAGCGTCATCCGGCGGGGCTGGGCCGACGTCATGCTCGCCGGCGGGAGTGGCTGCCGGCTGCACCCGACGGCGCTCGTGGCCCGCGGCGACGCCCTGTTGTCGCACCGGGCCGACGACTGCCGCCGGGCCAGCCGTCCCTTCGACCGGGATCGCGACGGCCTCGTCAACGGCGAAGGATCGGGCGTGCTTGTGCTCGAATCGCGGGCCCACGCCGAGCGGCGGGGCGCGCGGATTCGCGGCCGGGTGCTCGCGACGGCGGCGCGGTGCGAGCCGGCGCTCCGCGCCGGACGGTTGACCGGTCGGTCACTGCGGCAGGCGGTGCGGGCGGCGGCGGATGCGGCCGGTCTCGATCCGGCCGCGCTCGGTCATGTCAATGCGCACGGCGTGAGCACGATCGAGATGGATCGCGTCGAGGCCCAGGCCCTGCGGGCGGAAATCGGCGACGTGCCGGTGACCGCGCCGAAGAGCGGACTCGGCCACCTGGGCGCCGGCGCCGGCGTCGTCGAACTGGCCGCGAGCGTGCTCGCCCTCGAGGCGGGGCTCGTGCCGCCGACGCTCAATTACGACCATCCCGATCCGGAGTGTCCGGTCAATGTCGTCCACGGCACCGCGCTCGAGGGCCGACCCGCCACGGCCATCTCGGTCAACATCTGCTCGACCGGTCAGGCGGTGGCCGTCGCCCTGGGCGGGCCCTGACTCGAGCGGGCGTCACGGCCCCTCACCACGAGGCCGTCATGCCGAGCGACGCGCCCATGTAGAACATCTGCCCGCCAGCGTCGATGTAGTTGAGCTCACTGTTGTCGAGATCGAACTGGCGGGGAGCGGTGGCGATGCCGGCAGCCCAGAGGAAGTCCCAGCCCGCCTGCACCGAGAGGTTGGGCGTGATGTTCCAGCCGGCCAGCAGCGTGAGGTCGCCGAGGAAGCCGGCGAAATTCTGTGAGCCCCGGTCGTCGATTCGGAAGCTCTGTTGCTCACCCTCCTGGTCGGGAGCCGTGCCGCTGCCCGTCTGCGACTGCTCGGCGTACGAGACGCAGGGGGCGGCCCGGCCGCGGAGGCCCCAGTAGTAAAACTCGTTTTGGCTGATCAGCTCGGCTCCGAGGTTGAGGCCCAGGAGCGTCGTGCTCGCGGCGACCCGGTAGGAGCCCCCGAAATCCTCCTCGGGAAGCTGCGGGATCGAGCTCTGCAGGGCGAAAATGTCGTTGATGTGGGCGACGCGGGCACCCACGATCAGGCCGGGGAGCCAGCCGCGTTCGGCATGCTTGGTCCAGTCGCCGTTGGGCGACATCACGAGCTTGTCGCGACCGAGCCGGCGGCGGAGCCGGTAGTTGAACTCCCAGCTGTTGAAGTCGGTGTTGGACTGGGTCGTGTAGCGGGTGGCACCGTTGAAGCCCGGCGCGAAGGGATTGAGCGGCGTGATGAACTGCCCGTCGGGCAGGGCGTTCCAGCCGTCGTCGTCTTCCCACTGAAAGCCGCCGTACCAGAGAAACTCGAGATACTGGTCGCGGTCGAGATGATCGCGGCCCAAGGCCCGCCCGATGAGCACGCGGGCCCCGGGCGCCACGTCGAAGGGCTGGGCGGAAGTCGTGTAGACGCGCGGCTGCCGCGGGGTGATCAGCACGGGCTGGTCGATCGCCACCACCTGGCGGTTGTTGCGGCTCCGGTCGAGCCAGACGGCCTCGCCGCTCACGTACCAGCCGCCGTTCCAGAACCAACGGCCAGAACTGGCCTCGAAGGGCATCTCGTCGACGGCGAACTCCTCGATCCGCATCCCGTCCACCGCCCGCGCCGAGACATCGAGCAGCTCGGCCGGCGGTGTGGAGGGAACAGGAGTGAGAAGTCGGGATGGCGCCGGCAGCGTGTCGGTTAGCGTGTCGGCCACGGTGTCGGTGGCTTCAGGGCCAGCCATTCCGATCTCGGCGGACGCACTGCCCAATGCCGCGGCATGGGCCGGAACCGGCGCCGGGTCATCCTCGGCAAGAACGTCAGGAATGACGAGAAACGCCTCTTCCGCGAATGCCGGCATTGCCATGCAGCAGATCACGGCGGCCCGGGCAGCCCAGCGGCGAAGCAGCGGGTTGTCGATGAGGCAGGTTGGCAAGGCTCTCGATCCTGTCGAAAGGCCGAACGGATGTCACAAACTCCAGGGTGGTGATCGTCATCGGCACGACCGATACCACAGGAATTTTCGTCACGACCGCTACGAGGTTGCCCCGCCTGCCCAGCTTCTCACGGCGGTCCTGCCCCGAGCACACACCGCACCTCCGGAACAGGCCGGTCAATCCCACTACAACGGGCGGGGCTTGAGCGGCCGCGGCGACGCGTTCGATGAACAGACGGATACCCGGACGACCGGGAATCCAGGAGTGCGAACATGTCGATGCTTCCCCGGCGCCACCACCTGCTGCTCGCGGGCGTGCTTCTGTTCCTCGTGGGCATGAAGTTCCGCGTGGTCGAGTCGTTCACCCTCAACGAGCGGTCGAGCCGCTTCGTGGCTGCCCAGCTCGGCGATTCGGCCGCCCGGCAGGCGATCTGGCAGAACATCCCGATCCGCAAGGTGGTCGAGCCGCCCCGCTGGCTGGGGCTGGCGCTCATGTCGGCGGGCGCCGTGCTCACCGTCAAGAGCCTGTCGATGAAGGGGAGCTGAGCCGACCGAGGTTCAGCGTGCCGCTGCCGGCTCGTCGACCAGCTCGATCTGCGTCGCATCCTCGACGACGATCTGCGGCCGTTCGTCACGGAGCTGGACGACTCCCCGGACGCGGATCGTGCGGTCGAGGTAGTGGTCGGCAGGCGTGGTGATGCCCGCCTCCCGCAGGCGGCCCATCCCCGTCTTGAAGATCACCACGGTGAAGTTGCCTTCGTCGCGATGCCGCTTCGCCGAGTTGAGGAAGCACATCTCCTTGTCGTCGATGTGGCGGGCGGAGCGGACGGTCATCTCGACGGTGCATTGCCGGCCGACCTGAGCGGCCGCCTCCTCCGGGGCGATTGGATCGAGCGCGGTCCCATCTGAACGGCCCGCATCCGAGCTGGCTGGTGCGGCCGCCGCCGGCGTCTCGACGACGGTGTCGGTCTGCGCGGCTACAGGCCGCGGGATGAATCCCAGGAATCCACACGCGGCGACAATCGCGAACCGGGATAGACAGCGGCACCGACGACACATGGCATGCTCCACGGGGGGAAGACCGAACATCTCGCGTCTCCGAGCCTACCCGCGCGCGGCCCGGGTTTGCCAGCCACGGGGTACGGCCGGCCCCGGGGGTCAGGCCGCCTCGATGCCGGGGCTCTCGCCGAAGTAATACTTCTTGGCGTCGGGGTTGTTGAGCACTTCCTGGGCGCTGCCGTGGCAGAGGACCTTGCCGGCCCGGATCACGTAGCTGCGGTCGGTGATCGCGAGCGTCTCCCGTTCGCGGTGGTCCGTGATCAGGATCGAGATGCCGTCGTCCCGCAGGCCCTTGATGATCTTCTGGATCGAGTGGATCGTGACCGGGTCGATGCCCGTGAAGGGCTCATCGAGCAAGATGATCCGCGGCTCGGTGACGAGGCAGCGGGCGATCTCCAGCCGGCGCTTCTCGCCACCGGAGATGTAGTGCGACTTGGAACGGCGAATCTTCACGATGTCGAACTGCTCGAGCAGCTCCTCGCACCGCCGCCGCCGCTCCTTGGGGGGCATGCCCACGAGCTCCATGATCGCGAGCAGGTTCTGCTCGACGGTGAGCTTGCGGAACACGCTCTGCTCCTGCGCGAGGTAGCCCATGCCGCCGTCCCGGGCCCGCTTGAACATGGGCCAGTCCGTGATCTCCTCGTCGTCGAGGCAGACGCGGCCCGCGTCGGGGATCACCATCCCGCAGGTCATGCGGAAGCTCGTCGTCTTGCCGGCGCCGTTGGGGCCGAGCAGGCCGACGATCTCACCGACCTCGACGTGGAAGTCGACGCCGTCGACGACCCGCCGTCGGCCGTAGTTTTTCACGAGCCCTTCGACACTCAGAAGCGCCATCCCGGCCTCCCTGCCGCGGCGGTCGGGCCCGACATGCATCGCCGGCCTACCGCACGAACCCCATCCTCCCGAAGTTGGGCCAGAAGGGCAATCGCACTTCCTGCCCCATGAATTTCACCGGGATGCTCCATTTTGCCGGGATGCCATGCGGCCAGAAGATGACGAGCGCCCGGCCGATGAGGAGCCGGCGCTCGACGGAATGGAGCGGCTGGTCGGGTGTGCCCCACGCCCGGCTGTCTTTGCTGGCCGACGAATTGTCGCCGAGCATGAAGTAGTGGCTCGGCTCGAGCGCGAAGCCGAGCAGCTCCTCCTCCGGGGCGCGGCCGGCCATCGCATCGGCGCTGCCGGAGGCGATGTAATAGACGTCACGCAGCACCTGCATGTCGGTCACGCGGACATCGGCACCCGTGCCGGTGCTCCCAGCCAGAGTGATGCCCACCGGTGACAGGTCGCCGGCCGCGGTGTCGCCGGGAGTGCCCCCCCGGAGCACGGGGCCCACGTCGAGCGCGTCTTCCAGCGATCGCGTCCAGGCCGTCGGGCCGGTGAACGACACCGGACGGCCCTCGACAAAGAGCGTGAGCGCCTCGTCGATGTTGGCGAACAGGATCTGCCACCGGCCGCGGCCGGCGATGGACGTCTGGCCCTCGGCCTCGATGGCACCCCCCGAGCCCGAACTGTCGGCCGGCCGCGAGAGGGTCACCCGGCCGTCGGCAAGTTCGATCGTGCAGCGGTGCGGAATGCCGGCCTTCACGAGGTCGATGGCGAGCGTGCCGGCGGAGCCCCGGTTGTCCAGGGTGAAGCTGACGGCCAGATCGCCCACCCAGTGCGGCCCCTTGGAGTTGAAGTTGTAGGGCTGCAGGTCACCGACGAGGCCGGGCTCCGCGCGGTCTGCCACCGGGCGGCCGGCCTCGATCGCCTGCCAGATGTCCGGCGTCGGCAGCAGGGAACGCCAGCGGATCGTCGCCGATTCATCCGGGCCACAGGCGACCGCGAAGGAGCGGCCGTCGTCGTCGCTCCGCCAGCGGGCCCCGTGGTGATCTGGCGCCGACCAGTCGGTCCAGGCCGTCGGCCAGCCGGCCTGGAGGAGCTCTGGTGAGACATGCGCGGCATCATGCACGAGCTGCAGCATGGCGCGGAGCTTGGCCGGCGGCTTGCGGGCGATCACCGCCTCGTCCGGGTGATCGGCGCGGCTCGTCCAAATGTCGCCGCCGGCGATGAAGACGGTCTCACCGGGCAGGCCCACGAGCCGCTTGATGTAGTTCGTCTTGGCGTCCTCGGGATACTTGAACACCACGACATCCCAGCGTTCGGGCTCGGCGAAGTCGTAGGCGAACTTGTCGACGAGGATGCGGTCGCCGTTGAAGGAGGGAAAGCGGCGGTCGTAGGCGAGCGTCGTGTCGCCGCCGACGGTGAGGGGCATCACGTGACCGCAGTTGGGACAGCGGCCGCGGGGCACGAGCTTGCCGCCGAGCTTGCGGCGCAGCTGGGCGATCCGGGCGAGATCTCGGCCCTCGGCCTCGAGGCGGGCCAGGTCGGCCCGGGTGCGTTGCGAGTCGTCGTCTTCCTCGGCGCTGGCACCCACGCGGTAGTCGAGCCCGCAGGATTCGCAGACCAGATCCTTGTGGCGGCCCATCAGCGTGGGCGCCATCGATCCCGTCGGAATCACGAAGGCTTCGGCCTCGAAAGCCCGAAAGAGGAGCGCGAGCGTGAAGGCGACGACGATCGACTCGACCGTCTCCCGGCCGTGCCCGCGGGGATCACGCACCACATCGTCGGTCTTTGTGGAGGCCATGCCCCCGATTGTAGCAGCCCTGGTTTACCGAGACTCGGCCACCGCCTCGCGGACGGCCGCGGCGACATCGGCATAGGTGAAGGCTCGGCCGAGGCGGCGGGCCGCGTCGTCGTCGTCGAACCGGCGGGCGAGCGTGCCGTCGGCCTTCCAGACGAAGACGGCGGGTACGCTGTCGAGATCCAGTTTGCGGTACATCGCATCGGCATCCTCGCGGCCGAGCAGGTGGTGCAGGTTGGCGAGCCGCCCGTCGTCCACGGTGGCCAGAAACTCCCGCACCGGCGGCAGCACCTCGGCGGGTGTTCCGATCCCCTCGTAGTCGAACGCGAGCGACAGGCAGACGACATCGTCGGGATGCGCGCCGGCGAGGGCCACGAGCCCGGGAAACTCTTTGATGCACGGGGGGCAGGAGGTGCTCCAGCAGTCGAGCACCACGACCTTGCCCCGGTGGGCGGCGACCCGTTCGAGGAGGCCCGCGTGATCGACGAGGTCGACGGGCACCGCCGGGCGTGCCGCGGATGCCGCCGGCCGCTCGTTC
>Ga0114946_10001934_pt1 | contig 14225 bp, 7 predicted proteins | sample WalLakDeSediment_FD_88676 | JGI IMG/M metagenome (GOLD analysis project Ga0114946, IMG submission 88676) | Lake sediment microbial communities from Walker lake, Nevada to study Microbial Dark Matter (Phase II) - Walker Lake 11/02/13 Deep Sediment | ecosystem: Environmental > Aquatic > Freshwater... | reverse complement strand
GGTTATGCAGCAGATTCACCGTCTGAAAAACGAACTCCTCCATTTGCGTCGCACCATCTGGCCCCTGCGCGAGGTGATCAATAATCTGATTCGCCAGGAGACGCCCCTGATCGATCCGTCCACTGAACTCTATTTAAAAGATTTATATGATCATACCATACAGATCGTCGATAGCGTTGAAACGTATCGTGATATGGTTTCCGGCTTGCTGGATGTTTATTTATCCTCGGTCAGTAATCGCATGAATGAAGTGATGAAAGTGCTTACGATGATCGCAACCATTTTCATTCCGCTTTCATTTCTGGCCGGGATATACGGTATGAATTTCGAATACATGCCTGAACTGCAATGGCGTTGGGGGTATTTCGCTGTCCTGGGTATCTTTGCCTTTGTTGCCGCAGGCATGCTCATTTTTTTTCGCAAAAAAGGCTGGATCTGAATTATCGGAGTGGCTTAATCCTAACTATCATTTTTCTCTAATCTACAATATCATTTAGGTGTGGACTATAAACTGATATTATTCAGGCCTGAGGATAAATGCCCATAACTATTAATATGAATGACCAGTAGAAAATGAAATATCCTGTAAATGAAGGACTTATCACGGTTCGACGTTGCTCACCGTGACAACAGTTGTCAGCCTGAGCTTAGTCGAAGGCTGTATATTCTACTGGTCATTCATATTATTATTAAATCGCTACACCCAGCCCCTTAATTTGCAAGCTTCCGCAACCCGGGCCACGGCAACGACCATTGCCGCCAGACGGGGATGAACATGTTTTTCTCTGATTGCTTCCTGAACGGCATGGAAGGCTGTGGTTATTTTGTTATCGAGACGCTCATGTACGGTTGCTTCATCCCAGAAGTAATAATTACTATTTTGTACCATTTCAAAATAGGATACAACCACACCTCCGGCGCTGGCTAAAATATCGGGAATAACAAAACAACCTTTTTCATGTAAAATGATATCGGCTTGAGGTGTCGTAGGTCCGTTAGCTAATTCGCAGATTATTTTGGCTTTAATATTAGAAGCGTTGACATTGGTTATCGAATTTTCCAACGCCGCAGGATAAAGAACATCGACTTCCATTTCTAAAACGGCATCGCGATCTATCGGTTTGGATCCGGGAAAGTTCTGGACAGATCCTGTCTTCAACTTATAACTAACCAGCTCTTTAGGGTCTAAACCTTGATCATTGTATATACCACCCCGGGAATCGCAAACCGCTATTAATTTTCCACCACCCAGTAATTTATGGTGGTATAAAGCGGCCCTTTGTCCGGCATTGCCAAAACCCTGCACAGCGAATTTACCTGAAGGATCAACGCCTAAAACCTTGCAGGCTTCGCGTACGCTGATTACGCCTCCTCGTGAGGTTGCACCGCGGCGCCCATGAGTCCCACCGATAGCTTGTGGCTTATCGGTTAGTACTCCGGTTTGATGCTGACGAATGATCGTTTCATATTCGTCCATCATCCAGGCCATAGTTTGCGGATTGGTATAAACATCCGGGGCGGGAATATCTTTGTCCATACCAATAAAATCTGCCACAGCACGAATATAAGCCCGGGATAGATTTTCCAGTTCCCGTTCAGACATTTGGCGTGGATCGCATACCACACCGCCTTTGCCTCCGCCTAAAGGAATATCGACCAAAGCGGTTTTCCAGGTCATCCATGCTGCCAGTGCACGAATTGTATCAACCGTCTCATCCGGGTGATACCGTATGCCCCCTTTTGCCGGCCCGCGAGCAAAATTGTATTGAATACGATACGCATGAAATATTTTTATTTTACCATTATCCATCCGCACGGGCATGGTGAATTTATATTCACGCTGCGGCCATTGCAGATGTTCAATTGTTGGTTCATCTAAATTGAGTATTTTAGCTGCCTCAATCAATTGAGCCTGGGTAACGAGAAAAGAATTGTATGTTTCCATTTTTTATCCTTTGGAATGATCATTATTTAAATTTTCCCTGTCTAAGATATCTAAAGTGATGCGATACCAGCAGTTTTTGCACATCAACATACGGTCAACACTTAATATGACCTGCTCCCATGAGCTCAACTTCTTGCCGCAATGGGGACAGATATCCGGTGTTTTTTCACGTTTAGGGGCTTTATTTTCGACCACTTATTTTCTCCGGTTTAAGTATTATACCTTTATTCTCATGGCCATTCATTTTAATGGTTAAAGGTCTTTTAAGACAAATATGTTTAACAAAATTCAATTCCTGCTCAACCTTTTGTTTAAATAACCAATCCCAGTCAAGATACCCTTCTTCTTTGTGCGAATTAACCGTGAAGTAGGCAATCATGAAAGACGTTAAGTTTTGGAAAAAATGCGAGCCCTGTGATGGAGTTACCATAAAATCTTTAAAACTCGACTCAACAATAACCTGGGCTCCGGAAATCTGATCCCAGTTGACCGGAATGCCCAGCCAGGGGTCCATAGTACCCCATCGCCCCACTCCGATTAAAAGATAAGGCTTGCGTTTATTAACCAGTCTGGAGTTAAAAGTACTGACTTCTGTGGCCACCTCTCTGCTTTTTGCCCGGTCAAATTTATGATAATCAACAAATACAATATCCTTAATATCGTTGTTGATACCATGGCCCAGGACATTAGGGCTTTCACATAATAAACGGGATTGATCATCGACCTTGATCTCAAGCAGTTCCATCTCCCTTTTAAGCACAATAGGTCTCATCTGCAATAAACCAAATTCTTTTGGTTGGCCTTTAGGAACCGACAAATTTACAGCAAACTCGATTTCGACAGGCGTACCCATACCCCAACTACCCATTTCCAGAAGCAGTTCGCAAATTTGCGGCAAAGGAAAAGTTTTGTGTTTTAAAATCGAAGCGAAAGTTACTATTCTTTGCCCGGTTCTTGATATGCCATCATATATAACATTGTTCTCAGGAGAGTAGGTTGATCCAACTACATTCAAGGTACCATCTGTTTCAGCGATACTCAATGGATACTTATTTACCGATACATCGAAGGGCTCAAAATCATGATCAGCGGTCTTGTTTAAGTCTAAGGCGTAAAAATAATGCTGCGTATTGCCCAGTGTTTCTTTTATTGAGTTTAATTGTGGTAAATGAGTCGGATATTTTGGACAAAATTTAACCGTATTTCCACCGTCAACTACAATTTTACCCAAACCTAATGCCATGGAAACAATGCCATCGAGGGGCTTTTGAGGGGGGATGGGGTAAAAATTATAGGATTTGGCTACGCCCGAGAAGGAAGGATAAAATCTTCCACTATGCCATGCACCGATCATCTTTTGAACGATTACAGCCATTTTTTCTTCTTCTAAGCGATAGGAAGTTACTTTGATATAATCCTTGGCGCTTTTGTAAAATGCAGAGGCATAAACCCGCTTAATCGCAATAAGCAATTCATTAAGTCGTACCAGAAGGTTGTCATGATTATTCGCAATCATATAGGTTTGATAGACGCCGGCAAAGGGATGATATTGCGAATCCTCTAAAAGGCTGGATGAGCGCACAGCCAGTGGCACCTGAAATAAATCAAGGAACGCTACCAGCTCGGCAATGATATCCTCAGGAAATTTGGTTGCTTTGATAAACCTTCGGGTAATTTCAACATCGTCATCACATTCTATAGAAAAACTGCGTAAATTGTTATCATCAATAAAGACATCAAAGACATCAGAACCAATGACAATGCCGGGGGGAACTTTGATGTTAACATCCGCAAAGCGATTTTCCAACTTATAATTATAGATGATCGTATTTACAAAACTTAAACCTCTTGCTTTTCCCCCTGATGATCCCCCGCCAATTCGGGCGAAACCACTGCTGGTATCAAAAGCTTCTTTATTGAAATCGGTGATAATACCCCGCTGCTGGGACTTTCGATACTCTTGCAAAGACTGCACCAAATCGTTACGCAGGTCTTCAATAGTAGCATATTCTGATACTCTACGGGGTCGTAATTTATGGGCCAGCCAGAATTCGGTTCTTGCCTTTAACCAATTGGAAAAGTGATTGTGTTCGGCATGGTAGCGGATACTCTCCTCCGGAACGATCTTCAATTGTTCCTCAAGAGAACTCAGATCGTTGGCCCGGGCGACCTCGTAACCACGTTTATTTTTGAAAACAAAATCTCCGAAACCAAATTGTTCAATTGTAAATGTTCTTACATCCTGTAATAAAGTTGGTGAGTCCTTTAATAAAAATGAAGTTCCCAATTGATGGGCAAGTTTTTCATTTTCGGGATTGTTTGATTGCAGAAGTATGGGTATGTCCGGATGGCGATGCTTTACATTGCGTGCAAAAGTGATACCGGCTCTCGAATCTTGTTTACCTTCGCGCATAAAATCCACATCGGAAATCACACCCAAAATATAGTCCTCATAACTCTCAAAATAGTCCCAGGCTTCCTCGTAATTTGTACACAAAAGAATTTTCGGGCGGGCGCGCATCCGCAACAGCTTATGAGATAGATTTATACCTTCGGAAATAAGGCGTTGCGATTGTTTTAGTATTTCTGTATATAAAATGGGCAGGTAGGATGAATAAAAGCGTACGTTATCCTCGATGACGATAATGGATTGAACGCCAACAATCCGTGTATCATGATCCACATTAAGCCGATCTTCCAGATGTTTAATAATTGCTATAATAATACGAAAATTACCGGTCCAGATGAAAATTCGGTCAAACACCGTAATATCGTGATGATTAATTAATTCGATCAGTTCCCGGTTGTCATAGGCGAGAAGAATAATAGGGATTTTAAGATCGGAATTTTTAACCCTTTCAGCCAGCTTATAAGCCGGCATATCTTCGATGTGCTGAGTTGTAATGATCAAGTCAAAGCGATTTTCCTCAATAGCTAACGCCATAGCCTCTTCACCTGAGGAAACACGAATGATCTCCGGAGAGTGGCTGAGATTTAATCCCTGGTATTCGAGGCGAATCAGTTCGTAAAGCCGGCCATCTTCCTCAAATACATATAAATCATAAAGACTTGAAACAAGTAAAATATTTCTAATGCGAAAACGCATCAGATTCTGAAAACCCTGGAATCGGGTGCCGTAACCATGCTCAACCAGCAATGGCTCTATTAATTTTTGCTGGGATTGCCGTTCAGAAAACATATTAATACAGCCGGTATATGAATATTGTTATAGTAAATTTGCATAAAATTATAATTGAAATAAACCGCATCCAAATTTATTTAAACTGGTTATATGCCTTAATTGCAGAAATCCCGATGTTACTGGTAAGTTGCTCAAAACCCTATTAATGGGTTAAAGACTTTACCATTTATTTAATATGAATGACCAGTAGAATATGAAGCCTTCGATCCGCCGGCTCGTTCGACCCGGCTCACGACTGGCGGCGGACCTGTTGAGTGAAACGAAATCCCGGGTCGCCCGGATCGAACCGCGATAAATCCTTAATTTACAATTTATCTTTTTTTTCTACTGGTCATTCCTATTATTTAATAAAAAAGCCCGATAGAATCGGGCTTAACAAAGCATGAGCGTTACTAATACACCGTCTAAACAAGGCCTTGATCCAGCATGGCATCGGCAACCTTGAGAAAACCTCCAATGTTGGCACCATTAACGTAATTACCGGGAGTGCCAAAGCGCTCTGCCATTTCAACGCAAGTTTTGTGTATGCCTTTCATAATATGATGCAGACGATTGTCTACCTCTTCCCGTGTCCAAGGTAAGCGCATACTATTTTGTACCATCTCCAAACCGGATACCGCAACTCCGCCGGCATTGGCCGCCTTACCCGGACCATAAAGGATTTTATTATCAAGGAATATCTCTACGCCTGCAGGTGTGGTTGGCATATTGGCACCTTCACTTATAACATATACCCCATTATTTACTAAGTTTTGAGCATCCTTTTTGTTAATCTCATTTTGGGTAGCACTCGGAAAAGCACACTGTGCGGCATGATCCCACAAGGGATTGTGATCCATATCCAGGCTAATATCTGTATAAACAGCATGTTTATATTTTTCCGTATATTCTTTAATCCGGCCACGACGTATATTTTTTAATTCCATGACGAATTCCAACTTTTCAGCATCAATGCCTTCTTCATCGTAAATATAGCCGGTTGAATCGGATAAAGTTAATACCTTGCCACCCATTTCAAGGATTTTCCTTACGGTAAATTGGGCCACGTTCCCACTACCAGATACCAGACAGGCTTTTCCCTCAATGGTTTCTTTTCTCGTGGTCAACATTTCAGAGGCAAAATAGACGGCGCCGTAACCTGTCGCTTCAGGACGAATCAACGATCCACCCCAGTTTAGCCCTTTTCCGGTGAGCACACCCGTAAACTCATTTCTGAGTCGCTTATATTGACCAAACAAAAAACCGATTTCCCTTCCACCTACTCCGATATCACCAGCGGGTACATCTGTATTGGGACCAATATGGCGAAATAGTTCAGCCATAAAACTCTGGCAGAAGCGCATCACTTCATTATCACTTTTACCTTTAGGATCAAAATCTGAACCACCTTTACCGCCGCCCATAGGTAAGGTAGTTAAACTGTTTTTGAATACCTGTTCGAAAGCTAAAAATTTTAGAATTCCCAAATTCACGGATGGATGGAAACGCAGGCCACCTTTATACGGGCCGATAGCACTGTTCATTTCGATCCGGAAACCACGGTTAACCTGCACATCGCCACGGTCATCAAGCCAGGGAACGCGAAACATAATAACGCGCTCAGGCTCGATAATTCGCTCCAGTATTTTAAAAGAACGGTATTCGGGATGTCTCTCCAGGACAATTTCGAGGGATTCAGCAACCTCTTCAACAGCCTGATGAAATTCAGGTTCGGCTGGATTTTTTTCCTTAACTTCAGCCATTAAACTCTTGCGAAACTCACTCATGATTCATCTCCTTTTTTTAAATGAGCCTATCATCCATTCGTTTTCTGATGCGGTCAATCTAATCATTTTGATTTCTCTAACCGATCCATATTAAAGGAACATACTATCGCTCTAAAAAGATAATTTGCTTCAGCCCTCATTGAGCACTTGTTTGAAGATACATCACCGTGTCAGAAACTCAAAGCTAACTGAATTTACCCGTTATAATTAATTAAACCATTAAAAACCTCTTACGAACCAGTCTGTTGGGTTGGCTTTTTAAAATCATTTTACAGGAGACTCCGCACGCGGAAGCGCGATTTATATCAAAATGTAATTTATATATTCAAGATTAGGAGCACTTCATTGGATCAAATACATGCCCGGTCATTCAGGCTTTTATAACAACATAGTTCATTCTATGTTAAAAAGAAATGGCAATTATTATGAATTTCTTGTAGTTGATTTTGTATCCAAGTTGTAATTAAATCTGTTACAAACGAGGTGGGTTAAGTCTAAAGCGGGGGGATTTTAATTAAAAGTTCAAACGGAATTGCTGAATCGTTAATATGCGGGGGTTTAAACTCAATTGTCTGTTAGTTTATTTTGCATGACATAACGGGTTAACTCAATATTTGATTTCATATTCATTTTCTCAAGTATGCGATTACGATAAGAATATACCGTATGGATACTGATCATTAGATCCTTGCTAATTTGATCTGCTGTTTTCCCGGCGGAAATTTGACACATGATTTGAAATTCCCGATCCGATAAATATTCGTGTGGAAGTAATTTGTGGTTAAGATCGAAAGAATTTGCAATTTTTTCGGCAAGCTCGGGACTGATATACTTACCACCATTCACAACTTTTAATATGGCTTTAACCAATTCAGAAGGTGCGCTAATTTTTTGAAGGTAACCTGCTGCGCCCGATTTTATAGCTCTTAGACCATAATGCTCTTCACTATACATACTTAAAACCAAAACGGGAATGGCAGGTCGTTGAGTGTGTATTTCCTTTAATATTTCTAAACCATTTTTCCCGGGCATGTTGATGTCCAAAATGATAATACTCCATTCTTCTTTATCAATTAAGTTGAATAACTCAGCCGCACTTCCAGCTTCACCTAAGACATGCATCGACTCGTCTTCGGCAACAATTTGCTTTAAACCTTCGCGGACGATAGCATGATCATCGGCAATTAGAATTTTTATCATGTTGATGACCTGTAAAATAGACTGTCCATAACGATAACTCAATCTTAAAATTGATCCCCTTAATTATATGGGGAATCTCATCCAGTATGAGCAGTTTGCTCAAAATATTAAACGTTCGATTTTAAATACCGATTCCTGTAAGGCTAAGTCCATTAAAACCAGAACAGTAAGAGTTTATCAATCCCGTTGTATAGCGTATAGGATAATTCTCTATTGCTTAAATTAAAATCGGATTTCGTCACTGCTCTGCAAGTTGCCGCCTGTAAGCGAAGATAGTTCCGGAGAATTTGTCGCTATTGCTTTTATCATCAGGCTATGTCATAACTAATAGAAATTGTGATTCGCACTTCATAATTGCTATACCAATACAAAAAATATGACTCCTTAACTAACCAATAAAATTGCCATCCGGTTTTTATTGATCAATATAATTCAGACTTATACAAATCATATTTCAATGACAAGTAATCAAATCTTGGTAGATTTAGTTCTTATTGTTTTCTAAAGGAATGTCAATCCGTAAATTTGTCCCTTCACCTTCAACTCCATTGATTGAAACTTTCCCACCGAAAGCCAATACCCTTTCTCGGATACCTAATAAACCCAGGGATTTAGGGTTATCAATCTGGCTCTTACGGATACCTGTTCCATTATCTGTAACTTCCAAAATAAGATTTTCATTCTCTTTTTTTAAGTAAATGGAAACTTGTTTGGCGAAGGCGTGGCGGGCTACATTGGTCAACGCCTCCTGCAAAATCCTGAAAATTGCTGTTGCCCGCGGTTTATCCAATAATAATGATTCCTCAGGTAGGGTGTAATTGCAGCGGATTCCGGTGTTTCGCTGAAATTCTTGTGCTTGCCATTCAATGGCTGCTATAAGTCCTATCTCATCTAAAATTCCGGGGCGCAATTTTGCTGCTATTTTTTGAACAGAGCCGGTTGCCTGATCAATTAAGCTGATTAAATTATTTATTTTTAAAAGGTAATCATCTCCAATTACCGGGAGTTTTTTGCCTAATAGAGCGGTTTTAATTTTTAAGACGGTCAAAAGTTGACCTAACTCATCATGTATTTCCCGGGCAATCATTGAACGCTCTTCTTCACGAATAGTCTGTAGCCGGGATGCTAAACTGCGTAATTGTTCACTCGAATTTCTCAACCGTTTTTCAGTGTGCTCATGTTGAGTAATATCACGGGCAATTGAAATTACTGTTTTTTCACCATTTAATTCAAAGAGATGTGAACTAATTTCTACAAGGATTTTTCGGCGGTCCTTGGTCATAAATTCAATCTTAAAAAGAACCCTTTTATCATTTTGTAGATTTTTAATCAGTAGATCAATCTGCTCCTCATGACGGGCAGGAATGATGTCATAGAGCGATAAATTAAGAAGCTCTTCTTTTGAATATCGCAATTTCTGGCACGCGGCATAACTAATTTCACTGAAAAATCCAAAGGTGTTTTCTTTGCTTATCGGGTTAACGAATACAAGGTCAGAAGCATTATTAAACAGCATACGAAAATGTTGCTCGCTCTTTTCTAAATTGCTCTCATTCTTTTTCTGCATTGTCACATCGCGAAAAAGACTCATCACAATTTTATCTTTATCAGGAACAGATAGAATTAAGTTTTTAATCTCAAAACAAATTGGTTCATTATTCCAAAGGGTTTGGGAATATTCATAGTTAGTCTTCAAGGTATTGTTTTCAAGATCCATGAGGAAATTTTGAAGTATATAATTGCGCTTGTCCTGATGATAAATTGTTGTAAATGGAAGTTGAAGCAATTTTGATCGTTCAAGTTTGACTAATTCACAGAATGTATTATTAACAGCGATGATTTTTCCTCGTTTGTCAATTAACGCAATTCCATTGCAGGAATTTTCCCACAATTGATTTATAAACAATTCATGGTTTAGTATTTTATCCGGTAGGGGAGTGTTTTTCATAAATAAAACGATAGTGATAAAATGCGTTTATTGTTACCTTAGGCAAGCACCAGTTCTTTTATTCCATCCCGGCCAATGAAGTGAAATTTATTCTTGATATCCTCAATACTCTTAACCTCCTGGCCATCAACATAATGTATATCCAATATTCCACCGGCTTTGAAACCTGTGCGTATGTAATTTATTTCATCAAGACAAAGGCTCCACCCCTCAAGCCAGAGATTGAGTTCTTTTTTTTGTTTAGCCGTTCCATTGAATTTAACCAGTAGATCGATATCGCTGCCAGCTTTTGCAGTTGTATTTTTTGTGCTACCTAATAAATATATTCCTTCCACGCCAAACCTCTTAGCATCTAATTGAGAAGCAATTTTTTCGGCCATTTTCATTCGCCAAATCCAATGTTCTTCGTTTTCGCTTTCTGTACCTGCAACCAAAGGCATTTCGGGTATAAGGAACTGTCCCGGAGGGCTTATAATAGCAACGGCTTTTTCGATGTCTGCATTCATTAAAATTTTTAAAATTTTGCCCTCAGCAACCTGGGGAACTTCGATCACACGAATGACACTACTTAAAAATGAAAAAGCAGGCAGAATTTCGTAGATTTGATTTGGTGCTTTTTGGAAAAAATCCTCCCGGAAGAGAATTTCAGGATCGTCGGGATATAATGGTAAATAACGGATTGAAGATTCTACTAAATCCTGGAAGAAATGGGTCCCGAAGGATAGATCGGGCATATAGTTTCCCTTTTTTCGGGCAATTTCTATGATCATGGCGGTGTTATTAATATCCGAATAGGTGACATTAACGCCTAATTTAATATCACCACGACTACCCCAACGTCCCGGTCCCATTAAGATGAACTCTCTTCTGGGTAGTAACTTATTCAGACCGCTTACCGCCCGGCCGACAGCCTTGAGCTCCTCCAAATCATTGATTTCATTATATTTTAAAGGATCTACATAAACAATATAGCTAATGTCTGGAACCTTACCATTCGAAATAAAACGATTTGCGGTAAAAATAATTTGATCCTTGGGGATATTATTTGGAATGATTGAAGGTGCATCATTTTTAGTATAACTCTGTGGTCGGCATTGTAATAAAAAGAAATTGGTACCATTGTGGGCAAATTCAATATCGACCGGTGTGGCTAATGTCGACTGCAGGATTCTTAAAATGCTGTGTACTAGTTTTATAAAAGGTGTATCCTGTATAAGTCCTTCAAAGGTAATCAGAAAATCAGACTGGGAGTAATTAGTTCCAAAAGCAGCAGGCTTTTTTAAATGACCATGTTCGAGGGTCGAAATAATTTTTTCAATTATCGGATAGTTGTGCCCTTCTTCCCGTATAAGGTCTGTAATATTAACAGTCTCAAATTTATTTGTTTTTAAATTCAGAACATCTGCTTTTTGAGGAGAATAACGGATGATTTCATCGAGACTTACATTTGCCCTCAGTCCTGGCTGTCCAGGCGCAACTAAAACCGGGTAGTCATCGGCCAGACGGTCCACCGCGCGAGTGCCTAAACCCGGGACCATGCGAATAAGACCATCTTCGCGTTTAATTCTTGGGGACCAACGAAATTCATTATTACTGAATGCAACGCCAGCAAAAGCAGGCAGAAAATAATCGCCAACCCGTGTACCGACCACTTCCTGAATCATGATGCCCATTTCTTCATGAAAATCCAGTAGGCCCCGCTCCGCCCTGTATTCGATCGGATCGGGTCCAATGGTGGAAGCATACACTTCGGCAATAGCATCCATCAGTGACTCCAGACGCTCCCGCTTGGTCCCCTGGTTACCTATAAACAAACTTTTATATTTGCCCGAGAAAGCTGAACCTAAACGATCCTCCAGTAAACTGGAACTTCTCACCACGAGAGGGTGATCGCCAAAATCATCCAGCGCCATCGATAATCCCTGGATCAGATCAGCCGGAAAATGAGAGTTTTTGAATAATTGAACCACGTGCGGATATTCTTTACGCACCTCCTCAATATCTTTATATTTTTGTTCTAAAATTTCATCGAGATTGTTATAATGCATGAAATGAATCAGGCAATCGGAAGTCATATACCAGGTTTTAGGAACTTTGATTTCATCGAACTTAGGTTCACTCTCAACGGCTTTTGTTAAAATGCGTTGAGCTAAAAAGATTCCCGCGCTTTTTCCGCCCAATTTACCATGGCTGCCGCTTGGAAAAATCAAGTGTTGTAAAATATCATGAAAATTTCGGACCGAGACATAGTTTTTCGCGATGTTTATGAATTCTAATTGATCACTGAAAAATCGTCGGATTAAGGAAGCTCTAACACCAATACGTGTGGATGGAGCCAGCTCCATTCCCTCGGGGTGGATTTGGTAATAGCGGCGGATCGCGTCACGTATATCCGTGAGGGATGAATTGTTGTTGGATATTTCACGAATCAGAAAATTGCTTTTTTCCTGTTGTATCCAGCTCTGAATCTTACTTAATATATCCTCATTGGAAAAAAATTGAGCGGCAATCTCAAATATTTTTTTAGTCAAATCGTCCGAATCACTGAAAAGATGTTTTTCCAGGGGGATATTAGACTCGCCTAAAACCTCTTTTTCATCATAACGTTCGAAAGGATTAAACACCTGTAGCAGGGGTTCGGACTCCGGTATACCTTTCCAAACCAATAAGTTGAGCATTTTACGGGAGATACGTACATATAAATCCGGGTCAGTGCGTCGCAGTAGGTCTAAAACTACACGCCATTCCGCGGATTGTTTTTCGGTGAATTCCTGTTTGGTAGTTGTCCACTGGCTGAATACCAACTTGAGCTTCTGATAAGTGATATAGTGGCCAAGACGCTCGGCGATCGTATTCAATAAACGCTTCTCTTCAGTGAAAAACGGTCCGACCTCCAATTCCGGTCTTTCCTCGAGATAATATACCCTGATCGAGCCCACCTGGCGTTGCTGCATGGTGATATCAGCGCTGATACTCCAAAGTGACTCGGAAAAATCATCCGAAAAGAACTCAGATTCGCGATAGACGATTTTCGCCCGGCAAATATCCACATATTGAAAACCATTGGGAATGATTTTAACGATTTGCGCTAGGGCATCCTCAATACTGGCACCGGAGTGGTTCAGAATTTCTTCAATCTCGTAGAGACAATTTAATTCTTTGACACGCTCTTCAAGACTGTCAATCAGTTTATCAAAAGATTCGGTTGCTTCTTTCATTTAATGCTCGGTTTTATGTAAACAAATTTTCGCTTAGTCCAAATATAAAAAATCCGGAGGCGAATCGCCACCGGATTTGAAATAAGTTATTGAAAATAAATAATAAAGCAGTGGAATGCAGACTTATACCCAGCCGCGCTCCTTGCAAGCCTGAGCCACCCGTTGGATGGCGATGATATAAGCGGCATCACGCATATACACCTTATTATTCTGGGCCAGATCGTTAACAGCCCAAAAAGCCTGGGTCATTTTTTGATCCAATTTTTGCAGAACCTCGTCTTTGGGCCAGTAAAAATTCATATTGCACTGAACTTGTTCAAAATAGCTGCAGGTCACGCCACCGGCATTGGCAAGAAAATCAGGAATATTATAGATCCCTTTTTTATCCAAATAGTTATCGGCTTCCGGCGTGGTCGGTCCGTTAGCCCCTTCGGCGACAATAGCCACCCGGCTACTGATCTTTTCAACGTTTGTCGCCGATATCTGATTTTCGAGGGCGCAAGGCATTAAAATATCGACCTCCTGTTCCAGCCAGGCCTCACCGGGAAGAATTTCATAACCATGATCCTTGGCTTTGGCTTTATCAATGCCACCAAAGCGATCCGTAATACTGCGCAATTCATTCAAATCAATTCCGCTGTCTTTCTTAAAGGCGTAAGAGGTTTGATCGTTTTGATCCCAACTGGAAACACAAATCACTTTGCCACCCAATTGATGAAATAATTCGATCGCGTACTGGGATACATTTCCAAAACCCTGCACACTGGCTATGGTGTCTTTCGCTTCCCGGCCTAAAAATTTCAAGGCTTCACGAACTGTGTAGATGAGACCATATCCGGTGGCTTCGGTGCGACCCAGCGAACCGCCCATACCGACCGGTTTACCGGTAATCAATCCCGGGTAACGGGCTCCGGTAATTGCTTCATATTCATCCAGCATCCAGAGC
>Ga0114946_10001933_pt1 | contig 14227 bp, 14 predicted proteins | sample WalLakDeSediment_FD_88676 | JGI IMG/M metagenome (GOLD analysis project Ga0114946, IMG submission 88676) | Lake sediment microbial communities from Walker lake, Nevada to study Microbial Dark Matter (Phase II) - Walker Lake 11/02/13 Deep Sediment | ecosystem: Environmental > Aquatic >... | reverse complement strand
GCCAACCTCTACCCCATTCTGGGCATTGATCACCATGATGGCAGTATCTGCTACCTTCAGGGCGGCCAGCACTTCTCCAATAAAATCATCGAAGCCCGGGCAATCAATAATATTGATTTTTTTTCCGGCAAATTCTGAATAGAGTACCGTTGAAAACACGGAGGCCTGTCGTTCCAGCTCAATTTCACGGTAATCGGAAACAGAGTTTTTGTCGTCAACGGAACCGCGCCGGTTAATTACACCCCCTTCAAACAGCATAGCCTCCGCGAGGGTGGTCTTCCCGGATTTGGCACCTCCTGTCAGGGCAATGTTTTTGATCTCACTCGTTTGATATACTTTCATAGCAATACTTACTGATTAAATCTTATATAAATTTTAAGGTCGCTAAATTATAAAAAAACTGTCAAGTGGCGGCATTACAGGGGCTAATTTTTTAAAAATGAAGCAATTTATAAGCGCATTCCCGTCATTCTCCCATATAAATCAAGCCTTAGGTTCAAATTGTCCTTTGTCACCCGCAGCAGTGCATCCGTTCCAAAAGCCTCAACGGTGAAACTGGCCAGCACAGATCCGGCCACCAGTGCTTTTTTTAGTGTTTCGTGGGATGTGTTGTCATTTGCTGCGACATATCCCATAAACCCGCCGGCAAAAGTATCACCGGCACCTGTCGGATCAACCACGTTTTCGAGCAGCATGGCGGCGGCATGGAACACCTCATCCCGGTGAAAGAGCAAGGCTCCGTATTCACCTCTTTTAATGATCAGGTATTGCGGCCCCATAGACAGGATTTTTCGGGCAGCAGCAATCATCGAATACTCGCCCGACAACTGCCTGGCCTCCTCATCATTGATGGCAAGAACATTGACCATCCGAAGCACCTCCAGCAAATCATCCCATGCAGTATCCATCCAGAAGTTCATCGTATCCATGCATATCAGTGCAGGACGCTCTTTCATCTGTTCAATAACCCTTCGTTGTATAACGGGGGTTAGGTTTCCGAGCAACAGGTATTTGCTCTTTCGGTATGATTCCGGAAGCACGGGATTAAAATCAGCAAGCACGTTAAGGTCGGTTGTCAGGGTATCACGGATATTCATATTGGAATGGTACCTGCCTTCCCAGAAAAAAGATTTCTGCCCCTGCACCACTTTCACCCCTTCCGTGCCTATCCCGCCGTTTTTAAAAAGCGCAAGGTATTCCATGGGAAAATCTTCTCCAACAACAGACAACAACCTGACATTTTTTGCCAGGATACCGGCCGCCAGGCTGGCATAGGTGCCCGCCCCACCCAGGATCCTGCCTGTTTTTCCGAATGGTGTTTCTATTTTGTCAAATGCTACTGTGCCAACTACCAGCAAACTCATAATGTCGTCAATATTGTGGGGAGGTACATCACATTCCCTGTTGTTTGACCTTGCACGTTCTTATCTGACCCCGCTATTCAGTTTTTTTGCAGTTTCCGCAACCCTTTTGCCCAATCTGCGGCCTTTCTCAAGAAACTGCGGTGCAATTCCTTCATAATCACCGAAAGGTGGTTCGTAAACGATGGCAGAAGCACCAAAAGGTGACTGCCAGTCGGGTCCGCCGATCACGATCATCCCAAAGATCAGCATCGACTGAAGTATATTCATCTGGGTGATTTCCTCCCCTGCCGATATTCCACCAGCTGTAACGAAGGCAGCCCCCAGCTTGTCCTTCATAGGCATATCCTCAAACGGCCATTTCGAAATGAAGGCCTGCACTTCAGCTGTGACATTGGCATTGTATACAGGGCTGCCAACGATAATGGCATCGGCGGCCAGCAAATCCTGCAGGGAGGTCTGGTCAATGGTTTTCAGGCTCACCTCCACGTTGACAGCAGACCTGGCCCCTTCAGCAACAGCTTCCGCCATCTGCGCCGTGTTGCCGGTAATGCTGTGATATACAACCAGCACATTGGTCTGCGCAAGCAAAAACATATCAGCTCTTATCAGGAGCACCAGCGCCATGCTGAGGAATGTGCGAGAAGTCATAGCGGCACTCTTTACAAAGTTAGTCCATTACCCGGCATATCGCCTTGTAATTTTTCCAAAAAAAACTGTTGACTTAAAGCATGGTGTAAACGATTTCCAGACGTATGGGGTTTTGGCTGACACCAGGTCCTTTAAGGACAATCCGTTCAGCGCTGTCTGAACTCCAGGAGACATAAAGTACCATGCCATAATCCTCCTCTTTGCCATCAATAAGACGTTGAAGATGGGAAGTAATGTTAAAATGATACTGCCTTTCTTCCGCATTGAGGACGCCCCCAAAGTATTCATCTCCAAAGAACTGATCTGAGAGGAAAGATATCCTGCCATCCTGATTCAGTTTGAACAGGGCAATCTGTCGGGCGGCAGGAAATGTTTCGTTATCGAAACCGGGAGCAAGCGGCAGAATAAGTTTTGCCTGATTAATGGTGACACCCTGCAGGGTTCTCAATTCATTAATATACGGGATTTGAATGCGGCCGTTAACCCTGCCCATCGACTGCAGAAACAGCAGGCTGTCGCCATAGATCTCAGGGTTTTGTCCGCTTAACTGCTGCTGCAGCAACGGGTCGGCCTGCCCGGTACCCAGGTTTTGGATATAGTTAGATCGCTTGGTAAACTCATTGATAAAGAAATCATGCCTGAATGAGTTTTCGCCCCCCAGGTTGTAAAACAGGGTGAGGCGCGTAAAACCGGAGAACATGTTGATATTGAATATCGACCCAATCCCGTCAATATCATCATCGGGCACGATGTAGAGGCCTTTAAAATAATCAAGGAACCCAGGTATGTCTCTGAAAGCGTCGGTGCCATTGGCATCTATGATCTTCTGCCCAAATTCATCGCTAAGCCGCATGGTAAAATGAGGGGCATACATCAGGGTGTCGATGGCAATGCTGTCGACAGGTGCCGGACGAAGAAGCCTTTCACCTATTGGCACCGGGTAGTGTGGAATGAAAAGATCAGAATAGAGGGTGTCGAGATCTGGAAAATTTTCGGAAAGCTCATATACCCTGATGCGCTGAAAAGTTGTTTCCTGACCGTAAAATTTTCCGGAATAGCCAAATGACAAAACAATTGAATCGAGCTTCGGGTCTTCGCCAAGGCTGAATTCGTTTCTGGGAAGCCTGAATTCCGTATAGATGCCTGATTTAATTTTCCCGAAAACCGGATCGTTCATTACACCAATAATGTTTTGGACGCCCAGGTTGGTAGGGATGGGATCTGCCTCGGCGGAAAAAACCCTGATGGTGAGGGTGTCGGTAGAGCTAAAGGAAGCCCGGCTATCAATCAATGTCAGCCCGATCTCATCCGGTTCGCCGCAGGAGAAAAAGAACCATGAAAGGAGAAAAACCACAGGAAGCCAGTGCAACCGGCCTAAAAAACCCCCGATAAAACGGGGGATAGAAAAGGTTTTCAAATCGAACGGAGTTTTATTGGATAAAATAATATTGATACCAGGTTGTGAAAACAAACGCAAAATTAAAAGAAATTATTCTGTATAAATACTTTCCCTTACAAGAATTTCATCATAAAAATTGTTATAGGCATCAATGTAATTCTCATCTTCAGGAAAGTCCAGCAAAAGCTTTTTGCTTTCCACGGCATATTTTCTCAGTTCATCTTGAATATTTCCATCACCAAACACAATGCCGTCAGAATAATCAATGGCGATTTTGCTGATGTTTATATAGTCGGGGTTTTTGTACTTATTCAGCAAATCATCGGGAATGGTCTTGTGCTTCATCTTCTTGCCAAGATCAGCATTGAGCGGTTCGCTGAAGGCATCATTGTAAATTGAATATATAACCTTGGTGTCAGAAAACAGAGGATTGTCCTTTACTGCAACCTTCAGATAAAAAGGCATCAGGCTGGTGAACCAACCATTGCAATGAACAATATCAGGGGCCCAGCCAAGTTTTTTTACGGTTTCTATCACACCCCTTACAAAAAAGATGGCACGCTCATCGTTATCTTCGAAATATTGGCCATTTCGACCGGTTAGGGTGTATTTGCGCTGAAAGAAGTCTTCATTGTCAATAAAATATATCTGCATGCGCGCAGACTGGATCGAAGCAACCTTAATGATCAATGGGTGATCAGAGTCGTTGATAACCAGATTCATGCCTGAAAGCCTTATCACTTCATGCAACTGGTTTCTTCTTTCATTGATGCAACCATAACGGGGCATAAACGTACGTATCTCTTTCCCCTTTTCCTGTATGCCCTGGGGAAGGTATCTGCCAATTCGACCTAAATGGGTTTCTTTCAAATAAGGGGTAATCTCCTGCTGAACAAAAAGTACCTTGGGTTTTTCCATATGTATAGCTGATTGACCGTTACAATAATAGCATGCAAAATTACGCATTTTTTTCCTCACTTTCAAATATTCGTTATAGCTTTGCGAATTTATATGTTTGCGACGTTGACTGTCATTATGCATGAATCTTAAATCAAAATGGCATATCATACGACAAAACTATTGGGTTAGCAAATAAAAGATTATGTCAACCACAAGCCGTTATACTGACAAACCGGGCATAAGACGCTATGTGACCGTTGTTATTTCCCTGCTTTTCGGAATATTTCTGCTTTGGTTGATTGGCAGAGGACAAAACTTTAACCAAATCATCATTGAATTCAAAAACGCCAATTATCTATGGATATTGATGGCCGTTATCGCCAGCCTGGCAAGTCATCTTTTAAGGGCTATGCGCTGGAACCTCATGATAGAAACCATGGGGTTTAATCCATCAACAGGGAAGACATTCCACGCCCTTATGGCCGGGTATCTGTCAAACCTGGCCGTACCAAGAATCGGCGAAATAACCCGGTGTGTGCTGCTTGGCAAACTGACCCGTCTGCCGATGAACGCTCTTCTTGGAACCGTGGTTTCTGAGAGGATGTTTGATATGTTAACCCTTCTCACATTGCTGTTACTGACCTTTTTCTTCCAGTTTGAATTCCTGAAAGGGTTCATGGACCGCATTTTTTTATCGCACCTGGTGGAAAAAGGAGAGGAAAACCAGTTGTGGCTGCTGCTAATAGCTTTGACAGGCATTGTGATCATGGCAGCCGCCTTTTTCTTTTTCAGAAAAAAACTTACCGAACCTGTTAAGGATGGCTTTTATTACAGGCTGAAGAGGCAACTATCAGGACTTAAATTCGGGCTTCTCACGATTTACCATATGCCTCGCAAGGGGTTATTCCTTTTATACAGTCTTTTGATCTGGGTGTTATACTTTTTTACTGTTTATCTATGTTTTTTTGCCCTTGAAGCCACCTCCCACCTGTCGGTGTCTGCCGGAATCACTTTGCTGGTGGTTGGCAGCCTGGGCATCGTGGCTCCTGTGCCCGGAGGCATCGGGACTTATCATTTTCTTACCATTGTCACACTGGGGGAGTTGTATCTCATCGCCGCGGAGCCAGCCATCTCCTATGCCTACATTGCCCACGCAACCCAAATGATCGTTGTATTGGTCACCGGAGCCATTTCATGGACAATCATTTCTTTGATATTAAAAAACGAATCTTCGGCAAGCACCTCCGCATCATATAAACGATGATGGGTTTGAACAACAGGGATTCATGCATTGTTGTCTACTTATAAGAAAAAGATGCGGAAACTACAAATGCATCCCAGGAAAAAAAAGTGCATCTCAAAAAAAATGAAGGACTGGATGACAAACATTGAAAGCAAAATTTTTCCGGGCGGGGGAGAACCGGCTTTCATGGATGTATTGGATGCGTGGCGTGCTGAGGACAATAAACTGGTATTCACCAATGGTTGTTTTGACATATTGCACCTTGGACACGTTGACTATCTTGCAAAAGCTGCCGGTCTTGGCGACCGCCTAATTATCGGGCTCAACACCGATGCTTCTGTCAGCAGGCTGAAAGGCCCGGGCAGACCGGTCAACAATCAGGTTGCCAGGGCAACCCTGCTGGCCGCTTTCACCTTTGTGGATGCCGTTGTATTATTTGATGAGGAAACGCCTTATGAACTGATCAGAACCATTCAGCCGGATTTTTTGGTGAAGGGTGGTGATTACAGGGAGAGGGAGATTGTTGGATATGACATTGTACGAGAAAAAAATGGTAAGGTTATTGTTGTTGATTTTTTAGAAGGATATTCTTCCAGCGAACTGATCCGAAAACTGACCCTGAAGCATGAGTGACTCCCAAAACAGATCAAGGTTGTGGGCATACCTGCCCCTTTTTTTCTCTGTCGTGCTGCTTGCGGGCTTGTACCTGGGCCTGCGTCTTCGCAGCATACAGACCACGCATCCTGAAAAGAGGTTCTTTTCCATCGGGCTTGAGCGCTATGATAAATTCAATGACGTTCTGAACTACATTTATGATTCCTATGTCGACAGTGTTTCGCGTGAAACGCTGATCGAAGAAGCCGTGGAAAACATTCTTCACAATCTTGATCCTCACTCGGGTTACATCCCCGCTTCTGCTTTCCGTGAAATGAATGATCCGCTGATGGGAAGTTTTGAAGGCATTGGCATTGAGTTCAATATGATCCGTGATACGGTGGTGGTCATTAGTCCGATTGCGGGAGGTCCCAGTGAAAAAGCAGGTATTATGCCCGGCGACCGGATCATAGCCGTGGAAGGCGACCCTATTGCCGGTGTCAGGAAGTCGACCACTGAGGTTGTATCTATGCTAAAGGGAGAAAAGGGGACAGAGGTAAATGTGAGTGTTTTACGACCTGGGGTTTATGACCCGCTTGCGTTTAAGCTGGTGCGTGCCAAGATTCCTTCTTACAGCCTTGATATTGCCTATATGCTTGATGATCAGATTGGTTATATAAGACTCAACAAATTTGCGGCTACCACACATCTGGAGTTTATGACTGCCCTGGAGCGCTTAAAGGCAGCGGGCATGGGCCGTTTGATTCTTGATTTGCGCGACAACACGGGAGGCTTTTTGGATGCGGCCATCAACATTGCTGATGAATTGCTTGAAAAAGGCAAGCTAATCGTTTATACCGACGGCCGCAAAAGGCCCAAAACTTTCGCTTATGCGCGTAAAGCCGGGGCGTTTGAGACGCAACCCCTTGTGGTGCTCATCAATGAGTGGTCGGCGTCTGCCAGTGAAATTATTGCCGGTGCTGTGCAGGATAATGACAGGGGCTTGGTTGTTGGGCGGCGTTCTTTCGGGAAAGGCCTTGTTCAGGAGCAGGTGCAGATGGGCGACGGGTCTGCCATCAGGCTTACCGTTGCCAGGTATTATACCCCTTCCGGGAGGAGCATTCAGAAACCCTATGAAAACGGACAGGGAGAATACCACAGTGACCTCATTCAACGTTTTCTTGACGGCGAGTATGAAGACCCTGACAACATCACCTTTAGTGACTCTTTGCGATACGAAACCACCGGAGGCAGGGTGGTATACGGAGGTGGCGGCATCATGCCGGATATATTTGTTCCTTTGGGAACGAATGCAAATACAGGGTTCTTCAATCAGGCTGTCAACCGTGGGTTGATCTACAGATTTGCATTTGACTATGCAGACAAAAACAGAGGAAAGCTTTCCTCATATGGCAATGCAGGCAGTTTCATCAAAGGGTTTACCACAGATGATACCTTGTTGCGTCAATTTTTAAGTTTTGCCGAAGGTGAAGGCCTGAAAGCCGCCCATCAGGGGCTTGCCGCTGGTGATCCAATGATCAGAAGTTATCTGAAAGCTTACATTGGCCGCAATGTCTTCGGCAACGAAGCCTTTTTCCCTGTATTGCATGAGATACAGCCCGAGGTGAATAAAGCTGTCGAAGCGTTAAGAAACGGGGTTGAGCTTTTTGAACAGCAGCCATCCTAGAGCCCGATCTCAGGGCCGATGTTTTTCATGGCATCGAGTGATAGCTGTACAAACTCCTCCAGGCTCAGTCCGGCTTTCTCACATTCCATGATGGTTTCCCTGCTGACCGAGGCGGCGAACGCCTTTTCCTTCATCCGTTTGGTTACGGATTTCGGCTTTACACCTGCCACCTTTTTATCGGGATACACCAGTGCTGTGGCCGTGATCAGCCCGGTGATGGTCTCACCGGCTGCCAGTGCATGCTGGAGAACCGTTTCACGGGCCCGGCCGTGGGCGGCCATCTCATTGTGCAACATGATCGCCTCCAGTATTTCCCGATCAACGCCGTGTTCTTGAAGTATCCGGGCGGTTTCCATCGAATGGTTGACCATATCGCCCTGGGTCAGCTCCACGTCCAGGTCGTGCAACAAACCGGCAAGACCCCACTTCTCAGGGTCTTCGCCCAAGCGTTCTGCCATTGCACGCAACACGGCCTCTGAGGCCAGGCAGTGCGCAAGGGTGCGCTCATTCTTTACGTAACTCTTCAACAGTTGTAAGGCTTCTTCTCTTTGCATGATTCTTTCGAATTGTTTTATTTTAGGTTGAATGGATCCCTTTTCAGGTCGCGATTTTCGGATTTCGTTACACAATGTTATCAACCTCGCCCTGGGAAGCCTAAGCGTTCAGGGCTTCCCTGAATCTTACCGCATCATGTACCTTGCGGATAAAACGGCTGGCTTCAGCCAGGTTCAGAGACTGGTCTCCGTCAGATATGGCACGCTCAGGCGTGGCATGGATCTCCACCAGCAGTCCGTCGGCACCCGCCATCACCCCTGCCAGTGCCATTGGTTCGACATACCTGCGGATACCGACACCGTGCGAAGGGTCGACAAAGACCGGCAGGTGGCTCTTTTCCTTCAGATAGGGTACTGCATTCAGGTCGAGAATGTTGCGGTAGGCATGTTCAAACCCCCTGATACCCCGCTCACACAATATGATCTTCTCGTTTCCGTTCGAAAAAATGTATTCGGCCGAGGCCAGAAACTCCTGGAGTGTCGACGACATGCCACGTTTCAGCAAAACAGGCTTGTCGACCTTTCCCAGTTCATCAAGCAGGTTGTAGTTTTGGGCGTTTCTTGTGCCAACCTGGAAGATGTCGACATAATCGTGCATTTCCGGGATCTGCGACACCTGCATCACTTCGGTGACGATCTTGATGCCGTTGGCCCTGCAATGAGCGGAAAATATTTTCAGGCCGTCGATGCCGAGCCCCCTGAATGAATAGGGTGAGCTGCGGGGCTTGAAGATGCCGCCGCGCATCAGTCTGACGCCATTTGATTTCAAAAAGCCAATCATTTGGATCACCTGCTCCTCACTCTCAATGGAGCACGGCCCCATCCCAAGGGTAAAATGATTGCCGGATATCACCATGTCATCCCCTACCGGTATTTCCGTGGGATGCACTTTCCATAATCGCGAAACCAGCTTGCTTTGATCGGCCACAATATGTATATCCCTGATCCCCTGCATGTTGCCAATCGTCCGGATGTCAAACTCTGCCTTCCCGATACAGATGAGATAACGGCCATACTGTGTCTTGACCGGCGCCGGCTTATAACCCAGTGACGATACCTGGGTGATGATCTGTTCAAGCTCCTCTTCGGAACAGTTTTCAAGCAGTTGTATGAGCATGACTTTTTGTTTCTTTTAGGGTTGGTTCTCAATATACTTATTCTTCGATTTTCATCCCAAGCTTTTCCTTCAACAGTTTGATGGCCCGGCTTTCCTGGCCGGCTGCAGAGAGTTGCCTGAGGTATTCCGTGCCGATGATGGCACCGGCGGCATATTGCCATGCATCGTTCAGGCTGGTTTGGTCCTTGATGCCAAATCCGACCACTACCGGGTTTTTCAGCTTCATGTCGCGAATGGTTGCCAGGTACCGGATTTTTTGTTCAACGACGGCCTGTTGCTCTCCTTCGGTTGGTGTGCCGGTGGTGGAGGAAGTGCTGACTGCGTAAATGAATGCCGTACTCAGTTCATCCACCTCCCTGATCCTTTCGGGCTTCGATGTAGGCGTGATCAGAAAGATGGCATGCAGCTTGTACCGGAGGAACATTTCCCGGTAATTTTCCCTGTATTCGTGCAGTGGCAGGTCGGGCAGGATCACCCCAGACACCCCTGCTTCGGCGGCTTGACGGCAGAAAGGCTCAAGCCCGAATTGCAGCACGGGGTTCAGGTACCCCATCAGCACCAGCGGCATGGTCATACGGCCCCTGAGCGCCATAAGCTGGGCAAAAAGTGTATGCATGTCCATTCCATTGGCGATGGCGACGGTATTTGTTTGTTGGATGACCGGCCCGTCGGCCAGCGGATCGGAATAGGGCATCCCGATCTCTGCAAAGTCGACTCCGTTTTCCTGGAGAGAAAGCAGGACTTTGCCGGTGCTGTCGAGCCCGGGGTAGCCGGCGGTGAAGAAGATTGAAAACAGCTTTTCCTGTTTTTTGCTTAGCAGGTCTGTCAGTGCATTCATTTTTCGAAGTATTGCTGATAGGTTTCCATGTCTTTGTCGCCGCGCCCTGAAAGGTTGATCACCACCACATCGCTGCTTTTCAGTTTCAGCCTGTCGAGCAGGGCCAGTGCGTGGGCGGTTTCCAGGGCGGGGATGATGCCTTCCTGCCGGGTCAGCTTGCCGGCGGCCTCCAGGGCTTCCTGGTCGGTGACCGGCAGGTAGACGGCCTGTTTGGTGTCGTGCAGCCAGGCGTGCAAGGGCCCGATGCCCGGATAATCGAGGCCGGCCGAGACAGAGTGGGCCTCCATGACCTGGCCGTCGGAGGTTTGCATCAGGATCGTCTTGGTGCCGTGCAGGATCCCTGCCTTGCCGACCGAGGTGGTGGCGGCCGTCTTGCCTGAGTCGATGCCTTCGCCGGCCGCCTCCGCTCCTACCAGCCTGGTGACCCCGTTGCCAATAAAATGGTAAAAGGCGCCGGCGGCATTGCTGCCGCCACCCACACATGCCAAAACATAGTCGGGGTCTTCCCGACCCTCCTTCTCTTTGAGCTGTTCCCTGATCTCCCTGCTGATGACCGACTGCAGCCTGGCCACCAGGTCAGGGTATGGATGCGGGCCTATGGTGGAGCCGATCAGGTAATAGGTGCTTTCCGGGTGGTTGATCCAATAACGTATGGCCTCGTTGGTGGCATCCTTGAGCGTCTTGCTGCCCGAGTCGACAGGGATGACCCTTGCACCCAGCATCCGCATCCTCAAAACATTCAATGCCTGCCGTTCAGTGTCTTTCCTTCCCATGAAGACAGTGCACGGGATCTTTAACAGGGCGCAGACCGTGGCGGTGGCCACGCCGTGCTGCCCGGCGCCCGTCTCGGCAATGATGTGTTGCTTGCCCATGCGGCGCGCCAGCAAGGCCTGTCCCACCACGTTGTTGAGCTTGTGCGCCCCCGTATGGCAGAGGTCCTCGCGCTTCATGTATATCCTGGCGCCGTATAGCGAGGAATAATTGGGGGCATAAAACAGCGGTGTGGGGCGCCCCACATAATCGGCCAGCAGGCTGGCCTGCTCCTGCACAAAGCTTTCCGAGTGCAGGATGTCAAGGTACACCCCTTCCAGTTCCTCCACGTTCGCCGTGAGCAGCTCCGGGATCCAGGCACCTCCGTACGGGCCGTAATATCCTCTTTGATCAGGGTTCTGGTTCATGTGTTTATAATTTGTCTAAATGTTTGAATGTCAAAAAGTCTTAAGGTCTGAACGCCTCATTGCCCAATGCTCAGCGCTTATGTTCATACCCATGGGTGTCAAAGCAATTGTTATGGAAATTTCTGTTCAAATCCTTTATAAAATCCGATAATAAATTCACATCCTTGATCCCGGCCGCCGCCTCGAAACGGCTGTTCAGGTCAACCCCGGCAAACCACTTGTTTTTGCCAGCCAGTTTTCTCATCGCAGGCGCATCGCCCGGCCCGATGCCGCCTCCGAGCAGAAAGGGGATTCCCGCATCATACGAAAGCAACAGCGAATGATCAAACTTAAGGCCCGAACCGCCACGTTGGGCACTGGCGTTCTCGAACAACAGCATGTCACAACACCCTTTAAAGGAATGCAGGTCATCCGGCAATTCATTGGCTACGGGCAGAGCCTTGATCACCATGGCACATTCCTGCATCGAGCGGCAATAAGCGGGCGTCTCTTCCCCATGCAGCTGCACGGCATCAAAACCATATCGGCGCACCATCGCCTTTGCCTGTTCTAACTCCTCGTTTACCAGCACCGCCACCCTTTTGATGGCAGCTGGTAAAGATTTAATATTCAAAGTCCCGATTTTTTCCGTCACATCGCGCGGCGAATCAGCATAAAAGATGAACCCCAGATAGCCGGGTTGTAACCTGGCTACAGCCTGCATATTGTCAGGGTCGGTCATGCCACATATTTTCACCTGCATGGCCTCGGTATTTTCAGGGTGCTGACGAATTGCCTGCAGGCCGTCGCCGGGTCTGCCTCCCGCATGAAAAATTCACCGATCAGAAAGCCGCAATAGCCGGCGTTTCTTAGGGCATGGTAAACCGCTGCCGAGTTGATTCCGCTTTCCGCCACCTTCACCACCCGGGCAGGCAGCTTCTCCGCCATCCCAATGGCATCATCAGTGCTCACCGAAAAATCATGCAGGTTGCGGCTGTTAACCCCAACAATTTGAGCATCTGCGGGCAGCTTGTCAATACCTGCTTCATCGTGCACCTCAAACAGAACCTCCATCCCAAGAGAAAAGGCAAAATCAGACAGGGCTTTCAGCTCTGTGGCCGACAGGGTATCGGCAATCAGCAGGATGGCATCAGCCCCGATGCTCCGCGCCTCGACCACCTGGTACTGGTCGATGATGAAGTCCTTTCTCACGATGGGACAATAATTGTTCTTCCTGGCGGTCACCAGGTCGTTGTTCGAGCCCCCGAAAAATTCACCGTCGGTGAGCACCGACAGGGCCGACGCACCGGCCTGCATATAGCCCAGGCAGACCGTTGCCGGGTCGGCAAACTCGTTGATCGCGCCTTTCGACGGCGACTTGCGCTTGAATTCCGCAATGATCCCATAAAGGTCCTGCCTGAGAATGTACTTCTTCAGAGAGACGGGCTTTGCCTGGAACCAGGTGCTTTTTTCCAGCAGTTTCGTGGGATAGAGCTCCTTTCTTTCGGCCACTTCCTTTTTTTTGTGAAGAATGATTTGGTCTAATATGCTCATGGTTGACAATCGATTAGTGTTTTAAATGCCTTCAGGGCGTTCCCTGACTCGAGCGATTCGCGTGCGACCTGAAGCGCGTCGGTGATGGATGTTTCCTGCCGGAAGCATCGGATGGCCAGGGCGGCATTGGCCAGCACCGCGTTTTTCTGCGGTTCGGTGCCCCGGTTTTCGAGCACCCCAATGAATACCTTTGCCGCCTCTTCCACGCTATGTCCACCAAACAGTGATTCAGGGGTGTTGGTTGGCAGGTTGAAGTCGGACGGGCTGACCAGTCCTTCGCCTGCAGGGGTGAATGTCTTCACCGGGGCGGTCAGCGAGACCTCATCGTAGCCATCGAGGCTGAAGAGCACCACGTACTCCTTCTGTTCGCGCTGCAGGAGGTAGCTGAATATCCTTCCCGCCTCCACGCTGAAGACCCCGCTCATCTGGTACCTGGGGTTGGCCGGGTTGACCAGGGGGCCGAGTATGTTGAAAAAGGTCTTCACCCCCAGCTGCTTCCGCACGCCGCCCACCTCCTTCAGGGCAGGATGAAACAGCGGGGCATGCATGAAACAGATGCCGGCCCGGTCGACCTCGCGCCTAAGCTTGTCTCCATCATTGCTGAAACGGTACCCGAAATATTCCATCATGTTCGACGAGCCCGACGAGCTTGAAATCCCGTAGTTCCCATGCTTCACCACAGGCACACCGGCACCGGCCAGCACGAAGGCCGTCAGGGTGGAGATGTTGAAAGTGTTCTTGCCATCGCCTCCAGTGCCGCACACATCAATGGCGTGCCCGTCGAGGATGTTCACACTGTGTGCCAGCTCCAGAATGGCCTCACGGAAGCCCAGCAGCTCCTCCAGGCTGATGTTGCGCATCACATAGGCAGCCAGCACCGCAGCCTTCTGGGCGTCGTTCACCTCCCCGGCGGCAATGCCATGCATCAGCCCGGCAGCCTCCCGCCGGCTCAGCTGCTGCGACTCCAGTAATTTAACCAGTATCTCTTTCATATCAATGATGTCTGTTTTGAGAAATTCGATTTTTTTCTGTATGATTGATTTGTGAGATCATGCAATGGGGTTTATGCAATGGGGCGTATGCAATCGCCGTATGCAATGGGGCGTATGCAATCGCCGTATGCAATGGGGCGTATGCAATCGCCGTATGCAATGGGGCGTATGCAATCGCCG
>Ga0114946_10001931_pt1 | contig 14238 bp, 11 predicted proteins | sample WalLakDeSediment_FD_88676 | JGI IMG/M metagenome (GOLD analysis project Ga0114946, IMG submission 88676) | Lake sediment microbial communities from Walker lake, Nevada to study Microbial Dark Matter (Phase II) - Walker Lake 11/02/13 Deep Sediment | ecosystem: Environmental > Aquatic >... | reverse complement strand
CTGTTACGTCTCTACGATCTGACGGGAGACCCCCGCTGGTTAAGAGCCGTGCGCCAGGCGATGGATCATTTTATCGCGTCAGAGCATTGGAAGGCGCACGATCACTGGCTGGGCTACTGCATCACGGAGTTCACGCTGCACGTGCCGGAAAAGAAGTATTTCCTGTTCGGTATTCAGAACGTGCGCGAACACCTGGACTTCGTGCTGACTCGTCTGACGACCTATCCGACGTTGCTCGAACTGATGATGGCGGCAGAGAGGATGTTCGCGCGGATGCGAGAGGACGACGGGTTGCGTGAGTTGCTTCACGAAGAGTTGGATCTTGAGAAGTTTGGTCGTGCTTTAAATTACCGTGCCCGATACTTGTTAAATGGATATTTTTTTCCAGAGCTCGCGATGTTCTTCAAGGCGCCAAGCAAAATGTTGGGCTCGTTCTTTATTCGCCATTATGGTTTCCGGGTGCGAATCGATGATGTGCAGCACTACCTATCGGGATACGTTGCGTACTGCACCTGGTTGCGCGGCAAGCCAGAATGATTGCGGCTTACCCCAAAATGTCTATCCGGGAATCGGTGGTGTACGTCGCTCCCGTCGGCACGAGGCCCCCTTCTGAGTCCGGCCCCTGGGTGTTACTGCTTACGGCTGAATTCCCCGGCAGCTTGGCGGATGTCGAAGCCCAGGTTGGTCACGACTGCTAGAAGACCGACGCTCAGAACGGGCAGGAAGTCCCGCTTATCGTTGAGGACATAGGATATTTTGGTTCCCAGGATCTCGGCCTGAATGCGCCACTCTGAAGTCTTCTCGTCCCATGTCGTGCTGAGCAGGCGGGCATGGTCGGTTTCACCAGCACCAAAGGATTGGATCGCCACGGAACGATTTCTGGCGCGCATGGCAGCGATGAGTCTTGCCGCGGTGTTGTTAACGTTGTTGACCAGACACAATCCGCCGTCGGGCATGGCGTCTGCCACCGCGGCATAGCTTTCCAGCAGGGTCTCAGGCATGGCCTGCTCGAAGGCCGTGATCAGGCAGATGTTCGGATCCACAGCGCTGATTCGATGTCGTGTCACCCCGGGTCTGGCCCGGATGGCCGCCTCGTTGATTTCCACATTGTCCGTCAAGCGAAGATTGGCCAGGGAGCGCATTACTTGGGGCGTGGTGTTGGGCGAGCTGTCCATGGCATGCACCTGGGCCTGGGCGCGAAGGATTTTTTCCAGCCAGGCCTTAGCGGTGCTTTTTCCCAGCACCCCGACTACGGCCACGGATTTACAACCCACCCCGATCCTGGCTGCTCGCGCCACCGCATGGAGCGCGTCGTCGACATCCGGCACAAACAGGGCTGGCATGGGCGCTTGCCGGGCCAGGGCCACGTCGTTGAGCACGATGGTCCGCACGCCGCTTTCGGCAAGCCGACGCATGGCGGTTACCGGATCACCGCTCATGGACAACTCCGTGATGTCACGACAGAACAGGAGATCTCCGTCAGGTTGGGTCGGGTCAATTTCGACTTTCAGGTAGCGCAGTTCTGTCAGGTCCTCGGGGGCGACGTTCAGCCAGTTTCCGTTGGTCACATCAGCCAATCGTTGGGGAGTGAGATATAGAAAGACGTCGGCGTGGGGTTCCTGGTGCAGGAGGTTTCTGAGCCCTGGTGGCTGAACGTGAGGAGCCAACCGGGTGATCAATCCCCAGGACATGTTCTGGAACGCTTGGTTTTCCGCGTGTCTGGCCTCGGTGATGGCGTAGTCGAAAACCTTACGGTGAGGATCAGTGAGTAGTTCCTCGGTCACGGCCATGCCTCGCTCGATTTCGTCGGCAAACTGGGCTACCGAAAGTTCCAGGTCCCAATTGGGGTCCCAGAGGATCGTGGGCAAAAAATCGTTGTAGAGCAGGAGATGATTCGTAAGCAGGGAGATGAGTGTGCGGCCGTTGCCATCGGGAAAGGGGTGCAGCATTTCCAGTTCCCGACCGAGCCTTGAGATGGCCAGTAGTCGCGCCCGCCGTGACGCGGCCTTGGCAATCTCGGTGTTGTACCGTTCCACCAGCTGGTCCACGCGTTGCGCATATTCCCGTTGGACGGCATGTTTGACCCGAAAAAAGTCGTCCAGGCTGCCCTTGCCGTTTAGCGCAGCCTGCTCTTCCGGGCTGAGGTTGGGATACCAGGGCCGATAGCGCAGGCGTTTGATCTGGCTCAAGCCTTGAAGGATCGACTCCACGCTGAAATCGTTGGCAATGCGTTGATAGCTCTCGGTGTGAAAAATTACCGTTCCGTCTCCGCGGCGCATTTCCAGGATTTCCTGAAGATGTTCCGGGGTTGTCGTGCTCGCATAAAAATTGAATCCGGCCTCCAGATAGCGCAGGTCGCCGGGCATGGATTTGGGGTTTTTGGTCACCACGTTTTTCATGCACAGGGTATGTAGCTCTCGGATATACGTGGAGCGCAAGCCCCCTGAAATATCCATATTGTCCAGAATATGGCAAAAGGCGTTCAGCATGCCTTGAACCGAATTCTGTTCGTTGGCCTCGTACCCACGCCAGCCGCGATACTTTTGATGAAACCGGCCGTCGATGAAAAACCGGAAGTACTGGCGGTGGTCAAAGCGGGCCAAGGCGTGCAGAGCGCGATTGGTTAGCCGGGCGGGGCCGGGGAGAGAAGAGGCGAACCAAGCCGTCGGGGTGGAATCGACGGACCCTGGAAGACCGGAAGCCTTCAAATTTGGATCAACCTTGGTCGCCCTGGTAGATGGTTGTATCTTGGGGCCAAGCGGGGCGGCGTCCAGGGTGGGTCCCGGGTCGCCGGCCGCAGGCTGTGAAGCGTTTCGCTCGTCAGCTGTCCGCAGGCGCAGGATTGCGAGGGCTTCCTGAAGATCCGCCAAGCGAACGGCTGGGATGAGTATTAAGGAGCCCGGAGGGGCGATTTCCAGCACTGCAGGCAAGAGGTCGCCGGTTACGCTGGGATGAGACTGGTGCCAGGGTTTGGTCCGGATCGGCGGCTCGGGCAGGGCGATCGCTAGCCGCAAGGGTAGCTGAGCGATCTGTTGCGCGGTTTGGCGGACTTGGTGGGTCAGGACGGGGGATTGTAAGTGCAGAAGCACCATGGCGGGAGGAATGCCGTCTTGATGTGCGCCCTGATTTTCGAGATCGTCGCGGCCGCCGCCTGGTTCGTTATCTGCCGACCGCGACCATTCCACGAGCAGTTCCGGATTGCCCCAGCTTTGCTGCAGGGCATATTCGGTAAGTACAAAACCCCAAGCACGAACATGGCCTTGATGGATTGCCTCTGTCATGGTCCAGGCCGCGTGCCGCCACGCTTGTCGCTGGTCCGGGGCCCTCGCGAGGCTCCGCTCCAGACCTTCGACGAGGAAGGCATCCAGGCATTCCAGGCCCAAGTCTTGGCGGTTTTCGGCAATGCAGCGCCGCAAAAAGGACGGCGACATGGATGCGCCGTTGTGCAGGTCGTCAATACTGATCAGGCCGGTTTCGAGCAGTTCTTCCTGCAGCCAGTTCTTGGGCGAGCGGGCATCCAGCGGATCGTGACGGCACCAGCCCCCGCGAGATAGGATGAGCGGGCGGCGGGCAGCGGGTAACTGGTCAACGAGGACGCCGAGTCCCTTGCCGACGCGGCGTTGCACGGCCCGGAAAGAGGCGGACGAGGAAACCGCCAGGACCGACAGGCCAAGGCAATGGGCCTGGGCCGCTAGGGCAGCGGTTTCATCGCCGCGGCGCGGGATTTCCAGGCCAACGCGGATGTTTCCGGAAAGCGTCATCTCCGGGAAAACGCGAGGCGCGGCCATGCGCGGCCTGTTACTTGCGGCGATCCGGCAGGCCAGGGCGGCGTCGACGTCCCCCCCTGGTTGGTGGAGCCGAGCTAGCCGGGCCATGTTCATCCCTCCATGCCGGCAGAATCCCACGTCCTCGTCAAACAGCCACATCCCTCCGCGCCAATTGGCCTCATGGAACCAGGTATGGCCCTTGTTGTCCAGACCCAGGTCCAGGGCCAATTCCTCTGCAGAGGCGTCTACGGCGTCATCCAGCAGCCGTGCGATATGGACGCACTGGGCAAATACATCCTCAAGAACCGATGCGGCCTGTTCCTTGAAGCGCCGCTCCAGCAAAGGCCGCAGGGCGATGTTGTGAGCCCCGTGTTCCCGGTTGGCCACCACCGTCCCCGTTCTGGCCAGCAGGGACATGGGCTCGGGGCAAACATGCCAGTCTCCGTCTCCGGATTTTTGGACCACGATGCGGACATTATAGAAACGTCCATCAGGACCCGTGCCCGCCGCGAATTGCTGGATGACGTAATCCCGTGCGCCGGGCGCATGGAGGCGAGCCAGTTCCGCCTGAAGTCCGGCCTGATCCAGGCGTTTCCAGACTCCCCGTTCTTCCAGGTCGAAGTGTGAGTCGTCCGCGCGCAGGAAGATGATGCCATGGCCCAGGCGGCCCCGGCTGGGCTTGAGAATCGCGGCGCCCCAGCGCCGTACATTGCCGATGACGTCGCAATCTTTCGTGAGCGGATAGGTCACCGGAACCAGGGTGGCTACGGATGGCGTGCGCAGCAGCAAATCGATCTGGTCGTCTTTGGTGACCAAGCGTCCCAGAGTGTACGGGACGTAGCGCAGGATGTGATCGCCGTGGGCTTCATCAAAATCGCGGCGCTCAAAGTTCCGAACGACATCCGGAAAGCGGGTGCGCCTGGGCGTCCAAGTGTTGTTCTCCCAGACCTGTCCGAGGATGGTCCCGCTGGCCAGATCGACATCCTGGCTCATGAAGCGGACGAAATCCTCCCCCTGGGCTGCGACATCCGCCGCGATGGCGTAGGACCATTGTCCGAGGCCGCCGCGATGCAGGAAGCCGAGCAGGCGGCGCATCAGCTTTCTCCTGCGTGAGCCGTGCTCGCGCTAGGATTAGCCTGCCATTGTTGCAGCAGGGAAACACCCTCAGCCCGCAACTGGGTCATGCGCGAACCATTGAGTGTGGCGTTTCGGACAACGAGGACCGGATGCAGCCGGTATTTCGCAAGTATCCGGCTGAGTGCCGCGGGAAAGGACGTGCCGCGGACCCCCACATGGGTCAGCCGGGAGTCTGAGCCAGCCATTTCGCGCAATTCCCGGAGTAGGCCAAGGGATGCGGGGTGAACCGGATTGAACAGGATGACGCCCCATGCTCCGGATTGGCCATGGGCGCACAGGTGCTCAAACCATGTCACGGTGTTTTGCAGTTCGAGAGAGCGTTGCTCCGGGGTCAAAGGACGCAGCCCCAGGTCCGGGTCTTCCAGCCAGAGCAGGCTGGGCGGAATACCGTTGAGTTCCTGCTGGCCTTGGTGCAGTTGGGCTTGCAACAAAGGTACGCGAGCAGAACGCATCAAGGTGGTTTCGCCCAGCCGCAGGAGTCCGCCACCGATGTAGTTTTCAGTGGCCGTGATGCTGGGGCGCTCGGGTTTTGGGTCGGCAATGATGTCGCTGGTCGCCACGCCAAGGCGCAGGGACAGCAGGGGTGACCAGGATGTCGCACGGCCGCCGGGTTCGCCGGCCTGGGTGCCAACGGCTGCCAAAAGGGTGCGCCCCCCGTTGCCCACGCCGATGTCCAGCCATGGTGGTTGATCGCTAATCAGTCGGTCAATCTGTTCCGGAAGGATTTGCCCGATGATGGTCGTGCCCGCGGTCGGCTGGGGAAGCTGGGTGGGTGTGAGGGATGGAGCAGGGTGCTGGTAAGGGGTCCGCGGCGTGGCCAAGCCCAGGGCGAACTGGGACAGGTGGCGGAAAAATTCCATATTCTTTCCGGGTCGTCTTGGCGCGACGGGCCTGGGTGTGGCGGAGACGATCCATGGGCGGGACTGAAGGTCAAACCCTACCGAGAAGCCGAGGGTCGCGCAAGGGCCTGGCAGCAGTTCCTCTACTCGGCGGGCTGCGGCCGCTCCGAGGCGCTGGACAATGCTGTTCAGCTTGGGCAGGTCGGTTTGAGGGTCGGAGACAGGGGGGCAGAAATCCTCCATCTTGAACGGCATACCCTCGAATTCACCGCCTGCGTCCAAGGATGCGAACAGTGCGTCGGTGGCCAGTACGCCACGAATATCCGGAGTCATCCAGCATCCGTCCCCGCGCTGCTGGAGGGTCAGGTGCAAGATGGTTTGGCGGCCAAGAGGGTTTCGAGATGGCACGAAGCGCTGAATAAAGAGCTGGTCGCCCAGCCTCGCCTGGATTAGAGCATGCAAAGCGGAATCGTTCACCAGGCGGTTGGAATGTGTCTCGTGAACGCGCCAGTTTGCCGCTTCCGGAATAATAACAAGCGACGGCATCCGCCCCTGTTCAGTGCAACTCTTCAGAATCACGGGTCCCCATTGGGCCAATCCTTCCTGAAGGTCCGCGAAATCCGTCAGGGGGCGGATCGGGGCGATATGGTTTCGGAATTCGCTGTCCTGGGCGAGGAGGTTCAACAACTCGTAAAGGTTGAGATCAATACGCAAGGAATGGGGGACCGTGGACAGCAGAGCGGTTTCAGCGGCCGTGCGAGGCGAGCTGGGCCGGGACAAGTCGAGTATGGCGTCCGGCAGCAGATCGTCGGCTCGCTTCCATTGCGACGTTTCCCAAATCTGGGCGCGGACTTTCAGCGTGGCCGGGTCGATGTCCTGGGCTGTGAATCGTCCGTACCGCACCCCGGCCAGAACCATGGAGCCGACCAGCATCTCGGTGCGCCGCCGGGAAAAGGGATCGTCGGGTGTGTAAAGTACGTAAACGACGGCCATCAGAATTGCCAACGTATTTTCGTGTTTAGGGTGACGTAATCAGATGAGTTTTTCTTTCATGATTTCGGCAATGATTTCGAGCGATCTGACGCGGAGTGCATTGCTGCTGACGCCCTGGGTTCTGGGGAGAACAACGAGGCGATTCGGGTTAACTGGGTTGGAATTGTCTTCACCGTGTACGAGCAAATCAATGTCCTGCTGATCCAAGAAGTTTTCATCAACCAGCCAGGGCGCCGGGATGACTTCGTCCACGTAACGGATGGCCTCAAGAATCTCCTTCCGCTCTGCAAAACAAAGTTCCGGCGTGTACCCCTTTTTCATTTTTACCTCCTCGTCCGTGACCAGGGCGACAATCACGGTCCCGAGGGCTTTGGCGGACTTCAGGATGCGAATATGTCCATGGTGGAGGAGCGTCGCCGACATGTCCACCATGATTCTCGGAGTGTTCTTTTCTTTCATGAAAGTCCGTCCTTTGGTGCGGGTGCGGCAGGTTTTTCCTCGTTATACCGGAGGGTGTCAAGGATGGCCCCTTTGGCCTCTCGGCCGAGGTGGGCTTCCCCAAGGTGACAAACCACGCTGCCATTCTGATTTCCGCGAGGAAAATACAAAACAGCCCGTTTATCCGCGGCCTGAAGGGAACCACGAACGTGGGTGCACAGCAGCGGCTGATTTTTAGGGGGTAGGGTTAACCAGTCGGCCATGCGCCGGGTGAACCTTGCTTTGTTGATGATGACGCTGCTTCGAATCTCTTCGTGGCGGGGCAGGACGTGGGCCAGGGAGGCAATGGTGTGATAGGGGCCGGTCATGCGTTTTTCCAGGTGGGTGGTCAGGCTCAAGTAAAATGAGTCCGGTTCGTGGCTGGGTGGGTCGTTGAAGGCTACGAAGCAGCCACCCGTGAGGCCGAACAACCCTTTGCAGGAGCTGTAGGCAATGACGTCGGCCAGTTCGTGTCCCGACTCCAGGCCGATGGATGCCGTGGCGTCCAGAGCCAACTTGGCCTTGAGCCGGTGAGCCAGGCCGCTTAATTCGGCGATGGGGATTTTCAGGCCGCGGCTGGTTTCCGTGGGACAGGCCCAGACCCAATCGAAAACGCCGCTGACGGTGTCCATGTCCGTCCAATCAACCGTAGATACACGCTTGATCTCTCCAGCACGCCGCGCGGTTGATTCAGCCATACCGAGCAGGCGCTCGGAATAATACCCTGTGGCAACGATCAGCACGTTGCCGAACAGAAAATTCGTGGCCGTGATCTCCAGGGCAAGGCTGGCTGAACCTTGCATCCGGGCGATGCGGGCATGGCCGCTGAACCGTTTCAAGGCCTCGAGCACGGCGTCCTCCGTGCTCGCGTAATCCTCGTCGCCCCGGCCAAAGCAGGGACGCAGGCCGGTGAGGTTTTCCGGCAGCAGGCTGGCAGGACCAGCGGTGAACAGCAATTTCTGAGCATTGCGCTCCGCGACCAGATCAGCGATGGTTTTCGAGCCGAGATTCATGCGGTTATCTCCTGGAGGAACATCATAAAGTCCAGCTTGTTCTGAACCGGGGTTCTGTCCGGCCTACCCAGACCCTTGCGAGCGCCTTGACGGCAACGCACTTCCAGAAAGACACTTCCGGACGAGGCAAGGGCCTGGGCCAGTCGCTGACGCACCCCGTCCAGATCATCGACCCGGGAAAAGTGTTGGTACCCCAGGGCGCCGGCGATGTCGGTCAGTTTGAGCCGGACCGCCTTGGTGGGTTGTCCGCCCACGGAATCGTGAGCCATGTTGTTGATCACGACGTGGATCAGATTTGGACATTCAGCACTGACCGCTAAGGCCCCCAGATGCATCAAGGCTGCTCCGTCCCCGTCGATGCATACGATCTTGCGTCCGGCGGAGGCCAGGGCGATTCCGGCGGCGATTTGCCCGGCATGGCCCATGCCCCCGACCGTGAGAAAATCCCGACCATGCCCGCTGACTGCCTCTCTGCGCAGTTCAAAGACCTCCCTGGAGGCCATGCCCGTGGTGGAGACAACGGGTACCTGGGTCGGCAGCGTCTCGAGAATGGCACGGATGGCCTCTTCCCGGGAGGGCAAGGGGTCGGGAGAGCTTTTTTTCGTTGGATACGGCGCAAAGGTGCCTTTTCGCACCACCATGGCCACGGGACGGCTCTGGGCGCGGGCCACGTCCGTCAGTTCCCGGAGAATCGCCGCGATGTCCAGCGTGTTCTGGTCCACGACCCTGAACGGAATTCCCAAGGTCTCAAGCAGATCAGGAGTGATCCTGCCCTGCTTCTTGTGCTGGGGTTCGTCCCTGAGCTGGGTCCCGTCATCGAGCAACTCTCCTCTCCAGCCGACCATCAGAAGCATAGGCAAGCCGTAAACGTCCGGGTCCGCCAGGGACGTCAGGGGATTGATCGCATTCCCTAGTCCTGAGTTCTGCATATAGACCAGGGCCGGGGCGGCCGTGGCCAGGTAATGCCCAATGGCCAGACCGACGGCTGACCCTTCGTTGGTGGCGATGATGTGTCGATCAGGGGGGAAAACGTCCGTGATATGGGCGCCGATGTGCTTGAGCAGGGAGTCAGGCACCCCGGTAACAAAGGAAATGCCGGCCTGCTCGAGACCGTGGAGGAAGGCGGTGGTGGTGATCACTATTTTGTCCCGGGAATGAGTTCAAGGATATCCTTGACGCTCATCAAGTCCGAGTCCACTTCCAGAGATCGCCCGTTGCGTAAAATCTCCAGGGCCACATGCCGCATGGCCGGATAAGCGGCGCGAAGCAGGTGGTTTGCGTAGATGACGATGTTGAAGCCCTGGGCAGCCAGCTCCTCTTCGGTGACCACGTTGTAGCTGGTGGGCACGGAGACCAGCGGCAAGGACGAAAAGTCGCGCCTGAATCGTTTCGCGAATTCAAAGACTTCGTCGGGGGCTTGTTTTCGGCTGTGGATCATGATCCCGTCAACCCCCGCGTCGGCATAGGCCCTGGCCCGTAGCAGGGCGTCCTCCATGCCTTTGTCCAAGATCAGGCTTTCGATCCGAGCAATGATCATGAAGTCGTCGCTGACCCGAGCGGCCCGGCCAGCTTGAATTCTTTCGCAAAAGGCGGTCACGTCTTCCTGGGACTGAACGACCTCGTTGCCGAACAGGGAATTCTTTTTCAGGCCGGTCTTGTCCTCAATGATCGCCGCAGAGATGCCCAGTCGTTCCATGCTGCGGACATTCAACTCAAAATGCTCGACCTTGCCGCCGGTATCCGCATCCATGATCAGCGGCTTGTTAACCACGTCAAAAATGTTGTTGATGTTGGATAACCGGCTGTTGATCTCCAGCGCTTCGATGTCCGGCTTGCCCCGGGCTGTGGAATCGGTCAACGAGCTGGACCAGAATCCGTCGAACTCGCGGACCTTGCCGCCCCTTTCGACACGGGCATTTTCCGCAATCAAGGCTGAAATGGGGTTGTGCGCTTCGATGAACCGGGAAAGGGGCTTGGCCATGAGGAGCCGTTTGAGCATTTGGCGACGAATGTCCGGGGTCGTGCCCAGCCCCAGAAGCTGCTGGGCCAGGGCCGAGGAGGTGATTCCCTGGGTATAGGGGGTTTCGATCAACTGGCCACCATACTCTGCCAAAGCCGCTATGGCCCGTTCGCGATACGGAGCCAGGGGGCCTTCCAACCAGTCCGTCCCATGAACCATGTATTGTGGCTTATATTTTCGCAGGTTCGGCGCGTAGTCCCATTCTTGCTGTGGTACGACCTCGACCACGCCCGCAATGTTTTCGACGATCTGCTTGCGGTGTTCCCAGGTCAGAAAGGGAAGCCGCTTGTGGTTCGCCACAGCCGCGTCAGTCAGCAGTCCCACCAGCACGTCGCCGTACTCCCTCGCTTTGGCGATAACGTTGATATGCCCGTGATGCATGATGTCCACGGTCATTCCTATGTAAGCCCTTGGTCTGTTCTTGCTGGTCATGGGTGTTCTCGCTATGAATGAGGTGAAGGGTTTGGAGTGAAGTCTACCTTGCACATCCGCCCCCGCAGTTCTTATCGTTGCATGGTAAATAGAAAATTACTGGGGCGGTGCATTTGGCAAAGCCACTGGCTTACAGTATTGAGCGCGAAATTCCAGCGTGAGACCGATGGGCGCAAGCTGTCCAGCGAGGAGAAGGAAAGGCTGCGCCATCGGGTCATGCGCCGGAGCGAAGCCGGAGTGCATCCGGAGGATGCGACGCGGGATCTGGATAGCGGCCTGCGCAGCGCCGGTGGCTGGAAAAGTATCACTATGTGGTTGAGGACGCGCTGAAGGTGCAGTCGCGTCCCACGTCGGAATCGAAGATCGGCGCCCTGCAGATGCGCGAGTCTGCGCGCCCGATCCGGGACCGTAACCCGTTGATGTTCTGTTCTGAAGAGGCGGGGGTGCGTTCAGGCTATCGCACCGGAAATGCTTTGCCACCGGTCGGAGAGACACCGGTCATCACGTGCACCTGTGCACGATTCTCGGTGCAGATGCTGTCCGCTATCAGTGTCCAGGGCGCGATGCGCTTCATGGTGTGCAGGGTTTGGTTACGGTGGACACCCCCCTGTGAACTCCTCATCCGGCTCGCCCAAGGCATGGAACACAAGACCTATCTGGTGGTGGACGGCCACAGCTCAGAGCATCCACAGTTCGGTTGCTCGATGCACGGTCACAATGCGCGCACGGCTTTGCCCGTCATCCCATCCACCCCGAGATCCGGCAATACGGCCAGGTCGTCCGGATCGTTGCAATTTTCCGCGATGATCAGGACGCCGATCGAATGGGCCACGGTGCACAGGCCGCGCACCAGTGCCTGGGATTCGGGCGAGGCATGGATGCCGTCGACGATGGCCCCGTCGATCTTCACGTAGTGCAGGCCCAGTTCGCTGAGCTGTCGCAGGTCGAAGACCTCGGGACCCGCGTGTTCGATGCCGATCTTGCAACCCGAGTGCGCCAGATTGAGGCAGAGTTCGCGCAGTTCCGCGAGGTGGGCCAGCGCGCCGCGCGTGGGAAATTCCAGCCATAGCCGTGAGGCGGTGCCTGGCCGCTGGTTCAGGCTGCGATACAGGCCCTGCCGGAAGGCGGTGTCGCGAAGCGATTCGGTGGACAGGTTGATTGCCGTCGGCGCGGCGCCCTGGTCGATCTTCTCCAGCGCGCAGTTGAGCACGGCGTCATCGAGGTCGCGGATCAGGCCGAGGCGGATCGCCCACGGCAGGAAGTACGACGCTGGCCGGAGCTCGCCGTCCATCGACAGCCGCACCGGTGCCTCGGTGTGGATCAGGATTCCGGAGCGGTCCACGACCGGGAACGCGGCCAGCTGCAGGCCCCCCTGCTGCAGGGCGTGCCGGATTCCATCCCGCCAGTCGGCCTGGGTCCTGCGTCCGTCCGGGAGTTCATCAAGCACCAATTCGGCTTTGAAGCCAGGCCCGAGTTCGGCGCGGGCGAGCGCGCTGTCGCCACGGGAGAGCACGGCCCCCGGCGATTCTCCGGGTCGGTAGGCGGTCACGCCGAAATCGATGCGGGTGCGCTCGTGCGCATCTTTACCAAGGTCGCTGCGCACCCGTTCGATCACTCTGGAGGCATGTCCGGACGGTTCCGTGATGTCTCCCGCGATCAGGGCGAAGTCGCTGCCATTCAGCCGACCGGCGAACCCGAACTCGCCTTCTTTGGCGAGCGCGCGAAGGATCTGGCCCAGCTGGGCAAGCCACGCATCCAGGGCATCGTGTCCAAGTTCGCGGTTGAGTTCGGATAGACCCTGGACCCGCAGCAGAATCATTGTGCCGGTCGCGCCGGCATGATCGGCCCCAAGCAAAACCCTGAACTGGGTCAGCAGGGGTTCCCGCTCGAGAAGCCCAGTGACGGGGTCCTGTTGCAGCCGGGCCTGCAACGCCTGCAATCGTTTCGATTCCTCGGCCAGCATGTCCTTTACGCGCCGCGAGAGTCGGTTCATCGCGCCGGCCACGGCCCGGAATTCCTGAGTGCTGGGTTCTGCGATGGTGATGAATCGACGCTGCCCCAGTGCTTCGGCCTGCTGAACCACGTCCCGCAGAGGTCGTACCAGGCGGTTGAGGTAAAGGCTTCCGATGAAGCCGATCAGGATCGCGCCAGCGACAAAGATCAGCGCCAGCCGTTTCGTTCCCTGCCATAGCGACTCATGGGCGTAGGTGGTCTGGCTCTCCACCTGCAACCGGCCGTATTGGGACCAACCGTCACTGATGTGCGCGATCCCCGGCTCGACATCGAGGGCCATCAGGCGTGAGAACCAGCGGGGCACGTCCTCGGGTTCCACGATATTCGCGCGCTCGTGGATCACCTCGCCACGCGGATCCGTCAGGCGAATGAGCCGGTAGTGGCCCGTATCGAACTGTGCGGACAGCGCGAGCTCGATCTTTGCCTGTTCCTTTGGCAGCTGTGTCAGAGACAGGGCCAGCGATGCCGCATTGTCCATGTTCTTCAGGTGCAGCTGCTGCGCGAGATAGTGCTGTGCCGAGAGCGTGCTCACGGCGATGCTTGTCAGTGCCGACAGCAGCATGATCGAGGCGACAGCAATCCAGAGTTGTATTCTCAATGACATGGTGTTCGCTAACCTCGTTAGTGTCCCCCCGATAGGGGGCGGCTCAGATTGATTCCGTCGGCCTGCATGCGCTCGAGAACGCCACGCCAGTTGGACAGACGTGCAGTGGAAGATCCCGCCGAGGCACTGACGCCCTCTGGCCAGAGCCCCTCGCTGTTGAAGCTGAAGACGGGGCTGAGGTCACTGCGACCGGAGGCGGGGCGGATATCGGTGATGAGATTGTCGAGGATCAGGGGTTCGGCGTCTTCCGCAGGATAGTAGCCGAGCACCATGTGCACCTCAGTGGCATTGCTCGCGGTCGCCCCCAGTCGGGCATGCACGTAGAAGAGGCGTAGCCGGGAATCGGGAATCCCCAGCATGCGCAGGCTGGCATACTTGGCGATGGAGTAGTCTTCGCAGTCGCCACCCGCCCTGCCCAGGGCCTCCAGGGGCGTCGCCCAGTAGTCCTGCGAGCCCCAGAGTTCCTGATCGCTCCGGTAGACGATGTTCCGGTTGAAGAACTCGTTCACCATCCGGATCTGGCGGCGTTCGTCCAGGGGCTCTGCACTGAGCAGCAGCTGCCGCCAGCGCCTGACGCGATCGCCGGCTTCGTCGCCGTAGCGTTGTATGGCCAACGTCTCAATGTGGGCGAGGTCCTGGACGCCGGTCTGCGCGCCGCCCGGGCTGGCGTAGATCGCCAGGCAGAGCATGGCGACCGTCGCCACCCAGGCGAACCTCGAGTTGATCGCAGGTCGGTAGGGTAATTCACGCACGATGGAGCCGGTAGCCAGGTTTCCGGTGGATCCTTGAGGATGGCTGATGGCATTCACGAATACCAGCCGGAGTGCCTTGTCGGGTCACGCGGTTTGGTTTTGCCGACAGCTCTGGGGTTGGGGCTGACAGGATTGGTCTTCTGCCGACTCACTTTTGTCAGTCCCCGGGGACGATTTGGGCGCGGCATCCG
>Ga0114946_10001930_pt1 | contig 14238 bp, 10 predicted proteins | sample WalLakDeSediment_FD_88676 | JGI IMG/M metagenome (GOLD analysis project Ga0114946, IMG submission 88676) | Lake sediment microbial communities from Walker lake, Nevada to study Microbial Dark Matter (Phase II) - Walker Lake 11/02/13 Deep Sediment | ecosystem: Environmental > Aquatic >... | reverse complement strand
GTGAAGCAGAATGCTACTTCGTGAGTATGTATGGCAGAGCATGCCGATGGCTTCTCCCATGCTCCGACATTGCTTTTCGGTGTGCTTCTTGCGTGGATTGCGACTTTGCGACGATGCTTTATTGTATCTCTATTGTTTCTGGATACTGAAGTCGCTATTTTCATTACACAGGCGTCATTCAATCGATTCTCGAACGCACCATGGGAATCAGTGTAATGTCCATCACGCAATTCACACGCACATATTTCCTCACACATAACGCATAAAGGTACTATGGCTGCACTGGTACGTTTTCTGCAATCCACGATACTCAGCAAGGTCGTCATGGCCGGGACGGGTCTGGTGCTCGTGTTGTTCCTGCTCGGACACATGGCGGGGAATCTCCAAATGTATTTCGGGCAGGAAAAGATGAATGTCTACGCGGAAACGCTGCAGAGCCTCGGTGGTCTGCTGTGGGTGATCCGCGCCTTCCTGTTGCTCTGTCTCGTGCTGCACGTCATCACTTCCATTCGACTCAAGGCGCTGAATCTCTCGGCGCGTCCGGTCCCGTATACGATCAAAGCTACCGTTCGGGCTTCACTGACTTCCCGAACGATGATTTGGACGGGAGCGTTGATCTTTTTCTTTCTCGCCTATCATCTACTGCACTTCACCATCAGGGTGACGAATCCGATCTACGCCGAGTTGATTGATGTTGCCGGGCGTATGGACGTTTACACGATGGTTGTGCTCGGTTTCCAAGACGTATTGATCACGGTCACATACGTTATTTCAATGTTGTTACTTGGTTTTCATTTGTTTCATGCCATCGCAAGCATGTTTCAGACGCTTGGCGTCAATCATCCCCGGTATACCCCGATGATTGAGACCGGTTCCGCAGTGCTGGCTGGCGTGATCGTTCTCGGATTTCTTTCCATTCCATTTGGTGTACTATTCGGCTGGATCGCATTGCCGGCAGGAGTGATTGTATGATGACTCTCAACCCGAACATTCCGTCAGGATCTATCGCGGAGAAGTGGGACATGCATCGTTTCGAAATGAAACTGGTGAATCCCGCGAACAAGCGGAAGTACAGTGCCATCGTGATCGGTACCGGGCTTGCCGGTGCTTCCGCCGCAGCTTCGCTCGCCGAGCTGGGGTACAAGGTGACTGCTTTCTGCTATAATGACAGTGCGCGAAGAGCGCACAGCATTGCCGCGCAAGGAGGTATTAATGCCGCGAAAAACTATCCGAACGACGGGGACAGTATCTACCGCCTGTTTTACGATACGGTAAAAGGCGGCGACTTCCGTGCACGCGAGGCGAATGTCTATCGTTTGGCACAGGTGAGCAATAACATCATCGACCAATGCGTCGCTCAGGGTGTGCCCTTCGCTCGTGAATACGGCGGCTACCTCGACAATCGTTCCTTTGGTGGCTCACAGGTGTCGCGCACATTCTATGCCAGAGGACAGACGGGGCAGCAGTTGTTGCTGGGCGCATACTCGGCATTGATGCGTCAGGTGGGCCTCGGCACTGTGCAGTTGCATACGCGTCATGAGATGATGGACATCGTCGTCGTGAATGGTCATGCCAAGGGTGTGGTGGTTCGCGATTTGGTGACGGGAAAGATCTCGTCGCATGCCGCCGATGCGGTGATTCTGGCGACCGGCGGCTACGCCAATGTGTTTTTCCTCTCCACGAACGCCATCGCGTGTAATGTCACTGCTGCCTATCGAGCCTATAAAAAAGGTGCGGTGTTCGCCAACCCGTGTTTCACTCAAATTCATCCGACCTGCATTCCGATGTCGGGCGACCATCAATCCAAGCTGACGCTCATGTCGGAATCGCTGCGAAATGACGGCCGCATCTGGGTGCCGAAAAACAAAGGAGAAACGCGTGCTCCGGGAGATATTCCCGAAGATGAGCGCGATTACTTCCTCGAGCGGAAATACCCGAGCTTCGGCAATTTGTCGCCGCGCGACATCAGCTCGCGTAGCGCCAAGGAAGTGTGCGACGAGGGACGCGGCGTGGGGCCTTCCGGTTACGGTGTATATCTTGATTTCGCCGATGCTATTCAGCGGCTGGGAAAACACACAATTGAGGAACGATACGGCAATCTCTTTCAAATGTATGAACGTATCACCGATGAAGACCCATACACTGTCCCGATGCGCATATACCCTGCCGCGCATTACACCATGGGTGGAACCTGGGTGGATTACAATCTCATGAGTACGATTCCGGGACTGCACGTGCTTGGAGAGGCGAACTTCTCGGATCACGGCGCCAACCGTCTCGGCGCGAGCGCGTTAATGCAGGGGTTGGCCGATGGGTATTTCGTCATTCCGTACACTTTGGGGCATTACTTCGCAACATCCGGTCAAGCGAAGGTGACGACGGATCACCCGGAGTTCAAGAAGGCCGAGGAGGACGTCAAGGCGCGAATTGATTCGCTGGTCAACCTCAAGGGCTCGCGTACTGTCGTTTCCATTCACCGCGATCTCGGCAAGCTTATGTGGGAATACTGCGGTATGGGACGCAACGAGGCCGGCTTGAAAAAAGCTCTCGAACGTATTCCCGATCTGCGTGAGGAGTTCTGGAGTAATGCGAAGGTCGTCGGTAACGGCGACAGCTTCAACAGCGCTCTCGAACGCGCCGGTCGCGTGGCCGACTTTCTGGAATTCGCCGAACTGATGTGTTACGACGCACTGAGCCGAAACGAATCCTGCGGTGGACATTTCCGCGAGGAATACCAGACCGAGGAAGGCGAAGCGCTTCGTAACGACGAGGAATATACCTATGTCGCGGCATGGGAGTTTACCGGCGTCGGGAACGCCCCCATTCTGCACAAGGAGCCGCTTGATTTCGAGAACGTGAAGCTGCAGACAAGGAGTTACAAGTAATGAAACTCACATTGCATGTATGGCGTCAGAAAAACGCCCAAGACAAAGGCCGCATGGTTACATACCAGGTGAGCGACGTCATTGAGGACATGTCATTCCTCGAAATGCTCGATGTGCTCAATGAGCAACTGATACTCAACAACGAAGAGCCCGTTGCCTTCGACCATGACTGTCGCGAAGGTATTTGCGGGGCTTGTTCTTTGACGGTCAACGGTATAACGCATGGCCCCGAAAAGGAAACCACGATCTGCCAGTTGCACATGCGGCATTTCAAGGATGGGGATGCGATATATGTCGAACCATTCCGGGCAAAAGCGTTTCCCGTTCTAAGGGATCTCGTGACGGATCGTTCGGCGTTCGACCGGATCATGATGGCTGGTGGATTCGTCTCCACCAACACCGGAGGCGTCCCTGACGCCAACGCCATTCTGATCAGCAAACGTGCTGCCGACTTAGCTATGGACAACGCGGCATGCATAGGTTGCGGTGCTTGCGTGGCGGCGTGCAAGAATGCATCGGCCATGCTTTTCGTCTCCGCCAAAGTGGCGCAATTCGCGTATTTGCCGCAAGGTCAACCTGAGCGGAAACGCCGCGTGCTCAACATGGTGGCTCAAATGGATGCCGAGGGCTTTGGCGGTTGCACCAACCAGTACGAGTGCGAGGCCGTGTGTCCGAAGGGTATCAGTGTCGCAGCTATCGCGTTGATGAATCGCGACTATCTCAAAGCTTCCTTAACGGAGGTGTGATTCCGTTACCAATAGCGTTTCTTGCTCCCTCGCATCGTAAGATGTGGGGGAGCATCGGTTATTACTCGGAAGTGGCGGAAATGGAGTAATGTAACGCAGTACAATATGCCTGTGTATTCCGTCATACGCGCATCGTATCGTGTCGTCTTTGCGAGTACAGTGAATACGAACATGCCAAACATGGTTGATGTGCCGCAACAAGCGGAAGGATCGGCTTCGACCAAGCTGTTTTGCTCCTGTCGCGTCGATCCACCTTCTCCATGACGTCTGATACGATGTGCGTATGAGGCAACGAATGCTTCGCCGCTTGGCTCTTAATAGCATTAATTATGAGTCAATGCGGAGTTCGGTCAATGCGCGGACGCTTGTTGAAACTTGCCTCGCGTTAATAAATTTCCTACCTTCCAGTATAAGCTGCCCGTTTTACGTAAAGGTGATTTTCACTTGAAAAACGTGAAGCGAGTTCTTTCACATAGCATGTATATCATACAGAAAAGGAGGTTCTCATGGAAATGAGATCGCATTCTCCGCCCGGCAGGGCACGTCCGCATGTCTTTTCCAATGCGGATGCGGAGACAATCACCTATTACACCGAGAAAAATTTCGAGAGCATTCCCCACATAGGCTCTCTCCCTGAAGATATACTTTCCGACATGCGTGTCGTGTCGAGCATCCTACCGTTCAAGGTAAATTCATACGTTATAAATCAGTTAATCGACTGGTCGGACATTCCCGGGGATCCGATATTCCAGCTCACCTTCCCGCAGCGTGGCATGCTCAGTGACGAGCATTTTTCGCAGATGGCCCGTGTACTGCGCTCCGGCGCGTCGCGAGAGGTGATCAAGGAAACGGCGAATCGCATCCGTCTCGAATTGAATCCGCATCCAGCCGGGCAAACAACACTCAATGTGCCGTCGATGGATGGTTCGGTTGTGAACGGGATTCAGCACAAGTACAAGGAAACCGTGCTGTTTTTCCCGGCTGCGGGGCAGACCTGTCATGCATATTGCACGTTCTGTTTTCGCTGGGCTCAGTTCGTCGGAATGACGGACCTTCGTTTTGCGTCAAAGGAAGCGGAGCAGATGAGGGAGTATCTCAGTCGCCATGGGGAGGTTACGAATGTATTGATCACGGGAGGCGATCCGATGGTCATGAAGACGCGCAAACTCGAGCAGTATGTCGAAGCGCTTCTCGACCCATCATTGGAGCATTTACAGTCGATACGATTCGGGACCAAGGCCGTCGCGTATTGGCCACAGCGATTCGTGACCGATCCTGACGCCGACGATATGTTACGGTTTTTCGAGCGCATCATCGCCACGGGGCGTTCCGTTGCCGTGATGGCGCATTACAATCACTATCGCGAGCTTGAAACACCCATGGCCCGTGAAGCGATACGCCGAATACGCGATACGGGAGCGGTGATCCGCAGTCAATCACCAGTGCTGCAGCACATCAATGACAGTCCGGGAGTGTGGGAATTGATGTGGCGCGAGCAGGTGCGCCTGGGTATCATTCCGTACTACATGTTCGTGGAACGCGATACCGGTGCGGAACAGTACTTCAAACTTCCTCTCGCCAAGGCCGTGCGAATTTTCCGCGAGGCCTTCAAACATGTGAACGGATTGGCACGCACAGTGCGTGGCCCTTCAATGTCAGCCTCTCCAGGAAAGGTCGAAGTGACAGGTATAGCGCATGTGGCGGGTGAGAAAGTGTTCGCCCTTCGATTTCTCCAAGGACGGAATCCCGACTGGGTCGGACGTCCGTTCTACGCTCGTTTCGATCCGGAAGCGAGTTGGTTGAGCCATTTGAAACCCGCATTCGGTGAAAAGAAATTCTTCTACGAGGATGAATTCGCTGAAATGACCAGGAAAAAACTGTCTCTTTCAAGCGGTGCGTAAAGGTACTACGGTCTGAGGGCGCGGCTCTGGTGACAATCCGAGCCGCGCCGTTGCTTTTCCATTCGAGCGTTTTCGGAAATCACAGTTGTATGTTGCTGAGCTACGGCATATTTTCCACCTGTACCACAGTTGGTGGCACTCGTGCTCAAAGAATTCAACGAACTGGCGACGGACAACACATCCGGGGCAACTGAACTGATACGAAAGTTGCTCGCGTTATGCGAGAACTGCGTTATCGGTTACTGCTTCGACGATTTGCGCGAGGGTTTTGCTTCGCTCGAGCGTATACATCGGAGCATGCCATCATTTCATGCCGTGTTGCATATTCTGAAATCAGATTTCCTGCCCGGGCTGAAGGAGGGGCGAGAGAATACGGATGCGATCGCGTATCTCACCTCGCTTGAGAGCGTGCTCGACAAATCCGGGGCGGCAATAGACGTTTCTTTCGCCGATATGTTTCCGCAAGCTTCGCGCATTGTCACACTCAGTCGCAGTTCGACCGTATTACTGTCGATGCAAAAAATGCACGAGCGCGGTCGATTGTTGCATGCATACGTCATGGAAGGTCGTCCCATGCTCGAGGGCCATCGTTCGATACGCGATTTGCGCGAATATGGCGTGAGTGCGACACTGCTCGTGGATGCCGCCATGGCTGTAGCTGTGTCTCGTGCCGATGCCGCAGTGGTAGGCGCTGACAGCATCAGCGCGGATGGCTTTCTCCTCAACAAAACCGGCACGCTGCCGCTCGCGATCTGCTGCAAGGAATTCGGTGTCCCTCTGTACGTGCTCTGTGATTCGCTGAAGTTTTCGCCGCAGCTTCGGGAGAATATCCTCGTCGAACAGCGTCCTGCAGACGAAATCATCGTACGCGAGGAAAAAGACAACTTCGATGTGTGGAACAAGTATTTCGAGTGGACGCCTGTAGAGTACGTGAAGGAATTCATAACGGAACGCGGCTCGTTCACCCCGGATCGATTGAGTGCGCTCGCGGGCGAAGACGTGCTGGAAGGCGGGGCTCGCACGCAGTGAGAATACCAGATCAGTGGATGACTCGCGTTGCTTGGGAACGGCGTCGTGCATGTACTGCGGGGACGCATGCGCTACTGCTGATTCTTTGCTTCATTCCACTACAGGGCAGTCTGGCGCAAGAAGGTGAAGGGCCTCATGCAGCACACTCGCGCCAGCATCCGTATGTGCCGGAATGGAGTAGCGAAGCTCTTGGTCGTCCAAGAGCAACTGGTGATCTCACGCATATAGTCCACGGGTATCATCCCTACTGGATCCCCGATACTGCTGCAGCATGGTATCGCTTCGACCTGCTGAGCCATCTCGCATATTTTTCATGTGAAATTGATCCGAGTACAGGTGTCCCGACCAATACACGAGCTTGGTTAAGTTCCTCGGTTCCGACGAAAGCGAAAGCAGCAGGTGTGAAGGTGTTGTTGACAGTCACGAATTTCGGTGCCGCAGCCAATCGTTCCCTGCTCGGAACGCCCGAGGCGCGAGAAACATTGTACGTGGAATTGCTGCGACTTATCGCTCTGCGTGACGCAGATGGCGTAAGTATAGATTTCGAGAGCGTTCCGGCGGATCAGCGTGAAAATCTCACGAGTTTTTTCGTCGAATTGAAAGCGGAATTGACGGCGTGGAAAGCGGATGCCGTACTGAGCGCCGCCGTTCCCGCTGTGGACTGGAGCGGAGCATGGGATGTGCGGGCGTTGTCCGAAACGATTGACCTGTTTTTTCTGATGGGATATGATTATTCCTGGTCCGGTAGCAGCTCTGCTGGTCCTGTTGCGCCATTGCGTGGATTTTCCTTGAATGTGGAGCGCAGTCTGCAATGGTATCTGGATCAGGGTGTTCCGCGCTCGCGTCTGTTGTTGGGTGTTCCGTACTACGGGTACGATTGGCCCGTCTCCAGTGACGTACCTGGCGCTTCTACGACTGACCGGGGTGTAGCACGAGTGTATTCCACTGTTCAGGAAATATTGGTCCATTACCCTGCTATGTGGAGCGATACGTATCTTGTTCCATGGATTTCGTATCGTCCATCGGGGTGGCGGCAGTGTTGGTATGACGACGCGCGAAGTCTCGCTCTGAAATACGAGCACGTGTTGAGCACCGGAATTGCCGGCATAGGTATTTGGGCACTGGGCTACGATGGCACGCGGAATGAACTCTGGAATGAAATAGCTACAGCGTTCGCCCGTCCCGTCACTGTAGAGCGCCGTCCGATGAGCGATGTGCCATTGAGCGTCTACCCCGTTCCTTTGCGTTCGGGTGAGGGATTCAACGTGATCGCGCATTCCACGCAACCCATGACGATGAGCTTGGTGGATATTCTCGGTGTCGAGCATGCACGACAAGAGATACTCCGGAGAGTGGGTGATCGGGAGGTCGTTTGCATTTGTCCCGTCGTACCTGCGGGTTTGTATATACTGCGATTGACGAATGGAAACGACGTGACAAGTACACTTGTTCCAATTCGATGAATGTTCCCAGGCAAACGAGTATGAAGAACACTGGAATAAAGAAGCGAAAAAGTCGACCTGTGTCTGATAGACAGAACATTGAGCATGCTCCGGTATTGTTGCGTATGACTGCGGTGTTTGCTATCCCCGTTCTCTTGCGTGCTGTAGCGGCATATTTCCCGGAACAGAGGCTGTGGGGCTTGTCTCATCTTGCCTATTTCCCTGATTGGTTGTGTCTGCTTGCGACTGCAGTTGGATTGTTGTTCGCATCACGTGTGCTGTACTCCCCGGTCGCTGCTTTGGCGGAGCGCATCTCGCGCTTTTCCGGTGTAGCATTCGGCGTCGGGGTTGCTTTAATCGGAGCGGTGGTGTTCTGGGTGTTGCGTATGGAGACGTATTTTCTCGGAGATGGTGCGTCCTATCTCGCGGAACACTACCGTTATGTCCGGGATTTACCGGTGTCGGAAACAGTGTTGTATTCAAAGCTCTCCGCGCCACTCACGGGTCAAATACTCGTCGCCGTCGCTTCGCTGGCATGGACGATCGGCGGCGGCAGCGGAATGACGGAGAATCCGCAGATCGCCTGGTGGTTGACGGCACCCGTTGCCGGCGCGATGTATTTGTGGATTGTGCTGTATGCGACGGGCAGGTTGTTCGAGGATTCCATGCTTCGGATTGCAGCTATGGCAAGTCTGATATTCACACCGGGATTCGTGTTTTTTTTCGGTTATGTCGAGTATTACACGCTCGTTTTCGTAGTCGGTACGGCATATTTTCTCTCCACTGTCGCGGCGGTGAAGGGGCGTGCCCCACTCTGGCTTCCCATAGTGCTGTTGCTTTTATCTGCTGCGTTGCACCTGATGGCGCTGGTGGCACTGCCGGGATTGCTGTTGTTGCTGTACATTCGACTGCGTGGTGATGCCGGTCCGTCCCCAGCACGAGTGGTGTTTTGGGGAACTGCGGTTGTGCTGTTCGTCTCGGGAGTTTGGTACATTGTTTCCGGTGTGGCGACGGAGGGAAGCCGTACCGTGCTGGCGTTGACATCCTTCGGTAAGGAAGGAGCGATGATGCATTACACGCTACTTTCGGGTGCGCATATCGGCGATGTGTTGAATTTTTTGGCTTTTGCCGGTCTTCCTTTGCTTGTATTGCCCTTCACGGGTATTCGCTTGGATGACGATGCAACATTGGTGTCAATGACGCATGTAGCGTATACGGGATTTCTTGTTCTTTTCGGGTGTACGTGCTTTGGCATGGCCAGGGACTGGGACGTGCATGCCTTGTTCGGTAGTGCAGCGGCGGTATTTGCAATACTTGCGGTCCAATCCAGCAGGAAAACACAACGGCGCTCCGGTGTGGCATATCTACTTTTCGGTGTATCTCTCGTGGCCATGCCGGTGTGGTTCGCAGTGAATATCAACACGAATGCATCGGTCGAACGTTTTCGGCATGTCATGGCTCTCGATGATGAATTGATTACAGGGGATTACGCGTTGAACGGATACGAACATTTGAGGAAGTACTATCAGAGCATAGGAGACGGCGAACAGCTTGCCTGGGTGATTCGGAAAAAAATCGAGATGGTCGGATATCCCGACGATATACGGAAATACATGCTGGCCGTCATGACGGATTTCCCGGCGGCCGAACGCAGGAACGCGCTTGAATGGACATTCCAGCAAGCACTACAGCGTTTGCGGACCATGCGCGAGCGAAGCGTGGAACGGCTGTATGAAGGCGATGCAGACACATTTGCCGAAGTGCTGGGAGAGGGGTTGATGCAGGCGCACTATATGAATCTCGTTGGCGTCCTGGATGCCGAACTCGGATCGATGTATTTAGCAAAAATGCGGGATGTGCTGCCTGAATCGCCCTTGCCTGGAATGATTGCCGCACTTATGAAGCCGACAGGGCAACTTGATGCAGCCGATACGGAACAATTGGTGGCGGGTGCCCGCGTATTGCGAAGCAGCGCCACTCTCGCGACGTATTGCGGAAGCACGTTGCTTGCGGCGGAGCATGTCCCCGAGGCTATGGAAGTGCTGCGCAAGGCGATTGATTTCGACGCTCAATTCTCGTTGCCGTCGTTTTATCTTGCAGAGGCGGCCTTGCGATGCTCTCCGCCGGATCCCGATTTGGCCGAAAAGCATTTGCGACGCTTCCTTGCCGAGCCGGAAGGACATCGTATTGCAGATACTCGAGCCCAGAAGCAGTTGATGGAGAAAGCGCGTTTCATGCTCGACGACATAGAATACCGGAGGCGGTCGATCGATGTGAGATAGCATATCCCGGAGACGCGGATACGGTCGGCAACGGAGTTGCAATCACATGCTTCGATACTCTCATGGCGTGATTCAGGGAAGTACACAAATTCGCAGAGAGAGATAATGGCACGAGATCACAATAAACGAACAGCGAAACACGAAGTCATGAATACGGCTACAATGACTATTCTTGCCGTCACTGCAGGCTATATGCTGGTGCGCAATCTGATTGTTCATGATGTCGTGTCCCTGCCGCGGGCTTGGGGTGTGGATTTTGCGTCATACCTTCAGTTGTCACCGCTTGTCGTAGCGAGCTTGTGGCTTCCGTTGCTCGTTGCCGTTCCGGCGATCGCAACCGCATTGTCACGCGTGTTTCTTCGAAGCAAGCGAGGGACTCGGCCGGAATATTCAGTGGTATCGACGATCGCGATTGTTGTCGCATGTGCCACGTTCGCGTGGGTTGCTCCGGTTGCGTATGGATTTCTCGGAGATGGTTCGTGGTATGCTGCCGAGTTGTACCGAAGTATGTCTATTCCCGACTATCAAAACAGTATGATCAAGCCTAGCGCTTGGTTGACGGGAGTGCTGCTGGATCGCTATGCCGTCGTCTTCCGTCCGGAAAACATTCGTTTGCCGTTCGTTCTTGCCGGTATGTTCGGAATAGTGTTGGCAACGGCTGTGACAAGCTGGTCGAGCAGGAATTGGGCTGCCGAGCAGCGATTGCTCGTGATGACCGTGATGCTGGGGGGTGCAGGAACCTTGGTGTTTTTCGGCTACATCGAGCTTTATGCATTTGTTTACGGATTGGGAATCGCGTATCTCGTTACCGGGCTTCAAGCGATTCGTGGAGAAATGCATTACGCTGTTCCAGGTGTTTTCTTACTTGCGGGTATAGCATTCGGTGCGATTTCCGTCGTCTGGATCCCATCGTATCTTCTGCTACTGCACTGGCGATTCCGCGGCGAGGGCGGGCGTATTCCATTGAGGTATGCGGCAGTACTCCTTGCCGTGCTTCCCGCTGTCATCGTACCATTGCTGTATTTTTTTGTCGGTGCGAGCAGCGACAGTGCATATCTCGTCCCGGTGTTGCCGTACGAAAGAATCGTTGACGGTATACGTACAGGTTGGCAGCGCTATACACTTTTCGAGCCGTTGAGATTCATCGATATGCTGAACGCATTCCTTCTCGCACTCGGGCCCTTTGCAGTGTCGATTGGAGCGGTGTTGGTGACGCTGCGGGGTACAGGGTTGTGGTCGAAACCGACGATAGGTTTCGGAATGACTGCGGCTGTTGGAGGCTTGCTCCTGCTGATGTTCGGGAACACGTTTCTCGGATTGGCCCGGGATTGGGACGTGGCGGCATTTTGTTTTTTGGGAGCCGCCGCATTCGGTGTTGCTCTGTTCATGGAAGCAGATAATCGCCGTTTGATTCAATTATCCAAAGTGCTGCCCTTTCTCAGCCTCGCCATGATATCGCATCTAGCGCTATGGGTAGCGCTGAATGCGGATGCGGATGCATCGGCGGAGCGCTTTGAGGATATTGTAATGATGGACTCGGAGTTGTTGTTGCCGATGAATACGTATACAGGGTGGGAGAATCTACGAAAATTCCATCAAACTGGTATCGACAGAGAGCGATACTTCGATGTGTTGACGCGCCAGCTCGAGACGGGATACAGTCGCGAGGACGGCTATGCGGAGTATCTCAGTTCCGCGTTGATGCTTGACGACAGTGTATTGCGCGAAACGATGCTCGGTAGGTTGATGGACATGCTGGTCCGTGACCGCGACGAGAATCCGGAATCCGACGATTTCCGTTATCGCAGCATACAGGCCCAGAGAGAATTGGTCACGCGTGTGTTGCTCGCGCTTCGTCAAGTCGGTTTGCACGCGCAGGCCGACAAATACTCTGCGTATTTCGCGGATCGCTTCAATCCCTGGCCCGAATATTCGCTTGTGCGTTTATTGCAGGAAGGGGTTTCATCGATCGATGAAGGCATGGGTATACTCGAAGCCGTGGTGACGGATGAAACGGGCGATGCGTTTCTCGTTATGACTGCGGGCGGTTTCGCGCAATCCTGGGGTAAGTTCGACAAAGCTGCTGAGTATTACGAACGAGCGCTTGAGATCGAACCGCGTCGATATCCATCCTGGTATCTGGTTGCCGCTGATATGCACATGAAGTCGCGTGATGATGCATCGAGGGCACGGGAGTTGTTGCGTCGTTGCATTCGGGAAGCGCGGGGAAGCAGAGAAGCCATGGAGGCGGAACAGTTATTGCGCGAGTTGTTCGATTAAGCGTTGCACGTATCCACGCTCACGCATTTCGAGTGCGTATGACGCAATGGCCGAGAAGAGGCTGGAATCGCCGTCCGGACGGTTGAAGCATTGCATCGTAGGCCGTTTCATTTCTCATGCTGACGTCAAAACCGTGCATTCTCGTGGTATTCCGTCAGTTGTTTGTCATGGTTGACGCATGCACGATGATTATCATACGATGAACGTAAGAACTTTGGATATTCGCAGCCATCGATGATCAGTCTTGTGCCGGTCACGCGAACTTCGTTTTTATTCAACAAGGAGCCAAAACAGTAGGGAATGATGCGAATTTACTGAGACGATGTGCCAATATTTCACCAGTGCTAAATCACAACGTATTTGTCAATTTCCCAAAGAGTTGAAAAAAGAGTGATAGTGAATATTTCTCTCTTGCGATTGATGTAATGTCTATGTATTATCGCACATTCTGATCTGAAAACTTGTCAGCAACATTCCGGATCGGGCGTCGAATGAAAAACGGAAATACGAGTGACGAAATTGCACGGGCGTTGTTTACTGTGCCGAAACGTTTGCTTATCAAATATCCGATAATACGAGACAGCATAGCGAGCAAGCTTTCATTAATGGAGGCTGCAAACCCACGATAGCACGAAACATCGATTCTCACCACTTCTCCTCAATACATCCACGAGGTTCTACCATGAGAAAAATGTATCCCGGTTCGATACCACTGATGGTATCGGTGTTGATGGTCACTTGTACCGCACTGTTTCTATGCTTCGGTGTCACTGTACAAGTATCAGCGCAGACCACTCCGATGTTCTCCACGCCGACGAATATAACGGGGTCGAATGTTTTTCCCTTAGGTTCCACGACCAACAAAATCCAATTGCAGTACGAGGCCGGCGAATTCCAGGGTGCCTACTCGGGAATGATTACCCGTGTGTACTTGCAGCGCAGCAACGCCACTGCTGCGTCGACATTCACCAATCTTACCATTGCTCTCGGACAATCGGCGACGTGGCCATCATCGACCACGACGTATTTCACTCCGATGACGCAGTGCTATTATGCAGCAACGACGAACATTCCGGCCGGGATTATCGATGACTGGGTCGGTATTACGCTCACGACGCCGTTCATGTACAATCCCACGCAACATCTGATCGTCATTGTATGCCAGGAAGGCTATGTCAACGGCATATCGCTGCGGAATGTTGTTGCAACTCCTTCACCACGACGATTATACTCAGCCGGTGGATGCGCGACTGCTGCACCAACGGCTACAAGTGGCAATCGCTACAATTTCGGATTCGATCTGGTCGCCGCAGGCCCGATGACATACGTCTCCTCGACGACGACGCAGAACAACACCGCGCCGACAGCCGTCGGACTGACCAATCAGGAAATCATCGGCATGGAAGTGGTGACCAGCGGCGGCACCTCGCCGTTTCCCGTGACCTCGTTCACGCTGAGCACGGCGGGCTCGACGAGCGCGGCCAACATCGCGGCCGCCAAGGTGTACTACACAGCTACCATACCGACATTCTCGCCCTTCAACCAATTCGGCTCGACGGTCAACAATCCGAGTGGCACGTTCACGGTGACGGGTTCGCAAGTGCTGTCGCCGGGGACGAACTACTTCTGGCTGGCCTACGACATCGCGAACAACGCCACTCCAAGCCACGATG
>Ga0114946_10001929_pt1 | contig 14242 bp, 9 predicted proteins | sample WalLakDeSediment_FD_88676 | JGI IMG/M metagenome (GOLD analysis project Ga0114946, IMG submission 88676) | Lake sediment microbial communities from Walker lake, Nevada to study Microbial Dark Matter (Phase II) - Walker Lake 11/02/13 Deep Sediment | ecosystem: Environmental > Aquatic > Freshwater... | reverse complement strand
TAACCCTCAACACTAAACCCTTAACACTTGTATCACACCTCCGCCTTCAGCCTCTCGGCATTCTCGGCCAGCTGCAACTGGTCAATCAGTTCCTGGATATCGCCGTTGATAATGTTTTGCAAATTATATAGCGTCAGCCCGATGCGGTGGTCCGTCACGCGGCCCTGCGGGAAGTTGTAGGTCCTGATCTTGGCGGAGCGGTCGCCCGTGGAAACCATGGTTTTTCTTTTGGAGGAGATCTCGTTCAGGAATTTCTTGTATTCCATTTCGAAGATGCGTGTTCGCAGCACCGTCAGCGCCTTATCGTAGTTCTTGATCTGCGATTTCTGGTCCTGGCAGCTTACCACGATGCCTGTGGGGATATGTGTAAGCCGGATTGCCGAATAGGTGGTGTTCACCGACTGCCCGCCCGGGCCCGAAGAGCAGAAGGTATCTTTCCGGATATCGTCCTGTTTTATCTCCACGTCGAATTCATCCGCTTCCGGCAGGATCACCACCGATGCGGCGGAGGTGTGCACCCTTCCCTGGGTTTCCGTTTTGGGTACGCGCTGCACCCGGTGTACGCCCGATTCGTACTTCATCTGGCCGTAAACCCCATCACCTATAACATTGAAGATCACTTCTTTATAACCTCCTACGGTCCCTTCCGTAGCGCTGACGGACTCCACTTTCCAGCCTTTTATTTCGCAGTATTTCAGGTACATCCGGTACAGGTCGCCCGCAAAGATGCTGGCTTCGTCGCCCCCTGTGCCGGCGCGGATCTCCACCACGGCGTTCTTGCGGTCCTGCGGATCTGCGGGAATGATCATCAACCGGATATCCTCCTCCATCTGATCACGTTGTTCCATTAATGTCACCAGTTCTTCCTTGGCATAGGCCCGCATTTCCTCATCTTTTTCATTTTCAAGGATTTCCTTTGCCATATCGATGGATGACAGAACGTTGCGATAGTTCTTGAAGGCTGCGATGATCGGCTGCAGTTCCTTCAGATCCTTGCTCAGCTGGATGTATCGCTTCATATCATCCATCGCAGCCGGGTCGCTGACCTGTTTTTCCAGATCGAGGAATTTATTGTAGATGTCCTGCAGTTTTTTCAGCATGATTCTTGTTTATGACGATCAGATTATTTCTTTCGTTTTTTAAGATTTTTTTGTACTTTTTCCAGCTCTTCCAGGTCATGCCGATCAGCTTCGAGCGCTTCAAAAGTCCTACGCCGAGCATCGAATTCATCGTAAACCTTTCGGGCAAACTCCTCCATTTTTTCATTGCTCACTGCACCTGGGCCGATCAGCACTTTTAGATCGTTCGAGGCCAGTATGCGGTTCACATTTTCTTTCCAAAACGACATGGGGATATCCATCCGGTTCTTGGCTCGCAATTCAGCGGTTTCCAGGAAAATGACCACCAGTCGGTTGAGACTATCCAACTCGTCTGCACTCAGGTAATTCTTGGCAATGAAGATGTCCTGCTTCCGTACGATGCTGCCTTTCCAGGAGGTCAGCGCCATGTTCGGCTTGCCGGGATCGGCCCGGCTGACAATCAGCCCGGCTGCCGTTTTTCCCGTTATGGCAAATAACAATTTGTTCTGCGTTTCGGCGAAGAACATCTGCGTGGCTTTGTCAGAAGGGTCGTAATCGCTCGAGAGGGCGAACAGGTCGCGCACTTTCTGGTAAAACCGCTTTTCCGACGCCCGGATATCACGGATACGCTCCAGCAGCTCGTCAAAATAATCGGGACGGCCATCGGGATTCTTCAGCCTCTCATCATCCATCACAAAGCCTTTGACCATGTATTCCTTCAGGTTCCGGTTGGCCCAGATGCGGAACTGGGTGCCCCTCTTACTTCGAACCCTGAATCCAATGGCAAGGATCATGTCGAGGGAATAAAAAGTAACTTCGTATTCTTTCCCATCTGCGGCAGTTGTAAAGTAATTGTTTACAACTGAATCTTCATCCAACTCTTTGTCTTTCAAAATATTGGAGATATGTTGGCCGATGTTTTGCTTTGAGGTGTCAAAAAGTTCCGCCAACTGGTTCTGGTTCATCCACACTGATCCGTCCTGTGCAAACAATGCCACCCGGGTCTTTCCATCGGGCGTGCTGTAAATGATGATATTTTGATTATCCTGGTTCAAGTCTTAGGATCATTTCTATAAACTAATAAACAATCTCTTCCCCTACGTGACGAATGATCAGAGCCTTCTCTTGCGAAGCCTCGCAACGCCCGACAATCCTGGCATCTACCTTGTAATGCTTTGAAATATCAATGATCTCATTTGCAATGTTTTCCGGGACATATAGCTCCATCCGGTGGCCCATGTTGAAGACCTTGTACATCTCCTGCCAGGAAGTGTTGGAATGTTCCCGGATCAGGTGAAAAAGGGAAGGAGGGGAAAAGGGGTTATCCTTGATGATGGTGAGGTTTTCGACGAAATTCAGCGCTTTGGTTTGTCCGCCGCCGGTGCAGTGGACCATGCCGTGGATCTTGTGCCGGAACTCCTTCAGAATGGGTATGATGACCGGTGCGTAGGTACGGGTGGGGGAGAGGATCAGTTTGCCGATATCGACACCGGGGACACCGGAGGGATCGGTCAGCTTGTACGGTCCGGTGTAGGCCAGCTCCTCCGGCATGCCGGGGTCGAGGCTTTCCGGGTACTTATCCCGGTAGATCTTGTGCAGCAGGTCATGCCGGGCTGAGGTCAGGCCGTTGCTGCCCATACCGGAATTGTATGCATCTTCATACGTTGCCTGCCCGAACGATGCCAGTCCGACAATCACGTCTCCGGGCCCGATCTTTTCATTGGTGATCACCTCCGATCGTTTCATCCGGGTGGTTACGGTGGAGTCGACGATCACCGTACGCACCAGGTCGCCGACATCGGCTGTTTCGCCCCCTGTGGAACGGATCTCGAAACCAAGGCTGCGCATCTTTTCCACGAACTCTTCTGTTCCCTCAATGATGGCTTTGACGACCTCCCCGGGGATCAGGTTCTTGTTCCGTCCGATGGCGGATGACAGCAGGATGGGACCGGTTGCCCCGGTACACAAAAGGTCGTCGGTGTTCATCACGATGGCGTCCTGCGCTATGCCTTTCCATACCGGCAGATCCCCTGTTTCTCTCCAGTAAATGTATGCAAGGGAAGATTTGGTCCCCGCCCCGTCGGCATGCATGATATTGCACCAGTCGGGATCGTTGCCCAGCATATCAGGGATGATCTTGCAAAATGCTTTGGGGAATATGCCTTTTTCAATTCCTTGAATGGCGGCATGCACATCTTCTTTGGAAGCGGATACGCCACGGCGTGAGTATTTCAGATCATCGGGCATCCCTGTCACTGTTTACTCCGGAAAATGATCCGCTTCTGCTGGGTATCGATGCTGTAATTTCCGAAAGCTGTGAGCACCGCGTCCCCGATGATCAGCGGATAACCCAGGTTGGTGTTAACCATCAGCTCGATATTGTTGACTGTCTTGTTGGCGATAGTGAAGTCTTTGATGATCACTACCGCCCGGTTGGCGATGGTGCCATCGGCCAGGATATCTTCCGGATTGCCCACGAAATCTTCTTTTCCGATAGCGCCACTGGTGAGCAGCTTCATGGCCTCATCCACCGATATCTGTGCCCTGAGCTTCGGGTCAAGGGTGAACTGAACGGTGTATCCATTGATGATACACGGGGCGGTGATCATTCCCGATTTTGGGGCCAGGGTGTAATTCAGCACATTGTCGTCGGGATTTAATCGGATCTGGACGGTCCGGGTGATGTCGACATTTTTAGGTTTTGGGACAAAATCCTTGCTAAGCACCCTGAACTCTGTCCGCCGGTTGAGCCAGTGTGCCGCTTCCCTGTGGTCAACGGTCGGGAGGGCATCGATATATTCTTCGGTAAGCACTGTGCCGGCGGTGAACAGGTACCCGTCTCTGACAATATCTCTTTCCAGTTTCCGGGGCACCCTTTCGCCGTAGCCTTTCGCTACCAGCCTGTCGGCGTCGATACCGCGCTCGATGAGATAATCGACGACAGATTGCGCGCGTCGCTGGGAGAGGATATCGTTACGTTCATATGTATCGCGGTTGTCAGTGTGCGAAGCCAGCTCGATGACCAGTGTCGGGTTTTCATCCAGGGTGGTGATCAGCTCCTGCAGCGAGTCCTGGTATTGTGGCAGAAGGTCCCATTTGGCCAGTTCGTAAAGGATCTCGGGCAGCATGATGGGCGCTTCGGGGATGGGCTCCAGAACAAAGTCGCGGGTCAGGTCGCGGCTTTTCTCCAGGCCGACGGTGGTGACCCTCCCGCTGGCATTGAAGTAATTATCCTTTGAAACATTGATTTCATAGGTGGTTTGCGGCATGATCTGGCTTTTGCCGAACATGTACATGCCGTTGTCAGCAGTCCGGGCTGTCATCGATATGCCATCCGAGCCTATGATATCGACCCTTGCCGCTGCGACGGGCTGCAGGGTGCGATCGTCCCGGATAATGCCGGCGAGGGTAAATTCAACAGGTGGGATGATGAAAGAGAAGATATCTTCTTTCGATCGCCGGGCGTTGCGGTTGGAAGAAAAGAAACCCTTTTCCCCCTCCGGGTAAAAGATGATAGCGAAATCATCGGCCGGAGAATTGATCGGAACACCCATATTGATGGGTACCGACCAGTTGTTGGATGTATCGGGGACAGTGTAGAATATGTCCAGGCCACCGAGTCCGGGATGCCCGTCGGAGGCGAAGTACAGGATCGTGTCTGCCCGCAGGTAAGGGAACATCTCATCGCCCGGAGTATTGATGACAGGACCCAGGTTATATGGCCTGCCGAAGGGTTTGCCGGTACTTTCCCTGAAGGCTACCCAGATATCTTTTCCGCCAAACCCGCCAGGTCTGTCTGAAGAAAAATATATCGTCAATTCGTCCTGGCTTAGCGTAGGATGACCGACAGCTTCTGATGAGTCTAAGCCGAGCGGAACCAGAACAGGAGTGCTCCATAAGCGCCCCGTCCGGCGGGAGGTGTAGATCTGACAGCCATTTTTCATGCTTTCCGCGTTGGGGCAGCGGGTGAAATAAAGCGTCCCGAAGTCGCTGGTCATGGTGGCTGTCCCCTCATTGGCCTCGCTATTGATCCCTTCTTCCTGGTCATCCAGCAAGGTTGGGGTGCTCCATTGGTCTTTCCGGTCCAGCCGTGAAATGAAAAGGCTGCTGAAGCTCTGGTTAGTCCATTCATCGATCTTCTTTCCCTTGCTGCCATCCCTGGTGGAGGTGAAGATCAGGGCATTGTAATTCTCATTGGCAAAGGCCGGGGCAAAATCAGCTTCCCGGGAATTCAACCCCTTTTCTTCCATGACGTCATACTTCGATTCAAATTCCTTCCACTGCGGGATCATGTCGCATGCCTGAATGCCATAGGCTCCGCGAGGGTCATTGGGGACTTTTTTTTCGTATAGCTCGTAGTATGTCCGGGCCTCCTCCAGATCTTCTTCAGCCCTCAGTGCATTGGCATAATGCAACAGGATGATGGGCTCCTTGCTGTCATAACCGTTCCGGATGAGCCTTCTGTATTGCAGATTGGCGCGCCGCATATCGCCGGTCATACGGTAACATTCAGCCAGTTGAAAGGAAATACGGTCTCTTTCCACCGGGTTCTTCTTTACCTTGGTATAGGCTTTCTGATATCTTTCGATGGCAATGGTATATCGCTCATCTTCAAATGCTTCATCGGCAGTTTTAATATATGATTTTTTCTGCCCCGCCACCTGCGTAGAGAATGCCAGTAGGATAACGATACTGAATATGAAAGCTAGAATTATTTTCATGCTATGCCGCTGACGTATATTGTTTAATATCGAACGATGAAAATGCAATTATATTTTTATGGCTCCTTCATCTTGTTCATTTCATTCTCTATATCCGATGAAGCTTTTTTGACATCTTTCAGTACTGAATTTTCCAGGTCCAGTTCTTTCTCCACTTTACGTGTCTCCTTGGTGATTTCCCTTTTGATTTCGTCGGAGGCGCGCCGGATCTCATTCATTCCTCTGCCGATTTTCCTGGCAATTTCAGGTATCTTACTGGGGCCAAATATGATAAAAGCCACCAACAGGATGAAGATCAGCTCGCCGCCGCTGATATCGAAAAACAGGAGAATTGCGGGCATACTGTCGGGTTGTTAGTTGACCAGCAAAATTAATAAAAATAAGACTGGTTTGCCTCTGAAAATCGTAAGGATCAAACCAGTCTTTCAGCTATCCGGTCAGGCTATTTTGAATCTTTCCGTGGAACTGTTTTACTGCCTTTTCTGGTCAGCAGGTCATAGGTGATTGGAGTAGCCACGAATACCGATGAATAGGTTCCGATGAAGATTCCGAGCATAAGGGCAAAGGTAAAGCCCCGGATGACCTCGCCTCCGAAGATAAACATGGCCAGCAATACAACCAGGGTGGAACCTGCCGTATTTATCGTCCTCGAAAGCGTACTGTCGAGGGCGGCATTTACATTGGCGGCGTATGTCCTTTTTGGAAAAAGGCTCACATATTCCCTGATCCTGTCAAAAATAACCACTGTGTCATTGATGGAATATCCGATGATGGTCAGGATGGCGGCAATAAATGCCTGGTCGAGCTCCATACTGAACGGCATAATGCTGTAAAGCAATGAGAAGAAGCCGATCGTGATGAGGGCATCGTGAAATACCGCGAACAATCCTCCCAGACCATATTGCCACTTTTTAAAGCGCAGGGCGATGTAAGCAAAGATGATGATCAGGGCGAATGTTACTGCCATGATGGCTCTGTTGCGGATGTCGACGGCAATGGTAGGGCCGACCGTTTGTGAGCTCAAAATACCCAGGAGCTTGCCTTCCTGGGCCACATCGGTGGAAAAGTCCCTGTAAGTCAGGTCTTGTTTATTAAAGAATGGTTTCAGCCCCCGGAAAAGCTTCGTTTGTATAATCGAATCGACTTCCGGGCTGGAATCATCAATGAGATATTTTGTGGCAATCTTAACCTGGGTGGAGGGGCCGAAGGTTTTTACTTCCGGGGCCATGCCTTCAAATTCTTCTGTTAAAGCGGCGCGGATATCGGTGGTTACGATATTCTGATCAAAGCGTACGACATAGGTACGTCCGCCGGTGAAATCAATCCCCTGGTCGAGTCCCCGGATAGAAAGGGAAACGATCCCGACGAGGGCCAGTGAAACAGAGATTATATAGGCGTATTTGCGCATTCCCAGCCAGTTGATATTCGGGTCTTGCAGGAAATGCCTGTTCACCGGGTAATCGAAGCTCAGCGGGTGATTCTTGTCGAGCATCCAGCCAAAGATCATCCTGGAAATGAAAATGGCAGTGAACAAAGAGCTGAGGATACCGATGATGAGGGTTGTGGCGAAGCCCTGTACCGGCCCTGATCCGAAAGTATACAGTACAATAGCGACCAGCAGGGTGGTGATATTTCCGTCGATGATGGCTGAATAGGCTGCCTTGTAGCCGTCTGTAATGGCCAGTCTGATACCCTTTCCGGCCCTAAGCTCCTCCTTGATACGCTCATATATGATCACGTTGGCATCCACGGCCATACCGAGGGTAAGGACGATACCGGCGATACCGGGAAGTGTGAGCACTGCCCCCAGCGAGGCCAGCACGCCGAAAATAAAGAAGATGTTGATCACCAGGGCCAGATCAGCAACCCAACCGGCACGGGCGTAGAAAAATCCCATGTAGATGAGGACCAGTGAGAATGCCAGCACGAAGGACCACATTCCGGCATTGATGGCTTCTTTACCGAGTGAAGGACCTACGACAGCTTCTTCGACGATGCGCGCCGGGGCTGGCATTTTACCTGCCTTCAGGATGTTGGCAAGGTCCTGTGCCTCTTCGAGTGTCATGTTACCGCCGCTGATAGATGAACGGCCGCCGGCGATTTCACTACGGACAACAGGGAATGAATAAACATGGTTGTCGAGCACGATAGCAATTTGCTTGCCGATATTTTCCCCGGTTAGTCTTTTCCATACCCGGGCACCTTCCGTATTCATAGAGAGGCTGACCTCCACGTTTCCGAACTGGTCATAGTCCTGGCGGGCATCCACCACGACGTCTCCGCCAAGGGCGGCTGTTTCATCCCGCGAGGTGACTTTGAGGGCGATGAGCTCCAGGATATCAGATTTTACATCTCTTGGCTTGACAGTCCATGCCAACTTCAGGTTCCTTGGAAAAACACTGTTTACCTGTCGCAGCATGGCGTTGATGGCTGCCGTATCCTTAATGGCTGCAAACCCAACAACAGCCGTCTGGCCAGGATAGTAGTTGCCGTCTTCACCCTGGAAGTAAGCCGGCATGAGCAATGCATTCAATGGGTTTTCCCTGGCATATTCTTCGAAGGAGCGGTCCTGGTCCATCATATCCAGCGTGTCGGCTTTAAGCTGATCAAGCAGCGACAGGGCAGATGTGTCTGGCGTTTCTTCCGGAAGTAGTTCTTCAGCTATTTCTTCCGTTTCAGCTGTTCCAGCGATTTCACCGGCATCTTCCTTAGTTTCGATCCTGTCGATCCCCCTCAAGGTAACCAGCCTTTGGTTGGCATCGGCGAAATAATTATATATTTCCGAATAATTATAAGTTTCCCAGAACTCGAGTTTGGCAGTTCCCTGGAGGAGTTTCCTGACACGCGCCGGGTCTTTGATACCCGGTAGTTCCACGAGTATCCGGTTACTGGCGGCCAGCTTCTGTACATTGGGCTGGGTGACACCAAAACGGTCGATACGGGTTCTTAAGATACTGAATGTGCGGTCAAAGGCCCCTTCCGTTTCTCTCCGGATGACGGATAACACCTCATCATTGGTCGAATTATAGCTGATCTGGTCTTTCAGTTCAACAGTGCTGAAAATGGATGCCAGCCGGGCATTGGGATCGATTTCCGCGAATGATTCCCCGAAAAGGGTGACAAAATCGCGGTCGGTGGCCCGTTGCTTTTCATAAGCCCGTTGCAGGGCCTGCTGGAAAATAGGGTTGACACTGTTTGGCCCCGCCAGCGCTTTGATCATATCCCCAACGGAAATCTCCAGCACAACGTTCATCCCTCCCCTGAGATCCAAACCCAGGTTAAGCTCTCTTTCTTTTACATCCTTGAATGTGTATTGACGGACGAGAATATTATAAACAACGACATTGGCCATTGAATCAAGATAGTATGATTCCCTGGCCTTGGTTAATGAATCCAGGTAAAATGTTTTCAGAATCGCATCGCCCTGTGCCAGTTTTTCAGCCTGCCGGACAGCATCTTCGTTCCTGGCGTATCTCCGGGCATCTCGCTCTACTTTAGTGCTGAAAAAGGTAAATGATAACTGGAAAAGACAAACCAATGCAAATGCAATCGCAAATACCTTTATAGCTCCCTTACTTTGCATGTTTTCAGAATTTTATGATTGGATACTCTGTTTTTTGGAGGGTGCAAAATTAGAATATTATTTGGTATTTACCAATTAGCGGCTAAAATTTATTACGCGCTGTTTCGTGCTGCTGGCAGGTTGACCCTGGGATTCGGCTGGATCACCTGGTTTTTTGAAATTAATATACTCATAAAAACTTGATAGACATTTTATTATAAATCCACATGAGTTAGATTGTGATAAAAATGTATTTTTAACTAACTTAAATTAAGAATTAATCTGTCTGTTATATCAATTATCTTATTTTTGCAGGTTTCTTTTACCTAATTTATATTTATCATGAAAGTCAAATATTTAGATCTTATTGAGCAGACTTTTGATTTTCCTACCAGTGAATTTAACGTCATCGATAATGAACTTCATTTTCATGACATCCCGCTGATGGATATCATCAAGCAATACGGAACACCCCTGCGGATCAGTTATCTGCCCAGGATAAGCGAACAGATCCAAAAGGCGAAGCGATTGTTCAATGTGGCCATGGCAAAAGCAGATTACGACGGGGCTTATACCTATTGTTACTGTACTAAAAGTTCTCATTTCTCATTCGTTCTTGAAGAAGCAATGAAGAATGATATCCACCTTGAAACTTCCTCCGCCTTCGATATCCATCTGGTCGACCGGCTGATCGATGATGGTCTTATTAACAAGGAAACATATATTATATGTAACGGATTCAAAAGGCCGCAGTACATTGCCAATATCATCAGCCTTGTTAACAGGGGATTTTCCAATACCATACCGGTCCTCGACAATATTTTTGAGCTCGACAAATTTTCCAGGGGGATCCGGAAGAAAATGAAGCTTGGCATACGTATTGCCTCTGAGGAGGAGCCGAAATTCGAATTTTACACTTCCAGGCTCGGGATCCGGTACAACGATATAGTTCCTTATTACCAGCAGAAGATCAAAAACAACAGCCGGTTTGAGTTGAAGATGCTCCATTTCTTTATCAATACCGGCATCCGCGACACCGCCTATTATTGGAATGAACTCAGCAAATGTGTAAATATATATTGTGAATTAAAGAAGATATGCCCTGAACTCGACACATTGAATATCGGCGGCGGTTTCCCGGTGAAGAACACTCTATCCTTTGATTTTGATTATGAATACATGGCCGAGGAGATCATTGCCCAGATCAAGAATATCTGTAACCAGAACAATGTGCCCGAACCTGATATCTTTACCGAGTTTGGCTCATTTACGGTGGGAGAGAGCGGAGCGGTGCTGTATTCGATCATCGACCAAAAGCGCCAGAACGACCGGGAAAGCTGGAACATGATCGACAGTTCCTTCATGACCACCCTGCCCGATACCTGGGCGTTGAACCAGCGCTTTATCCTGCTGGCCGTGAACAACTGGGATTTTGAATATGAGCGCGTTTTCCTGGGCGGACTGACCTGCGACAGCATGGATTATTATAATTCCGAGGCACATGCCAATGCCATTTTCCTTCCCAAATTAAAACCCGGTGTTCTGCAATACATTGGCCTTTTCCATACCGGGGCCTATCAGGAATCGATCGGCGGTTACGGCGGCATACAGCACTGCCTGATCCCGGCGCCCAAGCACATTATCATCGACCGGGATGAGGACGGGGAGTACTATACCAAATTGTTTGCAAAAGAACAAAGCTATAAGTCGATGATGAAAATCCTTGGATATTGATTCTTTGAGGAAAATCGTTTATTTTAGTGCTGTAATTGATAATACCTGTTGCAATGGCTTTGAATTTTGGTGGAATATCTGATGAACTTGCTGATTATCAAAAAGCTCCGATTGTCATTCTGCCGGTGCCTTATGATGAAACCAGCACCTGGGGGAAGGGAGCCGATAAGGGGCCCGATGCGATCCTGCACGCCTCGGCCAATATGGAACTGTATGACATCGATACCGATTCTGAGGTTTACCTGAATGGTATTCACACTGCTGCCCCCGTCACGGAAAAATCATCGCCCGATGCCATGGTGGCAGCGGTCAGGCAAAAGGTGAAAGCTTATCTGAAGGATCAGAAATTCGTTGTTACCCTGGGAGGAGAACATTCCGTTACCATAGGCGCTGTCGATGCCTTTGCCGCTCATTACCCCGGTCTGAGCGTTCTGCAGATCGATGCCCATACCGATCTGCGGCCTGAATACGAAGGCTCCCGTTTTAATCACGCCTGCGTCATGGCACGGGTCAGGGAATGGTGCCCTATTGTCCAGGTAGGCATCCGGAGCATGGATGTGGTGGAAAAACCATTCCTGCAAAAGGACCGTGTATTTTTCGCCCGGGATATCGCAGGTGCAGCCCCCGGATGGATCGATGAAGTGATCGAAAAGCTGAACTATGACGTATATGTGACCATCGATCTCGACGGTCTTGATCCTTCCATCCTTCCGGCTACAGGTACGCCTGAACCGGGTGGCCTGCTTTACTATGATGTCATACACCTGCTTCGGAAGCTGGTCGTTAAGAAGAACCTGGTCGGTTTTGATGTGGTCGAACTATGTCCAATGGAGGCTAATAAAGCATCTGATTTCCTGGCATCTAAATTAATCTACCAGATTTTGAGTTACAGGTTTATGATAAAAGGTAACAGTTGAATGTTTTGTTTAATTCAAATCTAAATAAACCGGATTGAAAATATTATCTCTATCTAAGTTAGGTAAATCTTAATCACACCCCTTGTATGGAAAAAAAAGATCTGTTGAAAGAGACCGTTGAACACATTGATATTAAATCATTCGATTCGACGCCGATCATTGATGCGATGCGTAAAATGTCGTTCACTTCGCGGGATACCGCTTCTGCCGCTGATATTTTGCAGCGGATGATCAGCGACCGGGATTGCTCCATTATCCTCACCCTTGCCGGCAGCACCAGCGCCGGAGGTTGCATGCAGGTTTACGTCGACATGGTGAAACATAACATGGTCGATGCCATCGTGGCAACAGGCGCCTCCATCGTCGATATGGATTTCTTTGAAGCCCTTGGCTTCAGGCATTACAGGGGAACCCCTTTCATTGACGACAGCTTGCTGCGAAACCATTATATCGACAGGATATATGATACCTACATTGATGAGGAGGAATTGCAGCAGTGCGATCTGACCATCGGGAAGATTGCCGATTTACTGGAGCCGAGGCCATATTCTTCACGGGAATTTATCCATGAAATGGGAAAATACCTGGTGGAACATGCCGTGAAAAAAGATTCGCTGGTACAGGTATGTTATGAGCAGGATGTACCCATCTTTTGCCCGGCTTTTTCCGACAGCAGCGCCGGTTTTGGACTGGTCAAGCACCAATGGGACAACCCCGGGAAGCACCTGAGCATCGATTCGGTAAAGGATTTCCTGGAACTGACACAAATCAAGATGGCCGCCAAGACGACAGGATTGTTCATGATCGGCGGCGGCGTACCCAAGAATTTCGTGCAGGATACAGTTATTTGCGCCGAGATCCTGGGAGAAGACGTGCCCATGCACCAGTATGCCGTGCAGATCACCGTGGCCGATGTGCGCGACGGGGCCTGTTCCAGCTCAACGCTGAAAGAGGCCTCCTCGTGGGGAAAAGTGGATACGGTTTACGAACAGATGGTCTATGCTGAGGCTACCTCTGTGGTGCCCCTGATCGTCAGCTATGCATACCACCGGGGCGACTGGAAGAACAGGCCGAAATTCCGCTGGAGTAAGATTTACCATAAATAGGGATATCAGGGATTACACCTTGTAGGTCATCCACTTCCACAACTCTTTATAGCTAACCTTCTTGCCGTACATAAGGATACCGGTGCGGTAGATTTTTGCCGCTATCCAGGTAGTGGCCAGGAATCCCAGTATCAGAAGGATCATACTCGGTAATAACTCGGTGTAAATATTAACCCCGAATGGGATCCGGATCATCATGATGATCGGAGAGGTGAGCGGTATGATCGAAAGCCAGTACGCCACATTGCCGTCAGGATTATTCAGAACGAAAGAAAACCCGATGACGATGGAAAAGATCAGCGGAATCGTGACGGGCATCATAAATTGTTGTGTATCGGCCTCGTTATCAACCGCGGAGCCGATAGCGGCGAAAAGTGCTGCGTATAAAAGATAACCTCCTATAAAATAGAAAAGGAAGGTGAAAATGATAATTCCAAAATTGATGGAATAAAAGACATCCAGGATTTGATTAATACTATCATCAGTACTCAAAGCGCTCAGCCCCTGACTGGTATCGGGCACGCCCATATGTTCGGTTGAAAAGAGTTGCCCGGAACTGGTTATGGGTTGCTCTCCCATCTTGTAACTGGTGACCTGATCGGAATAAATGGCTGTGAAAGCGGTAACAATACCCAATGTAAGCAGTATCCATAGCAGGAACTGTGTCAGTCCTACCATTGCTATCCCGACGATCTTTCCCAGCATCAGCTGCACCGGCCTGACCGAAGACACGATTACTTCAATAATACGGCTGGTCTTTTCCTCGATCACCCCCCGCATGACCTGGGCGCCGTACATGAAAATGAAGAAATAGATCAGCATCCCGCCGACTAAACCGAGTATCCAGCTGACCTCCGTATAGGATTTTTTGCTGGTCCGGATATCCTCCACGATCAGGCTGACATTCGATTTTACCGCGGCGAGTGTCTGCGCATCGATACCGTAAACGTCCTCCAGTTTCTTGTTTTCCAGGATCTTGTTAGCGGCTTCCTGGAACTGGATCTTAAGGCTTAGTCCCGGATTTTTATAGGTATACAGGTAGAACGCATTGGGTGTGGAATAGGTTGGCTTTGGAATGTAGAGGATGCCGAAATGCTCGCTGGCGGAAAGGTTTTCCTTGGCG
>Ga0114946_10001928_pt1 | contig 14249 bp, 12 predicted proteins | sample WalLakDeSediment_FD_88676 | JGI IMG/M metagenome (GOLD analysis project Ga0114946, IMG submission 88676) | Lake sediment microbial communities from Walker lake, Nevada to study Microbial Dark Matter (Phase II) - Walker Lake 11/02/13 Deep Sediment | ecosystem: Environmental > Aquatic >... | reverse complement strand
TTGAAGCGGCAACATACAAACCGTATCCGTATCCAGAGCAAGCCATGTTGATGTCAAATGCCATAATGTGTTTCGGCAAGCCCAACCTGTCTTGAGCGATAGTCGCATCTGCCGGCATGATATATTCTGGTGTGAAGGTAACACAAACGACTGCTCCAATTTGTTCAGGCGCGGTCGAAGTATGCTCCATTAATTGCCTTGCTGAAGCAATCCCTAAATCAAGAGAGCTGGTTCCTTTATCGGCGATACATCGATTTTTAATACCTGTAGCTTTAATAACTGAACTTACATTATCACCCAATAATTCCGAACAAGCTTCTTTATTATCCATTATATTTTCAGGCAGGCAGGCAACTATGCCAGATATTTTAACACTAGATATTTCCAATTTATCCATCCGCATTAATCACCCCCTTACAGCTTAAGTGCTTTAGCAGGATTGCCAAATACCCTCTTGCCTGCTTTTACTGATGACACAACTACACTGCCAATGCCGACATTAGCGCCATCACCAATTTTCAGTTCTGGCGCTATAGTGACATGACTGCCTAAAAATACTTTTTTCCCTAATTTGACATGACCTGTAATGTCACAAAAGCTGCTAAGCACACTATAGTCTCCGATATATGTATCATGGCCAATGGCGTTGTGCAAATTTATCATGACATGCTTTCCAATGTAACTGTGAGCAGTTATACACGTAAAGGGGTAAATCACCAAACCATTTTCATATTTAGCATTACTTGAGATTAATACAGTCGGGTGAATGACATTTGTAAATTTGGCTCCGCGTTCTTCCAATAACAGTGTTGATTTTTCCCTGTAATCGGGACAACCACTTGCACTTATATACAGCTCATATTCACCCGGTTGCCAATCATCAACTTTACCCAGCAATGGCAGATCATAATCTGTTTTAATGAAATAATCTGGATCAGGATCCAAAAACCCAGCAAATTCCCACTCAACTGTATTTGTAGCTTGTATATCAAGTACTATTTGAGCCACTTCTCTTCCCGCTCCTCCAGCACTTACAATAATTAGTTTTTTCTTCATATATTAAACCTCCCCGCACTATGAAACATTTACTCCCAGGCATTTCTAATTATTTTAACCACCCTATTCAAGTCTTCATCAGTCATCTTTGTATCACTTGGCAGGCAGAGGCCATTTTCGAATATCTTATCCGAGACCCTGTCACCAATAAAATCATATTCAGAAAAAAATGGCTGCAAATGCATTGGTTTCCAGATGGGTCTGCTTTCGATATTATCCTCTTGTAACGCCTTCATAATATCCATAGGCCTAACTTCACCACTCAGGGTCAAACAGCTTAACCAATGGTTCGGTTCGTTCCAGGCATTAACAGGCATCATCTCGATACCTCCCAATATGCCTAATTCACGACGATAAAAATCAAAGATGTATTTCTTTTTTTCGATCCGCTGATCCAAAACTTTGAGCTGACCTCTACCAATCCCGGCAAGAACATTGCTCATCCGATAATTATAGCCAAGTTCACTGTGCTGGTAATGCATGGTCGGATCCCTGGACTGCGTAGCCCAGAACCTGACTTTATCGATCATCTTCGTATTGTTTGAAACAAGCATCCCCCCACCGGAGGTGGTGATAATCTTGTTTCCATTGAAAGAAAAAATACCATAACCACCATACGAACCGGTATGCTTGCCCTTATAAAGTGTTCCCAGGCTCTCGGCAGCGTCTTCGATTAACGGTACTTTATGCCTGTCACAAATAGAGATGATTTTGTCAAGATATGCAGATAGACCATACAGATGGACCACCAAGACAGCTTTTGGTTTGTATTTCCTGAAAGCTTTTTCAAGAGCGTCAGGGCTCATGTTCCAGGTTTCCAGGTCACAATCAATAAAAACAGGAACTGCATTCTGATAAATAATCGGGTTAGCTGAAGCAGAAAAGGTGAACGAAGAACAAAAAACAATGTCCCCGGAGCCAACCCCTACAGCTTTTAAAGCCATGTGAATAGCAGCAGTTCCCGAAGAAAGGGCTACAGCCGACCGAACACCAACTCTTGAGGCGAATTCATTTTCAAACTCATCAACATTTTCTCCAAGCGGAACTATCCAGTTTGATGCAAACGCTTCCTTGATATATTGCATTTCGTAACCCTCATCGCTCATGTGGGGCGAAGAAAGCGTGATCCTTCTCTTTGTGAGTGTCATTTCTTAGTTCAGCCTTTCAGGTATTATCGGACGAGTAAGTAATATTATTGAATAGAGCGCAAACTGGCAGGCCTTTCCGGAATGCTTTTAAACGCTTTATCACATAATTTATTCTTAGGATTAAATATTGCCCAGGCGGTAAAAAAAATTAATTTAAGATCCAGCCATATGGATTGGTTTTTTTTATACCACACTTCAAGCCTGCCTTTATAGGGCAAAATATCATCGAAATAACATTGTTCAGATGGCTTACATGAATTCTTGAATATTATTTCTTCGTCTCTAAAAAATATTGATCCGATACCAGTTAACCCTGGTTGTAAATCATATATTTCTTTTTTTACCTCTATGGGGTACTCCATATAACTTTCAGGAACAAGTGGTCTAGGCCCGACGATACTCATATCGCCTTTTAAGATATTCCAGAGCTGGGGCAGTTCATTGATTTTCGTTTTACGTAAAAAACGGCCGAAAGGCAAAACACGCGGATCATTTGCCAGGGTTATGCCACCGCCAGACATATTGGGGCTATCTTTAAGCATAGTTGCAAACTTGACCAATCCAAACTCTTTGCCTTCTTTGCCGACACGCGGTTGAATGTAAAAGACTTCCCCTTCACCCGTCAACCTTAAAATAAGGGCAATTGGAGGAAATAATGGCAAAAGAACGATTAAGGCTATACCCGATAAAACAATATCCATTGTCCTTTTTATCATTTCTTACATCCTTCCATCGAGGGGATTGCTTGTTTTGCTAAGTTTTTATGCCACCCTCACAACCTTAGATGCTAATATTCAATGGCAACTATTATATATTCAGAATAATTAAGATCCATTTAGAATCATGCCTCAAAATCCTATAATTTCAATTAGACAGTAGCCATCCTATCTGCATTAAAAAATTTAAACTTTCTTCGAATTTTTGATTTGAAACATATTGAATAATTATATATTATTTATGTTTTAGACTTTAAAATTCGCCTCTCCGCGCAGGATTACCAAAAACCTTAGTTCCTTCCGCTACATTTCTAATTACAACACTTCCAGCCCCGACATAAGCATCGTCATTAATTTTTTTCCCTGGAACGATTACCACATTATAACCAATATAAACTCGTTTGCCCAAATACACTTCACCTAAAATGCCACAGCCACCTCCAACAAATGTAAAATCACCAATATTTACATCATGCCCTATAACTGTAGGATGTATAACCACATAGTTTCCCAGTTTGGTGTTTGCTCCAACAAATACAAAAGGATAAATAACATTACCCTCTCCAATTTCGCAAAAATCATTAAGTGTTACTGTGGGATGAATAAGATTAATAAACTTAGCACCTCGACCTCTTAACTCTTTTACAACTTTTTCTCTCCCAACCGGGTCTGATATTGCACATACAAATTCTTCATTTTCCTCCGGTCGCCATTCTTTTATTGAACCGATAGTATCAAGTTCAGCATTCGTCAGAGTTTTTATATCCTGACCCCAATCGGCAATGCATCCTTTAATATGCCATTTGGGCTTTATATGATTAACATCTTTCGCTATTTGCAATACATCTCTCGCCATACCTCTTGCGCCTACAATAATTAGATTTTTCACAATAGTACACTCCTGTAAAATCATTTTTTTCTATCACTAATTAATAAAATAACTAAGTTGAAATGAATTATTAAAGACATTTATGGCTATTTTATCCAATACATTTCCTATGGTTTAAAATCTTAAATAGGTCATAAGAGAATGATAATAGAACGATAAAGGATATACCGGATATAAAAAATTCCTTTGTCCTTTTTACCATTTCTTACATCCTTCCATCGAGGAACTTGCCGGTTTCTTTATGAGCAAAACCCGGAATAATCTCATGGAAAAGACTGACCAGATCCTCACGCGACCAGAAACCCTGTTCTTTTAAAGCAGCTATTTTACGGGAAAATAGTTCAAGTTTATCCGCATCAAAATCCGGCTCTTTTTTTATGATGCCTGAGCCTGCAAAGCGCTCCATGTCGAGTACTTCTTTGCCTGTGTAGAACTCTTCGTAGTCCTTTTCTCCTGTTGTATCGCTATTAAAAAAGTAGCACGGCCATTTTCGTTTGTTAATTAAAGTTCCGACACTTAGACGAGCTTCTTCCTCACTACCACAGGCAACCGCCTCGTATCCTAATTGAGCCAGGTATTTGACTGCAATTTCGGTAAAAGAAATCAGATGCAGGTTTTCGCTCAGCTTAGGGAAAAAGATATCCCGATTATCACCAAGCAGGCAAGACATTAAACAGAGCTCCCCAGATTCTTTAGAAGTTATAAAATAGCGCTTGACGTCCTGCGGGACTGACAGCGGTTGTTTTTTTTGAATCCGCTGATTAAAGCCGTGCAGCAGGCTGCCATCGGAAAATGCGACATTGGCAAAGCGTGCTGTCGAGACGGGCATATCGAGACTGCGACGCATCAGATACATTTCCATGATTTGCTTTGATGCGCCCATAATGTTGACCGGATTGGCTGCCTTATCGGTAGAAACGCAAAAATATTTTTTCACACCGGAAGCGGTCGATTGTTTCAGGCTATTTTCGGTGTTTAATATGTTTACATCGATCATGCGCATCAGGGTGTACGGGTCTTTTTCGCTGCGGACATGTTTTAATGCCGAGAGGTTTAATACATAATCATAGGGCCCTTCGCTTTTAAACATGGCATTGAATTCTTTTGAACCGCAATCGATGGCAAACGTTTTGAAGTCTCCTTCCAAATACCCCAAAGAACTGCGGATATCACGAACAAGCTCGACCATGTTATTTTCACTGATATCGACTGCATGCAGGGCCTTTGGGCGCCTTCTAAAAATTTCTTTGGTTACAGCCTGGCCGATCGATCCAGCAGCACCTATTACCAAAAAAGAGGATTCTTCTACCATGGTTTGCAATTGTTGCTCATAATTATGAAGATCTTCGGAAAAGATCTCTTTTCTTCTTCCAATAAGCTCCAGGGTATCATCCAACTTAGAGAGTCCTCCATCTGATAAATACTTTTATCATGGGGTCAAGCCTTTTATTGGTTCATGAAAGCATTTTTCCTATAGCGTAACCTTGATGACCGGTTTGTCTTTTCCCAAATAATCCTTTTCATTTGATATCTTCATTTTATGTTCCAAAACTGTAAAATCTAATTGGTTCAAATTGTCACGACTTTTATATTAACTTTGAATACATGTTTTTGTAATAATTTATATAATCACCCGAAACTATGTTTTCTATCCAACGAAAATTATTTAAATACCATCCAATTGTTTCATTAATTCCCTGTTCAAATGTATACGCAGGTTCCCAACCTAATTGAGTCGTAATTTTCGAATTATCAATAGCATATCTTCTATCGTGACCGGGGCGGTCTTGCACATGTTTAATCAGTTTTTCCGATTTGCCAAGCGAATCAACTATCAGCTTCACTATTTCCAGATTTGATTTTTCATTGTTGCTGCCAATATTGTAAACCTCTCCATTTAAACCCTGATTTAAAACGGCATCTACAGCAGAACAGTGGTCAAGCACATGTAACCAGTCCCTGACCTGCATTCCATCGCCATAGACGGGGAGTTCTTTTTCCTCCAGGCAGTTTTTTATCATGAGGGGAATTAATTTTTCGGGAAACTGGTATGGCCCATAATTATTGCTGCACCGGGTGATATTGACAGGCATGCCGAAAGTTTCATGATAAGCTCTGACAATCATATCAGCACCGGCTTTCGATGCTGAGTAAGGACTGTTTGGGAGCAAGGGCATTTTCTCAACAAATTTGCCTGCCTTGCCTAAAGCACCGTAAACCTCATCAGTTGAAACCTGCAAGAATTTAACCCCGGGTTTATAAGCTCTACAGTATTTGTCATCAGGATTGACTTTCCAATGACTTTTGGCCGTGTCGAGCAATACCTGCGTGCCAATTATATTGGTTGTTAAAAAAACCTCAGGTTCCTCTATGCTGCGATCGACATGACTCTCGGCTGCAAAATTAACTACGGTATCTATGTCATTGTTGGCAAAGATTTCATCAATTTTTATTCTATCTCTGATATCTGCCCGGACGAATGAATAGTTCGAGTTATTGGCGGCATCTTTTAAGTTTTCCAGGTTGCCGGCATAGGTAAGCAGATCGACATTTATGATTTGATATAGAGGATATTTACTCAACATCATTTTTACAAAGTTACTACCAATAAACCCGGCACCACCGGTCACCAGAATCTTTTTCATCATGAATCCTTTCCTGTCAATAAAAATTAGTCCCTGCAAATATTATTTTTAAATCTAATCTTTAACGTGAACATCTAAAGATATTTGTACAATAATAATCAAGGAAAATTTGTAATTCTTGTGGAGTGCTAATGTTAAAACTAACAACCGCCCTTTTGTTATGTTGAGCAATTTTATTCACAAACTTTGTCAAAGTGTCGCCAGGTCCAATTTCTACAAAAGTATCAACGCCATATTCAAGCATAACCTCCACACTGTCTTTCCATAATATCGAACTAGTAACCTGTTTAATTAGTAAAGGCGCTATCTCGCTTGAATCATTTACAATTTGCGCCCCGACATTTGATACTATGGGGATTTTTAGCTTATTGAAGTATATTTTCTCTAATTCTTTTTCTAATTTCTCTTGAGCCGGCTTTAGCAAACTACAATGGAAAGGAGCGCTCACCGGCAACAATACCGCTCTTGAAGCTCCGTTTTCTTTTACTATTTTTACCAAATCTCTGACAGCTTCCTTTTCACCGGAGATTACTATTTGATCATGTGTATTGTAGTTTGCTACTCCCACTATTCCAGGTTCGTTAGAAGATCGAATAATTTCCTCAAGCTTATCTATCGGCAGCCCCACTATTGCTGCCATCGCTCCCTCTCCCAGGGGAACCGCTTCCTGCATGTATTTTCCTCTTTTTCTTACAACTTTGACAGCATCACTAAATTCCAAAGCATTTGCGCAAACTAAAGCTGTATATTCACCCAGGCTAAGTCCAGCGGTAATATCACATTCCATGCCTTGTTCTTCTATAACTTTAAGAATAGCCACAGAAACAGTTAAAATTGCCGGTTGAGCATATTCAGTTTCTGTAAGCTTTTTTTCCGGCCCTTCGAAACACAATTTTGCGATATCATATGAGAGGGTCTCATTGGCTTGTTGAAATATGTCGGCTGAGGTCTTGAAACTTTGAGCAAATTTCCAGCCCATTCCAAGATACTGTGAGCCCTGTCCCGGGAATAAAAATGCTAATTTGTTCATAATTTTAAACCTCAACTTGTTTTTATATTGATCAAACCTACTATTAATATAATTTAGTTATTACTGAGATGTCTTCAGTATAAGAAAAACTCTAGATGATCAAAAGTTTAATCATTCAAAAGATCCTATTAAGCTTTCAAATAATCCGCTTAATATATGAACAGATTAGGATTAATACATAAAAATTTGACTAAGCAAATTGACAATTAAAATCACTTCTGCATATTTGCCAGTTCTTTTAAATTTTTAAAGACATTAACCCGTTTGTCTTTGAAAAAATCCTGCCAATTGGCGAATTCTGTATAATCACTGATAAATATAAAGTCAAATTTAAATTCGCTGGCAACTTCATAATCTAATCTACTATCACCTAAAAAAGCAACTGGCCTGGTTATTAAGCCATTTTTTATTTCTCTATTGAGAATTTCAGTTTTAGTATCGGGACTGCCATAAATAGCATCAAAGTATACTTGAAAACCGCGTTTAACAAAAACTTCTCTAAGTTCTTTTTGCATTCCACCTGATACTACAATTCTTTTAATCGATAGAGGCAGGCCGCGCATGAACTTCTGCATCCCTATAGTTTCATCACAACTTAGCAATTGCTGGCGCACAATATTGCCGTAAGCTTCAATAAGCTTAATTATTTGATACTCATCAGTAGTTTCCCCAATAATCGAACTGAAAAAATAGCGAAACTTTTCAAAACGTGATATCCCACCATTTTCCTTGTGATAAGCTAATAACTCTTCGGCGAAATTCTCGCCATACTGTAAAGCTACTTTATAAAATGCTTCGCTTTTTATGTGATTAGAATTGAGCAAGACACCATCGCAATCAAACACAATGGTTTTATAATTTGATAGCTTCACAAGAGGGATGCCTCCCGGAAATTTTCTAATTACCTTCTGCAATAATATCGTATTTTATTTTATTTTCTTTAGATCTCATTATCCGATCAATGAGTTGTAAATCATCCTCATTTTTTACTAACAGTGCACTCTCTTTACTTGCTTTAAAATAACCTGTTTTTCCACAAAAAAAAGCTCTTCCTTTGATTTCATACTCAGAAATAAATGTTTTTGTATTCCAAGCCATAATTGAATATATTAACAAGCTTACTGGCAATAAATCCTGGGTTCGTTGAAACTGTTCTTCTGGATCAAAATTTATTGGAATACCGTTATAGACAGCATGAACATAATTTTCACTAATTGCTATCATTGAATCAAAATTATTATCTTTGAAAAAATTTATGGCTTTCGCTACTTCATCTCCGGTTTGTAAAGGAGATGGTGTGTTTACTATAGCTAATACATCACAAGGGTTATTTTTAATAAAATCCATATTTACATCATCCATTTTCACCGAAGAGCCACCTAATTGGGAAGGTCGCTTATAAAAATCAATATGATATCTGTCTGCGATCTTTTCAAACAAATTGTTATCAGAGTTTAAAATAATTTTATTAAATACACCTGAATCCTTAGCTGCTTTAATGGCGTAGTAAATTAATGGATGGCCATTTAATAAAGCTAAATTTTTCATTTTAAGTCTCTCGCTTCCAATTCTAGCAGGAATCATTGCCGTGATATTCATGTAATACCTCCATTTTGCTGAAAAGCCTATTTCTGTTTGCTATGCTTAACCTAAGCTCATATTATTTTTTATTTCTTCGCATGCTTTTCTAAAAATGCAAAGATCAACTGAGCAACTTAAATATCTAAAACCCTTCTTATAATAGAAAGAAGCTTCTTCCGGAGTATCAGTATAGATGCCTAATATTATTTCTTTTGATTTTGCTTTAGTAATAATTTTTTCTATCATTTTACTGGCTTCAGGTGTATCAATTCTTCCTGGTGTGCCTAAAGATTGAGAAAGATCATAAGGACCAATAAATAAAACATCTATACCTTGCACATTCAAAATATCATCTATATTATTTATTCCGGCCACCCCTTCAACCTGTATTACAATAAGAGGTTGCTCATTTAATGAAAAATATTTTTCTTTAGGCATTTTCCCATATTGTGCAGCACGCACATAACAACAAACCCCTCTGTTCCCCGATGGGTAGAAGCGTGCAGCTTCAACAACTTGCATTGCCTGTTTTGCATTTGTGATATTCGGCACTTGTATACCTGCAACACCAATATCTAAGACAGAACCAATTATGTTTGAATCCAGATCAGGGACTCGAGCTATAGGCGCCATTCCGGTTATTAAACAAGCACGTATATGATTTTGCATCACAATTAAATCAACTGGGCCATGTTCCATATCCAGTATGATAAAATCAAATCCCCCATATCCAGCTGCTTCAACAATGCTACTATCAGTTGTTTTGCTGAATAAACCTAAAAGAAATTCTTTGCGGAGACGATCCTTAAGACTAATAAATATTTCTTTTTTGTCTTGATCATTATTCATGGAAATCTTCTCCAACCTTTCACAAATTAAATTTACAAAAGTGGGTCATAAACTGTTGATTGGGGTACTTTATAAAGACTTGGTGTTATTGAAATAATAGGAAGCGATTCTGGATGCTCAGAATAAAGTTTTAGCAATTCATCCATTTCTATAGTCCTGGGATCACCTGTCCCATAACCATCAAAACCAGCCAATAAAATACGTTTAGCTTTTCCGCTGGTAGCAATTGCCAGGGTATAAGCAATTACTATCGTTTTTGGAATTATACAATAATTATCTTCAAATACAAAGGTTTTTTCTTGCACTGATATCCCATAATCCAATAATTCTTTGCCTCGAAGATTATATATTAAATATTCGGGGAGCATAGAAGCGGGTATTACCAAAGGTTGTGGTAAATAAGAATGTTCAACACAATCTGCTAACAATCGTATCGGATGGCAGGCAGTCCGAATATTTATTAAATCATGACCAACCTGACTCTGAGTATTAAGAGCAATAACATAGGGGTTATTCTTGCTAATATACTCCTCTAATGCATTTCGATGTCTCGCTACGCCAGGGCCAGTTCCAAGGATTAAGACTTCCCTCCCGGCAATCACACTTGCAGGTGACCATGTGCCACGCGGCTGCCCAGAATAGAATTTGCGGGCGGCTTCGAGGGTATCGGGGTTAAATTGTTTTCCGCCTGCCTCCTTTAGATTATTTATAACCTCAAGAATATCCTCTTCATCATATCGAGAATCTTTTAACATTTCCTGAACATAGGTGGGATGGATTCCATACTTGCCAGCCATATAATAAAAGGGATTAGGCCCCCATCCATATTGCTGCTGCATTGGTTTGAAATAATTGTGGATTAGTTTATGTAAAGGAATGTGATTCATTTCTAAATCTAAGTATGATTCTAGTTCAATGGCCAGGTATTCTGTACGAATATTTCCAGGACCTCTACCCATTCCAATAACTGTTCCATCTATCCAGGTAACACCTTCATCCAATGCTCTAATAGCATTAGATAAAGCTAATTCCATATTATTATGCGCATGAAAACCAAGCTTACCTTTCCAGTGTTTTCTAAGGGCAGTTATTGTTATGCTTACATCATCTGGGGTCATACTTCCTAAACTATCAGCAAAATATAGAATATCGATAGGATATGCAGAAGCCATTAAGGCAAGATTAGAAATTTCATCTTTTGATAGACCTGCAATTTGCATTATATTAACAGTAGTACTATAGCCTAGTTCTTTTAAACGACTGATAGCAGGCAAAGCTTCTTCAACTTTATTTGTATGAACAGCGGTTCGCACTAAATCAACAGGTGACTGGTTAGCTGGCCCAAATAGCTTATCAACTGCCTCTTTTACTCCATTTTTATAATTAATCAAATCATTGGCATTAATCATAACAGCAATTTGAAGCCCATTAGGATTATCGATAGTATTGATAAAAGAATCTGTTGAATATGCACAGCCACCCAAAAATTGCTTGCTATTACCAGGTATATAGCGAAATCCTATTTCTACTACATCAACAGGTAGAGCCGCCATAGCTTTCATATACTCATTAATAAGCTCATGGCTAAAGTCCCAAGAATTGTAATAACCGCCATCTCTAAAAGTACAATCTAGGATTGTTATATTTTTCATAGTCATTTTCTTTTAATCCTCATTTATTAATACTAATTTGTTTATCTAAACACTTTTTGAAATTCAAACAAACAATTATAAATCGAAATTTAATGAGCTAATATAACTATTAAATTAGTCCACTATAGTCATCTTTGTATTGCCCTCTACTAATTTAAGTGCGAAATATTATCCTATTGGAGCCAGCTTTGTATCTTTCATTCAGAATGCATTAACCAGTTCTTCAAGGTCGTTATTCTATTTCGTTTGTCTATCACCGTTAATGTCTTTGGATCCCTGCGCACACTTTGCCAGATCGTATTTCGATACTTCTTAAAAAGAGCCCAGGGCCTTAATAAATAAAGAAAATAGTTCTTTATTATTTTAATATTTCCATTTTCTTGTTTCGCACTTATACTTATTCCTTCTTCAGCAAATGCACGCTTCATCATATAACCAATTTTATTCCCCAAACCCCGCTGTTCAAACAGTAAAGCGAAGTCTTGACCAAGCTCCGGAGGACGTTCAAAAATTAGCTCCTCCGCTTCGGAGAGGAAACCCAAAGCCACCTGGTCAGGATTCATAGAATTGTTAATATAGTCCGGCATCGGCAAGGCGAGAAGCTTTTCGGTCAGGGCCATCATCAGATAAACTGTATTTTCAATCCCCCAATCCTCAGCCCGGTTCCATAACTGCTCCCAGTTTAATCTTCTCTCATAAAAATTTGCGGTATGAGCAATATCAAAACAGGTTTTAAGTCCATTGTTCAAATCATGTTCAATACAGGAGTGCAGGCTAAGATGTAGAATAAGATCTTCCGGGCAAAGGGTAAAAACCTCTTCTCTCCCCAAGGCAAACCTATCCGCCCTAGCCCATAAATCTTTTATATTAACTCGCTCTTCATGAGGCAACCTTTTTATGTGAGTATGGATTTCTACTGGTATCCCATTATTTTTCTGATAGTTCCATGGCTCTTCCATAGAGCTGTAACCATCTTGAAGGAAAAAATTGTGGGCTTTTTCCAGATCACCTTGTTTAACCATCAGATCGATATCACCCATTGGCCTCAAGGAAATATTCCCATAAACATATTTGGCCAGATGTGACCCTTTTAGAAGAATGACGGAGATGCCATTATTGCCAAGTTTTTTTACAACCTCCTCGAGCTGGTTATAGAGGCGCACGTTTCTGGCAGCAGCATTTAAATAAATCCTGCGCAACTGCTCTTGATAATAGGGTGGAATATCTATATCGTTATAATAGGGCTTGAGAGTATTGAACAGAATAGGCCCCAGCCAATGATGCGCGGCCATTGCCAGAAGGCCCTCCCATTCATCTTCATTGAGCCCACGCAGTTGATTTATTACTTCCTCTTCATTGCCCTTCCTTAAAAAAGTAAGGAGAAGGGATTTGCTATCTACCACTAAAAGCTCTCCTAACAAGGTATCAATTAATAACTATATTATTGTTACGCTTTATTCAGAAGTAATTTTGGTTTTCTAAATATATGAAATATCTGAATCTATAAGATCTAAAAAAAGATTTCTCTGCGGATATCTTTGCTCGTAACGATAGAAATAAGCTTTCTCCAATGGTCAGAAAGACGCACAAATCCAATTTCTTGCCGGGAAGCTTTTTACGCACATCAGCAAGGAATTGGCTAAACAAATTGTTTCCTTCAAGCTTTGTTTTTCAGTATTTTTTAAGAAAACTTGCTTAAATAGCTTTGAGAATCTATTTAAAATAGATTTATTATTTATAAAATAATATGTGATATTAATATTAATTGATTCATATTAATCTGACATCATCAGATAGTATATTTCTAAGTAATACTTTAGTGTTATATTTCTAATTTAATTAACTTATCTAAGCCTTTTTACCTGTAAAAAATAGAGGGCTATCTCTGGCTACGTTGGTTAGAATAAAGTTGGCAAAAAACTTTACCGAGCGAAAGTTGGAAAAAGTAAATTACGCAAACTTCTATCCGAAGTTAAATCAGGATTTAATAGGCTCATTTTATATTAGGGGAAGCTTGGGTGATAACAGGGGACTAAATACTTAAGGGTTTATTGATAAAATATGCCGGGAAGAATATTTTATTAGAATTTTATGAGGCTAAATGCCTTGGAAAGTAATTGTAGGGTTAACCTTCTACATGCAACAGAGTAGAGCAACTTATCATTTTACTGGTAGTACTGAGCCTGCATCTTGTAAAGGTTTGCATAACGGCCACCTAAATGCATCAACTCTTCATGGTTGCCCTGCTCAACAATACGACCCTGCTCCATAACGCAGATCAGATCTGCCATGCGTACCGTGGAGAAGCGGTGGCTGATCAGCAGGGCAGAGCGCCCATTTAAAAGCTCTTTGAAGGATTGAAAGACTTCAAATTCGGCCCGGACACTCAGGGCACTGGTCGGTTCATCAAGTATTATCAATTGGGCATCGCGCAGAAAAGCTCTGGAGAGGGCAATCTTCTGCCACTCGCCAATGCTTATCTCCTCGCCCTCTTTGAATCGCTTGCCGAGCAAGGTTTCATAACCGCTGGAAAGGCGGTTGATCACCCCTTCCGCACCCGACTGCCGGGCTGCCTGGGCTATTCGCTTATCGTTGGGGTCAATCATTACATCTCCGATCCAGATATTTTCACGGGCAGTTAGTGGATACTGTATATAGTCCTGGAAGATCATAGTGATTTCAC
>Ga0114946_10001927_pt1 | contig 14268 bp, 14 predicted proteins | sample WalLakDeSediment_FD_88676 | JGI IMG/M metagenome (GOLD analysis project Ga0114946, IMG submission 88676) | Lake sediment microbial communities from Walker lake, Nevada to study Microbial Dark Matter (Phase II) - Walker Lake 11/02/13 Deep Sediment | ecosystem: Environmental > Aquatic >... | reverse complement strand
AATTCTGTATTAGACAAAATATCAGATTAGGGTATCAGTCTTTAGTAGTAATGGAAATAACGCCTTTTTTTGCCCTGGTTCCATATAATAACAACATTTCTGCTTCATTCCCTTTAAAAACCTGGATACTTTTTATCTGATCGGGATCAATATTGAAATTTGAATCAGGTTGGACCTCCCCATTGATGATATAAAGGTGTTCTTTGAGATTTGATCTGATGATGCTTCCTTGTTGGTCTTTTATTCCCTCCGCTTTCCCAAATAGAACTATTTCCGGTCCGGTTTTTTGTTGTGAGGTATACCCGGTCACCACAATTTCGTTTCTTTGCTTTTCAACAGGTTTATCCCCATTTCCGGCCAGTACAAAACGAACGGGAAGTTCCACTTGGTATTCTTCATTATTCCCGTCCACAACCCATTTCTCCCCATTTTTTTGAAGGGTTTCCATGACCTCTGAATAAAGCTCTTTAGAAGGGCTTTGCCTAATGCTGATGGATTTTATTATTCCTTTGTTGTCTAGGGTAAGTTCTGCCAAAACTGTCCCGGTGTTTTCTTTTACTCTGGCCTGAAGGGGATATTTTAAATTTTTCAATAAATATTCCCGGAATTCAGGCGATGGTACAGGTTCTGAATTTCCTGTTTCTGCCTGACCCATTATAGATTGACTTTTGTCTTCTGAAAGTTTAAACCTGACCGGTAAGCGCATCCTGACATTTACTTTTTGGCCTCTTTGCATTCCCGGTATCCAATCGGGGCTTCCTTTGACCACTCTTATGGCTTCCTCATCAAGCCCATATCCAACCCCTCTTAAAATTTCAGGATTCTCAACCTTACCCTCCTTGGTAATTACAAAAACAAGGTAAACAACTCCTTCCACCTTATTCAATTTCGCGGGTTCCGGGTAGGAAAGATTTTCTTTGAGGTAATTGTTCCAGGCATCGAAGCCGCCTTTGTATTCAGGAGCATTTTCCACTACATCAAAAATTTCATTACTGTCATAAACCGGTAAAGGCTTTGGACTTTGAAAGAATGAATTTGCCTCTTGAAAAGCTAAGGGAGGATCAGGGTTAAACACAAAAGCCAGTGCATTGACCATGTTCACAGGTTTACCATCTTTAAGTGCCGGATTCCATTGGTTAAAATCGGGATTTTCCAATGCCTTCAATACTTGTTGATCCAATCCACCGCCAAAACTTGTTTTGATGACAGGGTTGGTGATTTGCCCCTCTTTATTGACGATGAATTCAACTTCAATCACACCTCCAAGGCCAAGATCCAACTCTTTTTTGGGTTTTTCCAAGCTTTCGGTCAAACTCATATTCCAGGCTGCAATGCCACCTTCAGGTTGGGCTACCTGACTGACCTGGGCTTGCCTGTAAGCATGGGTATATTCCTTTTTGATGGTGGAAGTATTTCTTAAAGACCTGATCAGTCCTCTTACCTTGATGTAATCCTCATCCGAATTGATGTTGCTGAATTCATATTGCAGTTCACCGATCTGGGCTTTGAGCTGATTATTTTCCAAAGGACCGATCAATTCATAATGTACCGGGTTTTTGATTTTTTTTACTTTTACATGTACTTCCAATGAATCACTGGACGCAATTAACCTGCTTTTGATTTCTTCAATGTTGTCGGTCACCGTGTGATGGAACAATGCCATACCCTTTTGGGTTTTCATGGATACCAGAGCCAGGAGCATGAAGGTCAGGGGAAAGACCATCAGGGTTTTCATCCAATTGATTTTTGTCGATTTTTTCATCATCATGATACGTTTAAGGGTTGTTGATCTTATGAAATAGTTGCCGATAGGAAGATCAATTCCCTTAAATGCCATCTTGACAATCAGTCTGGGGTAATTTTCTTTATTTATGGTTTTATTCAGTACATTTTCATCTGCCAGGTATTCATGTAAATCGACCAGCGTGGAACGCATCAGGTGAATGGCCGGATTGAACCAGAAAATGAGGCTCAATAATTGATAATAGAGGACATCATAAGAATGTTTTTGCCTGATATGTTCTAATTCATGGTGAAGGATCTGTTCCTTTTCATCCGCATTAAGGACTAGGGTATCATCCCAAAAAAGTTTGTCGAAATAGGAAAATATAGGAGCCATCCCAAAAGTGGGGATCAAAAAATAGCTGTTTTTTAAATTAAAGGAAGTTTGATACCATCCTTTTTCCTTGATCATCCTCAATTGGATAAAAGACCAAAATAAGCGGAGGGATAATAACACAATAATCAAGAGATAACCCAAAAAGAGATAATCCTTGATCTCCCAAAGTAAGGGAAGTTTGGTGCTCTGGACGGTAAACTCAGGAAGTCCAAAAGTGGCCACAATGTCTTCGGGCGTTTCCTGCAAGGATAACGCCCGATAGAATTGTGTTTGTTCCAATGATATATTTGGCTTTTCGAAATTAACGGGTATACTGATTAGGGGAAAAAGCAGGGCGAGTAAAGGGGTGATCAATAAATAAATCCTCGTAATCGTGAAAGCTTTTTCATTTCTTAGGAAGACCCAATGGATTCCAAAGAAAAACAGCAAACAGAAAGTACTTTGCCAAATATAATCAAGTAAAACAGCCATGGGCTATTTTTTAACGTCGTCTTTTACCTCGTTCAGGATCTTTTCTATTTCCTTCATGTCCAAATTCTTATCCTTAGCGAAGAATGAAGCAAGTTTTGAAAATGAATTACCGAAATAACCTGTAAGTAGATTCTTTATCGAGAAACTTCTGTATTCGTCCTTGCTGACGATAGGGAAGTATTCATGTGATTTTCCGTAGGCCTTATGGCTAACGAAACCTTTTCTTTCCAGAATGCGCACAATGGTGGATACCGTATTGTATGCCGGCTTGGGCTCTGACATTTTTTCGAGGATATCTTTGACGAAACCTTTCTCGATATCCCACAAGATCTGCATGATCGATTCTTCTGCTCTTGTAAGTTCTCTCATTTTAATGTTTAAGTTTAAATTCAATGACAACTTATCGATTTAGTTTGTCTTTTGCAAGCGTTGGGAATTAATCTTCTTATCAGCAACGGTAAATTTAGTATTAAAAAATTAGTAATCAAACATAAAGTTTAGTTTTTACTAAAAATTAAGTTTCTAAAAAAAAATAAGCCTTAATTGGGTAAGGCTTATTGTTAATAATGAAAATCTGAACGATTAGCTGGTTCTTAATCTGATTATACCCGTGGCATGTAAAAGTTTGACAATGGGGTAGGTGGGATCAAACTCATACCATTTCACTGCGAAATTGGGTCTGTTTGGTAATCTGTGATGGTTGTTCTGAAAGAGTTCTCCCAGCATCAGTACATCAAGCAATAAGCTGTTTTTTGATTTATCGTTATTGTCAAAATTGGCATAACCGTATTTATGACCACTCCAGTTTACAATCGCTCCATGTACAGGGCCCATAAGAAAATGAACAGGCAATAAGAAATACATCCACCAATGGGTTCCCGGGAGTTCAAAAACGGATATGCTGAGCACATATATCAATACATATATTACTCCCCAGGCCAGCCTAATGGTCATGGAATCCGCAAAGCGGTCAAATTTATTCCAGTCGGGAACATCTTTTGAGAATCTATCCTCAGGCTTTAATTTGAATGAAAAATAATCATTATAAATGTTTTTTGTCTTCCACATCATGGTGAACAGATTTTCCGTATGATGAGGGCTATGGGGATCTTTTGGAGTATCACTGTAGGCATGATGCATTCTGTGCAGGATAGCATAGGCCCTCGGTGAAAGATAAGAGCTGCCCTGCCAGATCCAGGTAAAGATATAAAAGAACCTTTCCCAGAATTTAGTCATATAAAACATTTGGTGGGCTGCGTATCTGTGAAGAAAGAAACTTTGGCAAAACAATGAGAAATACCAATGCAGCAGGAAGAAGATAATTAGAATCACGTTTTAATAGAATTAAATAAATCTTAACAAAGATAAGGGCATAATTTTAAAAATGTATACCGATTAAAGAATTAAGCCCGTTTTCTGATAAATATCATGCTTTTGTACATAAAGAGATTTATTTCAAGTAGGATTGTTGAAATATTTAATATTGAAGTTTTGAATCGAAATTCCGATAGATTAAATTGAGAAGAAATCATTTTATTTAAACCTATGAGCGCAACAAGAAATGCTTTGAATATCCTGATCCATTTGATTTTGGGAGCAATAGCTATTTTGATTACCCAATACATTCTGCCCGGTGTACATGTGGCGGATTTCCTGACAGGGATAATTGTTGCTGCACTGATTGCCCTGCTCAACATTACAGTAAAGCCCTTGTTGATCATTTTGACCATACCGATTACTGTACTTACCCTTGGGCTATTTTTATTGGTGATCAATGCCCTGCTGATATTATTGGCCGCTCAGATCATTCCCGGTTTTTCTGTAGATGGTTTTTGGTGGGCCCTGCTTTTCGGTTTGATTCTCAGCCTGATCAATTCATTACTGGGAGTGTCTTTGGGAAACAGATAAGGCGGCTAATTTTCGGGGAAGGTCCGGTCATTTTTTCTTATATATCTTGTCAAAGTACCATCCTGGTTTTTGAAGAAATGCCATTGTCCTGATTTCGGAATATTCACCACTAAAATGTACAATTCTTCCTCCAGTGGCTGATTGTCTATAAAATCTACCTCATATAGTTCAAATGTCAGTTCAATAGGGGGGGAACAAAATTCACTGTTGGCCTTTTCGATCATGAAAATTTCTTCATCTCCGTCAATGCCGGTAATTTTTTTCCGATCTGAAATACCCACCGCAATTTGACCCCCTTTTGTATTGGCCAATGCAATCATCGTTTTGGCAATCCTGGAAGGTTTATTGATGCTTTGTTTGAAGTCCAAAGTTTCCCCTTCATGACGGTCGAGGAGTTCCTTTACAAAATCATCATTTTTTTTTACTTCAATCATTTTTTTTTAAACTTAAAACCTTATAAATTAAATACTTAAATTGGAAATGGAAGGTTCGTTTAAAGCCTTTGCTTTTAAATTAACTAATTGTGTTGTATGTTGTCTGTAAATAAATCCAAACTTTTCTTATGAAATACCAAAATGAAGGTTTTATACCTGAAACAATAGAAGCAATTAAAAAAGAAATAAATGCTTCAGGGAAAACATTTAAAATAGTTCCAGGTGATGAAAATTCTGATGAATTTGTCAACTTTTATTTTGTGGGTATGTATGAAGGAAAGGAAGTGGTTTATGATGCGGCTTTGTATACTTTAAGACTGCATCATGCTTCTGAGGTTTATGAACTTGCTGAGCATGAGGCAGCCAAGAAGTTTCCTAATTTTCATGCCATTAAATATGAGGAGGATGAAAACGGAAATTTAAAACCCTTGAGCAGTGAAGAAGAAGAAATCGGTTGGTTCATTACCGAAATCATCATGGACATTGAAGAAGATGAAACGGTGAAAGTTCAGGAATTTGTTGACATTGATACAAACCATGATTTTGGGATTGGATTGGATGCCGCATTGAATGTGGAATTTATTGATGAAAAAGTGATTGCCAAATTTGTCAAAAATTTCAATGATGATACGCTCAAATTGGATGAGACCCTGTACAGCTTCCAGTCTGAAGAGGAAGATGTGGACGATTGATTTCTGAAAAATCCATTGCAACAATCTTTTGATCCGCTTGTTAATCCAACAAGCGTTTTTTGTGTTATGTTAAAAATTGCCTGGTCACCTTTATATTGTCATCCTTTGCCGGAAGGCCACCGATTTCCTATGGAGAAGTACAATATTCTTCCGGAACAGCTGCTCTATGAGGGTACGGTAAAGGAAGAAAACTTTTTTTCTCCTGAATTGCTTGATGAACAATGGATAGTGAATACCCATGAGAAATCCTATCTTGAAAAACTGAAATCCCTTACCCTAAGCAAATCCGAAATCAGAAAAACCGGTTTTCCTTTAAGTGATGGATTAATAAATAGGGAAATCCATATCATGCAGGGTTCGGTGCAGGCAGCACTCTACGCTTTGGAATTTGGCATAGCGATGAATATAGCAGGCGGCACGCACCATGCCTTCAGTGATAGAGGGGAAGGATTCTGCCTCTTAAATGACATTGCTATTACTGCCAATTATTTATTGGAAAACCAATTATCCAAAAAAATACTGGTAGTAGACCTGGATGTGCACCAGGGAAATGGAACAGCTGAGATTTTCCAAAATGAGCAGCGGGTATTTACTTTCAGTATGCACGGGGCAGCCAACTATCCCATGCATAAAGAGAAATCTGACCTGGATATCGGATTACCCGACAAAATAGACGATAAGGCTTATCTGGAAATTCTTGGTAACAATCTCGAGCCTTTGATAGATAGATTTCAACCCGACTTTATCATTTATCAATCCGGTGTGGATGTACTATCTTCTGACAAACTGGGCAGATTGGGATTGAGCATACAGGGTTGTAGGGAGAGGGATAAACAGGTAATCAATGTGGCAAAAAGGCAGCATATTCCGATAATGTGCTGTATGGGAGGTGGATATTCTGAAAAAATCAGTCATATCATTGAAGCACATGCCAATACTTACAGGCTGGCACAGGAAATTTTCTTTTAGGTTATGGATAAAGGTTTGAAAAAAAAATGGTTAAAATTTGCAGTGGGAGGGATTCTACTGATGGGATTTGGTTTATCTCTTCTGGGTGAAGCCGGAATTCTGAAAATGTCGGGTTCAGGTTTTCTGATTTGGTTTGGCCTGGGGACGCTGGCCCTGTCTGTTTTTTTTGCAGGCTTATCTGTATTTGGTCAGGCAGTCGTATTCAAGTCCCAAATGGATAATTCCAAAAAGTAAGTTAACGGAATTTAACATTTGGATTGCTATATAGGATTTGCGGTTCCGATTCTTTGTTTATATTTGCGCCTAGTTGAAAAATAAGTCGAAAAACGTGAAAAAATTTATTAAAGTATTTGGTTTTTTAGCCATAGCTGCCTTTGCCTTTTCATCATGCAATCAACAGGGACAGAGCAGCGGGGATTCCCAACAAGCAGAAAATGCGTCTGAAGTGAGCATCATTGATCTCAAAATCGCTTATGTCCTGACGGATTCCGTGATTTCACGATTTGATTTTTTCAAAACCAAATCAGGGGAAATCACTGAAAAAGGGAAAAAGTTTGAAAATGAACTGGGAAACAGGGCAAGAGGATTCGAGCAGGAAGTTGCCAATTTTGAGCAGACTGCCGGGTCGATGACCATCAATCAGCAAAGAGCCAAGCAGGAAGAATTGGTGAAAAAAGAAAGAAACCTGATGACCTACAGGGATAACCTGATGCAGGAACTTTCCGCCGATGAAGCCAAGCTTTACAGTGATGTTTATGACAGGGTGCAGGAATACCTGGCCGAATATGCAGAACAAAATGACCTGGAACTTATTTTATCCTACACCAGAGGAGGTGCGGTATGGTATTCCAAAAAGGCATTGGACATTACAGATGATGTAATTGCCGGACTGAATAAAAAATATGCTGAAAGTCTGGAAGTAAAGAAATAATCTTACTTTCAAAACCATAGATTAAAAAAGCCCTGTTCAGACAGGGCTTTTTTCATGTTGTATAAATTGGTACTTTTGCACCTCCACAATAAAAAGCAAGATCCATGAAAATCACTGAATTTTTAAAACATAATTATAGGCATTTTAATGCTGCTGCCCTTATTGACGCCGCTGAAGGTTATAAAAAACATTTGGATAATAATGGTAAAATGATGATTACCCTGGCAGGAGCCATGTCCACTGCTGAACTGGGTATTTCATTGGCGGAAATGATCAGACAGGATAAAGTACAGGTCATTTCCTGTACAGGTGCAAACCTTGAAGAGGATGTTTTCAACCTGGTTGCGCATAATTATTATGAAAGAATTCCAAATTATAGGGAGCTTTCGCCAGAAGAGGAACAAGATTTGCTAGATCGTCATATGAATAGGGTAACTGATACCTGTATTCCCGAGATGGAGGCGATGAGGAGAATAGAAAATGTGATTTTGGAGGAATGGGTGAGGGCTGATCAGTCCGGAGAAAGCTACTTCCCTCATGAGTTTTTCTACAAAATCCTTCTTTCCGGAAAAATGGATGATTCTTTTCAAATCGATCCCAAAAATTCATGGTTATTGGAAGCCGCAAAGAAAAACCTTCCGATTATCGTGCCAGGATGGGAAGATTCCACTTTGGGTAACATGTATGCAGGTCACGTGATTTCAGGTGATGTAAAAAATGTACATACTGTCAGAAGTGGTATAGAGTATATGATGTTCCTTGCGGAATGGTATACCCAAAATGCCACGGATGAAAGTACTGTAGGTTTCTTCCAAATCGGAGGAGGAATTGCCGGAGATTTCCCTATTTGCGTGGTACCTATGTTGCATCAGGATCTACAGCGTGAAAATGTGCCGTTATGGGGTTATTTTTGTCAGATATCTGACTCAACAACTTCTTATGGTTCTTATTCGGGGGCTGTTCCAAATGAAAAAATAACTTGGGGTAAACTTGGATTGGATACTCCCAAATATATCATTGAATCCGATGCGACAATTGTGGCACCATTAGTGTTTGCCATTGTATTGGATCAATAAGGATAATGAATTTAAAAAACAACATGTTCAAGCTCAAAGCAAGCGGTTTTTTCCTGCTTGCTTTTTGTGTTTTCATATCAGCGAAAGCACAGCAAATTTCTGCCATAAATTCCATCAATTCACCCTATGATGAGCAACATGCAGTGTTGGCTCCTTCCGGGGATTTATTTTTTTCAGTCGGTTTCCACCCTGACAACACAGGAGGTTCCTCTGATTATGGAGATATATGGATGAGCACCAAAAACCAAAAAGGGATTTGGACCAAACCGGTCCGGGTAAAGGAACTTTCCACTCCAGGCAATGACGTAGTCGTTGGATTTCCTGATCCTTTGACCGTTTTTGTTTATCACGGTGGGGAAGTAAGACAGCAGGGAATCCATCAATATGCCAAATCCGGAAAAAGCTGGAATTATGTAAGGCCTTTGGAAATGGGGAATTTCAGAAACAGTTCCACGCACTTCAGCGGCAGACTTTCTTATGATGGAAAAGTAATTATCCTATCTATGAAAACCTCCGGATCCTTTGGAAATGAAGATATTTATGTGAGTTTTAAAAAATCAGATGGGACCTGGTCTTCTCCAAAAAATATAGGAAATACCATCAATACATTCGCCCAGGAACAGACGCCCTATTTGTCCGAGAATCAGAAGACCCTTTATTTTTCTTCTAATGCCAGTTCTGATAGGAGTGGAAAGAACATATATTTTTCAAGAAGACTGGATGATACTTGGGAAAATTGGTCTAGCCCTCAGCCACTTAACAGCGCAAATAGTATTGGATCGGAGTTGGGATTTGCCAATATTTTCAGAGAAGAAAATCTGGCCATATTTACGACTACCATCAATTCTGAAGGAATGGGTGATTTTATGCTTCTGGGGTACCAACCGGAGGAGATTTACCCCGATACAGGGGTATCGGAGCTTTTTCCGGAAGATGAAATTAAAGAACACAAGCCATCGGAAGAAATCACGATAGAAACCCCACCCTTAGCAGGAGTGAAAAATGAGCAATTGGCAATTCCTGAGGAGGAAGTAAAAGAAGATATTACCGCTTTGGACAAAGAAAAACCTGTCCTTATAGATTCTGTTCAAACCAAACCTGAAGAAATTAAAATTGTCGCAGAAGCCAAAGCAGATGAGGTGACAATTGAAGAGGAAAAGGTGGCTGAAAAAGTTATTCCTGTGGGGGTATCGGAACCGGAAGTTGTGGAAGTGAAAAAGGATTTACCTGGTATCATTCCAGGAAACAGGCCTGTCAGGGAAACTGGTTTAAACTTAGTTCAAGTCCTGGACATTAAATCGAAAAAGGCTGTGGAATATAAAATCACCATTTCCAACCCCAATTCCATTGCCAAGGAAGTAGAGAACCAACAAAATATGCAGGAAGAATGGGACAATTGGGACTGGAACAGTATCCTTGTTTCTGCCAAGGGTTATATCCCTGCCAATCTAAGTGTCGAGGATTGGAATGCATTGGAAAATAATACCCTTTATATGATACCGGCAGTGAAAGGAGCAAGTTTGGTATTAAAAAACATCCAATTCAGTAAGGGTACTGCAGAATTTGAAGATGCAAGATCCATTCAGGTACTCGATCAGCTGTTGGAATTTATGCAGGAAAACGAAAAAATAAAAATCAGACTGGAAGGCCATACCGACAACGCCGGTGATCCCGGTTTGAATAAGGATCTTTCTTTCAAAAGAGCATCCAAAATCAGGGCATACCTTACTTTGAAGGGCATCAATTTTGAAAGGATAAGGATATCCGGTTGGGGAGGCACAAGGCCAATTGCGGACAATTCCACTGAAGAAGGAAGGGAACTCAACAGAAGAGTGGAAATGTATATTGAGAAATAAATCATCTGTGCTTATAAAATCTCAAAATTGACCAAAGGACGGAAGAAATCTCCGTCTTTTTTTTGACCTGGAATTTGATGGATTTTAAGATTTACCGAATTATTAACCTAGAAGTTTAAAAACAAAAACAATCGATTGCGCTTAATCCATAGAGGGGTGCTTATAATAAGGTAAGCAAATTGAAATCAACTTTCCCGGAAAATACTTTTGTTTGGAATTGATTTTTTTTCAACCTATTATTAGTTGAATATTTCAGTATATGTCCGAAAATAAAAAACTCACACTTAAAGATATAGCCAAGGAACTCAACATTTCTGTTTCTACGGCTTCAAGGGCATTAAAGGGGCACCCTGATATTTCGGATGAAACCATCCGAGTAGTGAAGGACTATGCTGAAAAACACCACTATGTGCCCAATGTCTTGGCCGTTAATTTTCGAAAGAACAGGACATTTACCATTGGTCTGATTGTCCCTGAACTGGTGCACCATTTTTTTTCAACGGTTATTTCCGGTGCCATTGATGCTGCCAAAAAGAAAGGATTCAATGTTTTGGTAAGCCAATCCAATGATATTTTGGAGGATGAAGTTACAGCATGCAGAACCATGTTGGCCAGTAGTGTGGATGGTCTACTGATTTCAATTTCAAATGAGACCTTTGAAGGAAAGCATTTGCTTGAATTTATCAATGAGGGAAAACATGTTGTTCAGTTTGATAAGATAACGGATCAACTGAATAGCCCAAAAGTGATTGTAGATGATTTTGATGGAGCATATAATGCTGTACAGCATCTGATAGAAGGCGGTTACAATAAAATAGCCCATTTAAGAGGAAGAAGGGAAGTTAAAAATGCTTCTGAAAGGGCCTTGGGATATGAAAAGGCATTAAAGGATAATCATTTGGAATTCCAGGCTGAATGGATCAAAGAATGTAAACTGATCAATGAACAGGAGGGTTATGATTTTACAAAGGAATTAATGGAAAGCAAAAACCCTCCCAATGCCATTTTTTGTATCACCGATTTAGTGGCTTTAGGGGTGATCAAATATTTAAAAGAAGTGGGAATAAACATTCCCCAACAAGTTGGGGTAATGGGTTTCAGTAATTGGAAATTGGCGGAAATTGTGAACCCCAGTTTGAGTTCCGTAGATCAACATGGCTATCAGATAGGAGTTAAGGCAGCTGAAATGTTGATAGAAAAAATCCAAAACCATGATTTTGAGAGGAATGAAACGGTTGAAATAAAAACCAACTTGATTATCAGAGAATCTACCAATCTCTCCTAAACGGAAAGGGTGATATTTCGGTAATATTTACTTAATAATTTATTAATGTTAATAGGAATAATAAAGGTCATTTCATTATATTTGTTCAACAAATAACTGACATGGAAACCTTCTTTTCCTTAATGTTGCTCACACTGTTTTATGGACTTTTGGTGCTATCCATTTTTCCGGAAAAATATTTTAGAAAAATAAGCCATTTCAATCATCACAAAAATGTTCCTGAGTATCTCAAGTTTTCAATGAGTACCCCGATTTTTTTCTCATTTTTAGTAGGGTATACCATGGCTGCGACCATGCTTTATTTTATTGTTCCCTAATCTTCCTGATTTTCTTCTTCATTGATTAAAGGGTTTTGAAAAGCATTGATTTATGCTGTTCAAACAAGTGAAAACCCATGAAAAAGTATTTTAAAAAAGTACACTTTACATTTTCAAAGAAATGAAAATGTAAAGTGTACTGTATTGCTTATTTTTTAACAATAGGTAGGCTTATACTGCTTGGGTACCTGCTGGAATGATGAATGGTATTGGTAGCTACCACACCTTCGGTTTCGTCATAGTTGTTTCCACCGGTATTCATGTTCCTGTCAAATCTTGGGAAGTTTGAACTGGAAACCTCAATTCTTATTCTATGTCCTTTTTCGAAATAATTGGAGGTGGACATAGGGGTCATATTGATTTCATATACTTTTCCACTTTCCATAAACACCTCTTTTTCATAACCTTCTCTGTACCTTACCCTTTGTATGGTCTCGTCAAGATTATAGGCCTTGCCATCCGGATATACATCAATCAACTTGATGGTCAAATCAGTATCTTTCACATCTGAAGAAAGAAATAATTTTGCATGAATAAACCCACTGACTTCAATGCCGTTTTCCAAGGCTTCTGAGGTGTAGACCAGGATATCCTCTCTTAGTTCCATTTCCTGTTGATCGAATGAACCTCCCTGAACCGCATTACCCGTACAGCAAACATTTCCCCCATAAGAGTTTAACGGGTCCATAGGATCATATTGGAATGTATCGGGATTATCTTTTCCGGTTTTTTTTGTGGACAATTTGCCATCTCCCAATCTACTATTTGCTTTCCCTTTACTATCCAGGTAGTAGGTGACCATTTGGGCCTCTTTTGGTGGCCAGGTATCTGAGGTTTGCCATTGATTGGATCCCATGGTAAAATACCTCACCCTTGGCATGCTTTCCTTCATGCCGTTTTCTTCTCCTTTCAACCAATAGTCGAACCAACCATAAGTCAGGTCATTATAGGGAAGTCGTGCATCTCCCATACTTCTTTCACCTACCACTGTATTTTCTGTTGCTCTGGTAAATGCGCAGTGTAAGGTAGGAGCAATAACCAAATATTGGTTATCCCTGATTTTTGGATCCTTGGCATTTTCTCTCACATGGTTAAAAAGTGCCAGGTTGGGGCTAGAGGATACATCATACCATGAAACAAACCAGAAGCTTGGTTTTTCAAAATCCATGTCATCATGGAATAATCCTCCCTCATACCATTTTGGATCATTTGGTTTTCTGGTAATCATCTCCTCATAAATTCCCTGGGGTCCGTTGGCGTTCTTCAAGATATCCTGAACGGGCAAATGGCTCAAACCCTCAGCCCAATCTACTCTGGGATATCTGGGAGCCATGTCATAAAAACGCTGTAATCTCAAAAGATCTTTCTGTTCAATTCCAATAGGAAGTTTTGGAGCCATAGGATCATGTTGGGTTCCATATAACCAGGCGGTGAACAGCATCTGACCTGCACCACCCCGGTACCAGTTACCCTGCTCATAAAAATTACCGATTCTTCCTACCCCTGCACCAAATCCCTGCGGGATCAAAGCCGCATGGGCAGGGTGGTTGAGGGAGGCAACAGCCATTTGCCATTCAGCAGTGGAAGAACAGCCAATCGTTCCTATTTTTCCATTGCTCCAGGGTTGCGCTGCCATCCAGGTAAAAGCATCATAGCCGTCAGTAATGGGAACACCCAAAATATCCCATTCTCCTTCCGAGAAAAACCTTCCCCGCTCATTTTGAACTACAAAGGCATAACCCTTTTGTACTGCTTCCAAAGCAGATTGAAGGGTTCGTGTCACCAATTCCCCATCCCTGTAGGAATTGAAATTGTAGGGAGTTCTTGAGAATATGATAGGCACAGGCTTGTCGGTTTTAGGCCTGTAAATGTCAGATGCAAGTCTGACCCCATCCCGCATAGGCATCATTACCTTCTGATCGATAATGGCTATTTCTTCAAGCTGTTCAAGTATGTTTTTTTCCTGGGCATTTGCCAGCCCGGAAAAAATCAGGAACAGCAGTAATAATGGATAATAAAGCTTTTTCATAATTAGAGGTTATATTCTTAAAGGAATAATTTAGGTGAAAAATCCCTTACTCTAATTATTTTTTATTCAAGTGGAAAAAAAAGCCATTTATTTAGCTCCAATATGAAATGTGTTTTTCAGTTTACTGCCCAAAGGTTCCCGGTTTGCCTTTCTTTTTGCCCTTTTCTTTTTCCTCCACTTT
>Ga0114946_10001926_pt1 | contig 14276 bp, 11 predicted proteins | sample WalLakDeSediment_FD_88676 | JGI IMG/M metagenome (GOLD analysis project Ga0114946, IMG submission 88676) | Lake sediment microbial communities from Walker lake, Nevada to study Microbial Dark Matter (Phase II) - Walker Lake 11/02/13 Deep Sediment | ecosystem: Environmental > Aquatic >... | reverse complement strand
TTCCAGATGCTTTTTCCCGTTCCGCCATTTCCGTTATGCCTGCAACTGAAATCATAGAGGAAATAGGCAAATCCCGGAATGTGCAAAGGGATGTCTTCCTGCTCTTTCTTCAGTGCATCGATGATCTCTCCGGAATGTTCATCGCAATATTTCGTGGAAACCTTGTTGGTAATATATGCCTCGTGGCTCATGAGCTGCCGCAGGTAGGCGATATTGGTCCTGATACCGTGGATGATAAAGTGCTTCAGGGCGCCGGTCATCTTCACCCTGGCCTCTTCCCGGGTTTCGCCCCATACCACCAGCTTGCAGATGAGCGGATCGTAAAAGCTGTGGATCGTGGTGGCCTCCATGATACCGGTGTCTATCCGGATATCTTCTCCCTCCGGCTCGAGGTAGTATGTCATTTCGCCGGGAGAAGGGAGAAAGTTGTTTGCCGGATCTTCTGCATAGATACGGCATTCGATGGCGTGGCCGTATTGTACCAGCAGGTCCTGCTCCAGGTCGAGCGGCTTGCCCGCGGCGATAAAGATCTGCTCCTTCACGATATCGATGCCGGTGACCAGCTCTGTGACGGGGTGTTCCACCTGCACCCGGGTATTCATCTCCAGGAAATAGAAATTCAGCTCTTTATCGACCAGAAATTCGACCGTGCCGGCATTGTTGTAACCGATCTCTTTAGCGATCCTGACGGCTGTTTCGCCCATTTTTTCACGAATCTCCGGAGTGAGCGTCGGTGACGGCGATTCCTCGATAATCTTCTGGTGACGGCGCTGTATGGAGCACTCCCTTTCAAAAAGATGTATCACGTTGCCGAAATTATCGCCCAGTACCTGGATTTCGATGTGGCGCGGTTCTTCGATATATTTTTCGATAAATACGGTGCCGTCGCCGAAGTAATTTTTCGCCTCCCGGCTGGTGCTTTCGAGCAGTTCAGCGAGGTTGGCGTCGTCATTGACAATGCGCATCCCTTTGCCGCCTCCGCCTGCGGCCGCCTTGATCATGATGGGGAACGGGATCTCCTTCGCCCTTTTGAGCAGGGTCTGCGTATCACCGGTGATCCCTGCGGTCATGGGTATCCCGGCATCTTTCAGCGCTTCCCGCGATTCGATCTTATTGCCCATCAGCTTCATCGCCCGGGCGTTGGGTCCGATGAAAACGATCCCGGCCTTATCGCATGCTTCTACAAATTTCGGGTTTTCAGACAAAAAGCCGTACCCGGGATGGATAGCCTGCGCTCCGCATTTTTTAGCAATATCAATGATCTTCGGGATGTTCAGGTATGTCTCAGCCAGGTCGTTCCCGCCCAGGTAATATGCTTCATCGGACATCAGGACGTGCATGGCATGCATGTCGGCTTCCGAATAAATGGCCACGGCCCTGATGTTCAGGTCCTGCACCGCCCGCATAACCCTGACGGCGATCTCACCGCGGTTGGCAATTAATATTTTTTTAAATAACTCCATATACTTTCATTATCCAGTGTTGAGGTTTAAGTTTTAAGGTTTAAGTGCGGGAATATTATTAAGTAAGTCCCCAACTTAACCCTTAAACCTTAAACCTAAAAACTACTATTGCGTCCATCTCGGTTTACGTTTCTCCAGGAAAGCCGCCATGCCTTCCTGTCCTTCCTCGCTGGCCCTGATCTCTGCGATCATTTTAGCCGTTGATGCCAGGGCTTGTTCAAGCGTTTCTTTATTGCTGATATTGAAGATCAAATTTTTGCAATGGCTCATCGCCTTCGGCCCGCTGGTGCGCAGCAGGTCGATGAGTGATTGCAGGTATGATTCCAGCTCTTCCGCCGGCAGCGATTTGTTCACCAGCCGGTAGTGCTCTGCTTCTTTGCCCTTGATCCGGCGCCCGGTCAGCATCAGTTCGCGGGAGCCGTATTCGCCTACACGCTTGGTCACATAAGGAGAAATGCAGGCAGGTACCACCCCGATCTTGACTTCGCTGAGCGACAGGGTGGCATTATCCTCCGCCAGCGCTATGTCGCAGGCTGCCAACAATCCGTTCGCCCCGCCGATGGCGGCTCCATGCACCACGGCAATGGTCGGCTTGGTGCAGGTATAAATGGTGAAAAAGCATTTCGACAGGTTCAGGCTCTCTTTGAAATTCTGTTCGAAGGTGTATTGCGCCACCCCGCGCATCCAGTTCAGGTCGGCTCCGGCACAAAACGATTTCCCCCGCCCCCGCAGGATCACGACCCGGACATCCTCCATGCGGTTGATCATCTCGAAGCAATCGATCAACTCCTGGATCATCACTTCGTTAAAGGCATTATGTATCTCCGGCCGGCTCAGCCAGACGATCCCGAGATCAGCCTGGCGTTCAAATTCAATGGTAGAATAACTATTCATCCTTCAATATTAAAACTCAACACTCAAAACTCAAAACTCAAAACTACATCCTAAACACTCCATACTTCGTTTCCGGGTACTTGCAATTCAGTGAAGCGGCGATGCCCATGGCAATATATTTCCGTGTATCGACCGGGTCGATGATGCCATCGTCCCAAAGCCTGGAAGTACTGAAATAGGGCGAGCCCTCTTCGTCATATTTTTTCAGGATCTCGGAGCGCAGTTTCTCCCTCTCATCCGGATCCATCTCCTTTCCCTGTGCCTTCAGCTGCTCCTCCTTCACCTGGATGAGCACGTGCGAGGCCTGTTCGCCGCCCATCACCGAGATGCGGGCATTGGGCCACATGAAGAGCAGGCGCGGGTCATAGCCGCGTCCAGCCATGGCGTAATTGCCGGCGCCGAAGGAACCGCCGAAAACGACTGTGAACTTGGGCACATCGGCATTGGCAACGGCATGGACGAATTTGGCCCCGTCTTTGGCTATGCCGCCGTGCTCGTATTGTTTCCCGACAATAAAACCGGTGATATTCTGCAAAAAGAGAATGGGTATCTTGCGGGAGGTGCAAAGTTCGATGAAATGGGCCCCTTTCAGGGAAGATTCGGAAAACAGCACGCCGTTGTTGGCGAGAATTCCGACGGGATACCCCATGATATAGGCGAAACCGGTGATAAGCGTAGGCGCATAACGGGCCTTGAATTCCTGGAAACGGCTGCCGTCGACGATGCGGGCGATGATCTCGCGGGCATCGACCGGCTTTTTGAAGTCGATGGGTGCGATTCGGTAAAGTTCTTCCGGATCATAATAAGGCTCTTCGATGGGTAATGTATCAAGGATCTGTCTTTCTTTCTTTTCGAATGTCTGAAAGATATTGCGGCAGATCTGGATGGCGTGCCGGTCGTTTTCGGCCAGGTGGTCGGCCACGCCTGAGATGGCGGTATGGACATAGGCACCGCCGAGCTCTTCGGGCGTAACGACTTCACCGGTAGCTGCTTTGACCAGTGGTGGCCCACCGATGTAGATGGTGCCCTGCTCCTTCACGATGATGGTTTCATCGCTCATGGCGGGCACATAAGCGCCGCCGGCGGTGCAAAAGCCCATCACGCAGGCAATTTGCGGCACGCCCATGGCCGATAACCGGGCCTGGTTGTAGAAAAACCGGCCAAAATGAAAACGGTCGGCAAAGACTTTTGCCTGCTCCGGAAGGAAAATCCCACCTGAATCGACCATGTATACACATGGCAAATGGTTGTCCATGGCAACCTGCTGCGCCCTTACATGCTTTTTGATGGTTTCCTTGACATAGGTTCCCCCCTTGATGGTGGCGTCGTTGGCGATGACCAGCGCCTCCCTGCCCTCTATCACACCGATGCCGGTGACGATCCCGGCGGAAGGGAACTGATTGTCGTACTCCCCATAAGCAGCCATCGGTGAAAGCTCCAGGAACGGGGTGTTGGGATCGAGCAACAGATCGATCCGTTCCCGCGCCAGTAATTTCCCCCGCTGCTTGTGCCTTTCGATGGCCTTGGGCGGGGCGCCGTGCATAACTTGCTGAAGGATTGTACGATACTCTGTGAGAACCTTTAGAAACTGTGACCTGTTGCCGGTATATTCTTTGGATTTCAGGTCGATTTTCGATTCAATGCGAAACAATGTAATCGGGTTTAAATGAATAATGGTTTGAGCCGTGAAATTTCGACTTAAAAATAGAGATTTTTTGATTACCGGGGAAAAAAATGTACTTCCACTATAGTGAAATTACATTTTTTAGGATCATAGCTTCAATACCAGGTGGGTTTTGGAGGGTACGGCACGATAGATCGCCCGCGCATCGGCTTCATCGATGGTCAGGCGGATCAGCATGGGTTGATCAGATTGCCGGGGGCTTTTGAGCGTCTGAAACAGAGAATGCCTCTGGACTTTTCTTTTTTTTGCCTTATAAGATCTGTAGGCCGGGTAATCGTCTGCTGCCAGTGGATTGTCCTGCTCAAATTCTATGACCAGGTTGCGGTCAAAATAAAACGTGAAGAATACAGCGGTTGATTCAAGCGGAAGCGGGGTGCTGGAGATTTGGGCTGCTTCAAGCGTATCTTTCGGGGCCTGCTTCACCACAATAGGCATTTTGGGAATGGTGGACAGTTCTTTTTGAAGGGTGAAAGGCTCCGAAATCCATGGAAGCAGGCTTTCATGACTGATCAGTGAGAAGCGCTGGCTTTTGCTCAGATATAAGATTTTGTTAGTCCTGACAGGAACACCTTTGATCTCCAGTACCAGCAGGCTATCCGTGAGATCCAGCAATAGATAAATAGAGTCTTTATTAGCCAGGGAAAGCCGGTTTTTTTGGAATGCTTTTTCGTTTTCCAGGGAGATAATATTCTGCAGGCTGGTTACCAAATCATCATTCAGGGTTATCTTCTCCAAATGATTTGTATCGGCATAAATATCATTGGATACCGGCGATGGTTTGAAGTGTTTTACCGGTAAAACAACGCCATAAATGAAGAGCAAAAGGGGAAGGGAAATAACCAGAATAGCAAAGATCACCTGTATTCTGCGGTTATTTCTGAACCACTTAATAAACATATGCGCAGTTTCCAGGAAATGTCCTGTTTTCCTTTTCCAGATTGACAACCTGTTCAATATCCTGTTGATCCAATCAGCTTGCATCCTGTCTGTAGTTTTCAATATATATAAACCCTTGCACCGATCTGAAGATTCTGATAAACCTGTTCGAGATCATCGTCGCCCATGCGGATACAACCATGTGTCACCGGCAAACCCAGAAATCTTTTATACAGCGTTCCATGGATGAGATATCCTTTCCCCAGGCTGAGCGCATAATCGCCCAATACGCCATATTCGTACCTGGATGGGTGAGTGGCAGAAGGAACAGGCAGGCCATCCTCGACAAAGGCCCAGTCTGGCTTACGCCAGACAGGATTCTTCGTCTTGCCATGGATTCGGAACATACCGCGCGGGGTCTTGAAAATCCATTCCTGTGATTCGCCTGCCTGCAATAATGTATAACTACCGGTAGAACACATGCCATGCCGGATCACCTGGTTGCCTTTCATCAGAAAAAAATCATTCCCGGAGGTATTCACGATCAAATAGGGTTGTTTCGGCACAAAAGCTGCCAGTTTTTTTTGAATGGCAGCCAGTTCCTTTTCAAGCGAAGTCTGGTAAATGGCTGATTTTTGAGGCCCAATCCTTGCAGCGGTGGCTTGCAGTTCGGCATTGGGTTTGAATCGCAGGACTGCTTCCTGGATCCTGTTAAAATGGCGGATAATCGGCCAGGAAAGCAATGCCGACAACAACAAGCCCAGGCAGAATATAACCAATACCTTTGTGAGGGTCTGTGAAGGGGTGGGCCGGTTATTCCTTTGAACTGGAATATCATTGAAATCCCTGTACGTTGTCCTTTCCTGCATATTTGATTTCAAAATATTGATCTGCCTAAAAGCCGTTAATTTCCTTCATGCTTCTGAGTGATCCAACTATGGTAACCGGAGTTCCGACCGATACCATATCATACAGCTTGTCCATATCCGAATTCGTCAGGGCCACACATCCATCTGTCCAGTTGATGCCTTTCCCGCCATCGCCATGAATCTCAATCAGGTTCCCGATCCCCCTCTTTGGAATAGTTCCATTTTTCACATTGGTATCGTAACGGGCTTTGTCATCATCGTTCGGGTAATTGATCAGCAACGCTTTGTAATATTTTGTTTCGCGCCGGGCTTTTTTCCTGGTGATATGATATTTGCCTTCCGGGGTTGCCTTATCGCCCCTGTATAATTTGGTGCCGATCCAGTTGGGACCCAGTTCTGCATCGAATTCCCTCTTCAGTATTCCCCCATGATATACATAGCACTTATGGGCAAATTTATCGACAATGATGACGGACGACTTTTTATTCTTACTCCAAGCAATGGTTTCATCTGCCCAGCGACGCCATTTGGGAAGGTCTTTAAAATAGCCCGAAAGGAAGTCATGAGCTTCCGAAACCGATTTGTTAATAAGTTGACTTGCTACATCAAGGTTCACCCCGACCTGTTTGTAATCGCCTCTCTCATAGGCCTGTTTGGATTCCAGGTAACGGAGCCGGGCATTCGAATAATTCTGCCGTGCAGTGCCATTCAATGGCAGATGGGCATAATTCACCTGGAAATGATCGATCTTATGCCCGACCGTTTTGAGCTTATGGCTGAGTCCCGACTGGAGTGAATCTTTGATGTGAAGGGCTTTTTCAGCCGCCAGCGAAGCCTGCACGCTGGTTGTTCCGGCCAGTGTCGTCAGTTTCTCATAATTCCGGAGAAGAAATATCCGCTCGTTTTGGTATTTCCACTCATTCATCGCCAATTGCCATGTAGTTTCAGCCGATACCATCTGGCGGGGGGCATATTTTCCGGCCTCTACCTCACGGGCGTAGCTGAGCCCTGACTGTGCCTGCTGTATCGCTTCCATGGGCGGTTTGGCTGAGAAAACAACCAGGAACGTGAACACAATACCCCCAACAACGACCAGCAGGAATACTGTCAGCAACAACCTTCGAATTCTTCTTCCTCTTTTACCCATAAATGATGACCAGCAAATTGATAAAGACCCCGGGGATGCATCGGGCATGACCGGGGTCTTTAGCTAAAACGTATGATGGATATTTTTCAGTATTGTATGACTAAAATTTCATGGCAAAAATAGCATATTTCTCAGTCATACCTCACCGGCCGATTATCTCCTGGTTTTTGCAATCACTTCCTCAAGTTCCATTTTCAGGGAGTTGCCTTTTTCGGTAGCAGCATTCACTTTGTCGAGGGCGGTCATATAATCGCCGCTTTCGATAAGGGTTGACACCTCTGCAAGCGTTGCCTCAACCAGGGCAAGGTCATTCTTTATGGCCTCGAGGGCCTCTTTGCCTTCTTTGCCCCTGGGCGCCCTTGCAATCAAGGTGTTCACTTCCGATACCAGGGTGGTGGCTTCAGCCAGCATCTGCTGGGCTTCTTCCTTTACCTCTTCTTTGCGGATAAGGGCATATTCCTTTACCGGTTCAGCAAGAACTACCACATTATTCAATTTAGCCGTGACATTCTTATAGCTTCTGAACATGGCAAATTTGGACTTCTGATTTTCGATTTCAGTCATCGCAGCATTCAGCGAGTCGCTCAATGCTTGATATTCGGCTGGCACATAGCGATCGGCTTCTGCAACTTTGGCAGCCTCAACAGCAGCCTTGGCATTGGCAATCTCCACTTCAGGAAGCTTGGCGCAGCCGGTGAACAGTATAGCCAGAGCAAACAGGGAGGCGAAGGTTAACATTACATTTCTTTTCATTTTTAAGATCTCCTATTTTTTAAGGTTAAACATTAATGACAAATGACATAACTGATTGCCACCCCCTAGGTCAAAGGCCATGCCAAAGTTAAAACAGCCTAGGTATATTATTGATTAACAAATCTTTATAAATTCCAGGTTCCGGGTTCCGAATTCCGGATTGTAAAAAAATCATGCAGGGGTGTACTATTTTCTTGCAGAGCCAAATGGTTCTTTAAGTCAGCCCGAATTTTTCCATTCGTTCGTGAAGCTTGGCTCTGGATATTCCCAGTAATTTAGCAGTCTTTACCTGATTTCCATTCATCGCAAATAAGGTATATTCGATTATTTTCTTCTCTGCCTGATCAATAACATGACGGTAGAGGCTACCGTTGTAAGCATTCATGTTCTTTGGTAAAAAAATACTAAAGGAATTTTCTGTTTCTTCCTTGATTTCAGGCGCCGGTATAGTTAATGAATCTCTAACCAAGTCAGGCGTGATCACTGTGCTTTTGCTCAGCAAAAGCGCCCTTTTCAGTATGTTTTCAAGCTCCCTGACATTGCCCGGCCAGGGATAGGCGGTTAACAATTCCATTGTTTCCGGGGGGACCGATACCATGGGGATTTTCATCTCCTGGCAATACCTGGACAGGAAATGATTGGTCAGCAGGGGAATATCTTCGATCCTGACGCGCAATGGCGGCAGTGTGATAGTGATGACCTTCAGCCTGAAATAGAGGTCTTCCCGGAATTGCCTGCCGGCAATGGCATTTTCCAGGTTCTTGTTTGTCGCCGAGATTACGCGGACATTGACCCTGAGTGTCATATTGCTACCAATACGTTCAAATGTCCCTTCCTGCAATACACGCAAGATTTTGGCCTGTAAGGAAAGACTCATATCGGCGATCTCATCCAGGAATAGCGTCCCTTTGTCAGCCTGCTCAAATTTACCTTCTTTAGCGCGGGAGGCATCGGTAAATGCCCCTTTTTCATGGCCAAACAATTCGCTTTCGAGCAGAGTATCGGGAATAGCGGCACAATTGATGGCGATGAATGGTTTGTCGGAACGGTCGCTGTAACGATGTATAGCCTTGGCTACCAATTCTTTGCCAGTACCGCTCTCTCCGCTGAGGAGAACGCTGACATCGCTGGCCGCAACCCTTCCGATCATTTTAAAGACCTCTTTGATTGCAGGACTCCTGCCAACGATCGGTTCGCCGGTATGCTCAACAGCCGGTCGTATCTCCATGCTGTCATCTTCATCTGACATCCGTTTCATCTCCAGTGCTTCAGAAATTACTGCCCTGAGCCTGTCGACATCAAATGGTTTTTCCAGGTATTCGAATGCGCCGTATTTCATAGCAGCGATCACCCGTTCGGTAGTTCCGAATGCTGTTATAATGATCACCGGCAACTGGGGGTACATATCTTTCACCCGCCGGATAGCCTCCAGTCCGCTTAACCCCGGCATTTCAATGTCCATCAGCACCAGGTCGGGTTTTTCTTTTTTGATCACCGATAGTGCCTCCAGCCCGTTGCCTGATTCAAAGACCTGGTATTCAGGCCCACGGTATAGCTTCCTGAAGGAATAGCGGACGTTTTCCTCATCATCGACAATCAGTATTTTCTTTACCTCCATCTTTCAACTTTTAACAGGAAGATGCACCGTAAACGTCGCCCCTTTATCATTGTTGTTCTGCGCGCTGATCCAACCATGGTGCAGCTCGGCGATCCTTTGTGAAATGGACAGCCCGAGGCCGATTCCCTGGTCTTTCCCCTTTACGAACGGATCAAACATAGTTGCCTTAATCTCATCGGATAATCCTTTTCCCGTATCGGAAATGCTGATTTGCAGAAACTGGTCTCCGCCTTTTTGATCGCCGATAGATGAGCCTATGGTCAGCGTCCCGCCCTGTAACATTGATTCCACTGCATTCAGGACAAGGTTCATGATGATTTGCTTGATCATATCAGGGTCTGCCTTGATGCGCAGATCTTCCCGTGTATGATTTTCCACCACGCCGATATGGCTTTGCCTGAACCTGGGCTGCATCAGTTGCAAAGTCTCCCGGATGACCGGTACGATGGACACCTGCTGCATCTGGGGCTTGGCCGGCCGGGCATATTTCAGGAAGTTCTGGAGAAAGCCCTCTACCCGGTTGATCTCCTGTGTGATGATCTCCAGGTCATGCCGCTTGTCTTCGCTGAGATCGGGTTCCTGCAGCATGGAATAGATCAGCATTTTGATGGCCGTAAGCGGGTTTCGGATCTCGTGCGCCAACGCAGGTGCAATCTTCCCTATGGCAGCAAGCTTGCCCGACCGCTCCAGCAGTTCCTTGTTCTTGCGCAGGTCTTCGTGCGCCTGGTTGATGCGGCTGATCAGCCGGTTGATGTGAAGATCGAGCTCTTCCAGCTCCTTTCCGGGCGACATGCTGATATGCTCCACCACCTCGCTCCCGGCGGCATCCCTGACCTTCAATACCAGCCTGTAAATAGGGTTAAGGATGATACGTGCTATGAGCCATCCCAGGATCAGGCCCAGCCCGATCCCGCTGAAACCAAGCGCATACATGGCTTTGCTGATGATATTAGCATTCTTTTGTATCGACTCTTCGTATGCTAACCTGGCGTTCTCTTTCGAAGCTATGAAGCTGTTGGTTTTCTCCTCGATGGTGTTGATCAGGTCCTGGCTGGCATGCACGATCAGGGCGTTGGGCTGCGAGACCCTGCCGATCTTGTGCAGTTCCAGTGCATTTTTCAATGTCTGCTGATAGTTGGCGAAAAGCGCCGAGATCTGCTGGATCAGGTTGGCTTCTTCGGCTGAATTTTCAGAAGCCCTGGCTTTCTCCAGCAACGCGATAAACTCATTCTGCTTCTCCTGGAGCGCTGCAATCCTTTCCGGGCTTCTGTCGAACAGGTAGGTCAATGATGCAGCCCTGATCTCAAATAGAGAAAGGTTAAGATCTTTGGCTGTACGCGCACTGCTGACATTCTGCTTGATCAGCAGGCTGGTCTCATCCTGAAGTTTATAAATGTAGGATATGATCAAAAAACCACCCGCCAGGATCACCGCTATAGTAACCAGCGCCCAGACGATCATCTGGTAACTGATATGGAATCTCATCCGTGGACGGCGCATCGCTGATTGTTTTGATAAAGTTAACAAAAGATAACAATATATGTGAAATTACAAACTACAAATTCCAAATTCCAAACAAATTCCAAATACCCAATACCCAATACCCAATACCTAACACCTACTACCCAGCAAATAAACCAATGAACTCGATCTTCGCAGCTTGATCAGGCTTTCGATGTAAGCCATCTTCCCATATAACACTCCCGAAATCAGGCTAAACCTGTTTCCCTTATATTTTTCACTAAGCATGGAGTTGTAAAAAGGGTCCAAAGGCAATCTCTTCATTTTCAAAATACTGAAGCCATGCCTTTCAGCCAGCAATTGAAATGTCGCCGGCGTGAAATGCCACAGGTGCCGGGGCACATCGTATCCCGCCCAGCATTCCCGGTAATGCCGGGCATCGAAGGCAGTGTTATTCGGCAGGGCAATCACAATGATCCCCGCTTGCGCCAGGTGTTCTATGATCTTCTCCATGTAGAGGTTGAAATCATGCACATGTTCCAGGACATGCCACAGGGTGATCACATCGAATTGTCCGCCCGGTTTATTTTCCAGGAAATCTTTGGGAGAATAGACTTTTAAACCAAACTGCTTTGAAGCAAATTCCCTTGCATTCGGATCAGATTCCACTCCTGTTACATCATATCCTTTCCGCTTCATAAAATCCGGGAAATATCCCGTGCCACAGCCGATATCCAGTAATTTACCGGGTTTGGCCATCTTCCCGATCATTCGCCATTTTACCCTTAGCATGAGCGTTCTTCCCAGATGATACAGCCTGTTCATCAGGCCTTTTTTAATATCGGAATGGGAAATATATTCCCGGCTTTGGTAATACTTTCCCATTTCATCAGCATCCGGCGCATTTTGAGTGAATCTGAAACCACAATCGTTGCATTGCCAGATTTCAAACCCTTCCCGGGTCACCATGAAATCAACAGTCTTCATCCAGGATTTAACCTGATCAAAGTGGCATAGCGGGCATAAGGTATGACGGATGGTCTGCATGTCGGTTTCAGGCAATCAGTGAATCATTTTTCAAATGTATAAATCTTAAATTAATTTGCCACAAAATCACAAAAACACTAAAATTTACATATGAACATCGTTGTACTTTCAAAACTAAAATAATTTTTCTTATTTTAGTCCCCTGAAAAGCAACACCGCCTTTCGTTTAAATTTTAAATTCTAAATTTTAAATTCTAAATTTTTATGAATTTTCCCAAAAAAGTAACCATCGGAGATATAACCGTCCGTGACGGTTTTCAGCATGAAGAAAAATTCATCCCGACCGAGGCCAAGCTGTGGCTGGCAGAGGAGCTGCTGCTTTGCGGCTTCAGGCATATTGAAGTAACAAATTTCGGCAACCCTAAGGGGATGCCGCAGTTTAAGGATGCCGACGAGCTGTTCAAGAAGCTCCGGGCCAGTAAACGTGTAAAACACTTGCTGCCTGAGGTGAAGGTAACGGCCATCACCATCCGGGAGCGGGCCATCGAGCGGGCCATTGCAGCCCGCAAGGAGGGCTGGGGCCCCGACCGGATCCTGTGCATGGTATCCACCAGTGAGTCGCATCAGAAGACCAACTCTGGGCTTTCCATCGAAGAATATTTCAAGATGTGCGAGGAGTGGATCCCTAAGGCGCTGGATGCGGGCATGAAGGTGAACGGCACCGTCAGCACCATCTGGGGCTGCCCGATAGAAGGGCCGACCGAGATGAGCAAAGCGATCGAATTCACCAAACGCTGGTTCGACATCGGCGCCACCGATGTGGAGCACGCCGACCACGACGGGTCGGCCTCGCCCGACCGCGTTTACCGCTATTACTCCATGCTTATGGATGCGTTCGGTTCGCCCGACAAGCATATTGTTCATTTTCATACCACCCGCGGCTGGGGGCTGGCCAATGTGCTGGCCGCACTCCAGACAGGCATGACCAACTACGAATCGACCATGGGCGGCATCGGCGGACAACCGGCCAACTTCGTGGATGGCGTCCCCGTTTCCGGTACCGGAGATTACTATTACAAAGACCCCGAAATCGTCGGCCTGGTCAGCACCGAAGACATGGTGGTGATGATGGATGAAATGGGCATCGACACCGGGATCGATATCGACCGGATGCTGGAGGTCGGGAATATGGTGGAACGGATCGTCGGCAGGAGGCTCCGGTCGGAGACGATACGGAATGGACGGATCCCGAAACACATGAAATAATTTTAAATTTTGAATTTTGAATTTTGAATTCGGGTAATAAATTTTATAATTATACCTAAGGGTTTTCTTGGGTTGTTTTTACAATTTTCGTCAGAATGCTTATTATTTGGGTTATCTCCTCAAGCAGTTCGGAAAAATTGTAATTTTCAATAAACTGATCTTCTTTTAATAACCTCAACCAATACCTGGCTTCTCTTGCTTCTTTTGATGCTATCGTCATTTTGGCAATAAAGTCTTTTCTGCTCGATGCAGCTCCCGCCTCTTCAATATTCGCCCCGATACTCGTTGCACATCTTAATAATTGTTTTGAAATGATATACTCCTTATTCTTAATCAAAACCTTGTATAACGTCAATATCTGAAGCGAAAAATTAAATGATTTAATAACTATAACTGATTCTTTCATGGATTTTAGTTTACATTTATCACTTAATCCGGTTTTTATGAAAATATACCCGGTTTGTTAATAATAATTTCACACCTAATCTTTAATAACAATTACCCGAACTTAAAACTTAAAATTTAAAACTTAAAATTGATACAGATCATTGAAACGCCAAGGGACGCTTTCCAGGGCATCCAACAGTTCATTCCCACCGAAAAGAAGATCCGGATCATCAACCTGTTGCTGCAAGCCGGCTTTGACACAGTCGAGGCGGGCAGTTTCGTTTCGGCGAAGGTCATCCCCCAGATGGCCGACACCGCCCGTGTCCTCCGCGGGCTGGACAAATCAGCCAGCCACTCCCGCATCATGGTGCTGGTCGTGAACAAACGCGGCGCCCAGCGCGCAGTAAAACTGGGAACAACCAACTGCCAACCCACCCCCCTCCACCCCCATCCCCCACTCAAAACTCAAAACTCAACACTCAACACTCAAGTCGACGACCTCCTCTTCCCCTTCTCCGTCTCCCCCACCTTCCTGAAACGCAACCTGAATGCCAGCGTCGACAAGGCCAAAGGCATTATCCAGGATTTGATGGAGATATGTGAATTGCACCACAAAAGGCTCATCGTGTACCTATCGATGTCGTTCGGCAATCCTTACGGCGACAGGTGGGACCCGGGGGTCGTGGAGGAATACGCCGGTTATCTTTATGAGCTGGGGCTCCGGGTCATTCCGCTATCGGATATCCTGGGGGAGGTAACGCCGGATGCCATTACTGAAGTTTATACCCGTGTCATCAAGGCATTTCCGGATGCCGAGTTCGGGTTTCACCTGCACTCGAGGCCCGGGGGCGAATACGAGCGGGTCGACGCC
>Ga0114946_10001925_pt1 | contig 14290 bp, 18 predicted proteins | sample WalLakDeSediment_FD_88676 | JGI IMG/M metagenome (GOLD analysis project Ga0114946, IMG submission 88676) | Lake sediment microbial communities from Walker lake, Nevada to study Microbial Dark Matter (Phase II) - Walker Lake 11/02/13 Deep Sediment | ecosystem: Environmental > Aquatic >... | reverse complement strand
CGGAGGTTAAGCGGTGGGTTCGGTAAGTTCGCACAATTCCTCTATCTTGCCACCAAGTGCGAATAACCATTCATCTAGCGACATTGGCACGACTTCGGCTATGTCTATCTCGTCATTGAGCCAATCGTTCTGCTCATAGAGTAGTTGCATTTTCCCAACGATTATCTCCATCTGTTCTAGTTGCCGTGCCACCTCCTGTATTGTTGCCTTGCCTTCTGCGGTGTGCTTGTTCAGTGTTATCATTATCCCTCCTACTTAATTGCATTTACCCTAGCTCGCCACCAATCTTGCTTCTGTACTTCCTTTGCTTTAGTCAAAGCCCAGTTAGCTTCTACCCAGAACTTATGACTTATATCATATCGCCTCTCACATTCCTGCACGCATTTGTCATAGTCATGCCCATTGTCAAAGTCATATAGTTCCCCGCAGTACGAACACTTCTTAACTGCCATTATCCCTCCTTACTCTCGGTAGTAATCATATATTTCTATGGTGTGGGTGATACCCTCAAGGCAGTCTTCTTCCTTGATAATTAGGTCTCCATACTTGCCTTGTAGCGTCAGCAAATCCTCTAGCGTAGCTATGTCTATAACCCAGATGTTCTCCACATCTAAGTCCCTAGCCACGCCACCCTTTTCTTCTCTATGGTTAGCCCCCTTTGAGAAGAACTCTGTCCCCCAAGATTGCTGCCGTGCTTGCTCAAGAGTAGGCTGAGGACAGTACATACCAGCCTTATCAAGATGAAAAGTCATACGCCTATCTATGTATGTTGCTGAGCCGTGCATAGCTTCATCACAAGGCTTGCTATCCCACACTGATGTCCTTTCAATCTTAAACTTCATCTTATCTCTCCTTCTTCTTAAGTAATCGTTCCTGCTCTATCTCTGCCGTGATATTCTCTATCTCTGCATAGACTACCTCCTTATCTAATCCTAGCTTACGGGCTATCTGCTCTGCCCACATACCCTCTTTGAGTAGTGCCAGTATCTCCTCTTTATAACTAACTTCGATTATCATTTGCCCTCCTTATAATTCTTGCTATACAATACGGGCAAGCCGATGCCTTCTCCTTTGGGTCACAGCGAGCTACATAAGGCTTGCCACAGTCCTTGCACTTTACAATGTCACCCATTTATCGCCTCCTTATCAAACCAGTAGATGCTCGTGCCACCTATGTACCAACAGCGGTGTGCCATACCACCCTCGTCAGGCAGCCTGTTGGTATACCTATGATAATGTGGCAGTCTTATTCTCCACCAGTCGTGAGCTACTACGAGCCTGCCAATTTCTACTCTCCAGTGTATCTCTCGTATCCAACGTGGTAGCCCCATCAGGTACACCTGCTTGCTGTGCCTGTCATAGATTATCGCCTTGCTCATTGCTCACCTCCTTAAGATGCTTGCGGATTGATGCCGTGTAATATCCCGCAGCCATAGGCACAATATGATTAGCTTCGTGGTCTATCGCCTCAAGTATAGCCTCTTCAGTCTGCAAGTCTCTCAGGTTTGCATATATCTTAGCCTCGCCTGTTAAGTCTCGCCCTGTGCCGATGTCTCTATACCCTGAGAAGTGGGTCGTACTCCAAAAGCTGTTCTTCTTACCCTGCTTCTCCATTGGCTTGCCCTCTAGTACTATATCATTGAAGGCTGCTATCGTATTCAGGTGTTGCACAGCGTTCATAAAATAGTCTACTCTCTCTTCGTAGCTTAACATTGGTACACCTCCGTATTAAATCCCAGGTCTTCTTCAGTACACTCCTCAGCAAAGACTCTCTGCCTGTTTCTGTAATCACGCTTGAGAGCCTTAACTTGTGCAGTCGTGCTTGGTATATCTGCCCCGTCCTCTCGCTCTAATATCTCCTTGTACTTAATACGAGCGACAGGACACTTGGTACAATCAACCTCAACACAGCCTACACAGCTATCCTCATCAAGATATGTACTCTGGTCAGACAGCGTCTCAACTAGGGGGAGTGAGTACGGGCAGCCTGCACAGTCGTCACTAGGCTCTGCATCATGCTCTTCATACCACGCCACACAATCCCTGCATAAGCTATTACTGAGGTCAGGCGACCATACAGTGTACTCTCTCTGGTACTTGCGTCTTGCTTGGTCGGCTTCGTCACTAATCCAGACTAGCTGTGCCTCTCCGTTATCATCTACGGCAGTCATATAATGTCCACCTATCCTGCCGTATATCTGTCTATGTCCAGAGTAGTCTGATAGCCAGTCCAAGTCGCCCCCGCCGTACAGCCACGAAGAGCGTTTAGGGAGTATCTCACCCAAGTCTGTAATCTGCATAGTGCTAGCATCTACTTTGTACAGGTGGTGTTCCTTAGTATCGTAGTGCTTGAACTTGCCGATAGCCTTCTTGAGTATCTCTGCTGTGCTGCAAAAGTATATGTTGCCGTGCCTCCTGCCAATTACGAGTGGTGACACATGACTGTACAAGTACACAACCTGCCTGTTCTCGTATGCTTGGTATGCTATGGCGAAGCTACCTGAAGCCTGCTTGATTGCCTCTTCCATACCAAGAGCAGCGATACTCTCTAACATCTCCTCAGTATCTGTCTGCCCTACTGTCTCGTAGTAGCTAGGAACGAAAACTACGCCGTTATGTATCATCACCCCCTTCTTGTTGTGTATCGGGTGGTTGTTATTATTATCTTGGGCTGACCCGTGTGTTGCTAGGCGTGTATGTAAGAGAGCGATGTTAGCTGTCTTACAGAAGTGTGTCAGTCCTCTCTTAAAGGCATCTATCTGACACGCTGTTGAAGCGTCTATGCCTGCCTTCAGTACCTTGTATTCTGCACGACAGTTCAGCCCTACTCCTGTTGCATCTGTCCCCCTCTCTTGTAGCTCTAACAGTATCTTAACTATCTCTCTTCTCTGGGGTCGCCCTATTATGCCTGCTATTCCGCACATATTGTTTCTCCTTTATCTATATTCTGCTGCCTAGTATCTATTGAACACCTCAGTGCTATCGCTTGGAAGGCTGCCGTATTCTGTATTACAGTATTCACAGTCATCGTATCGGCAACGGGCAGGGTGTCCAAAATTATCTGCACACTCTGTGCAAGTCCAAACACCACAATGTCTAGAGTGTGCCTCACCGCCACCATTATGACAACGATACTCGTCCTCACTGTCCTCATCATCATCACCGTCTCCTTCCTCGTACTCTCCATCAGGGTCATCGTAGTCTCGCCTTCGGCTTGTTGATAAGTTTCTTGGCTTCTCAGGCTCAGGTTCAGGCTTAGTTTTAATATCAGCCAAGCACATACGGTTCACCGCCTTGCAAAGAGTCTTCACAAGGTCGGCTGTCATCTTGAACATTTCTAGCTTGCGAGTGACGCTTTCAAGATAGACTCGGTTTAAGTCTTCACGCAAGCTACGGGAGAAGCCAATCCTGCATCGTATTTGGTTTGCATCTGTAATAACCCTGAAGCGAAACCGCTTTGGCAGGTACTTCTTGAGGTCAGGGTGTATGAAGATAATATACTCACTTGTGTCCCCAAACTCAATGCGTGAGTTACTTATACCAACGATGCGAGTCCTCTCTATCGTAGAAAAGTCTTTCCAAGTGGAGTCGCCCAAATCTACTGAGTAGAATATCGCATCTTGCACCTTACTTAGTCCTAGTTCCCCTCCAAAACTTATTCTGTTAGATGGCACACGGTTCAAGCCTTTAGTTTTGCCCCACGCCTTGAATATCTCTATGGACTCTAGCTTTGTGCCATCGTTCTTGTAGTTTTCAAGCGTGTCGTAGAACTGCTTGATAGCTACCCGCTCGCCCTTATAAGCGAGCTTGCACAGGTCAGCCTGTGTCTTAACTTGTCGCAGCTTCTCTAGCTTGGCACACCTTGCGAGTACGCCAGCTATGGCAAGCACTCCCCTGCATAATATAGGAGTACTTATCCACGATAGCGGGGCACGATATTCCCACCCGTGAGGCTGCCATCTGTATTCACTCATATCCTGCCTTCTGTCTAGCCTATTATAGCCAAGACGGAACGCACCATAGTCATACCTTGCTCGTACATCCATAATAGATACTGAGTTCAGCGGGATTGTGATGAACACTGCTAGCTTATCTAGGAATAAACACGATGGGTCAATACCACTGAAGTGTATATGCCCACCGAGAGACTCTAGGATACCACTGCCTGCATAAGCAGAGTATCCTTGTTCAGCAGCCTGACCAATCAGGCTATTGATATGACGCATCACTTCATAATACGCCCCTGCTCTTGGTCGCAGTTCTGCTGTTGAATTATGTCCATCACACCCCAAGCTACCCTCAAACGGCAGCAGTTCGCAAGCTGGTATTAGTCTGCCGTCCTCCTCAAACTCAAACTCAGGGTCAGCCCCGAGCTTGATACCTAGTGGTTGCCGTGCCATTGTGCTGTGCTCCTTATTAGCTGCCTGCCTTGCGGTCAGGTCTTATGCTATAACCTATTGCCGATGCTCAATTTACCCTATAATATCACCCCCTTTCTGGCTGTGCCTGCTAGTGAGTATAAACATACCGCAGACACGCTGTTATAATAGACCCTAGAACCAAGCCTATTATAATCTCCACGCTGTGCTCCTTTCTCTAAGCCTTTGCTTAGTCCTGCCAAGCCCTTGCCAGTCCTGCCGACCACACCCACAGTATAGCCGACCCACCACCGCTTGTCAAGCCCACTCCTGACACCCCCTCTACTTTCCCTATGTAAAGCGTCTTAGATGTTCTTATTTTGATGTTAATAGACGCTTCCCTGAACAGCTAAATATAACACTGGGGTCAGGACTTATATCTTATCCGGTGTCTTCTCGTTCAATCAGTCGGCGGTCAATCTCCAACAGCATCTTATAGATGCTATCGCAGGCAGACTCTATACTGCTGACTAATAGACCCGCTTGCTGTGTCAGCCCCACTGGTTGCAGTAATCCATAGTGTGCTAGTAGCTCGTTAGTTTCTTCTTCGGTTGCCCAACGAGCTTCAACCAGCTTGTCGCCATCGTGTATTAAGTAGATGGCGAAGTCTTCCTCTGGGTGCTCTATCTTATGTATCACATACATAGCTGTCTCCTATTGAAGACTGCCTGCCCCAGTGCTATACATAGCTGTTCAGTATTCAGTTGTTAAAGTGCGACTAGCTTTAACAGCTAGATAGAATTGCCGAGGTCGGGACTTACGAGTTATCTATTAACTATCTTGACTTCTTCTCTGTCCTGCCCTCTTGTTAGATAATGCAAGGCTGTGGTAGCTGCCACTAACGCCTCGGCATCTCTTAATAGCCACTCAGCATCTACGGCACAAGGCTTCTTGTCTATATTGTGCCATGCCCTAAGTTGCCTTTCAAGAGAGTCCCTAGTATATGCTAGGGCGATTGTGGCTACACGCACTAGCTGTCCATAGTCTAGTGTCAGCGTGTCCAAGCATAGGTCGAACTGATTATTAAGCATAGTGTACTCCTATACTCTGCCCGCCTCGGCAACTCTATTTAGTTGTTAAAGAACAATCAACTCAAACACACAAGGCGTCAGATGCTATTTAATATACCTAGCATAGCTTGTACTCTTGCCTCTAGCCTTAACCCATCGCATAATCTGGTAGTCTCTTATACTCATACCCGCTTGCTTCGCTTCAGCTATGACAGCTTGCTCTATCCTGTCATATTGGGCTTTGGTCGGCTTTGTCCTGTTAGTAATACCATACGCCCTGAGCATCCATATATCAACAGGCACTACTCGTGCATCTTGATATTTAAGACACTGTGCTAAGGCACTACACTTACGACCACCCACTCGCCCAGTGATACAATAGCGTTGAAGGGCGTTAAAGTGTAGATATCTGAAGCTACTCTGCCTTAGCCCATCGTGGCGTAGCTGATAATAGGCACGCACTGCTAGCTTGATATTAGTCTTTATATCACTCCTTGCCGAAGTGATAGCCAGCAAATCTATGAATAGATGTGCGTCTTCACCATACTTCGCCACTATCTTATTATAGCTGTTCCTGTACCAATGTAACATAATATACACCTCCTCAGATACGCTAGCTTTACTAAAGCTGGCATAGCTGAATTGAAGTTGGCGTGTACTATGCGATAGTATAGGCTATGCTATGTTACGATTGTATGCCGTATGCTGCCGTCCATAGCCTCCAGCTCTTTATGCTATGATACTATGTGATAGTGCTACGATGCTGCTAGCTATGCGATTTGCTTGACTTTGCGAGGCTTGGGACGGCTCGCCATTATGTTTGATTGGAGCGTGGTTTGCGATATATCAAACACAGGCTTTGCCGAGCCTTTAGGCGGTAGTATGTACAGGCATTTGCTGCCTTTGCTGACAATCCTGCCTTGTGCAAGCCACTGTTGATAGCTGCCGATGACTGTTGGCGTAAAATCAGCCTGCAAATGACATCGTATGCAATTCTTCAGAGCTAGTGTATTGCCTGCTGCCGTTTGCACAGCCTTTGCCTCGTATCTCTTTAGCTGCCGTTTGGTCAGCCTGCTAATCCGCTTGTCTAGCTGTGCTAGCTTGTCAGCCTTTGCCTGTCGTGCCTGTTCCAATTCTGCCTGTGATAAGTATGCCATTTGATAACACCTCGTTATGAGCCTGCTATAAACGGCAGTACACGACACACAATCGCTTTGCCTTGTGTGCTCTATTCTGTTGTAAAGGTGCTAGCAGCTTTCGCTGCCTGCCTGGTATTGGCAGGCAATCAGTATATTATAGGGCTGTGGTAATGTCAAGGGTCTAGCTATGGCAGTTATAGTATAGCTGTTGGCGATGCCGTGTATCGTGTCAGTTATGGCGAAGTATAGGGTGATTACTTAGCTATGTCTCCAATCCCATCTATACCAAAGCTAGCCAAAGCTAAGGGCGGTATATGGGCAGGCACAGGTGCTAGCTAGCGTGTGTGTGGGGGAATGTCCTCTCACATAAAATCCTGTATTTTATACACTTGGCTATAGATAGACTTAAGGGGTAGGCATAAAGGACTATAGGGATAGTTGAGTGAAATGGTCAACAATATGTGTGTCAAGGACAATAGCTTTGAGGTCACAGGTTGTGGTTTCAAGATGGGAGGCTCCCTGGCGGGGCGGTTAACCATTAAGTCTGTCGACACCCCGCCATCCTCTTTGAGCACAGCACATCCTCAAGGGAGCAGGGATATTATAACAGGGGTCTTTGACAAATGCAAGTTTATGTGTTAGGCTATGTATATTATGTCCACAGAGATAACTGAAGTTCCGATACCGTATGTTGGTAAGAGAGACCTCAAGGAGATATTATCTCCGTTATCGCCCAAGCAGAGACTGTATATCTTGTACAGGATATGTGACCTGGATGTTACAACCGCTAAGTCTCTGGCTAACGTGAAGCAATCCTCGTATAATCTCTGGTGTAACGACCACGAGAAGTTTGTCCCGATACATAGGATGTTACCGAGGATGCATGTTTTCAAGGAACAAGCGTTCCAGATGTTGAGGCGTAGGACTCAGTTGAGTGCCATCATACTTGAGGAGAAGATTATCGAGAAGATACTTGACGAGGTTAAGAGAAGCAGGTATAATATACTTAAAACACGCATAGCCCAGTCCGTGTACGACAAACTAATCAACGCCCTTGATATTCAACCGCAGGTTCACCTTTCATGGTCGGAGAGAGCGCAAGGGCTTCAGGAATATCTCAAAGGAGGGAATAATCATGGTACAGTCATTGAAGCGAACTATTGCGAGCAGACGGAATATCCGCAAGGCAATATTCTCTCGGAGCGTGAACAAGTTACTGTGGAGGCAAAGACGGGCGATGAGGAAAGGCTTGGGGGGATAGTTGGACAAAGTCAACCTGATGGGGAGCCTCCTCAAGATAGTTAACAAACAGGGCATCGTTGTCCCGTTTGACTTAAATAACTACCCTGCTGCCGCTCACTTCCAGAGAAATAAGAGTAACCGCAACCTTGTCTGCAAGCATAGGCAGGGGGCTATGTCTTCAGGTATCCTTGGGGACATGTATACAGATTGCATCTTCGTACCTCATATCCAGTGCGCTGTTATCTCCCACGAGACCCGTGCTACGCAACGGCTGTTGGACAGGGTTCAGTTCTTTCACGAATCAATGGACGAGCCGAAACCCCAGATGGATGCGTCCAGCAGGTCGGAGAAGAGAATTGCGGACTTAGGCTCAAGTATCTATATCGGCACGGCTGGGGCAAGGGCGTTCGGTAGGGGAGATACTATCCATAAGGCTCTATTATCAGAGCTTGCTTTCTACGAGGACGCACGGACGATACTTAACGCCGTAGAGGACGCAGTCCCCATGTCTGGGGAATTAACTGTTGAGTGTACGCCTAACGGAGAGGATAACGTGTTCTACGAGGAGTGGGTTAAGGCGAGAGAGGGCAAAAGCCCGTTCAAGCCGTTCTTCTACCCGTGGTGGTGGACTAGGGACTACCAGATACCGAAAGGGTCAGAGTACGCATTACCAGAGGACGTAGGCGACCTGAAGTATAATTCCGAGGAAGAAGACCTCGTAAAACGCTTTAAGTTGTCCGAAGCCCAGATACGATGGCGTAGGTGGATGATAGCTCTCAAGGGCGGGCTGTTCTGGCAGGAGTACCCTGAAGACGAGCTGACCTGCTTTATCACCATAGGCGACCCCGTGTTCGATACGTATATCCTGTCAAACATGGCGAACTCGTGCTACGAGGGCGAGAGGCACGAAGGCGGTTGGCATTACTGGATACCTCCGCTAGAGGGTATTAGGTACACTATCGGGGCTGACTCTGCTGCTGGCGCACCTGGCGGTTCGTACTCCGCTGCCGTTGTCCTTGATGATTTGTGGAGAGTATGTGCGACCTTTCAGGCGAGGCTTGAACCACATACTTTTGCCAACTTGCTAAAGGACATGGGAAGGTGGTATAATAATGCTCAAATCGCCGTTGAGCGAAACTTTACAGGCTATGCTGTTCTTGGGCAGATGGGAGATTACGGGAATCTATACCATCAGCGTGACTTTCTTACAGGAAGGGTTATGCAGCAGATAGGGTGGTGGACTAATGCCCAGACCAAGGAGATGATGCAGACAAGGCTCAAAGAGAAGTTATCCTCACTGAAGATACATGACATGAACCTCGTCAGGCAAATGAGGGGGTATCGTTATATCAAGCATAAGCCTACTGCCCAGACCTTTGATGACCTGGCTATGGCGTTAATGATTGCCGTTGCTGTCAGGTCGGTTGAAGGGACGGCTCGTGGCTTTGTCGGCGTAACTCCTGGGTGGAGTTGGTAAGGAGGGATAATGGATGTACAACAGGTACGCAATGAGATAAGTGAGTTAAAGAACTACTGGGGGCAGAGAAACAGGAAGTTTAAGGAATGGTACGAGATTCTCTTGCTTATAGACCAACTCTTTACTCGTGGTATGGAAAGCTATGTTTCTAATGAACCGCAGACGTTTTACAACATGGCGCATTACTTACTGACCAAGGGCGCACTGAGCCATGCTATCCCCGTGGAGTCCGAGTCTGCGTTAGAGCTAGACCGCAAAGCCAAGGTGAACCGTGCCTGCCAGTATATGTGGGACAAGATAGACAGGGACAGGCAGAGGGGAGGGAACCAGACATACGTAGATGAGCTAGGGTTCTACCTGCTTGTGCTGGGTTGGTATGCAACTCTATCTTACTTTGACGACCAGACAGGGCTTATGCATGCTCCTATCTGGAACCCGTTTGATGTGTACCCACAGTACGCTGATAACAAACTCATTGCCTGCGTGCATAGTTACAAGATAAGCGAGAAGGAGGCTGTGATTAAGGCACGGACTAACGGCTGGTCTTACGAGGCTAGGAACGTATCAGGCGATGTTGCCCTTGATGACTACTGGAGGCAAGAGGGCGATATGTTCTACGAGGCTGTCCTGATTGGCGGCCAACCAGTGCTGGGATGGACTGAACGTCCAGAGGCACAGTTACTCGTAGGGGCTATTGGCGGTTTTCCTGACAAGGGCAGCCTAGCCGCAGGACAGCACGACTGGAGACAACTATCAGGACGGAGTATCTTTGAGCAGAACATGCACGTATATGAGTCCTTCAACAAGTGGAAGTCTATGGTAACTCAGATACTCAAGGATACGGCTCACCCTATCACACAGGAGTTTTCAGCAGTTCCACAGGCCACTCCAGAGCAACTCAAGCAGAGGGGTGCTCACTTTCACTTCGCACCAGGCGAGGGCGGTTTGCACAGAATCCCACCTGGGGTAATCCCAATCGAACTACAAGGACATTTAATAGAGACCCGTAGAGAAATGCAGAAGGGGTCTTTCACTGACGCTGTTTACGGCATGCAGGAAGGACAGACGGGGTACTCGTTAAGCCTTATGGCATCTTCGTCTGCGAACCAGATTCTATATCCGTATATGGATGCAAAGCACTTTATCATATCGGAGCATGATAGGTTCTGGCTATCGCACTTGAAGACCTCCCGTAGAGTATTTGAGATTAAGGGGCGAACCGTAGAAAAGCTGCACCCCACAGACATCCCAGAGGATGTGAATGTTGTCGTGAACTCACATGTAGCGACACCGAAGGATTGGCTTGAGAAGGCTACTATTGCCAATATGCTTAAGGAGCACGTTGACCATTCAACAATCATCACGGAGATATTGAACCTACCCGACCCGCAGGCTATCAAGAGGCGGCAATCCGTAGACAAAATGCTCGCACACCCTGCCTTCCAAGCCGCCGAGATGATTGCTGCTGCTAGGAGTCACGCTAAGTATCTAGCCTATCGTGGGGACATGGAGGGAGCCAATACGTTCAGGAAGGTTGCTGATGGGATGGAGGCACAGATTGGGGCACCAGAGCCAGGTCAAGCCAAGACATCCGATATGGATAGGGTACAGAGGGAACGGCAAGCAGGAGCACCCGAAGAGAAGGCGACTGTACGCCCTGATGTAATGCCACCCGAAGCTAGGGGGTTCACCCCGCAACAGCTTCGGCAGATGATTGGCAGGGGTAAGGTCGCTGGAGGTAAGAGATGAGTGAACAACTAGGGCTTCCACAGTTCCCTACGCAGTGGGGAGAGGAGGAAGAGAAGAGGCTACGAGACCTCCAGCAACAGAAGTCTCGGATGGATGAACTATGGACAAGTAAGTTCTATCCTGAAGCGTGGCAGCAGACTCCTCCCGTTGAACGTGGCTTTCGTGGACTTATCCACGACACTCACTTTGAGTCCGTAATGCGTGTCCTGTCGCCTTGGCGTTGGGGGTATGACTATGGTGTTACCCCTGAGAGCGCAAGGGAACGGATGATTACTACCGAGGGGGAGTATAACGAGCTAATACGCCAGCAGAGTGTTGTTGAGTCCCTGCCCCTTGTCATGGATACATTGAGGGCGTTAGCCCTGATAGGCAAGCCCGTCTTTGAGAAAGGGGACTTCAACAAGTTCTTTAAGCTCGGAGAACTAGGCTATACGGACGAGGAGGAGTCTTATATCATCGCCTTTTCTAAGAGCCTGCTCATGGCTTCAGAAGAGGACTTGATTTCAGGAGACCCTTGGGGGATTGGAACGATTACTCCTGAGATGATAGACGAGCTTACACGAGGAGATAGCAAGGTCTTAAACCCTGAGTATATCCTATCCACGGTAGCCTTTTCTCAGAATACAGAGGAGATACGCCAAGCACTAAGATGGGCGTACCCAGGAGAAGAGGCAGCTGGCGGTTTAAACCCTAAAGACAGAATCCTAACTGATTACAACGAATTGCTACGGCAGCTTGGCGTTACGCAACTGGAGGGCGAATCGCTTGAAGACGCAGCTAAGAGAGCCATGGAGACCTATGCTGCTAATAGCAGGTACATCACTCCATTTGGGGCAGATGGGAAGCCGTTGCTTGACCCTGCTACTGGAGAGGCTATCAGATACAACTTGGATACAGAGAACCATGCGTGGCATCAAGGGCAGATTATCGGACGGTATGACGAAGAGACTGACCGCCTTATCCCGATTACTCCTGCTGGGAACGATGTTGGTAGCCCTGAAGCAGAACAGGAAAAGAGGGGAGTCATACGAAAGGCATTAGATTTGTTATCTTATGCTGCCTTAGCTAACCCTTATAGTATCCCTTATGTGGGTACTTACTGGGCTTTAACCGAGTCTGACCTACCTATGAAGGAGACCCTAGAAGGGTGGAAGCACGCACTAGAACTTAAGATGCCTGCTACTTGGTATATGGTCAGGCAATGGTCGTTGAACACGCTACCGTATGCCATATTATCTCAGTTACCAGGGGCAAGCAGGCCAGAGGACGACTCCACTATAAATCGAGTCACTCGTATCCTGAACTTTAATCCTTGGAGAGAGTGGTCGGAACACATACTAGGAGTTGCCGACACAAGACAGAAGCTCTTGCAGTTACAGGAGCACGAAGAGGCTAGAGCAGAGGCTTCGGAGACCTTGAGTACTATTTATGACCGCCTTGCTTTCTTGGACGAGCTATCAGAAGCACCGCCAGAGCAGAGAATATCGCTGTTGAATGAGAGATGGGCGATGCACCAGCGGGAACTGGCAACACTAGGATTACCCCCTGTGCCCGAACTGACCGATAAGGACAAGACTAATATCGCCGTGATTAACCAAATTGAGGGGATACAGGGATATATCAAAGAGCAGTCATTTAAGCGAGAGGAACAGTACTACACTTGGTTGGCTGACATTATCAAAGAGAGACCTGAGCTTATGCCACCGACAGAGTGGGAAGAGCCGATGGTGGAGAGACTGACCCGCAATGTCTCTGATTTACGGCAGGGACAACTAACGCCGAAGCAGGCGTTGGGAGATTTACTTGACCCAGGTTACATCGGGTATAACTTCATCCAAGGGCTAGACACATACTTTGCTGCTGCTGCTTCTATTGGCGTAACGTATGCTACAGGTAGCCCACAGTTCGGCATGATGACGGCGATGGCGATGTTCCTCCCGCTAGAAACGGAGTCGCTGCGTATGGACTTGATGCAGTCTGGGGCTTCCTATGAGCAAGCTACTTTGCTTGCTGCTCCCGCAGGTGCGATTATCTGTAGCATTGAATCGCTTGGTAATGCACCCTTGCAGCGAGCATTTGCCCCGCAGTTCTTCAAGGTGGCTAAACGTCACGCACTACGAGCGTTGGTATCAGCTTTCTTCAAGATTGGCCTTTCTGAGATTACTGAAGAGGTTATACAGGAGATTACGCATAATGCCTTCGTGAAGACCTATGACGAGAATAGGCATTTGCTTGAAAATGTGGCAGAGGTTGTCCTGCAATCCACGTTGAATATCGGCCCCCTTGCCATGATAGGTGGAGGCACAGAATATATCAACATGAAGCGGATGCTGCCAGCACTCGCCGTTCGGCAACTTGAGGCAGACTCTAAGGCATTACAGGATGCAGGGATGCCAAAGGAGCAGGCTGACCTGATAGCCTTTAATAGCCTATACAGTACACCCGAAGGTAAGGCTGCAATAGACTCAGCCGTTGACCAGATAAACGCACAGATGCCAGAGACGGCTGACGGGATTAACGCCAAGCTAACTGACCTGAACGACCAGCTTGATATGTTTAACCGTGACATTACTGACCTCCAAGAGAAACTCAAGGACAGAGAGGCACGGCAGGCTAAAGACGAGTTGATGAGCAGGTCTGCTGCCGATATGCAGTTACACCGTGATGTTATTGAATATCTCCAAAATACAATCAAGGACTTGGAAATCCAGCGTGGCAAGATGCTTGATAACATACAGGCTGCACAAGAGATACAGTCAGACCTAGAGACACGCAATGAAGCTGAGTCCGTCTTTGAGTCCGTCACATTCACAGACTACGGGACATTCAATGCACGGGAGTGGTTGACTGGCGCAGGCGTATTTACACAAACAGAACTGGATACACGGGAGTCTTTTGTTCAACAACTACAACGAGATATTACAGGAGTAGAGGATGTTACTGTTGCTACTGACCTATCGGTAAGCGACACTACATACCTTGCCACAGAGGCAGGTGGGCACGTTCTAGCAGGGGTGCAAGACTTAGGGAAATACGCCAAGACCGAAACTCAACAGGAGGTTTTGCTACGCCTCACCATACTGCACTCTATAGGGCACGAGACTACAACCTTTGCTGGAACACAGGATAATACTACCCGTGAGGCAAATGCGTGGGAGTACGCCTATAAGCTCATTGAGGATTACAAGGTTGGGTACAGGGATGCGGTTCGCACGGGCGATGTGTACATGAAGCAAACATATCCCGAAACAGAGT
>Ga0114946_10001924_pt1 | contig 14292 bp, 13 predicted proteins | sample WalLakDeSediment_FD_88676 | JGI IMG/M metagenome (GOLD analysis project Ga0114946, IMG submission 88676) | Lake sediment microbial communities from Walker lake, Nevada to study Microbial Dark Matter (Phase II) - Walker Lake 11/02/13 Deep Sediment | ecosystem: Environmental > Aquatic >... | reverse complement strand
GAAGCCGAGCTCGCTGTTGGTGATGTAGGTGATGTCGCGGCGGTAGGCGTCGCGGCGGGCGGCGGCGTCGGAGCCGTGCTCGATCACCCCGACCGTCAGCCCCAGGCCGCGGTAGATGGGTCCCATCCACTCCGCGCCGGTGCGCGCGAGGTAGTCGTTGGTGGTGACGAGGTGGCTGCCCTTGCCGGTCAGGGCGTTGAGCGCGAGGGCCAAGGTGGCGACCAGCGTCTTGCCCTCGCCGGTCTTCATCTCGGCGATCTTGCCGTAGTGGAGGGCGGCGCCGCCCACCAGCTGGACGTCGTAGTGGCGCAGGCCGAGGTGGCGCTTGGCGGACTCGCGCGCGAGGGCGAAGGCCTCGGGCATCAGCGCGTCCAGCGTCTCCTCACCGCCCTGGTGCCGGCGCCGCAACTCCGCGAACGCGGCCGGCAGGTCAGGCGTCTCGGCGGCGCGCTCCTCGAGGTCGTTCGTGCGGCGCACGACCTCGCTGTCGAGGCGGCCGACCTCGCGGTCGTTCTGGTCGAACATCTTCTGGATGAATCCGAACATCGGAGGGACCCCTTCGCTGGCGGCGGGCGTCAGGCCGGCCGACGTGGGCGCCAGGCAGCGGGGTCGCTCGTCGGAGGGACCCGGCGGGGGCAGCAGAAGGCCCGGGCGCGACGCGCGAGTTTAGCACGCCGCCGGCGCCGTGCCCGTCAGGCGCCCTGCTTTGGCTCGCTCTGCGCCACGCGCACGATCGTCAGGGCGTTCGACCCGTAGCGGCGCGCCTCCACGGTCACCGGCACGCCGTCCAGGACTAGCTCGGGCGCCATGCCGCTGGGATGCTGCAGGACGTAGAGCCCGCCCGGGCGCACGCAGCCGCTGTCGAGGATCGCCTGGAAGATGGTGGCGAGGTCGTCCGGGTAGGGGGGCGAGGCAGAGCAGACGTCGACGCAGCCCCGCAGCGCCCGGGCGGTCGCGATTGCATCGCCGAGGCGCACGTCGACGACGAGGCCGAGTGACCGGGCGTTGCGGCGGACGACGTCGGCGGCCTCGCGGGAGCGGTCGACGCAGATCGCGCGCCAGCCACGCGACGCGGCCTCCAGCCCAAGGGCACCCGAGCCGGCGTAGAGGTCGAGGAACGTGCCGCGCTCGGTGAAGGCCAGCATGTCGAAGAGCGCCTCCCGTACGCGCGAGGGCGTCGGTCGGGTGCCCCGGCGCGGGGTCGCGAGCGGCCGGCCGCGGGCCGAGCCACCGATGATGCGGGGTCGTGGCACGCCGCTCAGGATACCGGGCGGCGGTAGCATGCGGCACCTTGATTCGCTCGCTGACCCCCGACGAGCTCCCCTGGTTCCTCGCGCGCTCCTTCGCCTACCTCGGGCACCGCGACCCGTGGGGCCTGGCCCAGCGCAGCGTGGCGCACCTGCGCGACGTCCGCCGTGACGCTGCGCGGGCCTGGGTGCTCGAGTCTGCCACGGCCGCGCCCGCGGGCGCGACCGCGCCCGTTGCAGGCGTGGTCGCATGGCCACCGGACCCCGACCGCGACGACCCGACCCTGCGGCTAGCCCAGCCCTGGCACGATGGCGACGACCCGACGCCGTTCGCCGAACTCGTCGGCGAACTGCTGCACCGGCAGCCGCACGAGGCGGTCGAACTCGACCTCTCGGCCCTCGGCCCACGCCGCGCCGCGATGCTCGGCGAGGCGCTGGCGCCGCTGGGCTTCGAGACGGACGGGCTGCGCTCGCTGGGCTTCGAGTTGGCGGAGACGCCGCCACTCGGCCGCCCCTTGGTGCTCGAGGGGTGGCGCCTGGCGGCCGACGCCGAGTTTCGCTCGTTCGTCGCCGAGGCGGAGGGGGTGGTGCTGCGCGAGGGGCGCTGGGCGTGGCTCAAGCGCGCTCACGGGCCTTTCACGCCCGACCTGTGGTTCCTCGCCTACGAGACGCTGGACCAGCCGCCGGTCGGTTATGCCCTGGCGGGTCGGCGGCGGGGTGGTGTCGACGGTGAGCTGGCACTGACGGCCGTCGGCGTCGCCCGATCGCACCGCGGCTCGACCGAGATGCTGCGGCGGCTCCTGCTCACCCTGCTGCACGAACTGGCGGCGGAGAGTCCGGTGGGGCGCCTGAGGGCTGAGTTCTCGACGACGGACACGAAGCTCCTGGCGATCATGCGCTCGATCGGCTTCGAGGTCGGTGACGTGCGCCCGGTGCTTCGGCAGCTGCCTGCATGAGTGCGAGGGCCTGTTGGCCCGCAACGCCGACCTTCGCCGCGACACCCTGCGATAAGGTGGTCGGTATGAACCTGCTGATCCGTTGGGCCCTCAACGCCGCCGCCCTGTGGCTGACCGTCCAGTTGCTTCCCGGCGTCACGATTGCCGCCGGCGGCCTGGGGCCGCTGCTGATCGCGGCGCTCGTCGTGGGGCTCGTCAACGCCGTCGTGCGGCCGGTGATGGTGCTGCTGACGCTGCCGGTGACGCTGCTGACCTTCGGCCTGTTCCTGCTGGTCGTCAACGGCCTGGCCCTCGCGGTGGCGGCGGCGGTGTCGCCGCTCCAGTTGGCCGGCTTCGGCTCCGCCGTTCTCGGGGCGTTGGTCCTGTCGATCTTCAGCGCGCTGTTGTCGCGCCTGTTCGCCGAGCCCCGCGCGTGATGCGTCGGGCCATGGGCCGACGCATCACCGTCCGGTAGGCAGGTACGCCTCCCACGCCGGATCCACGTCGGGCAGCACGCCGTAGGCGGACGTGAACATGAACGCCGGCGCCCTCGGCCGCCTGCGGAGGGCCATGCGGGCCTCCTCCGGCGTGCGGTCGCGCTTGCTGGCATTGCAGCGGCGGCAGCACGCCACGACGTTCTCCCACGTCGTCGGCCCGCCCCGCGAACGCGGCAGCACGTGGTCGAGGGTCAGGTCGTGGCCGTGCGCGCCGCAGTACTGACAGCTGTGGTCGTCGCGTCGGAACACGTTCTTGCGGTTGAAGGCCACCCGCTGGCGGTGGGGCCGGCGGACGTAGCGCCGCAGCCGGATGACGCTGGGGACCGGAACCACCAGCGTCGGCGTGCGCAGCACCCGGTCGCCGTCGAGCACGCGCTCGGCCACCTCCTGCATCAGCAGGGTGATGGCGCGCTTGACCGAGCACACGTGCAGCGGCTCGTAGCTGGCGTTGAGGATGAGCACGCGGGCGGCGCCGAGGTTGGTGAGCGGTCGCGGGCCGGTCATCGCCGCGTCGTCGCCGGCGGCCGTCGGGCCGCCGGCGACGGTCGCGCCAGCGTCGTCGGCCGACTCTGCGTCGGGGTCGAACACGGCGGCGACGAGCTCGTCGTGGCCGAGCTCCGGATGCAACCCGCCATCAGCATCGGGCCACACGCCGGCCAGCGACGGGACGGTGCTGGTGTCGCCGGCGGGTTGGGCGCCGATGGCGCCCACGCGTGGGTTGTCCCGGCCGTGGGGGGCGGTGTCACCTCCGACACGGGATGATAGCGCGTGTCGCCCGCCGGGTGCCGCCGCCGCTCAGCGCGCCGTGCGCGCGAGCTCGATGAGGTGCAGCGCGAGGTCGGGGTAGGCCAAGCCGCTGGCGGCCCACAGGCGCGGGAACATCGACGTCTCGGTGAAGCCCGGCATGGTGTTGATCTCGTTGACCCATAGCGCGTCGCGTTCGGGTTGCCAGAACAGGTCGACCCGGGCCAGCCCGGCGCCGTCGATCGCGAGGAACGCCCGCCGCGCGTATGCCCGGCAGGCATCCGCGATCCGTGCCGGCACGTCGGCCGGGACGTCGAGGCGCGCGCCCCCCGGCGTGTACTTCGCGGCGTAGTCGTAGAAGGCCGCATCGGTACGGATCTCGCCGACGACGCTGGTGCGGGGGTCGTCGAGCCCCAGGACCGCCACCTCGAGCTCGCGCGCCCCGTCGGCCGCCGACTCGACGATGACGCGGCGATCGTGAGCGAACGCCTCCGCGATCGCGGCATCGCGCTCGCTCCGGCCGGCGACGCGCGCGATGCCGATGGACGAGCCGAGGTTGGCAGGCTTGACGAACGCCGGGAAGCCGAGCCCGTCGAGCTCGGCGTCCACGTCCTCGCGCTGCGTGCGCCAGCGGTGCCGCGTCACGCCCCGGTAGGCGACCTGGGGGAGCTCCGCCTCGCGGAACACCGCCTTCATGGCGAGCTTGTCCATGCCGACGGCGCTCGCGAGCACCGCAGACCCGACGTAGGGCACGCCGAGCACCTCGAGCGCGCCCTGCAGCCGTCCGTCCTCGCCGTAGGGTCCGTGGAGGAGGGGGAAGACGGCATCGACGCCGGCGAGCGCGGCGAGGTCGAGCCGCGGGCCGGCCGCGCCCGCCGCGCCCCGGTCGTCGGTGGTCGTCTGGGCGAGCCGGCTCAGGCTGTCGTCGGCGTCGAGCCACTGGCCCTGCCGAGAGATGACCCGCGGTACCCACGCGACGCGGTCGCCCGTTGCGGCGAGCAGCGAACGCGCGGACGCGAGCGACACGTCGTGCTCGGCGGAGGGGCCGCCGCAGAGCAGCAGGACGCGCGGCCGTTCGGGCATCACTGCGTGGCGTCCGAGGAGGGTGGGCGGTGGTGGCGCAACGTGTGTAAGTTACACAACATGTGTCAGTCTAGGGTGCGGCCGGGGTGGCGGTCAAGGATCAGGACCGCGCTCGGCTGCCCGTCGAGCCGGCGCCTGCCGATCGTGGCGGCCCGTCGAGCAGGTGGGCCGGGTCGGCTACGCTACGGGGCGAGAGATCCGCCGCCGGCGGGTCCGCGAACGGAGGTCCGCATGCGGTGCTCCCCGAAAACCCTGACGTACGCGGCGCGGCGGTGGCTCTTCGGCTCGCTCGCGGCCGTCGCGATTGCCGCGCTCACGGCCTGCCTGCCCGGGGCCGAGCCCGCACTCGCCGCCCCCACCTTCAGGCTCGTGCCAGACGCCAGCCGCATCGTCCGCCTCGACCCTCCCGGCGCCTTCACGGAGGGTGGCATGCTCGTCCGCGTGGCGCTGCGGGCGACGAACCCCAACCCGATCGGCCTGCGGCTCTCCGAGCTCGACGGCGACCTGCGTCTGAACGATGTCCCGGCGGCAGGCCTGCGCTTCGTGGGCGGGCTCGAACTCCCGCCCCGCGGGGCGGCCGACCTCGTCGTAGAGGTCTCGGTTCCGCTGGGCCGGCTCGACGCCCTGGTCGGCCCGCTGACCGACGCCGTCGCCGGTAGGCCGTTGGCGTACCGCGTCGATGCCGTCGTCGGCGTCGAGGTCCTCGGCGTGCCGACCCGCTTCCCTGCTGTCACGATCGCCCGCGGCGAGGTCCGCCAGGCGGACCTCGTGCCGGCCGCGCCGCGCGTCAGCTTCGATCCGGCGACCACGGGCGTCAGAGAGGCGCGGTTCGACCGCGTCACGCTGGCGATCGGGCTGATCGTCGACAACCCGGGTCCGCTGGGCTTCGTCCTGCGCGCGCCGGATGCGCGGCTCCGCCTTGGCGACCGCGAGGTCGCCTCGGTGGGCGTGCCGGCCGTGCGGGTGGCGGCCCGCAGCAGCGCGACCTGGGCGCAGGAGGTCGTCGTCAGCCCGGTTGCGCTCGGGGTGGCGCTCGCCACCCAACTGCAGGCCGTCGCGGCCGGCGGCGCGGCGGCGATCGACATCGCGATCCTCGGGAGCTGGGAGATCGACCTGGGCGTTCTCGGGCGCTGGAACTCGCCCTCGGGCCTGCTCGTCTCTGGCCGCGTCGACTGAGGCGCGCGACGACGGCCGGCTAGGTCCGAGACGGTCGGCCGGGGCAGGCCTGCGACGGTCAGGGGGTCAGGAACCGGTCGACGAACTCCGCGGCGTCGGTACCCTCGACGACCACCTCGCCCGAGACGCTCCCGTCGCTGAGGAACACCACCCGGTCGGCGGTCATCGCCGCCCGCACGTCGTGCGTCACCGTCACGACCGTCCAGCCGTGCTCGTCGACGCCGCGGCGGAGGAGGTCGAGAACCTCCTGACCGGTGTGCGAGTCCAGGTTGCCGGTGGGCTCGTCCGCCAGCACCAGGACCGGGTCGTTGATCAGGGCGCGGGCGATCGCGACGCGCTGCCGCTGGCCGCCCGACAGCTGGTCGGGGCGGTGGTCGAGGCGGTCGGCGATGGCCAGTTGGCGCGCCAACAGCTCGAGGCGGGGCAGGGCGGCGGTACCCTCGCCGTGGATCTCGGCGGGGAGCAGGATGTTCTCCCTCGCGGTCAGGTTGGGCACGAGTTCGAAGGTCTGGAAGACGAAGCCAAGTCGACGCCTGCGCAGGTCGGTCAGCGCGTCGTCGTCCAGGCCGCCGGTGGCCGTGCCCGCGAGCAGGATCGACCCCTCGTCGGGTTGGTCGAGCAGCCCAAGCAGGTGCAGGAGGGTGCTCTTGCCCGATCCGGACGGGCCCATGACGGCGACGAACTCGCCGCTGCGGACGATCAGGTCGACGCCGCGCAGCGCATGCACCGTCTCCGTTCCGAGGCGGAAGCGGCGATGCAACCCCCTGGCATCGAGGGCGAGGACGTCGTTCGGGACGGTCATGCCACCTCCGAGGCGCCGAGCGCCACGCGCGGGGCCAGACTGGCTGCGCGGCGGGCCGGCAGCCACGAGGCGAGCAGGCCCAAGAGCGGGATGAAGACGCCGGACCAGAGCAGCAGGCGCCACGGCACGGCGGCCGAGATGGGGTATCCCGTCAGCGCGCGGGCCCCCGCGGTGATGACGTCCGCCAGCAGCAGGCCGAACGCCAGGCCCAACACCGCGCCGAGCGTCAGCACGACCATGCCCTCTGCGAGGACCATCCGCCGGACCCCGGCCCGGCGCAGACCGACCGTGCGCAGCACCGCGATCTCGTGCGCCCGCCGCGACAGGTTCATGCCCAGGGTGTTGGCGACCCCGAGGGCCGCGATCACCGCGGCCAGGCCCAGCAGCGAGTTCGTGGTCGCGAAGGAGCGGCCGATCAGGGCCTCGATCTCGGCGCGGTAGGCCTGGTTCAGGGTCACGTCGAGCAGCAGGTCGGGGAACGCGGCACGCAGGTTGGCGCGCACGGACATCGGGTCCTGCCCCGGCAGCGCGGTGACGACGAAGAGGTCGGGACTGCCCCCGCCGAACAGCGGCAGGTCGTCGATCGAGGCGATGAACGCCTCGCCGCCGCCCGTGTAGTCGACGACCACCGCGCCGACCGGGAAGTCACGGAAGCCGTCGTCGGTGCGCAGCCGCACCGTGTCGCCGAGGCCGGCGCCGAAGCGGTCCCGGATGGTGTTCGCGGCCAGGACCTCGCCACCGCGCATGAGGGACTCGAAGCCCACGCGCTCGTCGCCCTGGCCGGCGATGTACTGCAGCCGGCCGAAGCCGGTTGCGGGCTCGAAGCGCAGCGGGTCGACCAGGATCACCGCCACCGTCCGGGCCTGCCGTGCCCCTTCGGGCTCGAAGCGCACCGCACGGATGCCGACGCCGGACACCTGATCGACGCCCTCGACACCGGCCGCCCGCAGCTCGAAGTCCGCGGGGAAGCGCGCCGCGCTGGTGACGAACAGGTCGCCGACGATCGTCGTGTCGAGCCAGTCGGACACCGCCCGGTTGATGCCCTCGACCATCGCTCCGACGCCGACGATCAGGCCGGCGCCGACGATGACGGTGCCCATGGCCACGCCGTTGCGTGGCGCGTTGCGGACGGTGAAGCCGGCGCCGAGCCGGCCGGCCGCCCCCAGCAGGCGGGTGATGAGCGGCGTCGCGAGCCGTACCGCGGGCGCGATCAGCGAGTCCGCCGCCAGGGCCACCCCGGCGAAGAACGTCGCCATCGACAGGCCGGCGCCCAGGAGCGCGAGGTAGCCCGACCAGGGGAGGCGCGTCATGGCGACGCCGGCGACGACGAGCGCCCACCCGATCCAGCGGAGCCAGGGGCTCCGGGGCATCTCGGCGGCCCGCAGCGCGGAGAGCGGCGAGGTCTGGGCGGCCGCCCGTGCGGGGAGGCTGGCGGCCAGCAGCGCCACGCCCACGCCGATCGCGGCGGCCAGAGCCACGCTTCCCAGCGGCAGCACCAAGGTGCGCGTCTCGAAGCCCACCACCAGGGCGTTCACGCGGGTGATGCCGTAGGCGAGCAGCGACCCGAGGGCGACGCCGATGACCACGCCGGCGAGGCTGACCCAGGTCGCCTCCCACAGCGCGAGCCGGCGGACGTCGCGCCGACGCATGCAGATCGTGCGCAGCAGCGCGTACTCGCGGGTGCGCTCCACCACGCCGGCCATGAAGGTGTTGTAGGCCATGAACCCGCCCAGCGCCATCAGCGTCGCGGCGAGGATGAGCAGGCCCGCCTGCAGCGTCTGCACGATGCCCGAGGCCGCGTCGCCGACCCCTGCCGGGAAGGTGACCGTGTAGGCGTCACCGATCGTCTCCTGCAGTCGCTCACGCGCGACGCCGAGGTCGGCGCCGGGCCGCAACGCCAGCTCCAGGTGGCTGGCGCGGTCGGCGAGCCCGTTGACGACCTGCAGGTCGGTCAGGTGCGTGATGCCGATCCTGCCGCCGTTGGTGGAGGCGAGTGCGTAGGCGTCGTCGAGCAGGCCGACCAGCGTGAAGGGCACCAGGCCCGTCGGGGTCGTGAAGACGATCTCCTCGCCGATGCGCATGTCACGTACGCCGGCGAAGTCCGCCGCGATCGCGACCTCGCGGGCCCCCTCGGTGGGCAGGCGGCCGCTCGCGAGGCGCACGGGGAGCGTCTCGGGCCGCTCGGTCACCCGGCCGCCGAGCTGGAACCCGGTGTCGACGCCGGGGAGCAGCGATCCCGCGCCGGTGGCCTGGGCCGCGCGGACGGGCTCCGAGCGGGTGTTCAGCAGTGGGACCACCCACGCCACGTCCGGGTCGGCCTCGACGAGGGCGAGCAGTGGCCCGTGCTCGAAGACCGCGCGCCCCGTGGCGCCCGGCGTCACCAGCAGGTCGGCCGGGCCGGTGGCGGCCTCCAAGGTCGCGCGCAGGTTGGCGTCGACGTTGGCGCCGACGGAGAGCGTCGCCAAGACCGCGGCGATGCCGAGGCCGACCCCTAGGACCGTGGCCAGCGTGCGCCAGCGATGGCGCAGCAGGTTGCGCAGGGCGAGGCGCGGGAGGATCGGCACGAGGGATGTTACCAGGGGCCGCGTGGGCTCACGGGGTCCGTGAACGCGATGACGGGGTCCGTGAGCGCGATCACGGGGTCCACACGCGCGATCAGCGGCGTGCCAGCGCCAGTACCCCGGCGACGTCCTCGTCGCGCGACAGCGGCAACTCGACGGCCGCGACCCTGGCCCGCCAAGCAGTCAGTGCCGGGCCGTCCCCCAACCAGCCGGCGACCTCGCGGGCGCCGGCCCGCGGCTGCGGCCACCAGGCGCCGACGCCGCGCGAGAGCGCGAAGTCGACGACCAGCCGCTCGTGCGCGCCGGCGACGTAGACGTGGCCGATCGGGGCCCCGACGGCCAGTGCCTCCAGCGTCGATGCGGGGCCTGCCTTGGCGACCACGATGTCTGCGGCCGCCAACCACTGCGGGACGTCGTCGCGGAACCCGAGCGGGAGCAGCCGGGTGCGGCCCGTGAGACCGCGCGCGCGGGCATCGAGCCGCTCCTTCAGGGGACGGTGCCGGGCCGTGAGGACCGCGACCGTGGCCGGCGTATCGGTTCCGATCAGGGCCTCGACCCAGTCCTCGGTGCGCGGGCCGACGCCCTCCGCGCCGAGGCTCAGCAGCACCAGCGGCGGTTCGGCTGGGACGCCGAGATCGGCGCGCGCCTCCGGCGGCGGCGGGGCCGGTCGACGGAAGCGCTCGTCGATCGGGTAGCCGGTGACGCGGATCTCCCGCGCCGGCACGCCGAGGCGCCGCAGCCTCCCGGCGGCCTCCTCGGTCGGGGCGCACATCGCGTCGCTGCCCCGGACGGCGAACAGCGCGTGCGTGTCGAAGGTGTCCGGATTGAAGCCGACGACGGGGACGTCCGACCAACCGCGGCGCCTGGCGATCACCATCGCCTGCAGCGGGAACATGTGGGTGGCGAGCACCAGGGCGAAGCCGCCGTCGCGCACGTAGGCGGCGAGACGCCGCCCGTGATCGAAGACCGAGACCCCCTGCACCCGCTGCGTCACGGCGGCCGGGACCACGTGGGTCGTCACCGCCTGGGCCGCGGCGACCGCGCGGGGCATCCGCAGTGCGGCGCGCCACATCGCCTTCGTCGTGCGATCGAGCCGGCGCGGCCCCAGGGCGGCGACGGTGTCCACCACCTCGGTCTCGGCGCCCATAGCCGCGAAGCGCGCGGCCCAGGCGCGGGCGGCGGTGGTGTGGCCGCCGCCGGCCTCCATCGTGGCCAGCAACACCCGCACGGGCCCGTGCGCGGACCCGCGCGCGGACCCGCTCACGACCGCCCCCGTGGCGCGATGCCGAGGCGCGGCAGCGCGTCCACCGCCGCGCGCCGCAGCGTCTCGCGCCACGGCACCCGCGGCCGCCACCCGAGCTCGTCGACCGCGTGATCGACGCGCACGTGCAGGCCGGTGCCCAGCAGCGCGGTGCGGTAGCGCGTGAGCGTCGGCTCGCTCGCCGGCGAGGCGATGCCGTAGGCGCGCTCGAGCACCGAGGCGACCGCCTGGATCGGTGCCGTCGGCAGCAGCCGGCGGGGTGGGCGGCCGCCCAGCAGCGACGCCAATGTGGTCAGCGCGTCGCGCCACGTGAGGCGTGTGGGCTCGGCGACGGCGTAGATGCGGCCCGCGCCCGTGGGGTGGAGCGCCGCGAGGAGGACCGCGGCGGCCAGGTCGTCGGCGTCGACGACGTTGAGCACGCCGGCACCGCCTCCGACGAGCGGCAGGCGCCCGCCGCGCAGCGCGCGGGCGAGGCGCCACAGGATCGGGTCCCCCATGCCGATCGGCCACAGGCCAGGGCGAACGACGACGCCTTCGATACGGTCGCCCCCGAGCACCAGGTCCTCGACTCGGCGCAGGGCGTGGGCGTAGGGCAACTCACGGCGGTCGCGGGGGCGCTCACGCACGTCGACGTCGACGCCGCCGTCGAAGCGGTGCACGGCCAGGCTCGACAGCAGCACGATCCGCCGCACACCGGCGCGGCTCGCGCTGGCCAGCAGGCGCTCGCTGGCGCCGGCGTCGACGCGGGCGAAGGTCCTCTCTGGCCCCAACTCGGCGGCCCGCGACCGCGCGTCGACCAGCACCCGGCACCCCTCGAGCCAGCGCTCCGGGTCGCCCGCCTCCTCGGCCACGGTGACACCGCTGCCCAGCGCGCGCAGCTTGCGCCGGCGCTCGGCGGACGCCCGGCGGTCCACCACTGCGACGACCTCATGGCCGGAGGCGGCGGCGTGCGCCACGACGTGGCCCCCGAGCACGCCCTCGGCGCGGGTGACGGCGAGCCTCATGCCGCCAGCCCTCGCCGCCGCCGCGCCAGCGCCGGGCAGGGCGGCAGCGTCTCGCGGAAGGGGTCGAGCGTGGCGACCCGGGGCTCGCTGGGGTCGATGCCGGCGCCGGTGCGCCAGGCATCGGCGAGATCGTCGAGGGTGGCGACCCGCACGAACGGCCCGCGGTCGAGGCCCAGCCCTTGGGCGTACGCCGCCAGCTGGCCGCGGAGCCGCGGCAGGGCGCGCTCGCCGCCGTACCAGCCGACGTGGTCGCGGGCGTGGCGCCACGACACCGCCACCACCTCTTCGGGGGAGGGGGCGCTGCCGCCGAGCAGCTCGCGGAACACCCACGGGCGGCCGAGCGCGGCGCGGGCCACCATCACGCCCAGCCCGCGCGCTCGTGCGCGCTGGTAATCGCGGGCGTTCGCGACGTCGCCGGAGCCGATCACCGGCACGTCCACCGCGGCGGCGACCTCGGCGATGGCGTCCCAGTCCGCCTCGCCGGCGTACTTCTGCGCCGCCGTGCGGCCGTGGATGGCGACGGCCACGGCGCCGGCCTCGACGACGGCCGCCACGACCTCGCGGGCCGCCACGCGGTCGAGGCCGAGGCGCGTCTTGACGGTCACCGGCACCGGGACGGCGGCGCCGATGGCGGCAACGATTGCCGCGGCACGCCCAGGGTCACGCATCAGCTCGGCGCCGCAGCCGCGTTGCACCACCTTGCGCACGGGGCACCCCATGTTCAGGTCGAGGGCGGCCGGCGCGAACGCCGCGAACAGCCGCCTGGCTGCGGCAGCGGCCTCGGCTGGGTCGGCGGCGAAGAGCTGGAGGACGACGTCGCGCTCGCCCGGATGGGGCGCCGAGATGGCGAGACCCGCGTCGTCGCCGAGGGCGAGGGCCCGCGCCGACACCATCTCGCTGACCGCCCAGGCAGCCCCGTATGCGCGCGCCAGCCGCCGGAAGGGGGCGTCCGTGTAGCCGGCCATGGGCGCCAGCACGGCGCCCCCAGCGGCGAGCAGCGTCTCGAAGGGCGGCATGGCCCGAGTGTACCGACCGGGGGTCTCTCGGCGGGTGCCTCACGGAGCCATGAAGCGCGCGTGGTAACTTGCGGTGATGCGCGAACCCGATGCTCTCGGCGCGCTCGCGACCCCGTCGGCGAGCGCGGATCCGCTCGCACCGTTGACGCGCCCGGCCGACGTGCACGATGCCGGGCTCGTGCACGCCCTCTACCTGGCGACCCCCAGTTACTTCGAGATGATCGCGATCCCGCTGCCGACCTCGTCAGAGGTGCGGACCGAGGTGCTGGCCGCTCGGCAGGACCCCCGGCGACACATCGAGCTGGTGCTGGGCGACCCCGCCTGGCGCGCGCCTGGTCTGGTGCGCGACGCCCGGACCGACCGCCCGGTGGCCGGCGTCCTCGATTACAAGCTGGATTACCCGGAGCCCGGCGACGCCACCATCAACCTGCTGCTCGTGCACGGCGCGCTGCAGGGGCGGGGCGTGGGCGCCCGCGTCGTCGCCGACCTCGAGCGCCGGCTGGGGGGCTCCACGCGCAGGATCCTGGCCGCGGTGTACGGGCGCAACCCCAGCGCCAGCGGCTTCTGGGAGCACCAGGGGTACCACTTCGCCATCGATGCCGGCCCGGTGCTCGACTGGTACGCGAAGGAGATCGGCGCATGAGCCACGCCTCCAAGCACGTCGTCAGCGTTTCGTTGGGGTCGTCGGCGCGTGACGTCGACGTGACCGTGGAGTTGCTGGGCGAGACGGTCCGCATCCAGCGTCGCGGCACAGACGGCTCGGTGGCGGGCGCCCGAGCCCTGGTCGCCGAGCTCGACGGTCAGGTGGACGCGATCGGCCTCGGCGGCCTCGACCTGTTCCTGCAGTGGATGGGGAGGCGCTACTACTTCCGCGAGGCGCGCGTGATCGCGGCGGCGGCCAAGCGCACACCGGTGGTCTGCGGCGCTGGCCTCAAGGACACGCTCGAGCGCCGCGCCGTCGCGCTGCTCGACGAGAGCGTCGGCTGGCGCGGCCGGCGCGTGCTGCTGACGCTGGCCGTCGACCGCTTCGGGATGGCCGAGGCGCTCGTGGAGCACGGCGCCGACATGCGCTTCGGCGACCTGATGTTCGCGCTCGGCCTGCCGTGGCCCATCCACTCGATGCGCACCCTCGATTGGGTGGCGCGCACCCTCGCGCCGCCGCTCACCAAGGTGCCCATTTCGTGGCTCTATCCGACGGGTTCGAAGCAGAACAAGCCGACCACCTCGCAGCGTTTCGCCCAGCACTACGCCTGGGCGGAGGTCGTCGCCGGCGACTGGCACACGATCCGCCGTTACGCGCCCGAGCGCCTCGACGGGCTGACGATCTTCACGAACACGACCACCAAGGCCGACGTCGCCTTTCTGGCCGACGCGGGTGCGGCGCGGCTGGTGACGACGACGCCGCGCTTCGAGGGCCGCTCGCTGGCGACCAACCTGCTCGAGGCCGCGTTCGTGGCGCTGCGTGGGCCCGACCAGGGGCGTGCGGGGTACGAGGCGATCCTCGACGAACTCGGCTACGCCCCGACGGAGGTGCCGCTGGCGTGAGCGGGGCGCGACGATTCTCGTGGGCGGGCCGGGTGCTAGACTCTGCCATCGCCCCGAGGGGCGCGGCCCTCGCGTGCCCGGCGACCCCTCGCCGCCAGCCTGCGGCGCCGCGTCGCTGGGGACCCGAGCCCAGAGCGCCTTCGGAGGATCTTGCATGATCAGCGTCACGGACTTGCGCAACGGCACCAAGGTCGAGCTCGAGGGCGGCCTGTGGGAGTGCCTCGACTACCAGCACCAGAAGATCGGCCGCGGCGGCGCCAAGGTCGTCGCCAAGTTCCGCAACCTCGACACCGGCTCCATCGTCGAGAAGACCTTCAACTCCGGTGAGAAGCTGCAGGACATCTTCATCGATTACCGCACGATGCAGTTCCTGTACGCCGACGGCGACACCTTCACGTTCAAGGACACGGAGACCTACGAG
>Ga0114946_10001923_pt1 | contig 14293 bp, 14 predicted proteins | sample WalLakDeSediment_FD_88676 | JGI IMG/M metagenome (GOLD analysis project Ga0114946, IMG submission 88676) | Lake sediment microbial communities from Walker lake, Nevada to study Microbial Dark Matter (Phase II) - Walker Lake 11/02/13 Deep Sediment | ecosystem: Environmental > Aquatic >... | reverse complement strand
GCCGCCGGGGCGCAGTCCGGCGGTGACACCGCCGCCGCCGGGTCGATCCGCGGCTCGCTCTCCGACGGCGACCCGGTCGCGGGTGTCGCGATCGTCATCGCCACGCCCGACGGGGTCGAGATCGCCACCGCGGTCAGCGACGACACCGGTGCGTGGTCCGCAGCCGTCGACCCCGGCGACTACGTCGTCACGCTCGACGTCGCCACCCTGCCCGAGGGCGTCTTCCTGCAGAACCCCGACCGCGACTCGCTGACGACGACCGTCCGACCCGGACAGGACCGCACCGTCCTCTTCCCGCTCGGGGAGCGCGACGTCGTCACCGTCTCGCGCCTCGATCGCCTCTCCAACCTGGCCGCCGAGGGCGTGAAGTTCGGCTTGATGATCGCCCTCGCGGCCCTGGGGCTGTCGATGGTGTTCGGCGCCACCAACCTGGTGAACTTCGCCCACGGCGAGCTCCTTGCGTTCGGCGGGATCATGGCCTTCTGGCTGGAGCGGGGCTATGGCCCGGCCCCCGAGATGCCCCTCGCGGCCGCAGCGGTCATCGCGATCGTGCTCACCGCGGTGCTGGGCGGCGGGCTCGAGAAGGGTCTGTTCGGCCCGGTGCGCCGTCGTCGATCCGGCGACATCGCGGCGATGGTCATCTCCATCGGCCTGGCCTTCGCGCTCCGGCACACCTACCTGATTCTGTTCGGCAGCCGGCCCGACTTCTACCTCGACTTCCGGCTCCAGACCACGTTCGCCATCGGCCCCGTCACGCTCACCCCGAAGGCGTGGCTGAGCATCCTGATCTCGGGCACCGTGCTCCTCGTCTTCGGATGGGCGTTGCGCAACACCCGGCTCGGGACCGCCATCCGGGCGGTGTCGGTGAACAAGGACCTGGCCGAGTCGAGCGGCATCGACGTCGAGCGGGTGATCGTGGCCACCTGGATCGTCGGCGCCGGCCTGGCCGGGCTCTCGGGCGTCCTGTTCGGCCTGGCCGAGTCGGTCCGGTGGGACATGGGCAGCGACGTGCTCCTGTTGATCTTCGCCGCGGTGGTGCTCGGCGGGCTCGGCACGGCCTACGGGGCCATGCTCGGCGGCCTGGTCGTGGGGCTCGTGACCCAGCTGTCCACCTACTGGTTCCCCACCGAGCTCAAGCTGATGTTCGCGCTCATGGTCCTCGTGGCGATCCTGTTGTTCCGGCCCCAGGGCATCCTCGGCGTGCGGGAGCGGTTCGGCTGATGGAAGAGCTGCTCAAGATCGTGGCCGACGCCATCCGGGGCGCGATCGGCGTCCAGGGGGCGGCGTTCGCCCTCGCCGCGGTGGGGCTCAACCTGCACTTCGGCTACACCGGCCTGCTGAACTTCGGCCACATCGCGTTCATGGCCGTGGGCGCCTACACGATGGCGATCGTCGTCGACAACGGCGCCTCGATCTGGATCGCCGTCCCGTGCGGCCTCGGCGCGGCGGTGGTGCTCGGGCTGCTGCTCGGCATCCCCACCCTGCGCCTGCGTGCCGACTACCTGGCGATCACCACGATCGCGGTCGGTGAGATCATCCGGATCTCGATCCGCTCGTCGGCGTTCGAGCCCGTCACCGGCGGTGTGTTCGGCCTCCAGGGCTTCGCCAACGAGTTCTTCGCCCTCAACCCGTTCTCGCCGGGCACCTACGGCGTGTGGCGCATCACCTTCTCGGAACGGTCGCTCTGGGTGATGACCGTCGGGTGGACCCTCGTCGCGCTCACCACCCTGCTCGTGTGGGCGCTCATGCGCGCGCCCTGGGGCCGGGTGGTGAAGGCCATCCGCGAGGACGAGGACGCGGCCCGCTCGCTCGGGAAGAACGTGTTCGCCTTCAAGATCCAGAGCCTCTGCATCGGCGGCGCGATCGGTGCCCTGGCCGGCATGGTGCTGGCCATGGAGGCCCAGGCCGTGGTGCCCGACCGGTACCTGCCCCAGACCACGTTCTTCATCTGGACGGTGATGATCCTCGGCGGCGCCGGCACCATCAAGGGTCCGATCGCCGGCTCGATCGTGTTCTGGTTCATCGTCCTCGCCACCGAGGGCCTGCTCCGCCAGGGCATCGACTCGGGCCTCATCCCCGACTGGCTCCTCTCCAGCCAGCAGGTGGCCGCGGTGCGGTTCGTGCTCGTCGGGCTCCTCCTGATGGCGCTGATGATCTGGCGTCCGCAGGGCATCTTCGGCAAGCGGGAGGAGGTGCTGGTCGGTGCCCGCTGACGCCGCGGCCCACCCGCTCGCCGGTGTGGACGCCCGCCCCGGGGTCCCCAAGCCCGACCCGATCCTCGTGGTCGACGGGGTCAGCCGCGCGTTCGGCGGCCTGCGCGCCGTCGACGTGGCCCACCTCGAGGTCCAGCGCGGGCTCATCACCTCGATGATCGGCCCGAACGGCGCGGGCAAGACCACCCTGTTCAACCTGCTCACCGGGTTCGACTCGGCCGACTCGGGCACGTGGGCGCTCGACGGCCGGCCCCTCCAGCGGGCCGCGCCGCACACCATCGCCCGCGCCGGGATGGTGCGCACGTTCCAGCTCACCAAGGCCCTGGCCAAGATGTCGGTGCTCGAGAACCTCCTGCTCGGCGCACCTGGCCAGCGGGGCGAGCGCCTGCTGTCGGCCCTTCTGCCGGTCCGGTGGCGCGACCAGGAGCGGGGGGTGCTCGAGCGGGCCGAGGCGCTGCTCGAGCGGTTCACGCTGGCCCACATGCGCGACGACTACGCGGGGACGCTCTCGGGCGGTCAGCGCAAGCTGCTGGAGATGGCCCGGGCCCTCATGGCCGAGCCCAGCCTCGTGCTGCTCGACGAGCCGATGGCCGGGGTCAACCCCGCACTCGTCCAGTCGCTACTGGGCCACGTCACCGCGCTGCGCGACGAGGGCATGAGCATCATCTTCATCGAGCACGACATGGACGTGGTCATGGGGATCAGCGACTGGGTGGTCTGCCTGGCCCAGGGCGCGATCATCGCCGAGGGACTGCCGCGCGTGGTCGGCGCCGACCCGCTGGTGATCGACGCCTACCTCGGCACCGGCCAGGCCGACCGATCAGAGGAGGGGTCGTGACCCGTCCCGAGCCGGTCCTCTCGGCCACCGACATCGTGGCCGGCTACCTCCCCGGCCTCGACATCCTCACCGGGTGCAACTTCACGCTCGCGCCCGGGGAGCTCGTCGGGATCATCGGCCCCAACGGCGCCGGGAAGTCGACCCTGCTCAAGGCCATGTTCGGCCTCGTGCCGGTCCGCTCGGGCGCGGTGGCGCTGCGGGGCGACGACATCACGAACCTCAAGGCCCACGCGCTCGTGAGCCGGGGCGTGGGGTTCGTGCCCCAGACCAACAACGTGTTCCCCTCGCTCACCGTCGAGGAGAACCTCGAGATGGGCATCTACCAGCGCCCGAAGACCTTCGCGGCGCGCTTCGCCGCGGTGGTCGAGCTGTTCCCCCTGCTCGGGGAGCGCCGCGGGCAGCGGGCTGGGCTGCTGTCGGGTGGCGAGCGCCAGATGCTCGCCATGGGCCGGGCCCTGATGATGGAGCCGTCGGTGCTTTTCCTCGACGAGCCGTCGGCCGGGCTGTCACCGGCCAACCAGATCGATGTCTTCCGACGCGTCGCCCAGATCAACGGCACCGGCGTCTCCGTCGTGATGGTGGAGCAGAACGCCCGCCGGTGCCTGGAGATCGCCGACCGGGCCTACGTGCTCGACCAGGGCCGCAACGCCCACGAGGGCTCGGGTGCCGACCTGCTGCACGACCCCAAGGTGGTGGAGCTGTACCTGGGCACCCTGGCCCGCGACACCTGACCCCGGACGCGACGGAGGGCCCGGCCGGAGCCGGGCCCTCCGCTCACATCGCAGGGGTCAGGACAGGCTGACCTGGTCGATGTTCTGCTGGACGCCGTCGGCGTCGTACTCGTACACGTCGTAGGTGGCGACGCTCGGGTCGGAGCCCTCGAACTCGATGGGGCCGGAGGCACCGTCGTAGTCGATGTCCTCACCGGCGTCGATCAACTCCTTGCACTCGGCGAAGGTCGTGCACTTCGTGCCGCCGCTCGACACCAGCGCCATGTTGTCGCGGATGGCGGCGGGGTCGGCCGTGCCGGCCTGGTGGGCGGCCAGCGCCATCAAGATGGCGCAGTCGTAGGCCTGGGCCGAGTAGAGGGCATCGACGTCGGGGGCGAACTCGGCGAAGGCGTCCGGGAAGAACGCCGCGCCGTTCTCGGGAGCCGCCGAGGGTGCGGTGCCCCGGATGCCCGCAGCGATGCCCGGGTTGCTCGGGTCGATGAGCTCACCGAGGTCGCCGGAGCCGAGGCCGTCGGCGATGTAGATCGGGAGGGCATCGGGGCCGGCCCCGTTCTCGATCATCGTCTGGAGGATCTGGATGCCCTCCTCGAAGGCGATGAGGGCGACGGCGTCGGGGCCCGAGGCGATCACGGCCTGGACCTCGGCGTCGAAGTTGGTGGCGCCCGGGTCGTAGGAGTTGTTGTAGACGACGGTGCCGCCGCCCGCCTCGACCGCAACCTGCAGCGCCGCGCCGAAGCCGACGCCGTACTCGTCGGCGCGCACGAGGATGGCCACGTTGGCGTGGCCGTCGTTGGCGATGACCTCACCGAGCACGGGCCCCTGGAGCTGGTCGCCGGGGGCGGTGCGGAAGTAGAAGCCGTCGTTGCCGGCGTTGAGCAGGTCGAGCGCGGTGTTCGACGGGGAGCACTGGACCACGCCGGCGCCGGTGACCTTGTCGATGATCTGGCGGGTGATGCCCGACGCCGCCGCGCCGATGATGCCGTTCACACCCTCGGCGAGGAGGCGGTCGACGGTGGTGTTGGCCACGTCGGGATCGGTGCCGGAGTCGCCCGTGATCAGGTTCACGTCGGCGCCGAGCACGCCGCCGGCGTCGTTGATGTCGCGGATGGCCATGTTCACGCCCTCGACCATCGGTGGGCCGAGGAACGCGAGCTGGCCGGTCTCGGGCAGCACGGTGCCGATCGTCAGCGAGTCGGTCGACGGAGCAACCGGCTCGGCCGGCTCGCCGTCGCCCTCGTCCGGCGCGGCGGTGGTGGTGGTGTCGCCACTGCCATCGGCGGTGTCGTCGTCATCGCCGCAGGCCGCGGCCACGAGGGCGAATGCCAGGAGCAGCGCGAGGACGCGCCACAAACGGCCGGAGTTGCGCATGGAGTTGCCTTTCGGTTCACCAACAGGATGGTCACGGTTCACGTGAACCGGATGAGACTAGTCGCCGGGTGTGCCGCAAGGCACCTGATCTGCCCGCGGGGCCGCTCAGGGAGCGAGGTCGACGTCGAACCCGGCGGCCCGCAGACGGCCGACGACCTGGTCGCGGTCGTCCCGCGTGAAGCGGCGCTCGAGGATGTCGGGCGGCGGGGGCACCTCCATGCCGGCCAGCGTCGCCGCCTGCTCGAGCAGTCCGTCGTAGGCGTCGAGGAGGTCGTCCCACGTGACCGCCACGTCGAAGGCGCGGGTCTCGCCGTAGTGGTGGAGCCGTTCGCCCGCTGCCCGCAGCGCGGCGAGGGTCTCGTCCAGGTCGGTCATGTCCTCTGCCCGTGGTCGCGATCCGTCGTGCCCCGAACGTACCGCGCGACCGGGTCGACGCGCGGGTGGCGGGCACGCTGTCGCGCACGAGTCGCGCGGGGCAGACTCGGGGGATGGCCACCGACCAGCTGTACCTGCGCGATGCCGAGACGCGGGAGTTCGACGCGACCGTGGTCGCGGTGGACCGTGACAGCCGGCGGGTGGCGCTCGACCGCACGGCGTTCTACGCGACCGGCGGCGGGCAGCCCCACGACGCCGGCACGCTCGGCGGGCTCGCGGTGACCGACGTCCGCAAGGCGGGTGACCTCGTCTGGCACGCCCTCGGCGGCGACGACGAGCTGCCTGTGGTCGGCGACACCGTCCACGGCGTCCTCGACTGGGAGCGCCGCCACGCGCTGATGCGCACCCACACCGCGCTCCACGTGCTCTGCGGGGTGATCTGGAACGAGTGGGGCACCCCGGTCACCGGCGGGAACATGGAACCGCTCGCGGCCCGCATGGACTTCGAGTTCGACCCGCTTCCCGAGGGCTTCGCGGCCCGGGTGGAGGAGCTCGTCAACGCCGAGCTGGCCGCCGACCGGCCGATCGAGGTGTCGTTCCTCCCACGCGACACCGCCTTGGCCGACGCCGACCTCATCCGCACGAAGGTGAGCCTGATCCCCGAATCCGTCCCCGAGATCCGGGTCGTCGACATCGTCGGCCTCGACAAGCAGGCCGACGGCGGCACCCACGTGGGGTCCACCGCCGAGGTGGGCCGGATCCGCGTGGTCAAGACCGAGTCGAAGGGCAAGGGGAACAAGCGGATCCGCATCGAGGTGCTCGACGCGGATGGGTGACCTCGCCGCGCTGCGGGCCGGGCTCGCCGGGCTGGATCGCGTGGTGGTCGCGTTCAGCGGCGGTGCCGACTCGGCGCTGGTCGCCTGGGTGGCCCACGACGTCCTCGGCCCCGGGCGGGCCCGCGCGGTCACCGCGGTGTCGCCGTCGCTGCCCGCGGCTGAGCGCGACCACTGCGCGGCCCTCGCCGCCGACTGGGGCCTGCGGTGGTCCGAGGTGCACACCGACGAGATGGAGGCCGCGGCCTACCGAGTGAACGACGCCGACCGGTGCTTCTGGTGCAAGGACGCCCTCCTGCGCGTAGTCGGCCCGGCCGCCGCGGCCGAGGGGGCGGTGGTCGCCCTCGGCGTCAACGTCGACGACCTCGGCGAGCACCGACCCGGCCAGCGCGCCGCGGCCGACGCCGGCGCGGTGTTCCCGCTGGTGGATGCCGGCTTCACCAAGGCCGACGTGCGGACGGTGAGCCGCGACCTCGGGCTGCGCACGTGGGACAAGCCGGCCGCGGCGTGCCTGGCGTCGCGGATCCCCTACGGCACCGAGGTCACGGTGGGCATCCTCGGCCGGGTCGAGCGGGCCGAGTCCGCGCTGCGGTCGCTCGGGTTCTCGGCGCTGCGGGTGCGCCACTACGGCGACACCGCCCGCATCGAGGTGCCGATCGACGACCTCCCGGCCGTGGTCGAGCGTCGCGCCGCAGTGGTCGACAGCGTCCGGGCTGCCGGGTACCGCTACGTCACCGTCGACCTCGAGGGCCTCCGCTCCGGCAACCTCAACGCCGCCCTGGACCCCCCGCCCCCGCCCCCTCCGGCGAACTGGTAGCGAGTTCGCGCCGTCTCAGGCACGTTCTGGGTACCAGAACGGTCCGGTCGCCGAACTGGTAGCGAGTTCGCGCCGTCTCGGGCACGTTCTGGGTACCAGAACGGTCCGGTCGCCGAAATGGCAGCGGGTCCGTGCCGTCTCGAGCGCGTTCCCGCGACCAGAACGGGGAGGGACGAGGCCGGTCAGCGGTGCTCGAGCTCGACCGGGGTCCAGAACGGGAAGGCCAGGTGGGGCACGCCGAGGTGCTCGACGATGCGCCCCTGGCGGCGGAGCTCGGCGAGGCACGGGCGGCCCGCCGGACCCACCATCACCAGGTACTCGGCGAGGGGGAGGAGGAGGGGTCCGGCGTCGACGTCGCCGGCGCGCACCACCGCGTCCACCTCGAGGGTGGGCCGGCACGGGTTGGACAGCTCGACCGGGAACGAGTGGTAGACCACCCCCTCGAACACCGAGGTGGCGCGGATCCTCATCGGCCGGTCACCAGTGGGCGGTGCCCGGCGCGCCCTTGAACGGCCCCACCACGGCCGACGTGATCCAGCCGCCGTAGAAGGCGCCCTCGTTGGCGACCACCTGCTCGCCGTCGACGAAGCACGCGCTCATCTTCTGGGCGTAGAAGGCCCAGTGGCCGGCGATGGCACTGAACCGCGCCACCGGCTCAGGGTAGGTCCAGGCGCCGTCGACGGCCTCGAGCCCGCCGGCGCGCACGGTGGCGTAGCTGGCGACCCCCTTCCACTCGCAGAAGGTGCGGGTCGCCGAGGGCACGAGGAGCGAGGTGTCGACATCGTCGGGCGGGAGGTAGAAGGCCGGCGGCTGGCTCGTCTCGAGCACGCGGACGGCCCGGCGGGTGTCGGCCACGACGACGCCGCCGAGCTCGACCACCACGTGTGCGTCGGTGGGCACGACGGCCGGAGGCCGCGGGTAGTCCCACACCGACTCCTGGCCCGGCCCGGGCTCGATCCGCTCGATTCGCATGCGGCCAGGATGTCCGGCGGGCGCCCGGAAGCCAACACCGGGAGCGCGGCCGGTGACCATCGAGGGCCCGGACCCGACCCGCCGACCGCGGCCGCGGGGTGCGAGCATCGGGGCATGGACCCCGAGCCCGCGGCCGGCCCCTCGCCGGCCGACGACGACGCCCTCGCCCGGTACGCCGCCGCGCTCGCCGACGGGATCGAGGCGGCGATCGGTCCATGGGTCGAGCGCGTCGTCGCCGAGCGGATGCGGGCGTGGTGCGGCGCGGTGCCCGACGACGTGGCCGCGGCGGCGGCGCGCGCCGGTGAGCGGGCCACCGAGGAGATCGCCCCCGTGGTCCGGGCGCTGCTCGCGGCCGACATCGACGAGCAGCGCTCCGGGCCCCTCGCCCTCGTCCGCCGGGCGGTGGCGCACCCCACCGAGGTCCTCCGCGCCGCCGGTGTGCCCCCCGTGGCGCGCGATCAGTTCGCGGCGCGGGCGTTCCCCGAGGACGTCTACGACCTCAGCCCGGCCACGTTCGCCGATCTCGATCCCGCCCTGCACGAGCCCGGCATCGTGTGGGGCGCGGCCAAGGCCCACGTCCACCTCGCTCGCCGGCGGGCCGAGGGTCGCCGCTGACCCACCGCGGTCGGCACCGGGCCCTGGCCGGGACCGGGCGCCGGACCGGCGGCGTGACAGCGGGCTCGGTGGGGGGGGTCAGTCGTCGGGTTCGGCGCGGGTCCAGCCCGCGTCGGCGATGGGCCGGGGCTCGAAGAACAGGCAGCCGTCGGGGCAGGCGAACGGCATCACCTGGTTGGCGTCGACCCGACAGCGCTGCACCACCTCGCCGCCGGCGGTGGTGCGAGTGGAGTAGTGGCGGCAGTCGTCCCGCACGGCCATGCGACGATGCTGCCATACGGCGGGAACCGCTCGGGGCGGCGATAGTGTCGGGGCCGTGGTCGACCGTCTCGTCGTGATCGGAGGGGACGCGGCGGGGATGTCGGCGGCGTCCGGAGCCCGTCGGCGGCGACCCGACCTGGAGATCGTCGCCCTCGAGCGCACCGATCGCACGAGCTACGCGGCGTGCGGCATCCCGTACCACGTGGGGGGACTGGTCCCCGATCTCGAGGACCTCGTCGCCCGCACCCCCCAGGAGTTCCGCGAGCGCCAGCGCATCGACGTGCGCACGCGCCACGAGGTGCTGGCCATCGACCCCGAGCGGGGTCGGGTGCAGGTGCGCGACATCGAGCGGTCCCGCACGTTCGAGCTCGGGTACGACCAGGTGCTCGTGGCGACCGGGGCCCGACCCCTCCGTCCGCCCCTGCCCGGCATCGACCTGCCCCAGGTGCACGGCGTCCAGACCCTCGCCGACGCCGAGCGGCTGTTCGCCCGGATCACCTCGGGCGAGGTCCGGCGCGTGGTCGTCGTGGGCGGTGGGTACATCGGCCTGGAGATGGCCGAGGCGTTCCTGCTGCGTGGCGCGTCGGTCACGGTCCTCGACATCGCGCCCCAGGTGATGCGCACCCTCGACGCCGACATGGCGGAGCTGGTCGCCGAGGCCATGCGCCGCGACGGGATCGACGTGCGCACCGGCGTGGGTGTGGAGGGGTTCGAGGCGGGTGTCGTGCACACGGCCGACGGACCGCTCCCCGCCGACCTCATCGTGCTCGGCCTCGGCGTGGTGCCGAACTCCGAGCTCGCCCGTGACGCCGGCATCGAGCTCGGCTCCCGCGGGGCCATCCGGGTGGACCGCCGCCAGCGCACCGGTACCGACGGGGTCTGGGCCGCGGGCGACTGCGCCGAGTCGTACCACCTGGTCGCGCAGCGCTTCCTCCACGTGGCCCTCGGCACCGTGGCCAACAAGCAGGGTCGGGTGGCCGGCGTCAACCTCGGCGGGGGCTACGCCACGTTCGCCGGGGTCGTGGGCACCGCGATCACCAAGGTGTGCGACACCGAGATCGCCCGCACCGGGCTCACCGAGCTCGAGTCGGCCGAGGCCGGGTTCGACCACGTGGCCGTCACCGTCACCACTCCCGCGCTCGCCCACTACTACCCGGGCGCCGACCCGATGACGGTCAAGATGGTCGCCGAGCGCGAGACCGGACGGCTGCTCGGCGCCCAGATCGTCGGCGGCCGGGCCGCGGGCAAGCGGATCGACATCGTGGCCACGGCGCTGCACGCGGGCATGACCGTGCACGAGGTGCTCGACCTCGACCTGGCCTACGCACCGCCGTTCTCGGGCGTGTGGGACCCGGTCGCCCTGGCCGCCCGACGGGCCGCGTCGGCGGTGGAGGCCGACCGGGCCGCCGGCGCCGGCTGAACCCTTCCCGTGCGCGCCACCCGCGACGAGCTCATCGCCGACCCCGACATCACCGGGACGGCGTTGTGTGCCGCGCTCAGCGCAGCCGCCGACGACTGGCTGGGCGAGCTGCTCGCCGCCGCCCTCGACGGCGACGATCCCGACGGCATCGCCCTGGTCGCGGTGGGCGGCTACGGCCGGGCCGAGCTCAGCCCCCAGAGCGACCTCGACGTGGTCCTCGTCCACCATCCCCGGCGCGACGTGGTCGCCGTCGCCGACCGGATCTGGTACCCGATCTGGGACGCCGGGGTGAAGCTCGGACACGCCGTGCGCACCGTGGCCGAGGCGGTCTCGTTGGCCGACGGCGACCTCGACACGGCCACCGCGCTGCTCGACTGCCGCCACCTCGCGGGCGACCTTGCGCTCACCGACGAGCTGGCCCGGGCATCGGTCGCCCGCTGGCGGAAGCGGGCCCGGCGCCGCCTCGCCGAGCTGGCCACGTCGGTGCGGGCGCGCCACGAGAAGGCCGGTGAGGTGGCGTTCCTGCTCGAACCCGACCTCAAGGAGGGCCGGGGCGGGCTGCGCGACGTCCAGGCCCTGCGCTGGGCCGAGGCGGCGCGCGCGGTGATGCTCGACGCCGACGCCCGTTCGCTCGTCGAGGAGTCCGAGGTGCTGCTCGCGGCGCGGGTCGAGCTCCACCGGCGCACGCGGCGTCCGGGCGATCGGCTGCTGCTCGCCGAGCAAGACGCGGTCGCGGCCGCGCTCGGCTACGCCGACGCCGACGCGCTGATGCGCCGGGTGGCGACCTCGGCGCGCGCCGTGGCCTGGACGAGCGACGAGACCTGGGACCGCGTCGAGTCGACCCTCCGGGGCCCCATCGGGCGGTTGGCCCGACGCGACCAGCCCCTCGAACCCGGGCTGGTGCTCCGCGACGGCCGGGTCCACGTCGACCGGGGGACCGATCCGGCCGACGACGCCACCCTCGTCCTCCGGGCCGCGGCGGCCGCGGCCCGCCACCGCACCCGGATCGACCGCGGCTCGCTCGACCGGCTCACCGCCGCGCCGGCCCTGCCCGAGCCCTGGCCCGACGCGGCCCGCGACGCGCTGGTGGAGCTGCTCCTCGCCGGACGGGCGGCCATCGACGTGATCGAGGCGCTCGACCACGTCGGCCTCTGGGCGCGGGTGGTGCCGGAGCGGACCGCGGTGCACTGCAAGCCCCAGCGCAACGCCTATCACCGCTTCACCGTCGACCGGCACCTGCTCGAGGCCGCCGCCAACGCCGCCGGGCTCACCACCCGGGTCGACCGCCCCGACCTGCTCGTGGTCGGCGCGCTCCTCCACGACATCGGCAAGGGCTTCCCCGGCGACCACACCGAGGTGGGCATCGAGCTCGTCGAGGCGATCGGACCCCGGTTCGGCTTCGCGCCCGACGACGTGGCCGAGCTGGTGGCCATGGTGCGCCACCACCTGCTGCTGCCCGACGTGGCCACCCGCCGCGACCTCGCCGACGACGGCACGATCCGCACCGTCGTCGAGGCCGTCGGCCGCCTCCGCACGCTCCGGCTCCTCGACGCGCTCACCGAGGCCGACTCCCTCGCCACCGGCCCGTCGGCGTGGGGCACGTGGAAGGCCGGACTGGTGCGCGAGCTCGTCGCCCGGTGCGCCCACGTGCTGAGCGGCGGCGATGTGGCCGAGGCCGTGGCCGACGGCTTCCCCGATGACGAGCGGCGGGCCCTCATGGCCGGCGGCGACCGGGTCATCCTCGGCGAGGGGACCACGCTCACGGTGGTCGACGTCGACCGGCCCGGTCTGTTCAGCCGGGTGGCCGGCTCGCTGGCCGCCAACGGGGTGCCCGTGCTCGCGGCCCGGGCCCACTCGGCCGACGGGCGGGCGCTGGCCGAGTTCCGCGTCGCGCCGCGCGACGAGCCGTACCGCTGGGACCGCATCCGCGCCGACGTGGCCGCGGCCCTCGACGGCGAGCTGCCCATCGAGGAGCGCCTCACCGAGCGGGCCCGGGCCGTCCGGCGCCGCGCCCGCGCCGCCGCGGTGCCCGACACGTGGGTGGTCGTCGACGACGCGGTCTCCGTGCACTCCACCGTGGTGGAGGTGCATGCCCCGGACCGGGTCGGCGTGCTCTACCGGATCACCGCGGCGCTGGCCGACGTGGGACTCGACATCCGCTCGGCCCGGGTCCAGACGCTGGGCCACGAGGTGATCGACGCCTTCTACCTGGTCGACGCCGAGGGCCAGAAGCTGCGCGACCCGGACCAGCTGGCCCGTCTCGAGGCGGCCATCGTCGCCGCGCTCGGACCGGATCGCGGGGCTCGACCCGACCCGTTCGGCCCCGGCGGTGGCCGGTAGCCTCCGGACCATGGGAGACGAGGCCGAGCGACGCTGTTCCCCCCAGGACCTCATCCGCTGGAGCGAAGCCCTCGCCGGGATCGCCCGCACCGGGCTCGGCTTCACCGACAACCTCTACGAGCGGGAGCGCTTCGAAGAGGTCCTCGGGGTGGCGGCCGACATCCGGGTGGCCGCGGGCAGCCACTTCGACCACGACGACCTGGTCGATGAGTGGATGAAGTCGGTCGGGTCCGGGGTGGCCGGCTACCAGACCCCGAAGATCGCGGTCGGTGCCGTCGTCGGCAACGAGGCGGGGGAGATCCTCCTCGTGCAGCGGGCCGACTCGGGGATCTGGCTGTACCCGACGGGCTGGGCCGACATCGGGTACTCGGCCGCCGAGGTGGCGGTGAAGGAGGTCTACGAGGAGACCGGCATCCGGTGCGAGGTCGTCGGCCTGCTCGGCGTGCTCGACGGGCTCCGGCTCGGCTTCACCCGGATCCCGCTGTACTCGCTCGTGTTCCACTGCCGGGCGATCGGCGGCGATCTCGTCGCCCACCCCCTCGAGACCGCCGACGTGGGCTGGTTCACCGAGGATGCCCTCCCCGAGCCGCTCGCCGGCGCGGCGGACTGGGCCGACATGGCCTTCGCCGCCATCCGGGGCGAGACCCGGCCGGCCCGCTACGACCTCCCCCGGCATCCCCCCTGGGAGCTCTGAGCACCGGCGCGCGGCGCGGACGCGGGCGCCGACCTGGAGGCGTGATCAGCCGCCGTTCTGGTCGCGCAGGAAGCGCTCGACCTCCTCGACGAGCGAGTCGGCCGGCCCGAGCTCGGAGACCTCGTCGTCAGCGTCGTCGCTGTCGAAGCGCTGCTCGAGCTGGGCGACGTACTCGGCGGTCTCCTCGTCCTCGGCCACCAGCTCGTCGAGCTGGCGCTCGTAGGCCGCGGCGGCGATCTCGAGGTCGGTGGTGACCATGCCGACGCCGAGCACCGTGGTCACCCGCTCCACGAGGGCGAGGGTGGCCTTGGGCGAGGGCGCGCCGGGCACGTAGGACGGGACCGCGGCCCACAGCGACGCCGACGGCAGCCCGGCGTCGCGCACCGCCTGGTGCAGCACGCCGACGATGCCGGTGGGACCCTCGTAGCGCGACGGTCGGAGGTCGAGGCGGAGGGCCAGGTCGGGGTCGTAGGCCGCGCCCATCACCTGGGTGGGCCGGGTGTGGGGGACCTCGGCCAGCAGGGCGCCGAGCGTGAGGACCATGGACACGTCGAGCTCGGCGGCGGCGTCGGTGATCTGCCGGCAGAACGTGCGCCACCGCAGCTGGGGCTCGGTCCCGAGCACGAGCACGATGTCGCGGTCGAGCGCGGGCACGACGGCGGCCGAGATGTCGTTGGCCGGCCAGATGATGGCCCGCTGCTCGTCCTCGTCGAGCTCGACGCGGGGGCGGGTGCTGGTGAAGTCGAAGAACTCCTCGGGGTCGATGGCCGCGACGGCACCGGCCTCCCACCGCTCGCCGAGGAAGCCGACCGCGCT
>Ga0114946_10001922_pt1 | contig 14294 bp, 17 predicted proteins | sample WalLakDeSediment_FD_88676 | JGI IMG/M metagenome (GOLD analysis project Ga0114946, IMG submission 88676) | Lake sediment microbial communities from Walker lake, Nevada to study Microbial Dark Matter (Phase II) - Walker Lake 11/02/13 Deep Sediment | ecosystem: Environmental > Aquatic >... | reverse complement strand
TGGTGGAAGGCTTTTCAAAACGCTCGAAAGAGCATGTCTCGGGAAGGAACCCGGAGAATAAGGTGGTCATTTTCCCTGACCGTGGTTTTAAACCGGGCGAGTATGTCATGGTAAGGATCACCGGATGCAGCTCTGCCACCCTGAAGGGGGAAGCCCTCACATAACCTCTTCATGATGGACGTTTTGCCAGTAAGGCCTCCGCAATGATCAGGTCGGAAGGATGGGTGATCTTGATGTTTTCAAGGTTTCCGTCGACCAGGAACAGGCGTTCGCCATCGGCTTCAAACACTGTTGCCTCATCGGTAAACGATTCGTGGTAATTTCTGTCGAACGACTTCTTCAACCTGCCGCCCCTGAAGCACTGCGGGGTTTGCACCAGCCTGATGCTGCTTCTGTTCAGCGGGCTGCTCACCGCCCCTTCGGCCAGCCTGACGGAATCACGTGACACGACCACGGGAATGGCATTGCCAAATTTGGCGGCAAAGTGAAATACCCTCGATATTGTATCGAGGCTTACCAGGGGCCTGGCACCGTCGTGAACGGCCACCAGCGAATCATCCGGGATCCTTTTCAGGCCGTTCTTCACCGAGTGAAAACGTGTTGGGCCACCCGCCACGACCTCATGGCTGGCCGGGAAACGGTATTGCCTGCAAAGCTGCTGCCACGGCACAATCAAAGTCTCCGGCAATACCACCACGATGTGGATGCCAGGATCATACGACAGAAACGCCTGAATGGTATGCATCAGCAGGGGCTTTCCCGCAAGCATGGTGAACTGTTTCGGGACAGACGCCTGCATCCTGATCCCGGCGCCACCTGCCGCTATGAGGACCTGTTTCTTCATCCGGGTATCATTTGCGGTGTCATGATCAGATCGCCGTTTGTAAGGAAAGAATAACCGCATCGCGGCCTTGACCAGACCGCTTATGCCTGACGGCAACGGGCTATATGATCAGCATGGCATCGCCATAGGTGAAAAACTTGTATTTCTCTTTGACGGCTAATTCATAGGCGTGCATCAGGATGTCGTACCCGGCGAATGCCGCCACCATCATCATCAGGGTCGATTGCGGGAGGTGAAAGTTCGATACCATGTGACTGGCCACACTGAATTCATATGGAGGGTAAATGAATTTATTGGTCCAGCCCTCGTAAGGTTTCAGTTGCCCGGAAATCGAAACCGATGATTCGAGCGCACGCATGGTGGTTGTTCCAATGGCACAAATCCGCCGCCGGTTTCCAATGGCTTCATTCACAATCGCAGTAGCTTTTTCTTCGATGTAAAACTCTTCACTGTCCATCTTGTGTTTGCTCAGATCTTCCACATCAACGCTGCGGAAATTTCCAAGACCCGCGTGCAGGGTGATCTCCGTAAAGGTGATGCCCTTTAGCTCCAGTCGTTTAATCAACTCACGACTGAAGTGCATCCCGGCCGTGGGTGCAGCAACCGCACCTTCACGCTTGGCAAATACCGTCTGGTAACGTTCCTTGTCGTCTGCCTCAACAGCACGCCTGATCTCTCTGGGCAACGGCGTCTCCCCAAGAGTCTCAATGGTTTGCTTGAACTCGTCGTAAGTGCCGTCAAAAAGAAACCGCAACGTCCGCCCCCTGGATGTAGTATTGTCAATAACTTCCGCCACCAGGTTGTCATCCTCCCCAAAATAAAGCTTGTTGCCGATCCGGATCTTACGCGCCGGGTCAACAAGCACATCCCACAAACGGGCATCACGGTTTAACTCACGCAAAAGAAATACCTCAATTTTTGCCCCGGTCTTCTCTTTCGTGCCGTATAAACGTGCAGGGAAAACCCGGGTGTTGTTCACCACCATCACATCCCCTTCATCAAAATAACCAAGAATATCCTTGAAAATTTTATGTTCAATGGCTCCCGTTTTTCTGTTAATGACCATCAGACGCGACTCATCACGGTTATGCGGGGGCCGCTCTGAAATCAGTTCAGCAGGCAAATTGAATTTAAAATCTGATAATTTCATGTGTTTAAAATTTAGTCAAAAAGTCGAACAGTCGAACAGTCAAAAAAGAATGCATGGCCTTTAATCATGCGTCTGTTCGTCAAAGTGTTTTTAATCAAATCAGACCCGTTCAACCCGGTAAATTGTTTTTTAAACAATTTCGCTTGAATCTATTTGGGAAAATCATCCGTAATAATTTGAAGTCATCCGGAAAGGTTTGCAAAGATAATACATAATAGACCCGATGTCAATAGAATTCCGTAAAAGATTGCTGGTTTTGCAATATTTGAAAAAACAGCCGGACGCATCAGCCATCACTTATTTACGGCCTGTATGCCGGTATTTGCCAACCGCATACCGTAATAATGGGGTTTCCCGTTCTCATTCCCTGGCTGATGGGGTCTCCTGATATCATTCCCTGGCTGATGGGGTTTCCCGTTCTCATTCCCGGGCAATGTCATTGATGTGTTTTTCAAAATCTTCCAGGCCCCACGCGTCGCCCAGGCCCAGGCTCCCCGACCGGGTCCTACTGAGGGCTTTGAGATAAGCCCCTGATTTGAGTGCTTTTCCGAAATCATTCGCCAGTGAGCGGATATAGGTCCCCTTGCTGCAAACAACCCTGAAGTCTGCCTCAGGCAAGTCAAACCGAAGTATTTCAAATTCCGCTATTCTCACCTTTCTGGCCTGTAATAAGGCATGCTCCCCCCTCCGGGCAATTTCATAAGCCCTTTCTCCGTCTACTTTTTTGGCTGAAAACAGCGGCGGTACCTGGTTGTATTCTCCGGTAAACGATACCGCTGCAGCTTCGGCCATCTCCCTGTCGATATGGTCAACAGGGTATTCTTTGTCGGGCCTGGTTTCCAGGTCGTATGACGGGGTAGACCACCCGATAAAAAACGTGCCGGTATATTCCTTGTCCGTATTTTGAAAATGCTCAATTGATTTGGTCATTTTCCCCGTACAGATCACCAGCAGGCCTGTTGCCAGGGGGTCGAGCGTACCGGCATGTCCAACTTTCAGCCCCTTCAGGCCAAGCCGCCTGCGCAACAGGCTCCGTACCTTGCCGACCACATCAAATGATGTCCAGCCGTAAGGCTTGTCGAATAACAGAACCGATCCTTCAGCAAGCTGTGTTTTCGTGGGATAGGCCTGTTGAGGAGGGATCATGCTGGTTTCTTTTGGAAGATAGCGTCGTGTTATGCCAGCCCGGCAATAATTGCAGTAAGCCCGGCCAGCAAACAATATAAGGAGAAGTATTCTATCCTGCCCTTGGCCACGATGCTGATCATCCACCTGCAAGCCGCAAGCCCAGCCAGAAAGGCGGCGATGCTGCCTATCAGGAGGGGGAATGCATCAGCGGATGCGGCCTGACTGCCCGATGACAGCTTCAGGATCCTCAGGAAGTTGGCCCCGAATACCGGGATCAGAACCATCAGAAAAGAAAACCTGACTGCTTTTTTACGTTCAACGCCCAGCAACAGTGCCGTGCTGATGGTTGCACCACTGCGGCTGATGCCAGGTAATACAGCGATGGTCTGGGCAAGCCCGATCAGCAAAGCACGCGTGAAAGTAAGGTCTTGGTTCTGAGGTGGGGCAAAGCGGGTCAGAAACAAGATGATGGCAGTTAACAGAAGCATGCATCCCACGAAAATAATACGACCCTGAAAAAAAGCCGCTATCTGTTCTTCAAATAATAAACCGGTTATGGCTACAGGAATGGCAGATACAAGCAATAAAACCACAAAGCGTGTTTCAGGATTCCATTGAAAGCGAAACAGGTTAATTATCAGTGTGGTGATGTCTCTGCGGAACACCACCAGCACGCTGAGGAAAGTGGCACCATGCACCAGAATGTTGAATGTGAAAAATTCGTCAGGGTCTTGCAGTCCAAATAAAACACCACCTAATTCCAGGTGCCCGCTGCTGCTGACAGGCAAGAATTCGGTGAGTCCTTGCAAAATGCCCAGTATCAATGCTTCCAGCCAGTTCATAATTAAATAAAACGCCTATTTGTGTTTTTTTACTGCAGGGGTGGGCCTGGGCGCCATAGCTGTCTTTTTCTGCTCAGGGGTGTCAGCCTGGTTGGTGGTCTTTTTCAGAATGGCATAAATTTGCATGCCGTAACCGGCCAGCACAACAAAAGGAGCAAGCGTAAGACGCCGGAAACTGAAGATGTCTTCGCTGAATTCGGTGGTGCCGGCACCCCCGCCACCTATCATCAGCAAGAATCCTATGGCTGTTAGCCCCAAACCTGCAATGAGCCAGATGTATTTGCTGCGATCGAACAACAGCACCCTGTCCGTTTTTTTCTTCATGAGAGGCAATGAATTAATTGATAGTCAATGAGTTAATAATAATATAAAGAATCTGTTTTGACATGCAGGTATTTCCTTACGGCAAAATAAGTCGATATCCAGCTGATAACCAGCCCAATAATGATCAGAGAGAGGAAAAGGACAAGCAAGGCCCTGATATCTTGCATCAAATGGAGAGCAGGTAATTTTTGCTGCAGAAAATAGACGGTTGTCAGTAACAGCATATTGGCGATCATGGCGGCGACAAACCCCTGGAAGATTCCTTTTTTCAGAAAAGGCTGCCTGATGAACGACTGTGTTGCGCCAATCAGTTGCATGCTTTTGATCAAAAAGCGCTTTGAAAACACACCCAGTCGGATGGTGTTGTTGATCAGGGCCGATGCGATCATGATCAGCAGGATGCTGAACAACAGGATAAACAGGCCGATGCGGCGTACATTGTCGTTAATAAGCTGCACCAGGTTTTTTTGGTAGTCAACTTCGGCAACCAGCCGGTGCTTCAGCATGTTTTCCCCGAAGAGTTCCAGGCTGTCGGGGTGGGCGTGGGAGGCATTCATCCTGATGACGATGGAGGAGGAAAGGGGGTTGTAGCCGAGAAACTCCACGAAGTCTTCTCCCAGCTCGGCCATGAGTTGTTCGGCGGCCTGCTCGCGCGGGATGAACTCCGTTGATTTGACGGCCCCCATGCCCTCAAGCTCCTGCTGGAAGGAGGTAACCTGTTCAATACTGGCATGGTCATGCAAAAAAACAGTGAATCCCAGGTTTTCCTTTACATGGTCAGAGAGTTGACGGGTAAAAAGAATGAGCAATCCCAGCAAGCCAAGTACAAACAATACGAGGGTGATGCTCGCCAGGGTTGTTACATAGGAAGTTTTTAGCCTCCTGCCAATAATCTTTTCCTCTTGCCTGCTCATGAAAACCAATTGTAAATGCAAAAGTAATAAAAAAAACGTGTGCATAAATTCCTTACTTTTGCAGAAAAGAAACCGGTGGTTTTTGTCTGGATGATCAGGCGTGTAAGACAGATGGTCTGCCCGGACTCACAGCACGAAAAAAAGCATCAATTATGGCCAACAGGATAATGGATCCCATCGGACGTCTGATGGGTTTGCGGTATAAGTCCCACCCATGGCACGGGGTAGAGATAGGAAAGCATGCACCGGATTTATTGACCTGCTTTGTAGAAATGGTGACCACCGATACGGTAAAGTATGAGGTCGACAAAGTCAGTGGTTACCTGAAGATTGACCGGCCCCAGAAATATTCCAATGTGTTGCCGGCCCTGTATGGCTTTATCCCGCAAACACTGTGCGACCGTAAAGTGGCTGAATTTGCCATGGAAAAAACCGGCCGTACCGACATTGTGGGCGATTATGACCCCTTGGATATCTGTGTCTTGACCGAGAAAAGCATTTCTCATGGTGATATCCTGGTAGAAGCGATTCCGGTAGGTGGTTTCCGGCTCATCGACGGCAACCAGGCCGATGACAAGATCATAGCAGTACTTAAGGATGATGCGGTTTACGGGGGCATAACCGATATTGGTGAATGTCCTGAGCCGGTGGTGGTGCGACTAAAACACTACTTTCTCACCTATAAAGACCTTCCAAACACCAAGCTGGATGTAGAGATCACCCATGTATATGGCGCTGATGAGGCCAAAGCCGTGATCATGCGGTCTGTTGCCGACTATCAGCTGAAGTTTGAAAACCTCGATAATTTGTTGTCGGAGGTGTAATGGGGTTTTCGTGCCGCTGAAGGTCAGCAGGTATACACATTGTTTAGCATGAAGCATTTTCCGGGCAGCTGCTTGATTACTTCCTTGAATTCAAGGTTTAGCAGTATCGCTGCAGTTTTGCCGGAAGAGAACCCTGATTTTCCCGCGATAAAATCTATGCCTGAAGCCTTGTGCTCACGCAATATGCCGACAATGGCTTTTTCGTCGTCATTCAGTTCTACGAACAGGAGCTGCCTGGATTTTTGCTGGTTTTGTGAGGGTTCCCAGTTCAGGGCATATTCAAGGTCGGCTATGGACTCTATGAGGCTGGCTTTTAATTGCTTTATAAGGCGGTTGCAGCCCATGCTGTAGGGGTCGCTGGTTCTGCCCGGAAGGGCAAACACATCCCGGTTGTAAGTATTGGCGATGGTGGCTGTAATCAACGCCCCACCTGTGACAGCCGCTTCAACAACAATAATCACGTCACACAATCCGGCAATGATTCTGTTCCTTTTGGGAAAATTTTCCCGGTCGGGCTTGGTGCCGGTCGTGAAGTCAGTGACCAGGGCGCCCTGCCTGCTTATTTTTCTGGCCAGACCGGCGTGCACAGGCGGGTAAATCCGGTCCAGCCCATGGCCAAGCACCGCTATGGTTTCAAGGCCGTTATCCAGGGCCGACTGATGCGCACAGGCGTCAACACCATATGCCAGACCGCTAACAATCAGCGCCTTGTGCCTTGACAGGCCATCTATAAACTCCTTGCATTTCCTTCTGCCGTAGTCGGTTATGCTGCGGGTTCCAATTACTGCAACCATTTTTTGCGTATTCAACCCGCACGAACCCTTGAGAAACAAAACTACCGGTCCGTCATCACATTGCTTTAATCGGTAAGGATAGTCCTCGTCCATGTAATAGATGGCCCTGATACCGTTTTTTGCCATGAATTCAATCTCACGCTCAGCCTGGCCAAATATGTCTTTTCTGCTTACAGAACGGGCAATGCTTTCTCCGACACCCGGGATCTTCCTCAGTTTTGAGGGGCTTTCCCTGAAAATGGCTTCCGCACCGCCGCAATACGAAATAAGCTTTTTTGCAGTTATCCCTCCTATACCAGGTATCAGGGTCAGGGCAATCTGATATTTAAGGTCGTTATTCATACCAGTCTTATTGCAAATATTGTATGCAGGTAATGCCAATGACAGTAAATTACACCGGACTGCCAGCATATATCGCCCGCACGGAAAAAACATTGTCATCCCACCGGGATATAAAACAAGATTGTGCAATATTCAGACAAAAATGATTATTTCCGGCTGCTTCTGACCATCACCGGCAACCGTTTGCAGAATGAGCAGGCTGCCTTGACCATCTTGCTGTAAGGATAACCGGATATTAGTCCGGATTTTGGCCCCGGGGCAGGTTTGCTGATAGCCAATGTTGGTTTAATGGTTCAGTCCTGGGAGAAATCCCTCGGCTTTGGGTGTAAAACTTGGGTTAATCTGTGCGGAAAGGCTTTTTCACAAGGTTCCGCGAAGCGTGCACAAGGTTCCGCGAAGAATGCACAAGGTTCCGCGAAGAACGCACAAGGTTCAGCGAAGAACGCACAAGGTTCAGCGAAGCGTGCACAAGGTTTCGCGAAGAATGCACAAAACCTCACGAAGAATGCACATAGCTTTGCGAAGGTTGTTCCTTGGGTATCTGCGGGAAATATAAGAACATGGATTTTGGAGTGGTCTCATCCAACAGAAGTTGAATATAGGCTCAATAGGTTTTTGTCATGCTGGATGGCACCACGATGATAAAATCGGCCGAACCCGTGTGTTCTTCCAGCAGCGATCCCGGGTCGTCCTGTTCCACGGTGTTGATGGTCATGAAGGTGGTTTTTCCGGCCAGCTGCTGCAGGTACCATGCGATGCCTTCGTAATTTTTTGAATGATAGGTGCCGTGGTAGTGTATAAAAGTGTGGCCGTACGGCAAGTTCTGCACAATGAAGTGGGCCATGGTTGCATCTTTGATGGCCTGTGCCTTGGGAAAGTTCTGACTGCCATGTGCCGGCATGCCCGACATGTTCAGCATGGCCTTATAGCCTGGCAGTTCGGGATCATACAAAACCGGAAGGGGAGCAATAAAAAGCCTTGCCATGGCTGGCAGGCCTTCGAGGGCTTCGAAACCACCCCGGTGTACCATGGAGGCGTAACGGCGGGGAATATTGGTGGCAATAAATTTAAGGCCATTCTCTTTGGCCAGTTCAACCAATGGTTTATAATCGGTTTTGTAGTTTGGCCATAGCCTTGCCTGGGCGGTAAAATTGCTTTCCGTAATTTGACCCGAGAGGTACTCGTTCAAGATAAGCTGGTTGTCGGCTTCGAACATTTCAGCTCCAAGAATCAGCTGGGGTCCTTTTAGCTCATAAAGGCCTCGTGTCAGTTCAAACTGAAGCCAGTGCGCAATCGGGTTGTTGTGCAACTCACCAAACAACACCACGTCGACCAGCGATGCCTGACGAAGCATATCCCCATAATCCACCTCCTGACCCTGTGCATTATAAAGCACATAGGCAGGCTTCGGCTGTGCCAACGCAAGGCTGACACATAATAATATGGAAATGACGGTAAAAAGCAGCTTCGAACGCGTTCCGTTTGAGATTTTCATTTGGTTGCCAATAAATATTGAAGGTTTTGTGTTTTTGTTATCCCCATGCGGCCACTCATTTCATGGTCTGGTATTCCTCAGCGCTTTCCCGGAAAAAGCAAGGGGCAGAAGGTCGCGGATCCTCTCAACGATGATGGTTTTACCTGTTTCACTGCTGAGCAGGAGCCTGATCGGTTTCTGCTGAAGCTCTTCATATTCGAGGATCACCTGCCTGCACGCACCGCATGGCGCCACCGGATGGCTCATTTCTGCGGCGCTGGTTTTTGTGCTGATGGCGACCATTCTCATAGGCACCCCGGGAAACCTCGACGATGCCGCGAAAACCGCCACACGCTCGGCACATAAACCGCTTGGGTATGCCGCATTCTCCTGGTTGCTGCCAGTGACAATTTCACCGTTACCAAGCAGTACCGCCGCCCCCACAAAAAAACCTGAATAGGGGGCATAAGCATTGGCCGTCATTTCTTGGGAAGCAAGAACAAGCTCTCTTTCTTCGGCGGTGAGCTCTTCGGTATTGGCAACTTCGGTGATGCGGATGTTTATTTCTTTCTTGATCATGGGAAAGGCTATTCAATACAGAATGCAGCAGTAGATTGTTGGAAGATAAAATGTCTTTGTATGTGTAAAGTTAACAATCACAAGCATAACAAAGGTAATAATTAACCGTTTAGTTTGTTTGTTTGTCAAAAATGCCTTTTTTCGCCTGTATCATTCATAAAGGTCATATATAATCAAAATCATGCATCATTCAAGCCCCCGCAGGAACATGCCACGGCATTTCCCTGCATTAATTTTTTAGTCTGTGAATGAGTCAGGTTAGAGAAAGAACAGCCAGGACATTTGGTTTTTATAGATAAAATTCGTATATTTACCGGAAATGCTATGAATGACGTAATAAACTTTGTTTTATTCTTTGTTCAATAACTCAAATGTATAACTTTTAAAATATTTATTATGGACAATTCAACAGGAAAAGCCATTGTAGGTTTTGTTTTCGGTGCTGCCATTGGAGTGGCTGCCGGTATTTTGTTTGCACCGCGCAGCGGAGCAGAAACCAGGAAAAGAATTGAGAAAAAGGCCAGGGAATACTCAGACGACATCTCAAAGAAAGTTGGTGATAAGATCGAAGACCTGAAAGGCTATGTGGATGAGGTTGCCAAAGACGCCAAGGCGCACATGAAGAAAACGGTCAAAGAAGAAACCAAGGCATAATTTTTATAAATGGAAGGCAAATCATTTTTAGATGGCCTTTTCGGACTTCGGGAGGACCTTCAGAACTATTTGGAAACCAAGGTTTCCTATTATGGCCTCACGGCCTTCGAAAAGGCAGTCAGGTTGCTTATTGTTTTGCTGGGCAACGGTATTATTGTTGTCACCTTGCTCGTGGCAGTGTTCTTCCTTGCCGGCGCCGGCGCCCTCTACCTGGGGTCCCTGCTGGAAAGCCATACCCTTGGGTTCCTGATAACTGGCGGGTTCTTTCTGCTGGTGGCCCTGCTGCTGATGTTGTTCAGAAAAAGGATTTTCGGGCCGTGCATCATAAGAAGCCTGGCAAACATCTTTTTTACTGATGATCAAGAGAACCAATAAATATGCTGGCATGATAAACACCAAAAGGTTCAGGAAGCTAAAAACACTTCACGACATAGAACTGGAGAAGGCCAGGCTGAGGTACGAAATGTTGCTGGCTGAGAACAGGCTGATGGAAGATATTGATGCGGTAAGCGGGCTGTTCACCCATTCTTCTTTCTTCTCGCGGGCTTCAGATGCCTTTTCCTATGCCTCCGGTGTGTATTCAGGTATTCAGAACTTACTGGGATGGTTTTTCAGGAAGAAGGACCGTCGTGCCGGAAATGAATCCTGAGGCTGAGTATCTCCGGCCGGTTGCCTATGCGGACAGGCGGCCCCCATGTGCCGATGCCGTTGCTTACATATACATGCATGTTGCCGATCCTGCCATAGCCGCGGCTGATGGCGTAAATCGCCCGTGTGATATGGTTGAGCGGCCATAGCTGCCCGTGGTGGGTGTGCCCCGACAGTTGCAGGTCAACACCGAGGGCTGCCGCCTTCTCCAGGTAATAGGGCTGGTGATCGAGCAGGATGACCGGGTGTTGTGCGTCAACACCTTCCATCAGCTGCTCCAGCGAAACCCTTTCCCTGCCACTGAAACGTGGCATGTCACGGTCTTCCCTTCCCACGATAAAAAAGCTGTCATCAACCTTCACCACGCTGTCGCGCAGGATGGTCATGCCATGGGTGCTGAGGTATTCGTAGGCGTTGGCAGCACCACCGATGTGCTCGTGGTTGCCCATGATGGCGTATACCCCCAGAGGCGCATGCAGCTGCTTCAGCGTCCTTCCAATGTCGCGCCGCAACACCAGCTCCAGGTCTTCATCCAGGATGTCGCCCGGCAACAATATGATGTCGGGCGATAATGCATTTACCTTTCCCACAATACGACTGAAAAACCCGTTGCCCACCATGGTGCCCAGGTGAATGTCAGACATCACCACGGCATGGATGCTGTTATGCCGCCCGCCCGGCTTGTCGATGCTGACCTCCAGCCTGTTGACACGCGGAAAACGGGCATTGATGAAGCCGCCAACCACTGTGGCCGTTACAATGAGGATGCTGGCACCCAATACGGCCAGCCTGGTCTTTTCAATGCTTGCTGTGACAAAGGATGGATAATATGGAATGAAATAATTGACCATCCTGAAAAGGTCAACCACCAGAACAATCAGGAAAAAGTAAAGCATGGCCGCCAGCCAGAACGACCCTGCCCAAACCAGTATGTCGCTGGCCAGGCTGATATGGATCTTCTCCAGGAAACGTCCGGCCACATAGAAACTCACCAGTACCCAGAAACCCCATTTGAACCAGGGGCGCAAAACACTGCCCGCCGGGATGGCCTGCAGCCCGCGAATGTAAATGTAATAATTGACCAGTAAGTAAATGGCCATCACAATGGTAAAGAAAATCAGAAATGCCATGGTGCGGGTCATTATAAAAATGTTATGAGTGACAAAAGTAGGGGCGAATAATCTTTCGCCCCACGGGGTTGTAGGGGCGAATAATCTTTCGCCCCACGGGGTTGTAAGGGCGAAAAACCTGTCGCCCCACGGGCGTTTCCGGTGATTTGGATATTTTTTGACATAAATGAAGAGGTGTTGTAATCATTAACAAAACGGGTTGGGAATTGTTTACGGAACGAACCCTGAACAAATCATGAAGTTGTTGGTTTGATAAATGATAGAAATAAAATTGGCGCGGATGCCGCGGTTTATACCCGGATCTTTCTAAGTAAAATCCGGGCAATAAAGGAACCAATAAAAAACTGTTATTCAAATATTTAAACAAGTAGGCTAAACATATATAAAAAATTAAAAAACAATAAACTGACAGCAGACAATGATCAACGAAAAGCAGCTTGAGGGAAAGATTTGTCTTATCACCGGGGCTACCTCTGGTATTGGCTGGGAAACGGCCATCGCAATGGCCAGGGCCGGGGCCAGGCTGGTATTGCCGGTCAGGAGCATGGAAAAGGGGGAAGCCCTGCGAAACGAGATACACCATCTTACCGGCAATGGCCATGCTGACCTGATGGACTGCGACCTGGCTTCGCTGGAGTCGGTCAGGGCGTTTGCCGACAGTTTCCGCGAGAAATACGACCGTCTTGATATACTGATCAACAACGCCGGTGTTTGGGAAATGAAAAGAAAGGAATCGGCCGATGGCATAGAGCTCACCTTTGCCGTGAACCACCTGGCACCGTTTCTGCTTACCTATCAGCTCACAGACCTGTTGATTGCCAGTGCTCCTTCTCGTGTCATCAACGTGTCGAGCATGGCTCACCGTTTCGGCAAAATACGTTTCCATGACCTCGAAGGAAAGAAAAGATGGTCGAGTTTTGGTTCCTATGCCCAGAGTAAACTCGCCAATATATTGTTCAGCAAGGAGTTATCACGGAAGATGAATGGTGCTGGTGTTACTGTGAACAGCCTGCATCCCGGTATGGTGAATACCCGGTTGTTCCGCAGGATGCCGGAATTTATGACCGGTCTGTTCCGATTTTTTATGATCAACCCCGAAAAAGGTGCACAAACCTCGGTTTACCTGGCCACTTCGCCTGACGTGCAAAATGTTACCGCATCCTATTTCAGGAATAGCAAGTTGACAAATCCGGCCCCCCATGCCCTAAACGATGCAGATGCTAAAAAATTATGGGAAATCAGCATGGGGTATGTGAATGGTGCCGTTTCTTTAGCTCCGCAATCACTTCAGTCCAGCCCAGCCCTTTCGACAGCAGCAATACGGTGAAGTGGTAAATCAGGTCGGCGGCCTCTTCGGTGAAGCGCTCCGGATCGCCGTGTTCAGCCTCCAGGGCAAGCTCCACGGCTTCCTCCCCAAGTTTCTTGGCAATGCGTTTGCTGCCCGATTCGAATAAACGGGCGGTGTAGCTTTTTTGCGGATCTTCCGCCTTGCGCCTGCGCAACAGCTCTTCCAGATAAGCGATAAAGGCCAGGTCTGTCTCCGTCACGGAATTAACTCCCCCGGCCGGTTGCTGTTGCCCGCAGCTACAATTGTGTGAATTCTCTTCCATTTTTTCTTGGTTTTATTGATTATATAATATTTTCACCATCAGCCAGTTGATGTAATAATATTCATCAGCTAAAGGCATGACCACTCAGCAAACCTCATTCCTGAACTCCGGCAGCACCACATTGAAGAAACAACTGGTCCGGCCGGTGTGGCAGGCCGGGCCCGCCGGCTTCACCTTCAGCAGGATACAGTCAAAATCACAGTCGGTAAAGATTTCCCATACCTCCATGGTATTTCCAGAGGTCTCGCCCTTCGTCCACAAGCTTTTTCTGCTGCGGCTGTAAAAGGTGGCCCTGCCGGTTTCCACGGTCTTTCTGTAGGCCTCCTCGTTCATGTAAGCCTGCATCAGCACCTGCAGGGTGGATGCATCCTGCACGATCACGGGCAACAACCCGTTGCCCTTGTCAAAATCCAGTGCTTTGGGTGATACTTTCATGTGTTTATTTTTGTTCTTTCTACTTTTTACTATCTACTTGTCAATGAGATAGATGTATTTCGAAAATAATCATGCGCCTGTGTGTCAAAAGTCTCTGTCATGAGAATTTCATATGTTCGATATTTGATTTTTCTTTTTTCTTTTTTGGACAGGCCAAGTCCTGTCCCTGCATCCCATCCATTCCCTTACATCCTCACCGCCACGCCGTTTTCTTTCAGGAATGCCTTCACTTCGGCGATGCTGACCAGACCGTAGTGGAAGATGCCTGCTGCCAGTGCTGCGTCGGCATTGGCCATGGTGAACACGTCGAGGAAGTGATGGGGGTTGCCGGCGCCACCCGAGGCGATCACCGGAATCGTGACGGCATCGCATACTGCTTTGGTGATGTCGAGCGAGAATCCCTGCCGTGTGCCGTCGGCCGTGAATGATGTCAGCAGGATCTCGCCCGCACCCATTTCACTGACCTTCATGGCCCATTCCACCGTGTCGATGCCGGTGAATTTCGTGCCGGCATGGCTCACCACCTCCCAGCCTCCATCATGCAGGCGGGCGTCGATGGCCACCACCACACACTGGTTCCCGAAAGCGTCTGACAATCGCCT
>Ga0114946_10001920_pt1 | contig 14308 bp, 13 predicted proteins | sample WalLakDeSediment_FD_88676 | JGI IMG/M metagenome (GOLD analysis project Ga0114946, IMG submission 88676) | Lake sediment microbial communities from Walker lake, Nevada to study Microbial Dark Matter (Phase II) - Walker Lake 11/02/13 Deep Sediment | ecosystem: Environmental > Aquatic >... | reverse complement strand
CATCTCCTCCATGACCCTGATCATCTCTTGGCCCACCAAACCCGTTGCACCTACCACACAAATCTTCATGACTGCTGAATTTTTTGCAAAAATAGTCAATTCGCATATCGTTTCGGGTTTCTGGTTTCTAGTTTCTGGTTATTTCAATGCTCATCAGAAACAAAAAACACGAAACAAGAAACAAAAAACACGAAACACGAAACAAAAAACAAGAAACAAGAAACAAAAAACAAGAAACTCCCCGGGTATATTTCCAAAAAATCCGGATTAACAGAAAAAAGACCATGAGAAAACACATTCTGTTCATCGCAATGCTTCCTTTGGGATTGCTGGCCCAGGTCTCGGATGATTTTTCAGATGGGGATTTTACGAACAATCCTTCCTGGACGGGCGACAGGGATCATTTTAAGATCAGTTCTTCCTCTGCCATTCCTGAACCGATGCGGCCGGCCTTGCAGCTCGACGCACCCGGCGCGGGGCAATCGGTATTAGGAGTATCTGTTCATCTATCCGGCGCCCTGGAATGGCATGCCTGGATAAAACTCAGTTTTAATACCTCCTCGGGTAATTACGCCAGGCTCTACCTTGCCAGCGATACTGAAGACCTCAAAGGCCCGCTGAACGGCTATTTCATCCAGGTGGGCGGAGCCGACGACAGCGCCTGGTTCTGCCGCCAGGATTCCGCCTCCATCATTCCGTTGGTGCGTTTAAATACTGTTTTTACAGGAAATTCCACCAACGCGGTCCGGTTTAAAATTACCCGGCAATCCGATGGCCTTTGGAACTTCCTGGCCGACCCATCTGGCGGATCTTTGCTGGAGGAACAGGGTGAAGTGATTGATTTGACGTGGCCGGAAGGGGGTTTCTTCGGGATCTTTTGCCAGTACACGGCATCGAATGCAACCAAATACTACTTCGATGATTTCTATGCCGGGCCCGTGATCATCGACACCACCCCTCCCCAACTGGTTGCAGCAACGCTCGTTAATCCGGAAGAGATCCTGCTCACATTCAGCGAAGCCGTGGAGAAGGAAAGCGCTGAAAATGTGATCAATTATGAAATGTCTCCCGGTATTGGTCATCCATATGAAGCCATCCGGCTGCTCGACCCTGAACGGGTGCACCTGTTCTTTGAACAGGAATTCCAAAACGGATCAGCTTATCACTTGTATATTAACAACATAACTGATCTTGCCGGGAATATATCCGGAACGATAACTCATCCCATTATGTATTACCAGCCCCAACCGTATGATGTGATCATTACCGAGATGATGGCCGACCCTTCCCCACCGGTCATGCTGCCCGAATATGAATACCTGGAATTATACAACCGGAGCCCCTTCGATATTTCGCTTGACGGATGGAAATTGCAAATCTCCTCGACAAAACATACCCTGCCCGCAATCACAATAAAATCAGGAGAATATATACTGTTTTCGGGCCTCCCGGCTGTGCATATACTGAATTTCTTCTGTCACGTGGTGGGTTTATCTTCTTTCAATCTTCCCAACAGCGGAGCGGTGATTCATCTGACAGACCTTAACGAAAAAACAATCTGTTACCTGGAGTATGACATTTCCTGGTATAATGATAAATCAAAATCAAACGGAGGCTGGTCCCTGGAAATGATCCATCCTGAAAATCCGTGCCTGGGGGAAATCAACTGGCGGGCTTCCGGTGACCCTTCCGGCGGAACCCCCGGCAGGGAACGATATTTCCAGTCGCTGCCATATCCCGACTTTTTCATCGATCATACCTGCGTGTTGAGCCACCGGGAAATAGAAGTGACTTTCAGCGAATCGGTCAGCATTACAAAGGCTCCTGAAATAGATAACTACCTGGCGGCGCCATTTCTCGGTCAGCCTATCGATGTAATTCTCACGCCCCCGCTCAATAGAACCGCAAGGCTTGTTTTCAATAAAGATATCACACCCGGGCAGGTCTACCAATTGACCATCACAGCCGGTTTTCATAATTGCATCGGAACGGAAACTATGACCACGATGGAAGGTCTTTTTGCCATGTCTCAACCAGTCAATGTTTTTGACCTGGTTATCAATGAAATACTATTCAACCCTTTGGGAGATGGCGTTGATTATGTAGAGCTCTACAACAGGTCTGGTAAAGCGATCGGCCTGGATAACCTGCTGCTTGCAACGGTAAAGGAAACCCCGCCCAATCCGCCGGATACGCAGGCGTACGCATTAATTTCCGGATGTTTGACCCTGCTGCCGGAAGAATATATTGTACTGACCGCCGACCCCGAAAAAGTGAAGCATCAGTATTTTACCGAAAACCCCCGCGCTTTCCGGAAAATGATCTCTTTTCCCTCCTATAACAACGACAAGGGTTTTGCACTGCTGATTAATGAGGACGGCCTGGTGATCGATGGCATGAAATATCGCGAGGAGATGCATCTTCCTCTCCTCAATTCATATAAGGGGGTAGCGCTGGAACGGATCTCGCCCGACCGGCTGGGGGACCACCCCGACAACTGGCATTCTGCCGCCGAAGCGGTCGGGTTCGGGACGCCCGGGTACCGCAATTCACAATTCCTTGGCAGCGGGGATAATAAAAGCATCCTTTCGGTTCATCCTGAAGTATTTTCACCCGACGGCGACGGGCAGGCCGATCAACTGGGCATTACTTTTTCTTTTGATACCCCCGGTAAATTAGTAACCATACTTATTTTCAACGCCGGCGGTTACCTTGCCAAAACCGTTCTGAACAACGAATTATGCGGCACATCCGGGATTTGTTCGTGGGACGGGCGGTTGGATGACCGGACCGCCGCTCCAAACGGCATCTATGTCGTTTACATGGAGGCCCTGGGCATGGATGGGAAAACCGATCGTTTTAAAAAAGCCTGCGTACTGGCCCGGAAAAGATAACCTTAAAAGCTGGCAAAGGCGATCGTTGCTACGCTGATCTTCACCCCGGGCACTGTCAGCAGCGCCTGTGCGCAGGATTCAAGGGTGGCGCCCGTGGTCACCACATCATCCACCAGGAGAATGTGCTGTCCTTCAAGCTTTTGGCTGTTTCTGACCGCAAAGATATTCTCCACGTTTTCCCAGCGATTGTAGCGGGATTTGCGGGTTTGCGTCTGGGAATGAGTCTTTCGGTAAAGACTCCCGGTTTCAATATTTGCTTTCATCACGGCAGCCAGGCCTTCCGCAAACATCCGGCTCTGGTTATACCCTCGTTTTCGGAGTTTCCGCTTATGTAAAGGGACCGGAATGATCAGGTCAACATCCCGGAATTGAGCCACCCAGTTCAGTTCCTTGCCATACCATTTCCCAATGATAACACCGATTTCCGGGTGATCCTGGTATTTCAGCTGATGCAACAAATGCTGCACCACACCACCTTTCTGAAAATAAAGATACGCCGCCGCCATCTCCAGGTTAATCCTTCCCCAGAAAACCTTGTGCAAAGGGTTATCAGGATCCTGATGAAAATAGGTCTTGGGAAGATGAAAATGGCACAACGCACAGATCACGGCTTCGCCCCTGTACAATGGCCGTCCGCAACCCAGGCAGATGTTGGGAAAGAACAGCCCAAACACATCTTCCATCATCCCTTTCGTTGTCATGATAAATTTCTTCATACACGATCACTTTAATCCTTCTTCAATCATTCATCTTTTCATCTTCAATCATTCATCTCTTAATCGGCATTTTCCCAAAATATACCCGACAGGCACTGAAAAATATTACCTTTGAGCTGCCAACGGGAAAAAACATAATCCCACCATCATGTCAAAGAAGAACAAATCCAAAAAATCGCGCCGTCCAAGAGGCAAAAATGCATTTGCCGACAGCGTACTGGGTATTTTTACCAAACCGCCCCACCGGACTTATAATTACAAGCAGGTAGCCGCCAGCCTGGGTGTGAAAGACAAGGCCAGTAAGGACCTGGTCAATATCATCCTGATCGAATTGCTGGAAGAGGGTTCCATTGTGGAGATCAAACCGGGCAAATACAGGATCAGTCCGGAATATGCCGCAGAAACCCCGCATTTGAAAAAATACATCACCGGAACGGTTGACATGAAAGGAACCGGAAAAGCTTATATCACCAATGATGAGGGCGGGGAAGATGTTTTCATCGCACCCAACAATACCCAGCATGCCCTTCATAGCGACCGGGTGAAGGTATTGCTGTTTCCGCGGCGGAAAGACCGCAAGATCGAAGGTCAGATCGTTGAAATCCTTGAAAGGGCCAAGGAACAATATGTCGGTATCATCGACATTTCCAGGCATGTCGCTTTTCTGGTCGCCGATAATCCATCCATGCCTGTCGACATTTTCGTCCCTAAAGAAGAACTGCACGGCGCCAAAAGCGGCCAGAAAGTCATCGTTAAGATCACCGACTGGCCGGTTCATTCGAAAAACCCATTCGGCACCGTTGTTGACATCCTGGGTGAGCCGGGAAACAATGATGTAGAAATGAAATCGATCCTGGCGGAGTTCGATTTTCCATGGAAGTTTACCGACAAGGTAGAGAAAGAGGCCGAAAAAATTGACCGGGGCATCACCCCGAAGGAGATCCGCAACCGCAAAGATTTCCGCGATGTGTTTACGATCACGATCGACCCGCCTGATGCCAAGGATTATGACGATGCGCTCTCCCTGCGAAAATTACCCGATGGGAATGTTGAAGTGGGGGTGCATATCGCCGATGTTTCATTCTATGTAAAGCCTGGTTCCCTGATCGATCAGGAAGCATTTGACCGTGGCACCTCCGTTTACCTGGTCGACCGTACCATTCCCATGCTGCCCGAAAAACTCTCGAACGACCTTTGCTCGCTCAAACCCAAAGAAGATAAGCTATGCTACGCGGCCATCTTTACCCTGAGCCCTGAAGCAAAGGTATTGTCACACTGGATTGGCCGCACCATCATCAATTCCGACCGGCGTTTTAACTATGAAGAGGTACAGGAGATCATAGAAACGGGACAGGGAGAATTTTCAGAAGAGATCATGATCCTGCACAAGCTGGCCACCCAACTGCGTGAGGAGCGTTTCCGGAAAGGTTCCATCAATTTTGAAAGCCAGGAGGTGAAATTCAACCTGGATGAGAATGGAAAACCCCTCGGCGTCTATATCAAAGAACAAAAGGAATCCAACCAGCTGATCGAAGATTTTATGCTGCTGGCCAACCGGATCATCGCCGAGCAAACCGGGAAGGCAAAGCCCGGCCAGAAAGCGAAAACCTTTGTCTACCGCATCCATGACTCGCCCAATATTGAAAAGCTGACCAATTTCGCACAGTTTCTATCCCGGCTGGGTTATAAGCTGAACATCGATAACCGGAAGGGCCTGGCTTCTTCGTTCAATAAGTTATTCAAACAGATAGAAGGAAAAGGCGAGCAGAACATGATTGAAACCATCGCCATCCGGACAATGGCCAAGGCGGTTTATTCGACCGGTAACATCGGTCATTATGGACTGGGCTTCAGGTTCTATACCCATTTTACCTCACCGATCCGGCGATATCCCGACCTGATGGTCCACCGGTTACTGGAGCGTTATTATGATGGCGGCGCCAGTGTCGGCAAAGAGGAATACGAAAAGAGGTGCGAACATGCTTCCGATATGGAAAGAAAGGCCGTGGAGGCGGAGCGGGCCTCGGTAAAATACAAGCAGGCGGAATACCTGCTGGATAAGATCGGTCAGGAGTTTCCGGGGTTGATTTCCGGAGTCAGTAAATGGGGGATTTATGTTGAATTAATTGAAAGTAAATGTGAAGGGATGGTGCGTTTGCGCGATCTCGCCGATGATTATTACTATCTTGACGAGGAGAATTACCGCGTGATCGGACAAAGGAACGGGGTGCAGTATAAACTTGGCGACCCGGTAAGGATCAGGGTGAAAAGAATTGATCTTTCAAGGAAAGAGATGGATTTTCAAATCGTAAACGAGATACCCGTTCGTTCACGGGGAAGAAAACGTTAGCTGTTCTTTTCCGGCCTGGGTTTTGTCATTAAACTGATAACCAGGCCAATAACCGGAGTTAACATAAATGAGAGAAAAAATGACCATTCCTCCCCTATCTTTCTCTTCTTCCCGATATATTCCGACACGATAAGCGAGAAAGCATACCAGAGGACAAAGATCGCGGAAAACCAATAGACGTTCATAACTGAAAGCAGTTTAGTAGAAGTATATCAAAAGGATGATCACGGGCAAAAGTATGCCCAGTATGGTCAGCCAGGCGCCGCGCTTTGTAATACCTTTTGGCCCCCTGACAAGGAACAGCCCGGTAATGGCCAGAACGATCAGTGCGCCCGCGAAAACATCAGATATCCATGTCCATATTTTCTCAGGATTATAATGCAGGTAGTTCATCTCCCGGAAAAAGGGCCGCCGGGTAACCCTCTCCAGCAATCCATTGCCTGTTTCGGTATCAATAATGACAGATCCTCCCTGCAGAAAAATCTTCAACTGGTTACCGGAAGGAAAATAATGGTTTTTGTAACGTTTCTGTTCCTGGAAAGGCTCCAGCAATGCCCGCGCTTCATCTTTTGTCATATCACGGCGGATCATTTCAGGATTTTCAATGGTAATCTCCTTCCTGACAATGATAAAATTGGAATTCCATTCGTTCAGATGGTTCAGGGCTATCCCTGATATGGAATAGACCAGAGTCAGACCAAAAAATAAATAGCCAAAATCGCGGTGAACGACCCTGAACCATTTCCGCCAGTGAAGTTTCACGATAAGCCGCTGTTAATTATTCGTCAATCGTACGAAAAGCCAGGCAGGAAATGGAATACTGGGGCCTGTGATAATAATTCCTGTGATCGTCATCATCCTCGTGGTCTTCCGGATGATCATCATCCTCAACATGTTTGATATTCTCCATGGGCTCCACGATACCATTTACCATAACTATACTGCCCTCCAGATCCGTGTTAAATGAACTCACTTTATCGCTGGCGGTTATCTTTATCCTGACATCCGGGTCTTCGCCGATCAAAAACATCTTTTTGCCGCCATGCCTGCAAACATGGATAACCATTCCCTTGACGCCCACTTCTTTTCCTACCATCTTTTCTGCATTTTCCTGGAAGGTTTCTGGAGTAAGAGTAGCGGTTTTAAGATCGGCGCCTGCCGTAGCCCTTGCCGCCGTTTTCATTTGCTGCGCTGTCAACGTAATTGCCGGAATCATAAAGAATGATATCAGCAAAAGGATTGTCATTTTTTTCATCATTGTGTTTTCTATAAAGTTTGGAGGCGCAAAGATAAATATTTTCATTTATCACCACGTTCCGGTGTCCGTAATATTCATTCCGTCATATTTAATTTCTATTCCGTTATCATAAGACACAATGATAAATGGAAAACCTTCATAATCATAATGGATCCAGTCGCCCTGCCTGCGCCCCATGACAAAACTGCCTTCATCTTTCTTCTTGCCGTTTTCCCAGTAGTAAACATGGGTACCATGCGGATTGTCCTCAATAAACCTCCCCTCGAACCGGAGTGTTTTCTGCCGGCCCAAGCCGGCCGGTAAATCATAATGTTTCCACAGCCCGTTTCTCATACCGGCAGCATAACTACCCTCCACCTCACTGTCGCCAATTCGATAAAACCAGAACCCTTCTTTCTTGCCTTCAATGAATTCGCCGCTGGTAATCACGTTTCCCAATTCATCATATTCTGTCATGATACCATCGGGCAGACCATTATAATACGTTTCTTCCCGCAGCAAAGCGCCGCCGGCATAATACCAGCGCCATTCCCCCTCCGGTTTCCCCTGCACATAAATGCCCTCCTGTTCCAAAGAACCATTCAGGTGATAAAACTTCCACGGGCCATCTTTCAGATCATGATCATAATTTCCCTCTGCCCGCAATCGTCCGTCATTGTAATATTCCTTCCAGAAACCATTCCGTTCCCCCTTTTCCGTCACAATCCCCTCCCCGATCAGCACACCGTTCCTGAATATAAAAGAACGTTCAATGGTGCCGTCGGGCGCGTATTCCCGCCGGACGCCCTGCGGTAAACCCTCTTTGTTATACGTCGCGGCAATCTTTATCCTGCCATCGGGGTAATAATCTTTCCTGACATCCAGTTTCACCAGCTCGGCAACATCTTCCAGTTTCGTGCCATCCGCGTATTTCGAAGTGGTCAGAAGATTTCCCTCCATATCATATTCCTTGAAATATCCGTTTTCCATGCCATGTTTGTACCTTCCCTCCAGCCTGACCATTCCATTGGGATAAAAATACTTCCACACACCGTGCTTTTTATCATTGTTGTCAAACCGGTTGATCAGTTCCCGTTCAGTGATAAACCCCCCTTTGTAAGTGATCAATGTGATAATGCGACCTTGTTCATCAAACTCCCTGGCAAGTCCCTCTTCCAGACCATTGCTAAAATTCACCTCCCGCCTGACTTTTCCCGAAGGATATAAATACCGTGTAATTCCCTCCTTTACATCTTTCTCGAAGTTTTCCTCAATGATCTCATCTTCCCGGTATATTCTTCTTATTCCATTCTTTTTTCCATTCCGGTAATTGATCACCATGGTGATCTTTCCTTCGCCGTCATAAAAACGCCAGGTACTGTCCAGTTCAAAATTTTTCCGGTTTCCTTCCGAAACAAGGATCCCTTCCGTATTATAAGTTTTCCAGTACCCATCAGGTTTTCCGCTTCGCATTGTGCCCTCACTCGATATCTTCCCGTCAGGATAATAAAATACCTGGTAACCATCGGATACAACCGGAATTTCTTCCTGGCCAAAAACTAAACTGACCTGAAGAAAATGGATCAGGAGCAGGATAATACCGCATGACCGTATATGATTCAGCATTACCGGATAATTTTATTGTTCATGATAATTCCAGCATTCTTTTAATTGGTTTTCTTGCTTTATCCATTATATGCTGTGGCATAATGATTTCAGGGCGTTCATTCTTCAGGCACAGATACAATTTTTGCATCGTGTTCAGCTTCATATACGGGCAATCGTTACATGAACAAGTTTCATCGGATGGTACGATAATAAATTCCTTATCCGGTGAAGCTTTTTTCATCTGATAAAGAATGCCTGTTTCCGTGGCTACAATGAATTTCCTTGCATCTTCACGAATGGTATAATTGAGCAGGGCCGTGGTTGATCCGATGAAATCAGCCATCTCGAGAACCTGGGCCTTACATTCCGGATGGGCAATCAACCTGGCATCGGGATGCTGTATTTTCAGTTTTATGATCGCCTCCGTCTGTAAAATATCATGCACCTCACAGGTTCCATCCCATAATACCATATTCCTGCCGGTGATACGGTTAATATATCCCCCAAGATTTTTATCCGGCGCAAAAATGATCTTCTGCTCCATGGGAAATGATTCCACTATTTTCACGGCATTGCTGGATGTACAGATAACATCAGACATCGTTTTAATAGCAGCGCTGCAATTTATGTAAGATATGACAATGTGATCAGGATATTGCCGTATAAATTCTTCAAAACGATCGGGCGGACAGGAATCGGCCAGGGAACATCCCGCTTCCATATCAGGCAAAAGCACCTTCGTTCCGGGATTGAGTATTTTGGCGGTTTCAGCCATAAAATGAACCCCCGCAAAAACAATGAATGATGTATCGGTCTTCGATGCCTCTTGTGCCAAACCCAAGCTATCACCGGTATAATCAGCTATCTCCTGGATCTCGTCTATTTGATAATAATGAGCCAGCAGAATCGCGTTTTTTTCTTTTTTAAATTTTAAAAATTCTTCTCTGTAATTCATTTTATTAACCGGTAATTATTATTAAAAATTCTAAAATAAAAATTATAATATATTATTTAGACTGTTAATTTGGTTAGTAAATAGTACCCGTAAAATTTGATTTATTCAGTTATATAAAATTATTAACATTAATTTAAAAAGATATTTTCTTTACGCTTTGAATTTGTGTTCTTTAATAATTATTAACAAAGCAAGTATTTATGAAATAACAACGAATTGTGAATATTTTTTGGTATAAGCAGTGTTTATATCATGACACTTCAACACTTATAAAAGAACAATAAAAACAGGCATATGATAAAATCATTCCATTGAATGATGAATATTAACAAAAGAGATGCCGTTATTCAAGACCTATTAACAATTTTGAAGAAAAAGTGTCAATATTTAAACATTTATTTCAAAAGTAAGGTTTTATCCGTTTAATTTTGTCTTAATTAACAATTTATGATGATGAAAGAAAATACCGGAACAATACCCATTGCGGCTGATCATGGCGGTTTTGAGATGAAAAAGTTTATTATCGAAGGATTGGGAGAAAAGGGATATACCATTGTTGATTTTGGAACTTTTTCTTCTGATAGCGTGGATTATCCCGATTTTATTCACCCGTTGGCAAAAGCGGTCAGCGAAGGAAAGTATGCGCTGGGGATTATCTTATGCGGGAGCGGGAACGGGGCGCAGATGGTTGCGAACAAATACCCGGATGTAAGGGCTGCGTTATGCTGGTCGGAAGAAACAGCGAAACTGGCCCGGCAGCATAATAATGCCAACATTCTTTCATTGCCGGGCAGGCTCATTTCGCCGGAGCTGGCCCTGAAAATGGTTAAAGTGTTTTTAGGTACCGGTTTTGATGGGGGAAGGCATACCCGGAGGGTAGACAAGATCAATCAGATAGGGTAAAGAATGGATATGGAATTTCAGAAAAAATTTCTGACCGATGCGGAAAAGACGGGTTTTGACCGGGATCACCGGAAGAAGATCAATCATAACATGGGCAGGTATGAAACGGCTGTGGCCAGGGGCAAACAACAGTTTGCCGATCTGGAACTGGCCCGCAGCCGGGCGGCTAACCTGAAGCACAGGATACTGAATGATCTCGACAAATACCTGATCGAATTTGAGGGCCAGTTTGAGAAAAGCGGCGGAAAAGTGATATGGGCTCCAACGGCTAAGGATGCAATGAAAGAGGTCCTGGCGATCTTAAAACGCATCAAAGCGACAACGGTCGTAAAATCGAAGTCCATTATGACCGAAGAGCTGAATTTTAATGAGATACTGGAAAAAAATAAGATAAGGGCCATTGAAACAGATCTGGGCGAATTTATTGTTCAGTTGTCCGGAGAAAAACCCTATCACATTGTAACACCGGCCATGCATAAATCGGCTGAGGATGTCAGCATTCTTTTTCATGATAAATTTGGTTTACCTGAAGGCTCCACGCCTGAAGAGATCACGGATTTTGTCAGGAAACATCTCCGGAAGGAATTTGCGGAGGCGGGGGCGGGAATCACCGGGGCCAATTTCCTGGTGGCAGACAGCGGGGGGGTATGCATTACTGAAAATGAAGGGAATGCGCTGATGGCGATGTCTTTTCCAAAGGTGCACATTGTCATCGCGGGAATAGAAAAACTGATTCCTTCACTGGGAGATCTGCAGTTATTCTGGCCCTTGCTGGCCACTTTCGGCACCGGGCAGAAGATTACAGCGTATAGCAATTTGGTTTTTGGCCCGCGAAGGGAAAGGGAAATTGACGGACCGGAAGAAATGTATGTTGTATTGCTTGATAACCGGAGAACAGAGGTGATCCGTCATGACCGTCAGCGAAGGGCTATGTCGTGTATCCGCTGCGGAGCCTGTCTAAATGCATGTCCGGTTTACCGGAACATTGGCGGGTATACTTACAACGTCGACTATACCGGGCCGATAGGTTCGGTGATCATGCCTTTCATGAAAAACATGCGTGATTACAAACATCTCAGCTATGCCTCGTCATTATGCGGACAATGTACGGATATTTGCCCCGTCAAAATACCGTTGCATGAACTGTTGCTGGTCAACAGGAAAATCAGCATAGACAAAAAAATGTACACTGGGGGAGAAAAGTTTGTCATGAAGAATTTGCGCAGGGTGCTGCTGCGCCGGCGACTGATGAACATGAACGGGGGGATCAAAAATGCGTTATTCAGGAATTTTTTTACAGCCTCCTGGGGTCCACGGCGCGCGTTACCAGAACTACAGCCGAAAACCTTCAATAAAATGTGGAAGGAGCAGGCTGCGCAACGTGAACGCAGTAAGGAAAACCATCTGTAAATGTCAGCATCTATAACTTCTGGGCAAACAATTCTTCCAGTTTTTTCTGAAGATCCTCGCCTTTCAGATTTTTAGCAATGATATAACCCCTGGGGTCCAGCAGCAGATTTGCCGGGATCGCCCTGACGCCGTATATTCGGGCGGCTTTGTTTTCCCATCCTTTAAGGTCTGACACGTGGTGCCAGGTAAGGTTATCGTCATGGATCGCTTTGATCCAGCGGTCCCGGTTTGTATCGAGGGAAATACCTAAAATATCAAACCCCTTGCTGTGATATTTCTGGTAAGCAGCCACCAGGTTGGGGTTTTCTATCCGGCAGGGCCCGCACCAGGATGCCCAGAAGTCAACCAGCAGGTAGTTTTTACCAAGGAGATCTGCAATCGGCAGGAACATGCCGGTGGTATCTTCCATCATGAAAGAAACATACATCATTCCAACCGAGGTGCGTTTCATGGTTTTCAGATATTCTTTTAAAAAACCGGTATACAATGAATTGTTCAGGATGGTGTCAAAATTGTCAAGCGTTTCCTCCAGCTCTTCCATCTCGTAATTCCATGAATTCCTGAAGGCAATGTAGGGTGAAATAAATGATTGGTTGTTTTTTAAGACAAAGTTCTTTGAAAAAGCATTTCGCTTATCATCAAAATCTGTCATCAGCGAGTCAAAATAGGCCGCCTTTTCATCATCTCCTATTTCCACGGCCTTCAGATACATCTGGTAATTATCCCGCATCTGGGTATTGAACTGCTCGAGCATATCAAGGTAACCATCGTATTTGGCCTGGTTTTTCGATCCTGTGATATCCGTTCTGTTGATATCGGTCGTATTGATATTTATCGTAATGTCGGAAGCTTCAGCAAAAAACGGAACCAGGGATTTCGTAGCCGGGATATTTATATAATAAACTTCCGGGAAATCGATCGTTCCGGAGAAGCTGAATTTTCCCTGTGAGAGCTGTATAGAGTCGATAGAGATCATGGGGGCATCCGTACGCCGTTGGAGATAAACAACGCCGTCAAATACGGAATCAACCGTTCCGGTAATCCTGAATTCATTTTTGACAGGAGTGGAGCAGGAGGCCATAAAAATTACGGCCAGAGAGATAATGATCAGATTCTTAAACATATGGTCAATATTTTAATTGGCAAAACTAATACAATTCATTATTCCTTTTTACGGAAGTAGAATAAATACTGGATAAGCATAATGATCAATGCTGTGAGGGCTGTATTGATCAATACTTTCAGGAATGTTTGTCCGAATTCGCTGAAGCGGAATACCTCAGTATAAAACAGGAACAGGTGATGTAACAGCACCAGTATGACAGTATAGGAAAAAAACCACGCGGAGCCGGAATCTCGCACATTGGGATAATCGAAAGGTTCCAGGTCTTCTTTCTTCCCGACAAGGCGGATGATACCCGGGCGGCAGAATGCCAGGAAAACGGATGCGGCGGCATGCAGCCCGGGTGTTTGCATAAAAAAATCTATTGTCAGGCCGGTGATGAAAGATAAAAACAGCAACCAGAAGCCGGGTACCCGGAACGGGAGCATCAGGATAAACAAAATATACATCTGCGGATTGATGTATCCGGTTAGCTGGATACTATTGAAGATGAATACCTGGGCCATCACCAGCAATACAAAACGTGTCGTATTTTCCGCCAGAGATCTATTCATCCGTATGCTCCCTGATCAGGCCCCTGAATTCGTCCAGGAGCGGATTATCAACGATATAAACATAATTCAACCGGTTGTAATCGACGGTATATCTTATTTTGCCCTGTTGAAAAAGATTTTCCATTCCATCATCGATATATTCAACCGTACCGATCAGTATCCCCTCGGGGAAAATTTGGGAATTGCCGCTGGTAACGACTGTATCTCCCGGCAGCAGGTTCACGTGCGAAGGAATATGGGCAATGGTTCCCAGCCTGTAATTCATGCCATCCCAGGAGATATTGACAAGCTGGTTGTTCTTTTTGATCTTTCCGCTTAACCGGGCATCCTTGTGTAATATGGAAATACCAGAGCTAAAATTTTCCGATACATCGATTATGATCCCGACAATGCCATTTGCTGCAATTACACCCATATCTTTCCTGACCCCGTGCCGTTCGCCTTTATTGAGCACGAAGTAGTTATTTCGCCGCTGTATGGAATGGCTGATCACGCGGGCGCTGATGTAGTTTTGCATGGTTACAACCGTTAGGAGCAGGGAATCGGACAGGTCCCGTT
>Ga0114946_10001919_pt1 | contig 14308 bp, 5 predicted proteins | sample WalLakDeSediment_FD_88676 | JGI IMG/M metagenome (GOLD analysis project Ga0114946, IMG submission 88676) | Lake sediment microbial communities from Walker lake, Nevada to study Microbial Dark Matter (Phase II) - Walker Lake 11/02/13 Deep Sediment | ecosystem: Environmental > Aquatic > Freshwater... | reverse complement strand
GTCGGGGTGAGAGGATTCGAACCTCCGGCCTCGTCGTCCCGAACGACGCGCGCTAACCGGGCTGCGCTACACCCCGTTATTATATTTCCCTCCGCTAAGCTGAACGGAGTTAATTGGGTAATTACGGGGTACACCCCGAATGTCTCGGGGCAGGCCCCGAATATTTAAATCTTTTCCAGGCGCTAACAGCCCCCGAAATTTTTCTGCGGCAAAGTTAATCATATTTTTTTCTGTTAAAAAAACTTCATGCCAATTTCACCAACAGCCAACAGCCAACCGCCAACCGCCAACCGCCAACCGCCAACAACCAACCGCCAACCGCCAACAGCCAACAACCAACAGCCAATAACCAACCGCCAAAACCTAACCGCCAATAGCCAAAACTTACTACTTTTATCCCTCAAAAGCCGTTTTCATGTTCGCTCCCTTTTCGCGTACGTTTACCTTGCTGACGCTGTTGCTGAGCCTGCTGCTGCTGTTGCTGGCCATTTCGCTGGTGAATGGTTCGGGGCTGTTTTCGCTTTTCAACACCGATGCCTTGTTTTTTCAGTCGTTTTACCGCGACCTGTTCATGGAAGGGGGCAGCCTGCGGGGCTGGAACGTGAACACGGCCTTCAGCCTGGTGCCGGGCCTGCTGCTGTATTTTGCGGTACTGCTCATAAAGTACGATGTGGCACTGGGCGTGGTGCTGCACGGGATGGCGCAGTATGCCCTGTTTTTCTGGGGGGTGGTGTGGTTTTACCGGCAGTACCGCTGGAAGCACGACGTGCCGGCCATGCTTACGGGCATGCTGCTGGTGTGCCTGCTGTTTTTCGACGCCATCAGCTCGGGCGACTTCTACCTGGTGTCGGTCCTTATGCATCCCTATCATTTTGGCGCTTTCGCGATGATGTTTTTCGTGGCAGGCTTCAACATGCGATGGCTGCAGAGACCTTCAGCGGCCGATGCTACCTGGATCATTATGCTGGGCGCACTGCTCACCTTCTCGAACCGCATGCACCTGACCGTATTTGCCGGCCCCTGGATCATCACCATGGCCCTGTTCGCCTGGCGCGGAAAGCTCAGCACCCGCCTGGCGCTGCAAAACATTGGCCTCAACGCGGCATCGGTGGCCCTGGGTTTCCTGCTGTACTTCCTGGTGGGCAGGCTGGGCATCATCACCTTTGCTAAAGGACGGCCTTACCTGTTCGAAAACATTCTTCCTGCGTTTGCTGCCATGTTCAGGGAGTATGCAGCACTTTTCAGCGGAAGCTGGGCCATGCAGCTGCTGATAGGGCTCGCCCTGCTCATTACCATTGCCACGCTGGCACACAGCCTGCGCTGGCTAATACGCCCGCCAAAAAACGGCAACGTATTCCTTTTTGAAGACCTGTGGCTGATGTTCTCGGCGGGCTTCTTCGTGACGGTGTTTTTTGCACCGGCATTCACGGGGCTGTTCACCGGCTACGACGCCATTCGCTATAATATGTTCGTGCTCATGCTGCCATTGGTGAACCTCGGCATTTTTGCCGGGCGCTACCTGCCCGCTACAAAACTGCGGTTCAGGCTTACCACTTTAGCCTTCGTGCTGCTGTTCCTGGCCTTTGCAGGGGCGGGCCTCGACGGGGCCATGCGCGAACGGCCCAAAGAGCGCCTCAGGCAGGTGCTGGCATACACCCCCGCCAAAGCCCGTTGCCTCGACGAGCTTTCGAAAAGCCACCACCTGAAAAACGGCATCGGCATCTACTGGGACGCACGCCCCATTAGCCTCTTCTCAAAGAAAAATATTAGGGTGATGCAGGTGCACCACGACCTCAGCCTCTATGAGCTGGGCACCACCCCGGCCTGGTACTATCCCCTGAAGGAAGGCCAGCCACAGCCCGTTTTCAACTTCATAGTGCACAGCCCCGACATCGACCTGAGCTTTCTCGACCAGCATTTCCATGGCCGCGTCGACACCCTGAAGTTGCAACATTGCACCGTTTACCTGGTGTCCGATTTCACCTTCGGCGAAGACCGGCAGATCAGAGGATTACCTTCGGTGAGCCTGCCTGACGGCAGTTAGGCTCTCCGCTGACCAGCGGATCGGTTAGCAGATGTGATAATGTGATAATGTGATAATGTGAGGATGTGAGGATGTGATAATGTGAGGATGTGAGGATGAGCGAATGAGCGGATTTGAATATTGGCAGAGGGCATGTTCCCTTCTTCTCCCTTCTTCTCCCTTTCTCTTAAGTCTCTTAAGTCTCTTAAGTCTCTAAAGTCCCTAAAGTCTCTAAAGTCTCCCTTAAGAACTCCGCCGTAAACCCCACGCCGCTTTGCGCCACCTCTTCCGGGGTGCCCTGGGCTATGATACGTCCGCCGCGGTGGCCGCCTTCGGGGCCGAGGTCTATGATGTGGTCGGCCACTTTTATCACGTCCATGTTGTGTTCTATCACCAGCACGGTGTTGCCGCGCTCCACCAGGCGGTTGAGCACGTCCATGAGCACGCGCACATCTTCGAAGTGCAGGCCGGTGGTGGGCTCGTCGAGGATGTAGAAAGTCTTTCCGGTGTCGCGGCGCGAGAGCTCGGCGGCCAGCTTCACGCGCTGCGCCTCACCGCCCGAAAGGGTAGTGCTCTGCTGCCCCAGCGTTATGTAGCCCAGACCCACATCCTTCAGGGTGCGTATCTTCTGTATGATGCTGGGGATGTTTTCGAAGAACTCCACTGCCTGACTGATGGTGAGGTTGAGCACATCGTTGATGGTCTTGCCCTTGTAGCGCACCTCGAGGGTTTCGCGGTTGTAGCGCTTGCCCTGACAGCTCTCGCACTGCACGTAGACGTCGGGCAGGAAGTTCATTTCTATCACCTTCACGCCCCCGCCCTGGCAGGTCTCGCAGCGGCCGCCCTTCACGTTAAACGAGAAGCGGCCGGGCTGGTAGCCACGCACCTGTGCCTCGGGCAAACTGGCAAACAACTTGCGGATCTCATCAAACACCTTGGTATAGGTGGCGGGATTGGAGCGGGGCGTGCGCCCGATGGGGCTCTGGTCGATCTCTATTACTTTATCGATATTGCTGATGCCCTCTATTTCGCCATAAGGCAGGGCGTGGGCCTCGCTGCGGAAGAAGTGGCGGCTCAGTATGGGGTAGAGGGTTTCGTTGATCAGCGACGACTTACCGCTGCCTGAGACGCCTGTTACGCATATGAGCTTGCCCAGGGGCAGGTGCAGATCTACTTTCTGTAGGTTATGTCCTCTTGCCCCTTTCAAAACAAGATGCTTTCCGTTTCCGGGACGGCGCGCGGGTGGCACGGCGATCTGGCGGCGCCCGCTCAGATAGTCGGCCGTCATAGTGTTTTGCTGCATCAGCTGCAGTGGGGTGCCCTGTGCCACCACGCGCCCACCGTTCACACCGGCACCGGGACCGATGTCCACCACGTGGTCTGCGGCAAGGATCATGTCTTGGTCGTGCTCCACCACGATCACCGAGTTGCCGATGTCGCGCAGCTCCTTCAGAGCCTCAATGAGGCGGTGGTTGTCGCGCTGGTGCAGGCCTATGCTGGGCTCATCAAGGATGTACAGCACGCCGGTGAGCTGCGAGCCTATCTGTGTGGCCAGGCGTATGCGCTGGCTCTCGCCGCCCGAGAGGCTCCGGGCGGGGCGGTTCAGGGCAAGGTAGTCGAGGCCCACATCGAGCAAGAAGCCCAGTCGGGTGCTCAGCTCGCGCAAAATCTCGTTGGCGATGCGGCGGCGGCGCTCGTCCAGGCGCGCGGCCATGGTGTCTACCTCTTGCTGTAGCGTCAGCAGGTCGAGCCCCGCCAGCTCGGCGATGCTGCGCCCTTCGATAAGGAAGTGCAGCGACTCTTTCTTCAGGCGCATGCCGTGGCACTCGGGGCAGGGCTTCTGTAGCATAAATCCGCTGGCCCAGCGCTTGATGGCGCCCGAGGGGCTTTCCTCAAACTGGTTGCTGATGAAGTTCACAATGCCTTCGAAGTTCAGCGAGTAGGTGTCGGTCACGCCCAGACTCTCGTTCTTCACGCGAAACACCTCGTCAGAGCCGTATAAAATGGTGTTGATGGCCTCTTCGTCGAGCTCGGCCAGGGGGGTGTCGAGCGTGAAGCCGTGCTTCATGCCTATGGCTTCGAGCTGACGGAATATCCAGCCGCTCTTGCTGTTGGCAATGGGCGCGAGGCCGCCCTTGCGTATGCTCAGCTTGCGGTTGGGGATGATCTTGTCGAGGTCCATCTCGCTCACCGTGCCCAGCCCGTTGCAGTGGGGGCAGGCGCCGTAGGGCGAGTTGAACGAAAAGGTGTTGGGCTCGGGGTCGCCGTAAGCCAGCCCGGTGGTGGGGCACATCAGATGGCGGCTGTAGTGGTGGGTCTTTTTATCGCTTTCGCGGAAAACCATGAGCATGCCCTTGCCCTGTTTCATAGCGGTCTGCAGCGAGGCCGACAGGCGGCGCTTCTCTTTGGCGCTCACCTGCAGGCGGTCGACCACCACCTCGATGTCGTGGATCTTGTAGCGGTCAACCTTCATGTTGGGCGTCAGCTCCTTGATGTCGCCATCGACGCGCACGCGCAGAAAGCCCTGCTTGCGTACCTGCTCGAACAGCTCGCGGTAGTGGCCTTTGCGGCCCTTCACCAGGGGTGCCAGCACCATCACATTCTCGCCGGCAAACTTTTCGAGCAGCAGCTCCATGATTTGGTCGTCGGTGTAGCGCACCATCTTCTCGCCGGTGATGTGGCTGTGGGCTTCCCCTATGCGGGCGTAGAGCAGCCGCAAAAAGTCGTATATCTCGGTGATGGTGCCCACGGTAGAGCGGGGGTTGCGGTTGGTGCTCTTCTGCTCGATGCTGATCACCGGGCTCAGACCGGTGATCTTGTCGACGTCGGGGCGCTCGAGCGTGCCCAGGAACTGCCGCGCATAGGCCGAGAAGGTCTCGATATAGCGGCGCTGCCCCTCGGCGTAAATGGTGTCGAAGGCCAGCGACGACTTGCCGCTGCCGCTCAGGCCGGTCACCACCACCAGGGCGTTGCGAGGAATCACCAGGTCGATGTCGCGCAGGTTGTGCTCCCGCGCGCCATACACCTCCAGGCGCTGCTCAGGAACTATATTTGTTTGGATTTCAGACATCTTTTATCAAAAAAATCAACCTGCAAAGGTAGGGAGAAAAGTTCAAAGTTTATTCACTTCGTTCATGAGCTCACCGCTTTCAGCGGCTCGGTTGGGGTTCAAGGTTCAAGGTTTTAAGAGTTGTCATAGTTGTCAAAACCTTATTAGCTTATTGGAGTGGGACAATTCCTCGCAAAGCACACCAGGAAGTCGGTCCGCTACCGCGGACGAATGATGAATTTGCGCACATTCATCCCCCGGGTGCTTCGCGACCCGGGGCTAATATAAGTTGACCCCTTTCGGGGTAAATCGCTACGCGCTAATCCGTGCAACCGACCCCGCTCTTGCGGGGGAGCTCAGCGAAGCTAATCCGTAAAAATCCGCGCAATCAGTTCAAATAAAAATTCATCGCCTCCTCTATAATCCACATATCTGAGGTGATGTCGAGCTGGTAGAACTGCATGCGGGTGTCTTCTCCATAGGGTTCCATCACGGCGATGATGCCCGGCTCGAAGGGGATGACGGCCAGGCGGTTTTCGGGCAGGCGCAGCACATAGTCTTCGGCAAACACCCAGTCGCCTTCAGAGTGCAGGTAATACAGGCCCAGCTTGTGTTCGCTCACTACGGCAATGGTCATGTTGCCCATCGAGAAATAATCTTCTATGCCGGGGGGCAGCATAAAGGTGGCAGTTTCATCGTGAAGCCACTTATTGGCTTCATCGTCGAAATAGTAAAACTCAATGCGTCCGGCAAACTCCATGCCCACATAGGCCAGTTCCCATTCCTGCTTCACAGTGAAGATGCGCTGATATCCTCTTGGCAGGTCCAGGGTATAGCGTTCGTCTTTTTCCCACTGCCCGTTTTGCCCCTGTATGAAAAGCTCCAGCTGGTGGTTGTTTACCACGCCGATGCTGCCCAGGCCCATGCCCAGCAGGCCCTGGTTCTTCTCAGGAATGACGAAGGGATTCACGTTGTCGACCTCCCATATGTAGTTGCGGGTGAAGTAAAACATATACACTTCACGGTCTTCAATCAGGCCGAGCCAGCCCAGTCCGGGCGAAATGATCTTGTGGGCGGCAGGGTGGCGGACCAGCTCCAGGTTGATGTCGGGCGTGCCCTTGGGGCGGCACGATGCCAGGGCAAGGAGCAATAGCAGGCTGAGGGTAAGGGTGCGGAACATGTTTAAGGTTTGGGGTTTGGGGTTTGGGGTTCAAGCCTGCCTGTCGGCAGGCAGGGTTCCAGGTTCTGATTTCTGGCTTCGGACTCCGGACTTCCGTCTTCCGACTCCGGACTTCCTCTCCGCAAATATGCAAAAAATTTGTTTTCCGGCGAAAAGTAATTAGTGGTCCTCAAATCTTCTCAATTTCTCCCCTTCTCTGAAGTCTCTCTTTCTCTGAAGTCTCCTCTTCTACCTCGCTACCGTAAACTTCCGCGCAAGCGTGGTGGTGCCCTGGTGGAACTGCAGCAGGTAGAGGCCGTTGTCGAGGCTGCCGATGTCGATGCGCTGGCCCTGGCCTACGTTGGGAATTTCGAGCATCAGGTTGCCGGTGATGGAGAAAATGCGTACGGTGTTGCCGCCGCGGCGGCCGGTGTAGTTCACCTCTATGTAGTCTTTGGCAGGGTTGGGGAATACGGTGAGGCTGCGCTGGCCTGCAAGGGGTTGTTCCACGGAAGTGGCCGGTTCGAGCTCCACTTCCAGCTTCAGGTCTTCGCCTTCAGAAACTACGGTACCCTCGTAGGTCATATATCCATTTCTTTCCACCAGGTAGCTGTAGGCGCCGGGCTCCAGGTCTTCAAACACGTAAATGCCTGGCTCATAGCTCTGCCCCTGGAAGGTGATTATGGCATCGGTAATCATCTGCACGCCGGCCACGATTTCGAAGGTCAGGGTGTTGAATGCCGGTTCAATGGTTTCGATAAACACCAGGTAGGTACGGTCGGGCCCATCGAAGGGCGTAACGGTATAGGCTGCAGGCATGCTGAAGTCCATGGGCTGATCACTTAGGGGCAGCACTTGCGCGAAGGCAGGCAGGCCAAGGCTGGGGGTGAGGCGGCTCACGTCGGTGCCTTGGGGCACGCGCAGCAAAATGGTGTTGTCGTCGTGGTCGATCTCTGCGGTGATTTCGTAACCCAGGCTCTCGTTATACTCCGGATCGAGCACAAAGGCTTGGATGCGGCTGTCGGGCACCCAGGGGCGGGTATTGTTTACCTCGCCCAACTCGGGGCTTTGGTTCTTGCCAAAGACATAGGTGGCGGCCTCTTCCTCATCGTCGGTGCCCCAGTAGTTGAACATGGCCTGAATGGGGTTGGGGGTGTTGTTATAAACGCCGTAAATCTGGCTGGTGTTGCCGTTGCCTTCAATGATGTTGTATCCGCTCTGGGCCGGACCCCTTGTGCGCCCATTGCTGCCCAGGTTGGGCTGGGCATTGCCCTGTATGGTGATGCCCCATAAGTTGCCCCTGATGATGTTGTTAATGACCTGGGCCTGGTTGGTGTTGAGGGTGCCGTAAAAGTTGAGGCCGCTGCCGCCCTGCTGGGGATCGTTCTGAATATTGTTGTTGGTCAGCATGTTGCCTTTTACTATGGAGCTGATGTTGTTGCCCATCTGGGCAAAGCCATAGCGGTTGTCGAAGATGCGGTTATCCTGTATCAGGGCGCGGGTCATGCCTACGCCAAGCAGGTTACTGATGGCAATGCCACCCGCCATGGGATACAGCCCCTCGATGGTGTTGCCCACAATGCGAAGGGTGTCTTCGCCGCCCGGTCCCATATTTATCTGTGGGCGGTTGGTGTTGGCCGTGCCGTTATGGGTAAAGTGGTTGAACTTTATTTGCGGCGAGCAGGTGCTGCTGGCCCCGCTGGCAATGGCCGAGCCGGCATTCTCCACAAAACGGTTGTAGCGAATGATGGGGCTTGAGTTGGTAAGGCTGATGGCTCCGCTGGCATTGTCCATGGTGTTGTTACGGAAGGTGCAGTCCTCGATAAGCATATGGGTATCGATGAGCTGCATGCCGCCGCTATACTCTACAATGGTGTTGCGCAGCACGGAGGCAGAAGAGTTTTCGAAGCGCAGCCCCTTGAATGGCTTCTGCGGGTCGATGGCCGTGAAAACAGCCTCGATGGGCGGGTTGCTCTCCAGGGTGCCAAAGAAAGTTATCACTTTGCCTCCGGCCACCTGTATAGTCACATCCCTGCTGATAAGCACCTTGTCGGTAAAGGAAATGGTCAGATGCTGGGTGATGAAATACACATCCCCCTCGCGGGTTACGACTCCTTCACTAACGGTCACCAGGTCGGCCAGGGTATAGGTGGCCCCGGTGCCCGGACTGACATACTGGCTTTGGGCCAGAAGAGAGGATGTCAGTAAGATCAGTATAGTAAAGAGTCGTTTCATTAGGTTCTGTTTGGTTCGTAATTTTTTATACGCAATTACCAGTCAACAGGTTTCCTTCTTACGGGCATTGTCATACAGCGGGCACCGCCGCCGCCACGGGGCAGCTCAGAGCCGTCGATGGTCACCACGTATTTTTCGTAGTCGGCGACCTTTAACTTGCACTTAACCAGGTCGTTGGCCTTTAATATATCGAAGCCGTTGTTGTTGAGGGCTTCCAGTGTTTTGTTGTTGCGGGCGTAGCCGAGCAATTTTCCCGGCCCCATGGCAAAGAAATTGGCGCCGCTGTGCCACTGCTCGCGCTCCTGCTGCCAGCGGTCGTCCGGACCGCCACACAGCACCGGCTTAAGGTCCATGCCTAGCTTTCTCAGCCCTTGGGGCAGGTTTTCCACCTCGCGGATAAACTTCACCTGACCGTCTTCCAGGTAGATGTGTACGGTCTGGTACTTATTCATCTTCATGATGACCGGCTCGTATATCATACAAATGTCGCGGTCGAGCAGTGTAAACACCATGTCGAGGTGAATGAACGACTCGGGCGTGAGGGGCAACTCCTGCACTAAAATATGCTGCTTTTCCTTTTTGTTTTTCAGATGATCGATGATGAAGTCGATGCCCTGGCTGCTGGTGCGCGAGCCGATGCCGCAGAGCAAAATGTCGTCGCGGGCAATGAGCACGTCGCCGCCTTCAATAGCGATATTTTCAGATTCGCTGTTGCGGGAATTGATGGTCTTGGTGCCGAAGGCCGGGTGGAAGTCGAAGATGGCTTCCATAATCAGCGATTCTCTCAGGCGTATGGGTGATGCCATGCTGCCCACCAGCACATTGTCGTAAAGCGAGATGGCGGCATCGCGGGTAAAGAAGAAGTTGTGCAGCGGCCGCAGTGAGAACCGTTCTTTGCTAAGGAAGTTAGTGAGGCTGTCGTTGATCAGGGGCACGCCTTCAATGAGGGCACTGGCCAGCGACTGCTCGTCAAGGGCCATTAGGTGCTCACCAATGCAACCCGAGCCTTCGTTGCGGCAAACCTTCCTGACAAGGCTCTCCTTCACCTTTTCGTTGCGCAGAATCTCGCGCAAAAGGTCTTTCACTTCAAACACAGGTGCATGAAGCTTCAGCACGCCTTTAAATTGATTGTACTCTTTGGTGGCCACGCCCAGGTTGAGGATGTCGCTATAAAGCGCCCGTTCCGCGTTCTCCGGGGTCATGTTCTCAACTTCCGGACCGGGGGTGTGGATGACCACGCCTTCCAGCTCGCCAATTTCGGAGTTGATCTGAATGGGTAAATTTACCTGCATGACTTTGGTTTTCTTTGTTTAACGCATTGATTTTTACGGGTGCAAAATTAGCAATTATATCCTAGCGAATCAGGGTGAGGTCACCTACAAGGTTTATGGGCTGCCCGTTGACACATACCCCTGAGAATTTCCAGACATATACATCCATGGTAGCCAGCCTTCCGCGGTAATAGCCGTCCCAGCCGGTATAGGGGTCGGTGCTGCGGAAAATAAGTTCGCCCCAGCGGTTAAAGATCTCCAGCTCATAACGTTCCATGCCTTCCATTTTTGGATAGAACACCTCGAAGGTGGTATTTTCATGGTCGTAGGGGTCGCAGGCACCGCCATGGGGTCCTGACACCTGCGGGGTAAAGGCGTTGGGGAAGGCCACCCGGCAGGCATCTTGCGCCAGCAGTGCGTTTTTTAGCTGCAGGGTGTCGCGGCACGAGGGCTGGGTATCGGTGGCCACGGCCAAAGTTATGGTGTAGCTATTGGCAAACTCGTACCAGTGAACGGGCTCAAACTCGATGCTGGTGTTGCCATCGCCAAAGTCCCAGTGATAAAAATCGGCACCCACCGAATTGTTGATTACCTCCAGGGGCTCGTAGGGAATCTCGATGAGGGGTCTCACCAGGCTGAAGTCGGCCACCGGGTTGGGATGCACGGTAATATACTGGTAAGTGGTGTCGGAGCCCCCATCGCCATAGGCAATGAGCTGCACCTCGTAAAGGCCGGGATCTACAAAAAGGTGGCGGGGGTTTTCGTTGATAGAGAAGGAGCCATCGCCAAAGGCCCACAGATAGCTGTGGGCGTGCTGTGACACATTAAAAAACTGTACGTCGAAAGGCTCGCAGCCCTGTGCCGAAGGCGAAAACTGCGCCAGTGGCACCGGCGAAGTGATAGTGATCGTCTGGCTGTAGCTGTCCTCGCAGCCCTGGTTTTCTACATTCAGATTTATGGTAAAGCTGCGGGTGGTCATATCGCTGATGTCCCACGCATCGTAGGTGTGTTCAAAGGGGTCGTAATCGGTAGTTTGATGCCCGTTGCCGTCGCCAAAGGTCCAGTCGTAGTTCCAGTAGCCGGCCTTGCTCAGGTTGTTGAGCGTGATGGTGCGCGAAGGATATATCTGCAGCTTGGGTGTGGCGTCGAACTTGGCCACTGGCGTGGGATACACGGTAATGTCGAGCCAGGTGGTGTCCTTGCAGCCAAACAGGCTGGTGCCCGACATCTCTATGGTAAACACGGCATTGTCGGGGCCCTCGTTGGTAAACGACTGCCAGGGGTTGGCGCCGGCGGTGCTGTCGCCATTGCCGAAATCCCAAACGTACGCCTGGGTAAGCTGCGACTGGTTAACGAACTGCACCTCGAAGGGCGAGCAGCCTGCCAGTATGCCGTCGGAGGTAGTGAAATCCACTTCTACTTCGGGGTAAACGGTAATAGACTGGAAGCTGTGGTCCACGCAGCCATAATCGTTCTCCACGCTCAGCCATAGCGGGTAGTTAATTGGGGCACCGCTGGTGTTGGTCCAGGTGTGGGTAAACATCAGCTCGCTTCCGCTGAAGGTGGCATTGGAGAGGTCCCAGTCGAAGCTGGTGGCACCTTCCGAAAGGTTATAGATTTCGGTGGTAAAGGGCGAACAGCCACTGCGGGTCTGCAGGTCGAAGTTCGACAGGGGCAAGGGCCACACCGTAATGGTATCTGAAGTCATATCGTTACAGCCCCAGTCGTTTTCGCTGTAAAGCGTTACCACGAACGACTCGGCCTGGGTATAGCTGTGGTTGAGGAAAAGATGGGAAGGATGCAGCTGCTGAGAGTTGTTGCCTTCGCCGAAGTTCCACAGGGTATGGGTGGCACCTACCGACTGGTTCGTAAAATCTACGATCAGCGGCTGGCAGCCCTCGGTCTCGGAGGTGAAAACAGCTTCTACCTCGGGATAAACAATTACGATTTGTTCGTATGAGCGGGTGCAGTCCAGCTCGTTGGTGCCTTGCAGGCTTATGGTGTATTGCGCGGGCGCATTGCCGGCCGGGTTGCTGTAACCATGGGTTAAACTGGTTTCGTTCGTGCTCATATCTCCGCTGCCATCGCCAAAGTTCCACACGTAATTTGTTCCGCCAACCGAAAGGTTGTCGATCACAATATTGTGGGGCGAGCAGCCTACCGGATCGGAAATATTGAAAGTGGTAAGGGGTGCAGGCTGAACGGTTACCTCAATGGTTTTTATGTCGCTGCATGCGTTGGCATTCATGGCCAGCAGCTCTACGGTATAGGTCACCGGGTCGGTATAGCTTGGGTTCAGGAAGGTGTGCGAGTGCAGGGTTTCACCGGTAGCACTTTCAAAGCCATCGCCATAGGTCCAGAAATAGGCCGCATAGGCCGAAGCGCCCTCCGAAAGGTTGGTGAACTCCACGGTGAGGGGGTGGCAGCCATCAATTATGTCGGCATCAAACTCAGAAACGATCTGCGGGTAGAGGGTTACCTGGTGGGTAAGCGAGCTGGCGCAGCCGTAGTCGTTGGTGACCAGCAGCTCAATGTCCATCTCCTGCATGTCGTTGCCGGGTGCCAGGTAGTAGGTGTGGCTCACTAAGGTTCCACTTTCGTGGGAAAAATTGCCATCGCCAAAGGTCCAGTAGTGTGCGGTGGCACCCACCGACTGGTTGGCAATGTCGAGTTCGAAGGGCGTACAGCCCGCCAGGGCAGCAGGCATGAAGCTGGGGTCGGGCACAGGATGCACCGTTACGGTCTCCTCTGTCAGGCCAATGCAGCCGTAAACAGATTGTGCCTTGAGGCGAACCAGGTAGTCGAGGTTGTCGGTATGGCTGGTGTTGGTAAAGGTATAGGAAGGGCTGGCAATGGCCGAATAGCCTTCGCTGCCAAACTCCCATTCAAAATAATGTGCATTTTCCGATGCATTGCTGAAAGCCACTGTAAGCGGATGGCAGCCCTCGGTTACGGAACTGAAAACAGCCTCCACCTCGGGGTAAACGGTAATGATGCGTTCAAGGAAGTCGGTGCAGCCAAAGGGGCTTTCAACTTCGAGCCTAAGCACATGGGTCACCGGTTGGTTAGTGGTGTTCACATAAGTATGGGTCAGGCTGTTGCCGCCATGGGAAGAAGGCAAGCTGCCATCACCAAAATCCCAGCGGTACACGGTAGCACCTTTGGAAAAATGGGCAATATCAACCTCAAACGGGCTGCAGCCTTTGGCTGTGTCGACGGTAAACAGCGCTTCCACGGCAGGGGCAAGCTCGATTTCCATTCCATAGCTGTCACTACAGAGGTAGGATGATTCCACAAAAAGGTTCACATTGTAAGTTTCAATGCCGGTATAGTTTTGGTTTTCGAAAGAATGCTCCGGGCTGTGCTGCGAAGATGAGCCCCCATCGCCAAATTCCCAGAGATACACATGGCCGTTAACCGATTGGTTAGTGAAGCTGATGTCCAGGGGCTGGCAGCCGGTGGTCGGGCTGGCAGCGAACAGGGCGGTCACTTCGGGGTTCACGGTAATGGGCAGTTCCATGCGGTCTACGCAGCGTTGCTCATTGCCCACCTCCAGTGCCAGTATGTAGTTTATGGGGTCGGGGCCGGGATTCTGGAAAATATGGTCGAAGGTGTCGTTGTTGCCCAGGTTGGTGGTTACGCCATTCTCGGTAAGGAGCCAGCTATAGCTGTTGATGTTGCCGGTAGAAGTGTTGATGATATTGGCTTGGTGTGGGGCGCATACCACGGCCGGGAAGAAGTCGAAGCCGGCTTTCACCTCTGGATGTACCACGATATCCACGAAAGTGGTATCCAGGCAGAAATTATCGTTCGAGCTCACCTGCATTACCGAAAAGGTAAGGGTGCCATCGGTTTTATTCTCGAAGATATGCACCGGGTTTTTCTGGTCGGAGGTGCCGCCATCGGCAAAATCCCAGAAAAAATTGAATGCCGCTCCGGTCGATTCATCGGTGAAGTTGACGGTGAGGGGGGCGCAGCCTTCATAGGTACTGGCTCTGAAACCCGACTGCTGGTAAGGATAAACCGTGAGCTCCACCTGCATGGTGTCGGCGCAACCCTGTGGGTTGGTCACGATCTGGGTAATAAGATAGTCCTGCGGTAGCAGGGTGTTGTTCTGAAACTCCCTGTAAATGACCGGGTCATCTGATGTCAGCACAGGGCTTCCATCGCCGAAGTTCCATGTTTGGGTCAGGTTCAGGCCCAACGCATTGTTGAAAATCTCGGCTTCGTAGGGACTACAGGAGGTAACGGGTGCCAGTCCGAAGCCCGCTTGCAGGAAGGGCCTTACGGTAACCTCGATGCTGTCGCGGCTTATGCACATGAAATTACCCGACATGGCTGTGAGTATTACGGTGTAGGTAATATTATCTCCGGTATGATTGGTAAAGGTGTGCTGGGGTTCGCGCTGGGTCGAGAAGCTGCCATCGCCAAAATCCCACAAGTAAAAAGCCACCGGGCCGATGGTATTGTTGGTGAATTTAATAGGGAAGGGGGCACAGTCAGTCAGGTCTTGGTCTACTACACTGAATGCCGCAATGGTGGGCGGAATCACATCGATGGTGCGGGTGCGG
>Ga0114946_10001918_pt1 | contig 14314 bp, 12 predicted proteins | sample WalLakDeSediment_FD_88676 | JGI IMG/M metagenome (GOLD analysis project Ga0114946, IMG submission 88676) | Lake sediment microbial communities from Walker lake, Nevada to study Microbial Dark Matter (Phase II) - Walker Lake 11/02/13 Deep Sediment | ecosystem: Environmental > Aquatic >... | reverse complement strand
GTGAGCACGCTGTCGGCCGTAGCCTCGTCGCCCACGACCTTGAAGGGGGTCCGCTTCTCGATCTCCTTGCAGACCGCCTCGTGGAGCCGCTCACCGATGTCGATCGACGGCGTGGTGCGAAAGCTGTCGCTCTGGAACATCGGCACATGGATCGTGCGGACGTTGGGGGCGTAGAGCGTGTTGTTGCCGAAGCGATAGCCGGCGCAGCCCGCCGTGGTCACGACCACGAGGACCACCGCGGCCGCGAGAGACGGCGTTCGGAGAGGGCTGGCAGCAGCCATGGTGTTGGTGACCCGCTCAGTAGATCGGTGGTGATGCAGGATCGGTCTGGCGGGCGATCACCGTGTCGGTCTCCACCATGGCGTCGAGTTCCGCCTCCTTGAGCGAGTCGGGATTGAGGACCCGCGTCAGCATCGGGAACGGGTTGTCGTTGACGTCGGCGAGATCCTTGATGGTGTCGAGTTTCTCGCGGGCCTGCATCGCCAGCTGGGTCTGGGTGTAGTCGCGGGCCACGAGGGCATAGTAGATCCGGGCCGACGAGTAGTGATGCCCCTTCGCGTAGAACTCGGCGCGGTTGTAGTGCCGCTGGGCCTGCTGCGCGGCGATCTCGCCCCGGGTCTTCTCCACGAGCGCCGCATCGTCGCGGGCGAGCTGGTCGGGAAACTGCACGAGAATCTGATCGGCCAGGATCGAGGCCTCGTCGAGCATGCTGCCTTCGTAGCCCGGGCCCTGGTAGGCCCGCAGTTTCGCCTGCAAGCCGAGCATGTGGGCCTGGAGCAGGAAGTCGCTGTCGGGATACTCGCTGCGGAGCAGACCGTAGAAGTAGTCGGCGTCCATCCACTGGTGGTCGAGAAAATGGGCGTTGGCCTGGGCCATGATGCTGTCGTCGGCGAGGGGCCCACGGGGATCGTTGAGCCGGACGTGCTCGTAGGCCTTGAGCGCGCGGCCCCGCGTGTCGAAAAGGGGGCGGCTGCGATCGACGAAGTTGGGCACGATCACCGGCAGAGGCTGCTTGCTGTCGAGGGCGATCCAATACTGGGCGATGACGAACTGCCGCTGGGCGATGCGATCGAGGTAGCGGGTGTTGGCGTATTTCTTGACGAGCTGGTCGTAGCAATCCTCGGCCTTCGGATACTGGTCGGTGAAGAACAGGCACTCGCCCAACTGCCAGAGGGCGTCCTCCTCGACGCCCGAGTCGGGCCAGCGGTCGATCGTCACCTTGTACTTGGCGATCGCCTCCTTGAATTTCCCCTCCCGAAAGAGCGCGTCACCCTCCGCGAGCGCCGCCCGGCCCACGACCTCGTTGGGGCCGCGGCCCAGCATCTTCTTCCAGCGCTTCTTGACGTTCTCCCCCTTGAAGTAATCCCAGCCGACTTCCCCGTCGGTCGGCCCATATTCCGAGGAGATGACCGCGGATTCGGCCTCACCGTCCGTGACCGCAGGCTGGGGCTTCGACCAGGGCCAGGCAGGCGCCTGGAACGTGGCGCAGCCCGTCGCTGGAAGTGCCACGAGCACAAGCGCGCACATCGCGTGACGGCACGGGGATCGCGACGGGTTCAGCGGATGCGGCATCGGGAAGGGCCTGAGGGTCAGCCGGACCGACTACGGCGCGGTGGCTGCTGGTAGGGCAGCCAACGGGCCGCGCCCGGAGGGCGATCGAGCAGATGGGACAGGTAGGCGTTCATGACGGCACGGACCTCCCCGCCGACCGCGGCAGGCAGGCTCGCGTGTCGCCAGTCGCATGCGGGATGGGCGAGCTGCATGAGCTGGGCGAGCGCCGGTGCCGACACGGCAATGACCGACCGGCGGCCCCGGCGGCACCGGCCGCAGAGACAGCCGCCGTCGAGAAGGCCGAAGGGGACGCGGTGTTCGAGGGCGACAGGCTCGTGGCAGGCGGCGCAGCGGCCGAGGGTCGGCGCGTGCCCGGTGAGCCGCAGAAACTCGAGCTCGCACCAGAGCACGATGGCGGCGACCACCTCCGCGGGGGCGGCGGAGGCGGAGAGTTCGCGAAGGATCGCATCGGCGACATCGAAGAGTTCCGGCTGCGGGTCGGCTTCGACCGTGAGAACATCGAGCAATTCCGCGACATGCATGCCTCCAACCACCGCCGGCAGGCTCGTGCCGACGCGGAACCGTCGCTCCAGACAGGCCTCCGTGAGGAGATCGAGCCCGCCGGAGGATTTCCGGAGGACGAGTACCTGACTCGTGGAAAGCAGGTCAAGGCCGCCGTCGAACGCGCTTTTTGGCCGCCACGCCCCCTTGGCCAGAGCCCGCAACTTGCCGAACTCCCGGCAAAAGAGGGTGACCACGCTGCTCGTCTCGCCGAACGGGATCGTGCGGAGCACGATCGCCCGTGACTTCTCAGCGGCCATCGCGGGCGGGTTCCTCGAGAGGGGCGGCGGCCGTGAGTCGCTCCACCCGCACGAGGTCGATCCGCCGCCGCGTGGCCGCGAGCACCTCCAGCCGGGCGCCGTGGGTTTCGAGCCGCTCGCCGATCTCGGGGATGCGGCCGCATTCGTGAAACACGAAGCCCCCGAGCGTGTCGTACTCCTGCTCCTCCGGCAGGGCCACGCCGAACCGGCGGTTCACTGCGGCGATCCGCACGTTCGCCAGCACCTCACCGGCATGGTCGGAGAGCATGCGGATGCCGTCGGCGAAGGCTTCGTCATGCTCGTCGGCGATCTCACCGACGATCTCCTCGAGCGCGTCTTCGATTGTGACGATCCCCGAGACGCCGCCGAATTCGTCGGTGACGATGGCCATGTGGGTGTTGCCCCGTTGGAATTCCCGCAGCAACGCCTGCACGCTCATCGATTCCGGCACGAACCACGGCGGTCGCAAGAGCGGCTGCAACGCCGGCGGCGGCGCGTCCGGCGCGAAACCCTCGGCGAGCATCCCCAGTACGTCGCGGATATGGAGGATCCCGACCACTTCGTCGGGCGAGCCCGACCAGACCGGCAGCCGCGTATGCCCGCTCTCGGCCGCGATCCGCACGGCCTCTTCCCACGGCGTCGTCACGGCGATCGACACGATGCTCGTGCGGGGCGTCATCACCCGTGCCACCCGCACCTCGTCGAGTCCGATCACGCCCCGGATCATGTCACGGGCCTGATCCTCGAGCCGCCCTTCGCGGTGGGCCTCGTCGACCACGAGCCGCAGTTCGTCCTGGGGCCGCTCCGTTTCGGACCCGCCGTGCCGGCCGAAGGCGCGGGGCAGCATCACGGCGAGCCGCCCCAGCTGCGCCACGACGGGCCCACCGAGCCGGACGATCGGCCGCCACACCTGCCAGGTCGCCACCACGATCCAGGGACCAGCGAAGCGGACGAGCAGCATCGGCACCACGACGAGGAGCAGCCAGGCGAGGAGGATCCAGCCGCCCACCGCGGCCAGTTCACCGGCGAGCGGCTCCGGCCCCGCCGGCCGCGGCTGACCGAACGCCAAGAGCGTGGCCGCCACGGCCGCCACGACCACGACCGACGCCGCGATGAAGGCGATCGTCTCGGCCGCCCCGAGGATCTCCTCGTAGCGTTCCGGCCGGCGCCGGCGGACGCAGAGCTCCTGGATCACGTGCCGCTGGGCGCCGCGCACCGCCCGGGCCTGGATCGCGGCCAGCGCCGCCACGCCGAGGAGCACGAGGGCCGAGGGCATGCCGGGTGAGTCGGCGAGCGTCATGACACACCTCGGGCGACGGACCGCCGCGGTGGGCGGGGCAGTCCCGCGGCCGTCATGAGCACCCGCTCCCGCCGCCGCATGGCCTGCCGCGCGGCCGGCGCGTGGTCGTCGTAGCCGGCGAGGTGCAGGAGGCCGTGCACCACGTAGTAGGCAACCTCGCACCGCGGCGGCCAGCCGAGGTCGCGGGCCGCGCGAAGCGCCGTCTCCGTGCTCACGGCGATGTCGCCGTGCAGGCCGAGCCGGCGCGGGCCCGTCGCCAGGTCGAAGGTGATGACATCCGTGGGCCCGGGAATCCCCAGCCACTCCTCGTGCAACGTCGCCATCTGCCTGTCCCGCACGAGCAGGAGGCAGATTTCGGCCGCGACGATGCCCTCGGGGGGGGGGGCTGGGCGGACGCCCCGCCCCAGCCAGGCGGCGTCGATCCGCAGAAGCCGCTGGCGATCGACGACATCGACGACGATCTCCGCCACGATCAGGCCGTCCTCTGGTCGGGATACTTGACACGGCCGTGGTAGACGGCGGTGAGGCTCTTCACGAGGCTCTGCTCGACGATCTCCAGTTCCTCGAGCGTCAGCCCGCACTCGTCGAACTGGCCGTCGAGCAGCCGCTTCATGGCGATGTCGTGAACGAGGCTGGCGATCCGGGCCGGGGTGGGCTCGGTGAGCGTGCGGGAGGCGCTCTCCACGGCATCCGACAGCATCATGACGGCCGACTCGCGGGTGCTCGGCCGGGGCCCCGGATACCGGTAGGTCTGCTCGTCGACCTCCTCCGCATTGGGATCGGCCTGCGACCGCTCGGCGGCCCGCCGGTAGAAATATTCCACCAGCGTCGTCCCGTGATGTTCGGCGATCAGGTCGATGATCGGCTGCGGCAGGTTGTATTGCCGGGCGAGTTCCACGCCCTCCTTGACGTGCGCGATGATGATGAGCGTGCTCATCGCCGGCACGAGGGCCTCGTGCCGGTTTTCCGTGCCCTGGTTCTCCACGAAGTAGGCCGGCTTGAGCATCTTGCCCACGTCGTGGAAGTAGGCCCCCACGCGGACGAGCAGCCCGCGGGCCCCGATCGCCTCCGCGGCCGCCTCGCCGAGGCTGGCCACGTTGATCGAGTGGTTGTAGGTGCCCGGCGCCCGGCGGACGAGTTCCTGCAGGAGCGGATGGGCGGCGTCGCCCACCTCCAGCAGGCTCAAGTCGGTGAGCACGCCGAAGGCCCGCTCCACGAAGGGGAGCAGGCCGGTCATGAGGAAGCCGGCCAGGAGCGTCCACACGCCGGTGCGGCCCGACTCGTAGAGCAACTGTCCGTCGAGGGGCCGGCCGGCGAGCAGGCTCGCTCCCAGTTGCGTGAGCAGGGCCACCACGCCGGCCCAGAGGCCGACATAGATGAGCTTGCTGCGGCTGCGAATGCGGCCCATCCAAAACACCATCGCGGCGGCGGCGGCGGTGAGCGTGACGTATTCGGTCAGCCCCCGTCCCAGGCCGAGCACGGCGACGAGCGCCACCTGCGCGGCGAGCAGCAGGGCCAGATCCTGATCGTAGGCCAGGGCGATCGTCATCGCGAAGATGACGAGCGGCACGACCTCTGCCTGCCAGGCTTCTCCTGCCGACAGCACGCAGAGCACCACCGTCACCACCGACAGTCCCACGAGCGTGACCACGTGGCCGAGGTCGGCGAGGAGTTCCCGGTGATGGAGGTGCAGGTAAAAGCCGGAAAGGCAGAACACCGCCGCGAACAGACCGAGCATCGACAGGATGCGGGCCGCCCGCTGCCGGACATCTTGCTGGCGGCTGAAGGCATCGTGTTCCCGCCGGAGGAGCGTCACGCCCTCCCCACCGACGGGCTTTCCGGACTTCGCGAGCACGTCGCCCGCCGCGTAGCGGACGAAGAGCTGCGACGTCTTGGCGATCGCCTCCTGCTTGGCGCGGGCCGTCGAATCGCGGTCGATCTCCAGGGAGCCGGCCAGCCGCGGATCGATCCAGGCGACGATGCGGGCCGCGAAGGGTCCCTCGCCGAGCTCGTCGTCGAGCCGCGTCTTGAGCCGGGCCTTCGCCTCGCCGAGCAGCACGTGCGCCACCTGCACCCGTGTCAGTTCGGCGGTGTTACCCAACGGATGGATGTCGATCTCCGTCTGGCTCCCCTCGTCGATGCCGTGCTGAATCTTCTCCAGCACGCCCTTGTTCTCGACGTCGGCGAAGGCGTTGTCGATCGCCTTCTCGAACTCGATGAGCCGCTCCTTCGTGTCGACGCGGCTGCGGAACCGCTGGAATGCCTGCTCGGCCTCGGCGATCTGCTTGCGGGCCGCGGCGACGGCCGGATCCTGTTCGGCGTCCTTTTCGGCCTTTCCTTGTTCCGCCTTCTCCTTCTCGCTCGGCGCCTTCAGCGACTCGAGTTCCGGAGGCTCGGGGGCGATCGGCGGCTCGGCCGGGCCGGCCAACGCCGGGGGCAGCGCCTCGAGCGCGGCGGCCGTCTCCGGCGCAAACTCGAGCCAGGCATCACGTGACACACGCGCCAGGCTGTCGGCCGCCGCGATCTCCGCAACCCGGTTCTTGAGGCCGTCGCGCAGCCGCACGATCGGCGCCTTGTCCTGGGCGTAGACCACACGGACGCGGGCCGCCGCCCGCTGCTGCGCGTCGCGGGTGCCTTCGAGGTCGGGCCGCTCGAAGTCGACCCGGGAGACGATGCCCCGCGGGGGCACGGTGCCCGAGCGGTAGGCGAACGGTTCGTGCCAGCCCTGGAGCAGCACGAGCAGCACCGCCGCCGCCGCGAGGCAGAGGCCCAGCCGGGCGAGCACGTCGGGCCGCGACAGCCGCTCGAGGAGGCCGCCGAAGAAGCCCAGCGGCGCGTCGACGGAGCCGCCGCGCCGCTGGCGGCGCCGGCCGTTGGTGAGTTTTCCGAAAGTGCTGCCGTTGGCCATCGTTCTACCGTTCGTAGGCGTCGACGATCCGTTGCACGAGCGGATGCCGCACGATGTCGACACCGCCGAGCTGCACGCGACCGCAGCCCGCGACACCCTGCAGCCGCCGCACCGCGTCGACGAGGCCGCTCTGCCTGTCGGGGGGCAGGTCGATCTGCGTGGTATCGCCCGAGATGACCATCTTCGACCCGTGGCCGAGCCGCGTGAGGAACATTTTCATCTGTGCGACCGTCGTGTTCTGAGCCTCGTCGAGGATGATGAAGGCGTTGTTGAGCGTGCGGCCGCGCATGTAGGCGAGTGGGATCATCTCCACGATGTCCTGCTCGGTGAGCCGCTTGAGCAGCTCGTAGTCCATCATTTCCCTGAGCGCGTCCATGAGCGGCCGCAGGTAGGGATTGATCTTGGCCTGGAGATCGCCGGGCAGATACCCGAGGCTCTCGCCCGCCTCGACGGCCGGCCGCACGAGGACGATCTTCTTCACCTGCTCCGCCCGCAGCGAGGCGACGGCGAGCGCCACGGCGAGAAACGTCTTTCCGCAACCGGCGGGCCCCGTGCAAATGACGACATCGTGGTCGCGGATGGCCTGCACATACGCGGCCTGTCCGGCCGACCGAGGCACGATCTGTAGCCCCGGCTGCCGGAGCTCGATGGGATCGTGATGCTCGAGGGGCGTCTGGCCTGTGGCGATCGCGAGCAGCCGCGTCACCTCGTCGGGAGCCACGGAGCCCCGGTCGCGGGCGACGCGATCGAGTGCCTCGAAGATCTCGGCGGCCCGCAGAACGGCCGATTCTTCGCCTTCGATCTGGATCGAGTCGTTCCGGGCCGACACGCCCACCCCCAGGGCCTCGCGGATGCGGCGGAGGTGCTGATCGCGCGGACCGAAGATGGCGACGAGTCGCTTGGAGTCGACGACCGCGATAGTCGAGCGGGGCATCGAAGCCCGCGGCGGCTCTGGGCGCCGACGGTCTCGGAGGTCGGATGCAGTCACCCCATTACTATACCCTACGGAATCGAAAGGCCCCGAGGCCGGGAAATTCACGGTTTTGCGGCCACATGCACCGCGGCACACGGCGATTCAGCCCAGTGCCCAGATCAACCCAGTGCCCAGAGCAGCCAGGCCACCGGCGCCGCGACGAGCAGCGCGTCGACGAGGTCGAGCACGCCGCCGAGGCCGCCGAGGAGCCGCCCCGAATCTTTGGCGCCGAGTTCGCGCTTCACGAACGATTCGGCGAGGTCGCCCACCATGCCGGCCGTGCCCACCACGAGTCCGTAGATCGGCCAGCCGCCCCACGGCATGCCTCCTGCCGCTCCGAGCCATGCCCGCGGCAGCCAGTCGATCACGAGCCAGGCCACCGCGACCGACGCCGCCAGCGATGCGATCGCACCCTCCCAGGTCTTCCCGGGACTGAGCGCGGGAGTCATCCGCCGCCGGCCCACGAGCGAGCCGAACACGTAGGCGGCGATGTCGCCCCCCTTCACGACCGCGACGAGACTCACCAGCGGCAGCACCCGCCCGAGCGGGCTCACGGTCGCAGCGTGCGTCTCGCGCTCGCCGAGCAGCCGCAGCGCCACCATGAATGCGATCGGCAGTCCCAGCGCCACCGCCGTGCCCACGCCGGCCGTGACCCGATCGAGCCGGTGCTCCCCGGCGCGATATCCGGGGAGTTCCGCGGCGATGATCAGGCCCACGGCGGTCGTGGTCGCGAAGGCCGCGAGCCCAAGCGGGCCCCAGGGGCCGGTCGCGACCACGGCCGGCGCGACCGCCGGCGCCAGCGCGATGCCCGCGGCGGCAAGCTGCACGAGCCCACGCCGGACCTCGATGCCGCGGGCGGCGAACAGGGCGGCCGCCTCGGCGCTGCCCCGGGCGGCGGCCAGGACCGCGATGGGCACGAGCCACCACGCCGGCTGTGCGCCTGCCAGGCCTGACACGTCGGCCTGGACGACCGCCGCGAACACGGCGATCACGATCGCGGCGGCCACGAGCCGCGAGAGAAACTTCGCCGCGGGGGACAGGGGCTGGCTCACGACGGCGTCAGCCCTCCGAAGCGGCGGTCGCGGGCGGCGAACGCGGCACAGGCGGCGTCGAGATCGGCCTCGGCGAACGCCGGCCAGGCGACGTCGGTGACCCACAACTCCGCGTAGCTGATCTGCCAGAGCAGGAAGTTGCTCACCCGCATCTCGCCGGCCGTGCGGATGAGCAGGTCGGGATCGGGCATGCCGGCGGTGTCGAGCCGAGCGGCGACCGCCTGTTCGTCGATCGCCTCGAGGGGCAGGCGGCCGGCGGCCACGTCGGCCGCCAGCTGCCGGGCCGCGGCCGCGATTTCGGCCCGCGACCCGTAATTGATCGCGAGGCACAGCCGCATGCCGTCGTTGTCCGCGCACAATTCGACGGTGCGATCGAGCTCGGCGAGCGTCGACGCCGGCAGCCCGTCGCGGCGGCCGATCATCGCGAGGCGGATCCGCTCCCGCATGAGCAGCGACCGTTCCTCGATCATGTACTGCTCGAGGAGGTGCATGAGGAACGCCAGCTCGGCCTCCGGCCGGCGCCAGTTTTCACTCGACAGGCAATAGAGCGTGAGCTGCTCGATGCCCAGACGCGCACAGTGCTCGGTGATCCGCCGCACGGTGGCCACGCCGCGGCGATGTCCCTCGATGCGCGGCAAGCCGCGCGCCTGCGCCCAGCGGCCGTTGCCGTCCATGATGATCGCGACGTGCCGGGGAAGGCGGGAGGCCGGAAGGCTCACGCGCTGGCCGGAGTGCGGAACTGGGATCGTGGCCATGGATTCGGGGCGTCGCCGCGGCGGGGACAGAAAATCGTCTGGTCGCGATCGGGGCCCACCGACACGATGGCCACCGGCCGACCCACCAGTTCGCCGATGCGGGCGACATACCGACGGGCCGCCGCCGGCAGGTCATCGTAGCTACGGACGTCGGACAGTTCTTCCGGCCAGCCGGGCAGGCTTTCGTAGACCGGAACCGCCCGTCGCAGGTCGTCGATCTGGCTGGGGAACTGCTCGACGCGGCGGCCGTCGATCATGTAGGCGACGCAGATCTTTAGCTCCTCGAGACCGCCGAGCACGTCGAGCAGCATGACCGCCAAGTCGTCGACACCGGAGAGCCGCGCGGTGTAGCGGGCGGCCACCGCGTCGAACCAGCCGCAGCGTCGGGGCCGCTTCGTCACCGTGCCGTATTCGCGGCCCCGGTCGCGGATGGTCTGGCCGATGGCGTTGTCTTGCTCGGTCGGCAGGGGGCCGCCGCCGACCCGCGTCGAATAGGCCTTCACGACGCCGATCACATGGTTGATCCAGCGGCCGGGAACGCCCGAACCGGCCGCCACGCCCAGGCCGGACGAGTTGGAGCTCGTCACGAACGGGAACGTGCCGTGATCAATGTCGAGCAGCGCGCCCTGGGCTCCCTCGAAGAGCACGCGGCGGCCCGCCTCGACGGCGTCGAGCAGGAATGCAGTGGTGTCGGCGACGTAGGGACGCAGCCGCTCGGCGTAGGCGGCGTACTCCGCATGGATGGCCGCCTCGTCGAGCGGGAAGCCGGCGTCGGGAGGGGCCGCGCCCCCTTGCCACCAGTGGGAGAGCAGCCGGTTCTTGAACTCCACGACATGCGCGAGCTTGACGCGGAAGTCGGGGCGGTAGAGGTCGCCCAGGCGGATGGCCAGCGAACGGCCGACCTTGTCGCGGTAGCACGGGCCGATGCCGCGGCCGGTGGTGCCGATCGCCTCACCGCCGGAAAGCGACGCGTTGAGGATGCGGTCTTCGGCGACGTGCCAGGGAAACACGACGTGCGCCCGGTCGCTGATCTGGAGTTTGCCGGCGACGGCCACGCCCCGCGACTCGAGCATGTCGATCTCACGGATGACCGCAGCCGGATCGAGCACGACGCCACCTGTGATCACACAGGGCACGTCGTCGCGGAGGATGCCGCTGGGAATGAGCGACAATTTCCAGGTCTGGCCGCTGGAGACGACGGTGTGGCCGGCATTGGCCCCGCCGGCGTAGCGGACGACGATCTCATGGTCTTCCGTGAGCAGGTCGACGAGCTTTCCCTTCGCTTCGTCTCCCCACTGTAGGCCGATGACACAGGTGCCGGGCACGTGATGCTTTTCCTCGCGACGTTCGTGACGACGGAGGCATCTCGGTCGAGACCTCCCCACAGAGTGTAAAACCGCGGAAAAACCGGTCAAGGCGGCCCACTCAGTCGGGGCTGGGTCGAAGGTACGATACCGGCATGAAACAGTATCCTGGCAAGGCTTATCACGTCACCGGCGGCGACCGTGGACAGACGCTCGCGGCATTCCTCCGGGGCCGGCTCGGCGAAGCGAGCTGGTCTCAGGTGCAGAAGCTCGTCCGCGGCCGGCAGGTGCTCGTCCACGGCAACGTCTGCACCGACGTGGCGCGGCGGCTGAAGGACGGCGAGGTGGTGAAGGTGCTCGACGTCGCGGCGGCCCCGCTGCCGCGGGCCGACGACGTGCGGGTGGTGCATCTCGACGACGACGTGGTGGTCGTCGAGAAGCCGACCGGCGTGACGACCACCCGACATCACGAAGAGGCGTCGTGGCCGGCGAAGCGCCGGCAGCTGCAGCCGACGCTCGAGGAGCTCGTGCCCGAGGCGATCGCGAAGGCGCTCACGCGGCGGCGGCGGGAACCGCGGGCCGGGGCTCGCGACGCGCCGCCGGAGCCGCCGCGGCGGCGGATTCCACCGGTGCGGGCCGTTCATCGGATCGACCGGGAGACGAGCGGGCTCGTCATCTTCGCCCGCAACGTGCCGGCCAGCCGGATTCTCGCCGAGCAGTTCCGGGTGCACACGACGCACCGCCGCTACCTCGCGCTTGTCGTGGGCCGGATGAACGCGGGCACGATCCGCACGCGGCTCATCCGCGACCGGGGCGACGGCCGCCGCGGCTCGACCGACACCGAGGAGGGCAAAGAGGCGGTCACGCACGTCACGCCGCTCGAGCATTTCGGGACGGACTACACGCTCGTCGAGTGCCGGCTGGAGACGGGCCGCACGCACCAGATCCGCATCCACATGTCGGAGACGGGGCATCCGGTGTGCGGCGAGCGGGTTTATGCCGCACCGCACCGCAAGGGTTCCCGCGACGAGGCGGCGGCGGTGCAGCGTTTGCTCGACGAGAGCCGCGCGCCGCGGGTGATGCTCCACGCTGCCGAGCTCGGCTTCGTGCATCCGGTGAGCGGCGAGACGCTGCGGTTCACGAGCCCGCTGCCGGCCGACATGCAGAAGGTGCTCGCCGGCCTGCGAAAGCACTACGCGGAGTGAGCGGCGGGGCGGCGCACACACCCCAGGACGTCCGTCCGGGACTTGTATGTCTCGCGCGATGGGCCGCTCAGGGCTGCCCGTGTCATCGAGCCGGCGTCTCTCAGGATAGAAGCCCCGGACGGAAGTCCGGGGGTGTGGTGATGACGGGGATCGTTTGACGAACCACGACCACGACCGATGCCTGATCTACGACGAGGTGGGGGATCAGAAATCGGCCGGCTGGAGTAGTGATGGGTGGTGGTGATGGGTGATGGTGCGTCGGCGGGGATCTGGGATCGAACGATTTCGTGGTGACCGGTTGGTGCAGTCGCGCAACCTCACCCCCGGACTTCCGTCCGGGGCTTTTATTCCTCTCGCGCGCTCGAGCCGTTTACGGTGCCTCGCCGCCGGCCCGGGTGGAGAGGGCCCGCCACACGGCCGGATCGACGTCGTCGGCCACGAACCGTGTCGACGCATCGCCCATCGTCACGTTGACGCCGCCACAATGCCGGCTGCGGGCCCCGCGCCAGCCGTAGCCGGCGTACATGAGCGCCTTGTCGGCGGTGTTCATGATGACGCCGATGCAGTCGATCTGGGGATCGTTGGGGAGCCGTCCGTGGTTGTAGAGCGTGGTGCGGTATTCGCCGTTGGCCCAGGAGAAGCCGCGGAGGTCGGTGTAGTTCCAGAACAGCGGCCGACCGCACAGCGCATCCGTCAGCGGAGCAGCGAGCACGAACCCGTAGGCGGTCAGCGGGTCTGCGACTCGCGGATCGCGGGTGGCCGTGGGTCCCGCCCCGAGCACGCTTTCGGAGAACGCCACGGTCTTCGAGAGCCCGTCGGAGATGTCCTTGGCCCGCACGCGGGAATTGATGAAGAACAGCCCGTCGGTCTCGAAGGGCGTGCCGCCGCCGGTGCCGCTGCCTGTGCAGGCGGCGTAGTTCGTCGGACCGAACAGCTCCGACACCGGCACCGACCTGTCGCTGGGGCACAGGAACAGCGGCACGGTGATCTTCACGACCGGCTTGTTCTGCGGAGCGATGGCATCGGGCCGCAAATCGATGTAGAGCGGCACGGTGAGATCGAGGCTGGCCAGAAGCTGCGCGTCCTCACAGAAGGGAGCGAGATGGGCGAGGACCGACCAACGGAAATACTGATGCGGAAAGTTGGGCCGTGCCGCCCACTGGCGAGACTCGGCGCCGAGGGGAAATCGGCCCCGGGCCGATTCATAGCCGGCCGTCGCGAGGCCGATCTGCCGGAGGTTGCTCGCGCACACGAGCCGTCGGGCCGCCTCCCGCCCGGCCTGTAGGGCGGGCAGCAGGAGGGCGATGAGCGTGCCGATGATCGCCACGACCACGAGCACCTCGACGAGGCTGAAGCCCGGTCGCGGCCGCCGCATCAGTTCCTCCGGGTCACGCGGCGGCGACCAAGTCGCCAGGCGATCCCGATCACACCGGTGGCCGCCAGCATCATCGTCGCGGGCTCAGGCACGGGGACGGCGACGATGCCGCTGACCTGGCCAAATGGCGTCGTCGAGTTCGTGATCGCCCCGAGAAGACTGCCGGCGGCATCGAACCGGTAGATGGCCCCGGAAAAACCATCGACACTACCCGCGAGAAATTCGCCGTTGGAAAGTCGTGCCAGGGGTGCCGCTCCGTAGGCACTGGGCGTCGATCCGAACAGCGTGGTGGTCGGCCCCGCCAACGCCGTCTGGTAAAGTTTGCCATCCTCGACGCTCGCCGAATAGAGCGTAGATCCGTCGAGGACGAGGCCGGCGGGGCCGTAGGTCAGCGGCGTGCCGGTGCTCGCCACCTCGCGCTGAAACGCGCCACTGGGGTCGAATTCGATGACCGTGCCGGTGATCACGAAGTTTTCGTAGACAGAACTGCTCACGTAGAGCGTGCCGTCGGGGGCCACCGCCAGGCCCGGGCTACTCGTCGCATCGAGCGCGGTGCCAGTCGTGTAGGCACTGACCGACGGCGAGCCGGTGTTCCAGCCGTTCACTTGGAGCACCGGGCCGGTGGCTCCGGGAAACGGATTGCGGCCCACGAGCATGGCGCCGGTGGGTCCGGACAAGAACGCGAGCGCCCCCGGCGCGACGCTCCCGAGTGAGACAACCTCGGATGTCGATCCTGTCGCAATCGTGTACCGCATGATCCGCGGAGCTCCGAAGTTCTCGCCCGATTCCCCGACGTAGAGATTGCCGTCGGGGCCCAGGGCCATGGCCTCGGGGGCCGAGAACGTAGCGAGCGGTCCCGACATGGTTCCCTGAGGATCGGCCGACTCGAACCGATAGAGGCCGCCATTCGTCCGGCTCACGAGATAGACCGTATCGGCACGGGCAGGGGTGGCGAAAGCCACGAGAATCGGGGCGACGGCGAGCAGACGGGCGAAGAGACCGGATCGAAGGGGGCGGTGCATGGATCGAATCACTCCAGAAGGCGGCGGTGATGGCCGGGGACGAAGACC
>Ga0114946_10001917_pt1 | contig 14316 bp, 12 predicted proteins | sample WalLakDeSediment_FD_88676 | JGI IMG/M metagenome (GOLD analysis project Ga0114946, IMG submission 88676) | Lake sediment microbial communities from Walker lake, Nevada to study Microbial Dark Matter (Phase II) - Walker Lake 11/02/13 Deep Sediment | ecosystem: Environmental > Aquatic >... | reverse complement strand
GCCGCGGCTGCGGGATCGCCCTGCCCGGAGCGGGCCGTGGTGGGGCGCGTGCTCAGCCCCGCCTGCTACATCCCCGATGCGTTCCCAGCCGCGCTCTACCTCGCCTGGCGGCACGCGGGCGACGTCACCGCGGGCGTGCTCGCCAACGCCCGCGTGGGGGGCGACAACTGCCATCGCGGGGCAGTCGTCGGCAGCCTGCTCGCGGCGGCCTCACCGATTCCTCACCGTTTGCTGGAAGGATTGCAACTGGCGACTAAACTTTCGAATTCGCAAGCACGCCCCATCGATGGTCCAGAGGAGCAAACATGAACCCCGTCGCCACGACTCGTGTCAAAGAGCGGACCACGGGCAGCCCCAAGCCGTCTGGCGACGCGACATTCCGCGAACTTGCCGGGCCGCTGGCGCCCACCCGCACGGTGCTGCTGACGGCCGACGCCGCCAGCGGCGATCCGGTCGCGGCCAAGCGGGCGGAATTGCGGCGGTATTTCCACCAGACCTGCGAAATCTACGAGCGGCTTTTCGACCTGATCCGCGACGACGCCTCGTATTACCAACGTCACGAGCCGCTGCGGCACCCGCTGATCTTCTACTTCGCGCACCCCGCCGTTTTCTACGTCAACAAACTGAGGGCCGGACGCTTCATCACCGAGCGGCTCGATCCGCATCTCGAGTCGATGATGGCCGTCGGCGTCGACGAGATGTCGTGGGACGATCTCAACACCGCCCACTACGACTGGCCGAGCGTGCAGACCGTCCGCGACTATCGCTCAACGCTGCGGACACTTGTCGACCGGTTCATCCAGACGATGCCGCTCGAACTGCCGATCACCTGGAACTCGCCGGCCTGGCTCGTCCTCATGGGCATCGAGCACGAGCGGATCCACCTCGAGACCTCGAGCGTGATCATGCGGATGATGCCGCTGGAGCAACTGCGGCACGGGGCCGAGCTGTCGGCCGCCGAGCAGCAGCTTTGGCGGTCGTGCCCCGAGCGGGGCGTGCCGCCGGCCAACGAGTGGCTGCCGGTCGCGGGGCAGACGGTGCGACTCGGCAAGCGGACCGACGATCAGACGTACGGATGGGACAACGAGTATGGCAGTGAAGAGGTCGCACTGCCTCCGTTCCGCGCCGCCCGGCGGCTCGTCTCCAACGCCGAGTTCCTCGCGTTCGTCGAGGACGGCGGCTATCGCAACGAGAGCCTGTGGACGGAGGAGGGGCGCGGCTGGCTCAGCTACACGCGGGCCGAGCACCCGCGGTTCTGGCTGCGGCGCGACGGCGACCTCCGGCAGCGGAACCTGCTCGAGGAGATTCCCCTGCCGTTCGACTGGCCGGTGGAGGTGAACTGCCTGGAGGCGCAGGCCTACTGCCGCTGGCTCGCCGCGCGGACCGGCGAGCCCGTACGCCTCCCGACAGAGGCACACTGGCAGGCGCTGCGTTCCCTGGTGCCCGGCGATCAACCGCAGTGGGGCCAGTCGGAAAAGGGCGAGCCCGACGGTTCGGCGCGGGCTCCTGGCAACATCAACCTCGAATATTTCGCGTCGAGCTCGCCCGTGACGATGTTCGAGCAGGATGGGTTCTGTGACATCGTCGGCAACGTCTGGCAGTGGACGCGAACCCCGATCATGCCGCTCAAGGGCTTCGAGATTCATCCGCTCTACGACGATTTCTCCGTGCCCACGTTCGACGGCCGCCACAACCTGATGAAGGGGGGCTCGTGGATCTCGACGGGCAACGAGGCGCTCGCGAGCGGCCGCTACGCCTTCCGCCGACATTTCTTCCAGCACGCCGGCTTCCGCACGATCATCGAGGAGCGGGGCATGGGGGATGGAGACATCGACCAACCGGACCACGAGTGCGATGACTCGTCCTTGACCACCGGCTCCCGGCTCTACGAGACCGACCAGCTGGTCACGCAATACCTCGACTTCCACTACGGTCCCGAGTACCTCGGCGTGCCGAATTTTCCGGTCGCGTGCGTCGCGGCCACCATGCCCTGGGTGCCGGCCGATCGCCGCGGCCGCTGCCTCGACATCGGCTGTTCGGTGGGTCGCTCGGCCTTCGAGTTCGCGCGGCACTTCGCCCACGTCGATGCGCTCGACTTCTCGGCCCGCTTCATCCAGGCCGGCGTACGGCTCCAGCAGGGCGACGAGGTGTTCTACGAGGTGCCGACGGAGGGCGAACTGACGACGCCCCGCTCGGTGACGCTCTCAGGCCTCGGGCTCGCCGACGTCGGCGGCCGTGTGAACTTCATGCAGGGGGACGCCTGCAACCTCAAGGATCTGTTCACAGGCTACGATCTCGTGTTCGCCGGCAACCTGATCGACCGGCTGTACGACCCGGCGCTCTTCCTGCGGCTGATCGCCCCCCGGATTCTGCCCGCCGGCCTGCTCGTGATCACGTCGCCCTACACCTGGCTCGCCGAATACACGGAGAAGACCAAGTGGCTGGGAGGACGTCGCGAGGCGGGTGAGCCACTGACGACGTTCGACGGAATCTCCCGCGCGGTCGCGGGCACGTTCACCCTGCTCCATCGGCAGGACGTGCCGTTCGTAATCCGGGAGACCGCCCGCAAGTACCAGCACACGATCGCCGAAATGACCGTGTGGCGACGGGCGTAAACGCCCTGGGACTGAGCCCGGCACCACGGGTATGCTGCTGGAATTGCCGATTCCTTCGCGATTCGCCTGCCCATGCCTGACGTTCCTTCACCCAATCCCGGCAGCCCACCGCCAGGTTCACGCTCTGGCCCGCCGCCGGTGCCGCCGGCTGTCCCCGGATATTTCCCTGCGGCCTCCGAAGCGTATCCGGCCGGAGGGAATTTCAGCCCGCCGCCGCGGCCGGTGGCGGCCTTCGCTCCGCCGCCGAGGCCGGTTGCGGCCTTCGCTCCGCCGCCTCCCCCGCCGGCTGCGGCCTCACAGTTCATTCCTGTCATTCCTGCTGCGGACGGCCACGGTGGATTTCCACACGGTGGGTTTCCAACGGAAGACGCTGAACCGGCCGATGCATTCGAGGAATCGCTCGAGTCGCCGGGGGTTCCGGCCGTTCACGCGCGGAGGCCGATCGTTCACCGCCGCCGGTCGTCGAATGGTCCGGCCGTGGCGGCCCTCGGCGCGCTGCTGGTGGTTGCCGGCGGCCTCGGGTATGCCGTGATTGGACCGGATGGCATCGACCAGCTGCTCGCGGGCCAAGGCCTGGCCCTGCCGGCGAAGCCAGCGAAGCAGATGACCACGCAACAACCAGCGCCGCCGGCGGCACCATCGTCGTCGGAAGTTGCGGCGACCGATATCACGACGACCATTCCGCCGGCAGTCTCCCGACCTCGAGCATTGGAACCTGTACCGCGGCCTGTACTACCACCCCCACCACCACCTTCTCCTCCTCCCCTCCCACCACCACCTCCCCCCCCACCACCTCCTCCTCCCCCATCTTCACCGGAGCCCGAGGTCGGTCCGCCGCAGACGATCGACGACGAGACCCGTCGCGCGATCGACAAACAGCTCGCCTGGGCCCTCGAGGCGCTCCGCAGCGAGGATTTTCCCCGGGCCGCGAACGTGCTCGAAGCGGCCGCCGATCGTGCGGCGGTCGATGCGGATGTCCTCGATCGCGTTTCCCGCTGGCAGCTCCTTGCGGAGTATGCCCGGCAGTTCCCCCAGCACCGCGACGACGCCTTGAAGTCCGCCAGCGAGGGACGCGACTACGAAGTCGGCGCCCGGAAGATCGGTGTGGTCGAAGTGAACGACCAGCTGTTCATCTATCGCGAGAAGGGGCAAAACATCCGGGTGCCGCGGAATGCCATCCCCGACGACATCCTCCTCGCGATCGTCGAGGCGTGGTTCGTCGGAGCCAACCAGGCAGGCAACCACATGCTGCTCGGCGCCTACCACGTCACACGGCAGCGGCCCGACTTGGAGGCGGCGCAGCGGGAGTGGTCCGTAGCCGCTCGCCGCGGCGAACCCACCGGCCGCCAGCTGCTCCGCTTGCTCGACGACCCGCTGCTGCAGTCCGCGACGAACCGCTAACCCGATCACGAAGCCCCAGAACCAGTCGAAACCCCGGAGCGCCCCGCTGCAGATGCCAGATCGCGTCGAGATTCCCCTCTGCTCCGGTCCCGTCTCCGGCACGGTGCGTCCTCCCGGCTCGAAGAGCATCACGAATCGCGCGCTTGTCTGTGCCAGCCTGGCCCGGGGCGAGAGCCTGCTCGCAGGGGCGCTCGACAGCGATGACACCCGCGTGATGGTGGGCGGCCTGGCGGCGCTCGGCATTCCGGTGGCGGCCGACTGGGACCGTGGGGAACTCCGCGTGTCGGGATCGGGCGGCCGGATCCCGGCCAGCGCCGCCACGATCGACTGCGCGGCCAGCGGCACGACCATGCGGTTCCTGGCGGCCATCTGCGCCCTCGGCCACGGCACCTATCGCCTCGACGGCACGACACGCATGCGGCAGCGGCCCATCGGCGATCTGCTCGCGCCGCTCCGCGATCTGGGTGTCGACGCCGTGGCCGAAAGCCCGGGCGAGTGTCCGCCGGTGGTCATCCGTTCGTCGGGGCTCGCGGGAGGCACGGTGGCGGTCCGCGGCGGCACGTCGAGCCAATTCGCCAGCGGCCTCGCGCTCGCCGCGCCGTGCACGCCCCGCGGCATGCAGATCGTCTTCACGGGCCAGCTCGTCTCGGTGCCCTATCTGGAGATGACCCGGCAGGTCATGGAGCGGTTTGGCGCGGCCTGCGTACCCCGCGCGGAGAACGGCTGGCGGATCGAGCCCACCGGCTACACGGCCTGTCGGTATGCCATCGAACCCGATGCGTCGGCGGCCAGCTATTTTTTCGCGGCCGCGGCCATCACCGGAGGCACTGTCACGGTGCCGGGGCTTTCCCGCCAGAGCCTGCAGGGCGACGTCGCCTTCTGCGACGCGCTCGAACGGATGGGCTGTACCGTGACCTGGCACGACGATCGGCCCGAGGGAAGCATCACGGTGTCGGGCCGGGCCGCCCAGGGCATCGACATCGACATGAACGCGATCAGCGACACCGTCCCCACGCTCGCGGCGGTGGCGGTCTTCGCCGACGGGCCGACGACCATCCGCAACGTCGCCCACATCCGCGACAAGGAGACCGACCGAATCGGCGACCTGGTCCGTGAACTCGTGCGGGTCGGTGTCGACGCCCGTGAACTGGCCGACGGCCTCGTGATCACGCCTCGGCACGATGCCCTGCGGGGAGCCAGCATCGCCACGTACGACGACCATCGGATGGCGATGAGCATGTCGCTCGTCGGTCTTCGGGTGCCCGGGATCCGGATCGAGGATCCGGGCTGCGTGGGAAAGACCTTCCCCCGCTACTGGGACACGCTGTGGCAGCTCATCGCCCCTGCTCGCTCGGCCTGCTAGCTGGTTTGCTGAAGGCTCCGGCTGGCACGTTCGAGCAGAGCATCGACGGTCTCCGGCCGAACGCCGCTGAAACCTTCCGGGGCATGCAACCGCATGGTGTCGTCCATCGCGACGAATCCGCCGCCGCAGTGCTGGCAATACACCCGGCGACCCAACAACCGCACGAGGATGTGGAGCGACCGCCCGCAGACCGGGCAGGCCTGATTGAAATGGACGTCGTTGTTTCTGGCCATGTTCATGGCAACACCTCGCAGCAGGAACCTGTTCCCCGACACGGACACTCAACCCGGATGGCGGCAGTGTACGCCCCCCCGTCTGGGCCGGCAAACGAGAAATCGATGAGCGACCGGCCCGCCCGCGCGGCCGGCAAACGCCGGTAAACCGGGAAATCTCCACAAACCGGGCCGAGCACGCCGCTTTGCACTTTGAACAGCCGCGATAAACTGTGTTGCCCCGGGCGCGGGAGGGCGACACAACGATTCTCGTCCGGCCCATCCCGCAGACGGCGTTTTCCGAGGTCCGAATCATGCTGTCGCGACCGCTCTTCGCTCCGTTCGTGATCGCCTTTTGGTGCCTCACCAGCGGCTGGCTGTTCGTCGCGAAAATTCTGCCCGCACTTCAGCCGGGTTCACCTCCCGGCTATTAAGCCCTTTATGCGTCGGGAAGCCGGATCGTGCCGGTCGCGTGGAGCGTGCTCTGGAACAACGTGCCGGTCGGCTGGGCCCTCACCGAGGCGGAACGGACCGAGGACGGCGGCCTCGATGTCGCCAGCCGCATCCATTTTCAACGGCTTCCCGTCGAAGAGGTGCTGCCGTCCTGGGCCGGTGCCCTCGTGCAGCGGCTCCTCACCCACCAGCCGGCCACGACGTTCGATGCCACGGGACAACTCGCCATCGACGCGGCCGGACGACTGCAGCGGTTCACCTCCATCGTCCAGGTGCCCGGCACGGCCGAGCAGATCAAGCTCGAGGGCACGGTCGACGACGGAACCGTCCAGATCGCGATTCGCGCCGGTGAACTTCACTATGACACCAGCCGCCACCTCCCCAGCCACATCATGATCGGCGACGAACTGTCTCCGCAGGCGTCGCTGCCGGGGCTCTACGAGGGGCGCCGCTGGACGGTGCCGATCTACAGTCCGCTGCGGCCGGGCCACTCACCGCTCGAGATTCTCCATGCCGAAGTCGGGGGCGAGGAGACACTCTTCTGGGAGAACGAGCTCAAGCGGGTGCACGTGGTGTCCTACCGGGAGGATCCGTCCAGCCCCCGGGAGCCACGGTGCCGGCTCTGGGTCGATCTCGGCGGTCGGGTGCTCAAGCAGGAGTCGGCCGTGCTCGGGTCGCAGCTTTCGTTCGTGCGGCGCACGGAGGAAGCGGCGGTGAAGCTCGCGAGCGACGTGCAGCAGGGCTGGGCGGGTGAGCCCGAGCCGCCGGCCGATGGAATCCATCCGCAGGAAACCGCCCACCCATGATCGAATTCGACCATGTGACGCGGACCTACGGCAGCAAGGTGGCGGTGGCGGACCTCACGCTGTCCATCCCCCGTGGCGAACTCTTCGCGCTCCTCGGACCGAACGGCGCCGGCAAGACGACGACGATTCGGATGCTCGTCGGGCTGCTCCATGCCTCGCAGGGAGCGGTTCGCGTCTGCAATCACGACGTGGTCCGCCAGCCGCAGGATGCCCATCTCCACGTTGGCTACGTACCCGACGAACCCTGCCTCTACGACAAGCTCACCGGCCGCGAGTTCCTCTGGTTCATCGCCGACATGTTCGGCATGCCCCGCCACGTTGCCACGGCGCGGATCGACCGGGAGATCAGCCACTTCGAACTGGCTGAATTCGCCGACGACCTCGCCGAGAGCTACTCGCTGGGCATGAAGCAGCGGCTCGTGTTCGCCGCCTCGCTCCTCCATGACCCCGACGTGCTCGTGCTCGACGAACCGATGGTGGGCCTCGATCCCCGGAGCGTGCGGATCGTGAAGGACCTGCTGCGGGCCCGCACCCGGGAGGGCATGACGGTCTTCATGTCGACGCACACGCTGGCGATGGCCGAGGAGATGGCCGACCGGGTGGGGATCATGGTCCGTGGACGCCTGCGGTTCCTGGGCACGGTGCCGGAGTTGCGCGAGCAGATGGCGCTCGAGTCGACGAGCCTGGAGCAGTTGTATCTGGAGCTCACCGCTCCCGGTGGCGTGCCCGACGGCGACGCCGCCAAGGAGCCGGGGCGATGAGCGCGGCCGCCGTGCGGCTGCTCGGGCCCGAGGCCGAGGCGCGGCTGTTCCTCCGGCTCCGGGCCACGGTGGCCTGGCAGACGATCCGCTGGATGCTCGTCCACGCCCGGCTGCGGCTGGGGCTCGTGATTCTCCTGAGCGCGATGTTCTGGGGTTCGCTCTACGGCCTGTTCGTCGAGGCGTTCTCGTTTCTCGACAGCCTGCACGCCGATGTCGTGCCGCTCCTGTTCAATGCCTTTTTCTCGTCGCTGATGGTGATGCTCGTGTTCTCGGCCGGCATTCTCGTCTACGGCGGCCTCTATTGCTCTCCCGAGGCCCGCCTGCTGCTCACGCTCCCGGTGCGGGCCGAGACCATCGTGGCCCACAAGTTTCAGGAGGCGATGTGGTTTTCCTGTTGGGGATTCGTGCTGCTCGGCAGTCCGATGCTCGTCGCCTACGGCACGGTCCGGGAATCGGGCTGGCCCTACTTCGCGCTCATGCTGCCCTTCATGATTTCGTTCGCCGTGATTCCGGCAACGATCGGCACGATCTGCTGCCTGGGCCTCGTCGCCTGGATGCCGCGGCTGCGGGTCCATGCCCTGTCGCTGGCCGTCGCCGCCGCCTGCATCACGGCCGTCTGGCTCGGCTGGTCGATGGCCGGCCGGGGCCGCGTCGACGCCCTCTCCGCGGCCTGGTTCGAGCAGACCTTCGCCCGCCTGTCGGTCACGGAGCACAAGCTGCTGCCCAGCTGGTGGCTCTCAACAGGCCTGATCGAGACGGCCCGGGCCGGCCGCGACTGGCGGGCCGGGCTGCCGGCGGTGGTCGAGGGCATCAAGTTCCTCGCCCTCCTGATCGCCAACGCGATGCTGCTCCAGCTCATGATGGGCTGGCTGGCGCGGCTCGCCTACCGCTACGGCTTCAGCCAGCTCTGCGGCGAGACTCCGACCCGGCGCCGCCCCCTGGGCTGGCTCGATCGCATGTTCACCGACGCGGGAACCTCGGCGGGCCGCCCGCTGCGGCTGCTCCTGCTCAAGGATCTGCGGATCTTCCGCCGTGACATCTCGCAGTGGTCCCAGTTCGTGATCTTCTTCGGACTGCTTGGGCTCTATTTCCTCAACCTGCGCTCGTTCAACTACAACAATGCCTACGCGTCGATGATCGGGTTCTTGAATCTCGCCGTAGTGGGGCTGATTCTCTCGACGTTCACGACGCGGTTCGTCTATCCGATGATCAGCATGGAGGGGCGTCGCTTCTGGATTCTCGGCCTGCTGCCGGTGCACCGCGACCAGATCGTGTGGTCGAAGTTCCTGTTTTCGTTCGGCGGCGGCCTGCTGCCCTGCTGCGCACTCGTGTTCCTCAGCGATTGGATGCTGGGCCTCGGCTGGCGGCTCATCGCCCTGCACGAAATCTGCTGCGTCATGCTCTGCATGGGGCTCTCGGGAATCGCCGTCGGACTCGGAGCCCGGATGCCGGAACTGCGAGAGGCATCGCCGGCCAAGATCTCCTCGGGGTTCGGCGGCACGCTCAGCCTGGTGGTGAGCTCGCTGTTCATCATGCTCGTGGTGATCGTCGCCGCGCTGCCCACCCACCTCTTCCTGCTGTCGAACAACCAGTGGTTCAGCCATGCCCTGGGTGGCAATCGCTCGACCGCGCAGCAGGTCCTGGCCTGGGCGGGTGGCCCGCAGGGGTCGGCCCTGAGCCTCGCGATCGTGGTCTGCCTGGGGCTCCTCGCCACCTTCGTGCCACTGCGGCTGGGACTCCGGGCGTTTCGGCACCTCGAGCCCTGAGGCTGGCCCTGAGCCGTGCGGTTACCGGAGCGGCCGGAATGCGGTTGTCACGGTGGCGGGTGAACCGCCATGATCCGCCCACAGCCGCTTTGGTATCGATGATCCGCCCCGCCCTCCAGACCGTGCCTGCCACGCCTGCCCGCCCCCTGCGGGTGGGGGCGGTCCAATATCTCAACACCCGCCCCCTCGTCCACGGTCTCGCCGCTGCCGGGGTGCGACTCGAGTTCGACCTCCCCAGTCGACTGGCCGACCGGTTGGCCGCAGGCACGCTCGATGTCGCGTTGATCCCGTCGATCGAAATGTTTCGTGCTCCGTCCAAGACGATCATCTCCGACGCCTGCATCGCCTGCCGGGGGCCGGTGATGAGCGTGAAGTTGTTTCTGCGGACGCAGCCGGGGCGGGTCGCCACGCTGGCAGTCGACGAGGGATCCCGCACGAGTGCGACGCTCGCCCGGATTCTGCTGGCCGAGCGGTACGGTGTATTCCCTGCCATCGAGACACTCCCCATCGGCGCGGGCCTCGGTGACACCACGGCCGATGCGGTGCTCTTGATCGGAGACCGTGCCCTGGGGCCAAACGGCGGTGCGATCGGCGCAGCTTCGACCTGCAAAGGGGGCTCGTTTCAGCTCGTCTGGGATCTCGGCGACGAATGGGTCCGCTGGACGGGCCTGCCGTTCGTGTTCGCGGTGTGGGCGGCGCGAGACGGCATCGATGCCCGCGACCTCGCGGGGCGGCTCTCGGCGGCCCGTGACGCCGGTCGGGCCCACCTCGCCTCGATTGCCGCCGTGGAGGCGGCCCCGCACGGGCTCACGGTGCCGCAGTGCCTCTCCTATCTCCGCGACAGTCTGCACTACGACCTCGGCCCTACTGAGCGACAGGCACTCGACCTGTTTCGCGACCACGCCGTCCGGCTATCCTTGGCGTTGCCTGAGTCCGTGACGGGCGGCGCTGCCCCGTCGCCAAGACCGGAATCACGTCTGGCCGCTCCCCGCTTCGATTCCTTCCCAACCGCATCGTGACACGCCACACCTCTTCCAGCCTGGCCATTCTCGACGACGTGCTCGCCGGCCGCAGGCTGGCCGCCGCCGATGCCGTCTGCCTGCTCGAGGCGCACGATCTGGCCGCCCTCGGGCGGGCCGCCGACGCCGTCACGAGGCGTCTGCATCCGGAGCCCTATCGCACCTACAACATCGACCGGAACATCAACTACACGAACATCTGCACGGCGGTCTGCGATTTCTGCGCGTTCTATCGCACGCCGAAGCATGCCGAAGGCTACGTGCTCGACCGCGATGTGCTCCTCGAGAAGATCGCCGAGACGGTGGCCCTCGGCGGCGATCAGATCCTCATGCAAGGCGGGCTGCATCCCACGCTCACGCTCGAGTGGTACGAGGAACTGCTCCGCGACATCAAGCGGCACTTCCCACAGGTCAACATCCACGGCTTCTCGCCGCCGGAGATCCACCACTTCACGAAGGTCTCCAAGCGGCCCCTGCGCGACGTGCTCGAGCGGCTCGCCCAGGCCGGCCTCGGCTCGCTGCCGGGCGGGGGCGGCGAGATCCTCGTCGATCGGGTGCGGGCGGCGATGACCCGCGGCAAGGTCATGACCGACGACTGGCTTGAGGTTCACCGCCAGTGGCACCTGCTCGGCGGCAAGAGCACCGCCACGATGATGTTCGGCCACATCGAGACGCTCGCCGAGCGGGTCGAGCATCTCGAGCGGCTCCGGCAGGTGCAGGATGAAACTGGCGGCTTCACCGCCTTCATCTGCTGGACGTTCCAGCCCGACAACACCGAGATGGCCGACATCCCCCCGGCGGGCCCCTTCGAATACCTGAAGACGCAGGCGGTCGCCCGGCTCTACCTCGACAACTTCCCCAACATCCAGTCGAGCTGGGTGACACAGGGCCGTGAGATCGGTCAGCTCGCACTCCTCTTCGGGGCGAACGACATGGGCAGCCTGATGATCGAGGAGAACGTGGTGAGCGCCGCCGGAACGGTGCATCACCTCACGCTCGACGAGATGAAGTCGGCGATCGCCGAACTCGGCTGGATCCCGCGGCGCAGGAACGTGTTCTACGAACTCTTCGAGGAGGAGCCGCCGGCGCCGGCGGCCGACCCCGAGCGGCAGCGGGCGCGGAGTGTACCGCTCCCGGTCGCCACGACGGCGCCGTGAGTTCCGTGACGGGCGGGCCGAGCATTCTGCGGGCCCAGCACATCGTCACGATGGCCGGCCCTCCGCTCGAGAATGGCTGGCTCCGGATCGACCGCGGCCGGATCGGGGCGGTTGGCCGAGGAAAGCCGCCGACCGCGGCAGTCGACTTTGGCGACGCGATCATCATCCCCGGGCTCGTCAACGCCCACACGCATCTGGAGTTCTCCGGGCTCCCGGAGCCCTTTCCTCCCGGCGGCGGCCTGCCAGCGTGGATCGGCCGGGTCGTGGCCTGGCGCCGATCGCGCGGCCCTGTTTCCGGCGCCGCCGATGAGGTCGCCACCGCGATTCGCACGGGGCTGCACGAGAGTGCCGCGGCCGGCGTCACGACCGTGGGTGAGATCGCGACCACGATCACGCCCGCGGTGCTGGCGGCCTACGCTACCGGCGGCCCGCGGGTCCGCATCTACCGGGAGGCGCTGGGGCTCTCCCCGGCCGCCGCCACCGCGGGCTTTGCGCAGCTCGTCCGCGATCTCGCGCGGGTCGAGCGGGCCGGCCTCGCCGCCGGCATTTCCCCTCATGCGCCGTATTCCGTGTCGGCGCCGCTCGCCCGTCGGATCGGTCGCGCGATCTCGGAGCAGGGACACCCGGCGGCGATTCACCTGGCCGAGAGCCTCGAGGAGGCGGAACTGCTGGCGACCGGAGGCGGCCCCTTCCGCGACCTGCTCGAGTCGCTCGGCGCCTGGGATCGCAATCGCCCCCCGGAACTCGTTCCCGTGGCCGACTGGATCACGCGGCTCGCCCGCGGACCGCGCGGTCTCGTCGTCCATGCGACCCACATCGGCCGCGACACCGCCGCGCTGGCCCGCCTCGCCCGCCATCGCGACCGGCTCGGCGTCGTGATCTGTCCGCGGACGACGCAGGCGCTCTCAGGCTCGCTGCCGCCGGTGGCCCTGCTCCGGAGCGCGGGGCTCCGCATTGCCCTGGGCACGGACGGCCGCGGCTCGAATCCGGATCTTTCGCTCCTCGCGGAATGCCGCACGCTCGTCGCCGCCGGCCTCACGACCCCGGCCGAGGCGCTCGCCATGGCCACGGTCCACGCCGCCTGGGGTCTCCGCCTGGACCACGTCTGCGGTCGCCTCGCGCCGGGCCGGGCAGCCGACCTCGTGATCCTCCGCCCGCCGGCGGGCACGACCGATCCCTGCGCCGCGGCGCTCGATCCGGCCACCCGCGTCGTGGCGACGATCCGGTCGGGCCGGTTGGTGTATCAGGAAGCGCGCGGGTGAGGCAGCGCGTACGCTCCCCCGGACTTCCGTCCGGGGCTTTTATGAATGGCGCGCAGATCGCGAGGGGTTGCCCATGCCATCGAGCCGGCGTAGGCGGCCAGCGCAGGCAGGATGCCGAAGCGCAGACGCCTCCGAGCGAACGAAGGGCAGGATGCCCGCAGTGAGCGTCCGGCGAGATGGTGTGGGCAACTCCGAGCCCCGCGAACCCCCTTACAGCCGGCAGTTCGCGATCCGCGTCTCGATGATCGCCGAGGCGCCGATCGCTTCGAGCCGCTCGATGATCGCGTGGGCCTCGCCCCGCTTGACCATCGCCCGGATCGCGCACCAGTTGGTGTCCTCGAGCGCCATCACCGTGGGCGACTTGAAGCCGGGCGTGATCAGCTCTGCGTCGGCGAGTCGGGACCGGGGCACGTTGTATTCGAGCAGCGACCAGCCCCGGGCGATCACGATCCCCTCCAGCCGGCGGACGATCCGGTCGGCGAGCTCGGGGTGGGAGACGTTCGGATCCTGCACGAGCACCGTCTCGTAGCAGCCGATCTCGTCGAGCACGCGGAGCCGATTGGCCGCAAGCGTGCTGCCCGTCTCGACGAGGTCGACGATCGCGTCGGCCACGCCGAGCGAGATCATCACCTCCACGCTGCCGGAGAGCTCGACGAAGTGGGCGTCGGTGATCCCACGCTCGGCGAGCCAGCCGCGGGTGATCCGGGGGAAGCTCGTGGCCACGCGCCGACCAGCCAGCTGCCGCGGGTCGGCGATCGCGGCATCGTCGGGCACGCAGAGCGCGAGCCTGCATGAGCCCACGCCCAGATCGAGCCGGTGCACCACCGTAGCACCACTCTCGGCCACGAGGTCGGCCCCGGTGATGCCGAGACCGATCGCCCCCTCGGCGACGAGCACCGGAATGTCGTCGGTGCGCAGGAAGGTGACCTCGATCGGCATGTCCTTGCAGCGGGCGAACAGGCTCCGCTCCGTCCGTCGAAACGAGAGCCCCGCGTCGGCCAGCAGTTGTGTCGCCAGCTCCGCCAGCCGTCCCTTGCTCGGGATGCCGATCCGCAGGAGCCACTCGCTGCCATGATCGCTCACGTCGAACCTCCTCCTGCGGTGCGGGCTGCCTTCTCCGCGAGCCCCGAAACCCCGAACCGGCGGGCCAGTTCGTCTTCCACCCGCGCGAGCGGGATGTCGCGGCAGGCCAACAGCACGAGCGTGTGATAGACGAGGTCGGCGGCTTCGGCCACGACGCGTTCGTCGGCCTCGTCGCCAGCGGCCCGGACGAGTTCCTCGGCCTCCTCGGTCACCTTGGCCCCGGCCGCGGCCGGGCCGCCGGCGAGGAGTGTGGCGGTGTAGGATCGACTGGCGTCGCCCTGCTTCCGCGTGGCGATCACCTGCTCGAGTGCCTCGAGGACCTCGCCAACCCGTCGTTTCGATGCCTGGGAATCCGCCACGAACCGCTCCGAGACCGCTTTCGGCCAATGCTCCTGCCGGGCAGCCGGATCCGCTCCGG
>Ga0114946_10001916_pt1 | contig 14325 bp, 12 predicted proteins | sample WalLakDeSediment_FD_88676 | JGI IMG/M metagenome (GOLD analysis project Ga0114946, IMG submission 88676) | Lake sediment microbial communities from Walker lake, Nevada to study Microbial Dark Matter (Phase II) - Walker Lake 11/02/13 Deep Sediment | ecosystem: Environmental > Aquatic >... | reverse complement strand
TAGCAAACGAAACATAAGGCAAGATCAACGCCTCTCTTCAGCCTGGTCATCCTAAAACCATTATATTCGTCATGTAATGCTGATTATTTTTGTCATGCGCTGCGTCATAGCTGGCCGTTTATAATGGGGAGGAAATACGGCCGTCAGGCTGACTGACGCTGCCCAACGCGATCCAGCGGCGCGGGAATGATTGCGCCCTGGGAACGGCAATTCACAAGCAGAGGGAACAATGTTAACGACAACCGAAAAGGTCTTGTTTGTACTTCTGGTCGCCATCAGCGCCATGGCCACCTACACCACTTTCAAAATGATGGCGACGATCATCGGCCGTGGCCAGGGTAAACTGCGGCTGGAGGATTTGCCCAGGCAGATCATGACCGGCATTGTGGCCCTGTTCTCGCAGGGCAGAATCATTCGCCACCGCAAAACCGCCTCCATCTTCCACTACGGCGTGGCCTATGGGTTTATCTTTTACGGCCTCGTCAACGTCCTTGACGTAATGGAAGCGCTCATTCCCGGCTTCCACTTTTTGCCGGGTAACATTATAGGCAACGTCTACCGGCTGCTGGCCGACGTTTTCAGCGTGCTCGTGCTCGTCGGCGTGATCTATTTTCTGCTGCGGCGCTTCGCGGCCAAAGACCCGGCCCTCACCACGCGAGAGAACGTCATGCTCCTGCCCAGGGTGCGCGAGGGCGGCATCTCGCGCGACTCGCTCGTCGTAGGGCTGTTCATTTTGCTCCACGTGGGCTTCCGGCTGCTGGGCGCCTCTTTCCTGGTGGCGCAGCACGGCAGCGACCCGTGGCAGCCGTTCGGCAGCCTGATCGCCGGCAGCCTGTTTGTCAACCTTTCACCCTTTGCGCTGACCTTCGGCTGGCACGTCAGCTTCTGGATTGCCGTTGGCCTGATCCTGCTCTTCCTGCCCTACTTCCCCTACACCAAGCACGCCCACCTCTTCATGGGGCCGCTGAACTTCATGACCCAGCCCAACCGCAACTACCTGGGCCAGATGTTTACGCTCAATTTCGAGGACGAAAGCGTGGAGCAGTTCGGCGCCGCCAAACTCACCGACCTGGAGCAGACCCAGATCTTCGACGCCTTCGCCTGCATCATGTGCAATCGCTGCCAGGAAGTCTGCCCGGCCTACTACACCGGCAAAGAGCTTTCGCCGGCGGCGCTGGAGATCAACAAGCGCTACTACATCCGTGAAAACATGCAGGCGCTGGCCGACGGCGCCGACGATAAGCTGCCGCTGATGGAATACGCCATCAGCGAGAGCGCCGTGTGGGCCTGCACCGCCTGCGGCCACTGCATCGACGTTTGCCCGGTGGGCAATACGCCCATGCTGGATATTATGGACATTCGCCGCGACCAGGTGTTGATGGCGAGCGCTTTCCCTGAACAGCTTAAGGTTGCGTTTGTGGGGATGGAGCGCGCGGCCAATCCGTGGCAGTCCACGGAAAGCCGCATGGAGTGGACGAAGCCGCTCGACTTCGACGTGCCGACGGTGGAAGAGAACCCGGACTACGAATATTTGCTGTGGGTAGGCTGCGCGGGCGCATTCAACCCGGATGCGCAGCGGACGGTGCGCGCGCTGGCGACGATTTTGCACGCGGCGGGCGTGAGCTTTGCGGTGCTGGGGGACGCGGAGATGTGCACAGGCGACTCGGCGCGGCGCGCGGGCAACGAGTACCTTTTCTGGGAGATGGCGCAGGCCAATATCGAGACGCTCAACGGCGCCGGGGCCAACACCAAGAAGATCGTTACAAGCTGCCCGCACTGCTTCACAACCATCGGGAAAGAGTATCAAGAGTTGGGCGGCAACTACACCGTCTTCCACCACACGCAGATGATTGCGGATCTGGTGGGGAAAGGCAAGCTGCGGCTCAACGGCCGTCTCTCCGACCAGATCACCTTCCACGACCCCTGCTACCTGGGCCGCCACAACGACGTCCTGGAGGCGCCGCGCACCGCGCTCACGCGCACCGGGGCCGCGCTGGCGGAAATGCAGCGCCACGGCAAGAATTCCTTCTGCTGCGGCGCCGGCGGGGCCCAATATTGGAAGGAAGAGGAACACGGGACCAAAGCGGTCAACATTGAGCGCTTTGAGCAGGCGCAGGCAACCGGCGCGCGCGTCCTGGCCGTGGGCTGCCCCTTCTGCCAGACAATGATGTCCGACGCCAATCGCGAGCATGGTGAGGCGATGCAGGTAAAAGACGTGGCCGAAATCGTCCTCGAGGCCATGGGCAAGGCGTCGTAAGGGGCTGTGCCTGACGCAGCTAACGCAAGGGGCGACGGCCGTCGCCCCTTTTTGTTATTTTTTCGATGGACCACGCAGAAACGCACGCCGCCGCCCAGACCGCACATCCCGGCGTCCGGATTCGCGCCGCGACGCCGGCCGACGCCCATGCCATCGCCATCGTCCACGTCGCCAGCTGGCGCACCACCTACGCCGGCATTGTGCCCGACGCCGTGCTCAGGCAGCTTTCTGTAGCGCAGCGCGCGCGCTACTGGCAGCGCGTGCTGGCGAACGTGCAGCCGCCCCAGCAGGTCTTCGTGGCCGTGGACGGCGAGCGGGTGGTAGGCTTTGCCGCCGCCGGCCGCGAGCGCGCCGGCGATCCGCTTTACAAAGGCGAGATTTTGGCGATCTACCTGCTGCAAAGCCATCAACGGCAAGGAATTGGCCGCCGGCTGGTTGGGGCTGCGGCCGCGCACCTGCTGGCCACGGAGCTGGATACGCTGTTGATTTGGGTGTTGGAAGCCAATCCGGCGCGCCGCTTCTACGCCGCGCTGGGCGGCCATCCGGTCCGGGAACAGATGATTCGGATAGGGGGCGTAGACCTGCTGGAAATAGGGTATGGTTGGCAGGACGTGCGCCCGCTGCTGGCCTGGGTGGGTGCAAGCTAATGGATTTGGACACCTTCATTCAAGCCGAGATGGGGAAGCGCCACATTCCGGGCATGTCGGTGGGGGTGGTGCGGAATGGAGAAGCCGTGCTGCTGGCCGGTTACGGGCTGGCGAATGTAGAGTTATCAGCGCCGGCCACGGCCGATTCCGTGTACAGCATTGCGTCGATTACCAAGCTGTTTACGGCAACGGCCGTTCTCATCCTCGTCGAACAACAAAGCCTGGCGCTCGACGACCCGCTTGGCGCCTACCTGGTCGACCTGCCGCCTGCCTGGCAGCCTATCACGCTGCGCCAAATTTTGACGCACCAATCCGGTCTGCCCAACTACACCAGCGTGGCCGCCTACTGGGAGACCACGCGCCTGGACGTGGCGCGAGAAGCAATTTTGGACCTGGTAGCCCAGCGGCCGCTCGACTTCGCGCCCGGCGCGCGCTGGCAGTACGACAACACCGGCTACTACCTGCTGGGGCTGCTTATCGAACAGGTCAGCGGGCAACGCTATGGCGACTTCCTGACCGACCACATTTTTACGCCGCTGGACATGGGCGCCACGCGCGTCAACGATCCATACGCCATCGTGTCCGGGCGCGCCGCGGGCTACACCTGGCAAGATGAGCGGCTCAAGAACGCAGAATATTACAGCCCATCCGGCGCCTTTTCAGCCGGCGTGCTGCTCTCCAGCGTGCGCGACCTGGCGCGCTGGATACTCAGCCTGGGCAACGGCCAGGTTGTTTCAGAAGCCACACAGGAGCTGATGTGGACTCCCCACCCCTCGCGCGAGCGCAACGAGCGCCGGCTGCACTTCAGCTCCGGTTTAGGCTGGTTCCTGGTAGACTACAAAGGGCGCACTTTTACCGGCCACAACGGCGGCATGATCGGCTTTGCCAGCTCGCTGATTTACTTTCGACCGGAACAGCTCGGCGTTGTCGTGCTGTGCAACTCGGACGTGCCTGCCGAACCCCACGCCATCGCCAACGGAATTGCTGATTATTTTCGCTAGCCCGCAGGGCTTCGTTATTTGAGCCGGGCGGTTCACCACTTGGCGGCGCTGGCTTACCTTATGGCGCAGCAGCCTCCAAGCATTCAACGCGCCAATTCAGCCGCAATTTGGACGGTCTGGAAGTAGAGGTCAACAGTAGTGGTAATGGGGTCGCTGTAGCCGCCGGCCATGGTGACAGCGACCGGGACGCCGGCGGCGCGGCACAGCCCCAGCACCAGGCGGTCGCGGGCGGCCAGGCCGGCGGTGGTTAGCGCCAGGCGGCCCAACTTGTCGTCCACGTGCGGATCGGCGCCCGCGAGGTAGATGACGAGGTCGGGTTGGGCAAGGATGAAGACGCGCTCCACGGCCGTTTCCAACAGCTCCAAATAAACCCCATCCCTCGTCCCATCCGGCAGGCCAATGTCCAGGTCACCGGGGATCTTGCGGAAGGGGAAATTTTTCGCGGCGTGGATTGAAAAGGAGAAGATGGTGGGGTCGGCGGCGGTGATTTCGGCCGTGCCGTTGCCCTGATGCACGTCACAATCAATCACCGCCACGCGCCGCACGCGCCCTTCCGCCTGCATCACGCGCGCCGCCACGGCCGCATCGTTGTAGAGGCAGTAGCCCTGCCCATGATCGCTACAGGCGTGGTGCGTGCCGCCGCCCAGACTCACCCCAATACCGTCGCGCAGCGCCGTGCGGCAGGCGGCAATGGTCGCGCCCACGGTGTGCTGCACGCGCGTAACCAACTCCGGCGACCAGGGCAGCCCTGTACGGCTAATTTCCGCGCGCGTAAGCAGGCCGTGGTGCAGGCGGTGCAGATAATCGGCCGTGTGCGCGCGGCGCAGTTGGTCATAAACGGCAGCCGGGCCGGGAATAAGGTCATTCGAGGAGATCAGGGCTGACGCCTGGATACGCTCGCGCAGCAGGCGATACTTAATTGCCGGAAAACGATGGGGTTCCGGCAAGGGAAAATCATGATGATCATAATAAAACAGCTTCATTCGCCCTGGCAGTGAGAGTAGCTCCAGCCCCAGCTTCAGTCAGTTTGCAGCCGCGCCCCAAACAGGCGCACGAAAATCCAGGAAAGGGTCATGACCGGCACAGGTTGGGTGAAGGGTATGAGGGCCTGCACAACCGAAACGCCGCGTAGACCCTTAAAGCCCAGCCGATCCAGCAAGACCCAGGCAAAAGGCGCGGCCAAAAAATCCAGCGCAAAGTCCAGCAGATCGATGATCAGCGCCAGGATGAACGGGGTGTGGCGCAGCGTTTCGCTGAAGCCGGCGCCGGCGGGAATCTTGATCCGGCGCAGACGGCGCACAAAGAGGAGCAATAACACAACGGCCAACAGCAGGCTGACGCCCATTGCCATTAACAGATAAATCGCCAGGGTTTGAATCGTGTCGATGTTCATGAGGTCATTCCAAATTCGGGATGCGTCAGGCGAGAAATAGAACCTGCACGACAAAAATGATCAGGATGAGCAGAGCGCCGCCAAGCTGCACGGCCGTTGCCAGCCCCCAGCCCGCGATGCCGCCCAGGCTGGACTTAAAGGCCAGGTTCCAATCACGGTGCGTCTGAAATTCGCCCAGCAGGATACCAAGCGCGTAGCCGATGATCGTGCCCAGCAGCGGCAGGGCAAAGGTCCCCACAATAGCGCCGATGACGCCATACACCATGGAACGCCCCCCGGCGCCCGTCTTGCGCGAACCCAGCAGCGGCATCCAGATATCGGCCGTGCCGGTTACCAGCGCGATCAGGGTTATCACCACAAAGGCTGTCATGCTAATGCTGCTGAAACCGGTCGCCAGGCCGTAGAGCAACACCACCAGCCAGACGAGCAGCGTTCCGGGTACCAGCGGAATAATCGTGCCGACGAGCCCCACGACCAGGCCGGCGACAGCCAGTCCAAATGTAATTGATTCAAGCGCGACGCCCAACATGCAGACCTCTTTACATAGGTATAGGATAGTTTAACGAAGGCGCTACCTGCCGCCTGACAATACGCGCGATATGGGGCGCGCGTTGCGCGCGTTACAGCATGCGGTAGGACTGGAGGAAACGGCTGAAGACCTCGGCCAGATACGGCCGATACCCAACCATCGACTGCAGCGCCGTCCCGATCAGCTCGGCGTCGCTCATGCGGTTGGCGCGCTGCCAGATGTATTTGTCGGGCATCTGGTTGAACCAGGTCGCAAAATAGCCGAACCAACTCTGCAACACGTAAAGGCAGCGGGCCGCCGGCAGCGCCTGCCGCACGGCGCGCGCGTCAAACTGCGTCGCCAACTCCGCCTTCATCGCCAGCAAGTAGCTATCAACCAGCGTCTCTTCCGTGGCCAGCGGCTCCGGACGAATCAGCACTTCGCCCGAACCCCGCTGGTCCTGCAGCAGGTTAAGCTGCTCCAGCAGCGTGATCAGGTCGATCACGCCGGGGCCGATGGTTACCTGGCGCCAATCCAGCAGCCTCCGCTCGCCAAAAAGCGACAGACACCAATTATAGGCGTGGGGGCTGCCGTGCAGCAGCGTTTGCGGCAGGCGCAGCAGAGGTTCCAGCATCGGCACGGGGTCATCAAGCAAATCGGCCGCGGCCGCCAGATGGCTTTCACCCAAAACGCCCGGCCATCCGCCTAAATCGCGCATGACGATCAGACCATTCGCCGCCTGGAGCAAGCTGGGCGCCAATCGCCCGGCATTCTGAATGGCATGGTCGGAAATGAGCGCCGCGGGCCCCTCGGCAAAATAAACGGCCTTTTCCTCGCGCAGTTCGTCCCGGCTGTAGACCTTGTGCTGCTTGTCGACGAAATGAGTCAACCAGGGATAGCTTTCCAAAATCTCACGCTGCTCCCAAAACATGGTGTGCAGCGCGGCTAATTCCCCAATGACGCCTTCGACGTCCACGTGGGACCATTTCTCAGGCGGGAATGCGTTCGGCACGTCTTCCAGGATGATCCAGGCGTTGTCGCCAACGACGTGCGTGAAGTAAGGGGTAGGCGCCAAAAAAGGGATTTTATCCGCCAGGTCGCGGTAGAAATGGGCCTCGGCAGGCGTGGTCTTCTTACCGATAAAAGCGATGGGGTCGCTGTACCCGGCCAGGGCGAGTTCATAGCGGGCAACGCGGGATCCAAAGAAGCTCCCCGCCATGCCTGAGTAAAGCAGGGGATGGGTGGTCACGGCCGTTACCACCACGTCCTTCAGCCCCATCTGGCGCGCCATCAAGGCGGTCCAGGCGGCGGGCTCGCGTCTTTGCAATTGCGCCACGTCCAGCTTGTGTTCACTCATGGTTGCATCATTGTAAAGCGGAACGCACCCTCTGACAAGCAAGCAAAAGGTGACAGATTTGGAAAAATCTGCCGGGTCTGCGCCAAAAGTTGCTATAATGCCTGTTAACCAACACCTGCAACGATAACGGGAAATAAAAAACCATGCATCAGACAACCCAAACTGTACCGGACGCATACGGCAAATTCGGCCCGTATGGAGGGCAGTTCGTCCCCGAAACGCTCATGCCCGCGCTGGAAGCGCTCATTAGCGCCTACGACGCGGCGCGCGCGGATTCCGCATTCACGGCGGAGTTTGAATACCTGCTGCGCACCTACGTGGGACGGCCGTCGCCCCTCACCCACGCCCGGCGCCTCTCCGCCCAACTGGGCGGCGCCCAAATCTACCTCAAGCGCGAGGACCTCAACCATACCGGCGCGCATAAGATCAACAACGCCCTGGGCCAGGCCATGCTGGCGCAGCGCATGGGCAAAACGCGCATTGTGGCCGAAACAGGCGCCGGGCAGCACGGCGTTGGGACGGCCACCGCCTGCGCGCTGCTGGGGCTGGAGTGCATCGTCTACATGGGCGAGGTGGATATCGCGCGCCAGCAGCCCAACGTGCTGCGCATGCGGCTGCTGGGCGCCGAGGTGCGGCCGGTCGCCAGCGGCAGCCGCACGCTCAAAGACGCCATCAACGAAGCCATTCGCGACTGGGTGACGAACGTGGAAACGACCCATTACCTGCTGGGCTCGGTGCTGGGACCGCACCCCTACCCGATGATGGTGCGCGATTTCCAGAGCGTGATTGGACGCGAGACTCGCGAGCAGGTGTTGGCACTGTGCAGCCGTTTGCCGGACGCCATCGTCGCCTGCGTGGGCGGGGGCAGCAACGCGATGGGCATCTTCCACGCCTTTCGCGACGACGAAAGCGTCGACCTGATCGGCGTGGAGGCCGGCGGCGAGGGCATCGCCGGCGGCAGGCACGCCGCCCGCTTTGCCGACCTGAACCTGGCGCGGCTGGGCGTGCTGCACGGCACCAAGAGCTTTGTCATGCAAACGGCCGACGGCCAGATCATGGAAACCCACAGCATCAGCGCCGGGCTGGACTACCCCAGCGTCGGCCCGGAGCACGCCTGGCTGCGCGACCAGGAGCGCGCCTTCTATACCTACGCCACCGACGCCGAAGCGCTGGCGGCCTTCCAGCTTTTGTCGGAAACGGAGGGCATTATCCCCGCCCTGGAGTCGGCCCACGCCGTGGCGGAGGTGATCAAGCGCGCCCCCCAGATGAGGCCCGACCAAATTATCGTGATCAACCTGAGCGGCCGCGGCGATAAGGATCTGGACACGGTGATGGCGGCGCTCGCCTCCAGGTAGATAACTGCGCCGTGCTTCCACTTTTCACCCCTTTGACCTGCGCCCAACGACCATGTTAGAATGTGTTCAGCTTAAGCTACAAACGAGCAGTGAGCCACGGTATGGAAAAAATTAAAGGCAAAACACAGTTATCAGCTTTAGATTTTTACACGCTACCCGACCACGGCGGTCGAAATGAATTGATCAAAGGAGAAATCGTGCCTATGTCGCCTGCCGGAGCCATACATGGCAAAATTGCCATGCGCCTGGGTAGATATTTGGGGAATTTTGTTGAGCAGCATGCGCTGGGGGAGGTGTATGCAGCCGAGACGGGCTTCACAATTGCGCGCAATCCGGATACGGTGCGCGCGCCGGACGTGGCCTTTGTGGCCCAGGCGCGTATACCTCCCGGTGGAGAGCCCGCCGGTTTTTGGTCTATTGCGCCCGACTTAGTGGCTGAGGTTATCTCGCCATACGATACGGCCGCAGCCGTTCAAGACAAAGTAAAAGATTATCTCACCGCCGGCGTGCGGCTGGTCTGGTTGATTGACCCCATCAACCAGATGGTTACGGTTTACGCCTCCCTTGCCGAGGCCTATATTCTGCTGGGAGACGATGAACTCGACGGCCGTGACGTTGCGCCGGGATTTAAGCTGGCCCTGCCCCGGCTTTTCCGCGACTAGCAGCCCCTACCCAAAAAGCCATCGTAGCCACGGCATCCTTGCCGCGCTTTAACCGCGCCGCGTTTTATCCGCGCTTGCCAAGCAAGCGCCCCAGGCGGTGGGACAATTCGTCCTGCGCCAGCCGCGCCTGGGACGGACTCCAGCTTTCCACCAGGCTCAAGGCGCGCCGGGTCCAGAGAATGGCCGTCTCCACGTCTTGGGCATGCCACTCGTAATATTTGGCCAGCTCCACGTGCGGCTCGACGCTGTCGTAGCTGGTAGCGGCCCACTGCTGCCAGAGGGGCAGCGCTTCCACGCGCCGGTTGCTGCGTTTGAGCAGCAGCCCCAACCGCTGCAGCGTTTCGTGATACAGCCCCAGCGGCAGATCCTCGCCCGCCAGCGCGCGCCGCAAACTGATCTCGGCCGCCTCCGGCGTGTTCAGGTCCGTCTGCCATTTGCCCAGGCTGTACCAATCCGCCGGGTGCGCCTCCGCATCCCCGCCTTCAAAAAAGCGCCAGACGCGCGTGGCCAGCGTCACCATGGAGAGCATGTCGATGCGGTTGTGGTAGAAGACGCGCGCCAGCTCGCGCGCGTCGCCGCTGCGCAGGTAATCCTGGTAGAGGCTGGGAATGAGCCAGCCGGGCACGTCTTCCTGGGTGCGCCGCACCTCCAGCAAATTCTGCTCCAGCGCGCCCAGGGCGCAAGAGCCCAGCCGCGCGCGCCAGAGCCGCCGCGCCGGGTGCAGCAGGTCAATGTGGGGCAGGTCCCACACGGGCCCCAGCATGCGGTTCAGCAGGTAGCGGTTGTCGAGCAGGGGCAGGTCGAAGGCACGGCCGTTAAACGTCACCAACCCCGCTTTTTGGGCCAGCAGGTCGGCCAACAGGCGCAGCATGGCCGCCTCGTCGCCGTGGTCGCGCAGAAAGTATTGGCGCACGATGAAGGCTTCCCCGGCCGGGGTGCGCTCAAAAAAAGCGGCGCCCACCATGAAGGCCAGCGTGCCCGCGCCCGCCAGCCCGGTCGTTTCCGTGTCCAGAAAGACCAGGTCGCGAAAGTCTAGCGCCGCCAGGCGCGCATCCTGGCCATAGGGCACGGCCGCCGCGGGCGCGTGGGCCAGCAGCGCGGCCAGCGGCTCGCGGCCGTGCCGGTAGGCCAGCGGGTAGACTTTGTCCAGCACGTAGCAGGCGCCAACGGCCGTTGCTTCCACCTGCCCCCCCGCCAGCAGCCTTTCCAGCGGAACGGGCTCATCCGGCTCGTCCGGCGGCGGCGCGGGCGCGGGCGGGCGCGGCGCGACCGGTTTCAAATGGCGCGCGCCCTTCACGACGCCCAAACGGCGCAGGCGATCTTGCAAACTCTCACTCATCGCGCCAACCGTTCCGACGTTTCAACGTTCCAACGTTCCGATTTAGTCCACATCACAATCCAGCAGCAGCCCCAGTTCGGCCGTGGCCGCGCGGAAGGCGGCCCACTCGTCGCGGCGAACGGTCGCCGCAAAGGCGCCCAGACTCTCGCCGATAAAGTCACGCGTCTTGGGATTGTTGCGCAACGTATCCAAGATCGCCTCGTCACGCACGCGCAGCGCCACTACCGCCTCCAGCTTACCCTCCACGCCGTTAGCGGCCCAGCGCGTGATGGCGCGCTGCACGCTCTTGGGTACCGGGCGACTGCCGGCCTCGGCCAGAAACGTCACAATGCGCTCCGGGCTGATGCCCTGCTCCTGAGCGCCCGCCAGCGAGCGGGGGGTGAGGCGATAGGTAAAGGGCTGGCCGGGCGTGACCGGCTGGGGTTCGCCAATGCGCGCGGCCTGGAAGCGCTGGTAGCGATCGGCGTTGTAGGGCACGACCAGGTTCCCGTCGGGCTGCACCACCAGGGGCACGCGCACCTCGTCCTGCACGGGCGGCCGGTCGGTCAGCCAATCCAGCGCGCGTGGCGTCAGGCGAAAGAGCGAGGGTTCGGCCGTTTCCACCATGCCCAACCAGAACAAAGGCCCCTGCACCAAAAAGCGCAGCAGGCGGCCTTCCACGCCCTCCCAGGCCGCAAAGCCGGCCAGGTAGATGCCCTCGGCCACGTCGCGCACGTACCAGGTATCGTAATTGCCGTCCGGCCGCTGAAAGTCGGGATCGGTCTCCTTCAGGCGCGCGGCAACGTCCGCCAGGTCATACCAGTCGGCGCGGCGCGGCAAGACGTCCAGCAGCGCCGTGCGCGCCAGGAGCGGGTCGTTGCGCCAGCCTTCGCCCTCGCAGCGCAGGCCGGGCGTGTGGCACAAATCATTCCACTCGCTGCTGGTCCAGGCGTCGACCAGGTCGCGCAGTTGGGCTTCGCGGCTCTTCTGCAGCCAGGTCACGGCCGCGCGCGTGGGGCGGATACGGCCGTCGCTGCGGCGCACCATGCCCATTTCCTGCGCCAGCGTCAGCAGCAGCGAGCGCCGGTCCTGGTCCGGGTTCAGCAGCAGGGCCTTGAGTTTATCGGGCTGCAGGGCCGTCTGCAGCGCCAGCGCCAGGAGGGTGGTTAAATCGTCGACGGCGTCGGTAACGGCCGTTTGGTAAGTGGGCGGCGGCGGAGCCGGCGGGAAGCCCATTGACGCCGCCTCATAAGCAGGGACCGGCTCCGCCAGCGGCGCAGGCGACGTCAACTGCCCCAGCAGTTCCGGCGGCACAAAGTAGAATTCGAGCAAACCCTCGCTCGTCTCGTCAAAGCCGCGATAGATCAGGCCGCGGTACCAGAGCGCCTCGGCCGCGCTCACCGGATCATACCAGGGCTCTTCGCGCTCCAGCCGTCCCGGACCCATCTGGCGCACCTCGCCGTGCGCGCGGCTAAAGGCCGCCACCGGCAGGCGCCCTCCTTGCGCAACCAGATCACCCAGCGCCTCGGCCTCTTCCGGTGGTAAATAGAGACTTTCCTGCTGCAAATCGACCTGCGCCAGCCGCTCCGCCAGCGCCTTGACGGCGACCGCCTTGTCCATACCGGTCAAATCCAGCTCCCACCACTCGCCAATGACGCGTAAAACGATCAGTTCGTGATCCTGTAAGGCTTGTGCGAGCGCGCGCATAACTCCTCCAATGGCAGTAGCTAAACGACAACCTGAATTGCGGCCGGCAGGCTGGTGATCGTCACCTGCCGGATATTGTCGCGCGGATAGGCGAAGACCTCGCCATCGATGTGAATCGGCAGCGCCGAGTCGGAACGGATAACGATGCGCCGGTTTTTGCGCATGGTGACGTGTTTGGAGTGGACGTGGGTGCCGCGGATGGCCTGCGAAAGCATGCGCAGCATCGTCAGGCGGCTAATCGGATTGACCGTGCAGCTATCGATCAGATCGTCATCCTGCCGCGCATCCGGCGTCAGCAGGAAGCCGCCCCCGCCGCGCAGGCCCAACCCCACCGTCAGAAATAAAACCTTCTGGCTGACGCGCTCGTCGTCAAAGCGAATATCCAGGTGGGGCGTGTGGTAGTACAGCGCAATCGTCTGCAGCACGGCCCATAAGTACATCATGAAGCCGTGCAGGCGCGTGATGGCCTCGGTGCGCACCACGACCATGGCGTCGAAGCCGGCGCCGAAGTTGTTGTCGAAGATTTTGAAACGACCGTTTTCATCCTCAATACGCGCCAGGTCAACGGTGCGGGGCTGGCCATTGAAGAGGCGGGCGACGGCCGTTTCCACATCCGTCGGAATCTTGAGCGCGTAGGCAAAGTCATTGCCCGATCCAATCGGAATCACGCCCAGCATCACGTCCGCACGGTCGCCGCGCACCAGCCCGTTCACCACCTCGTGCACCGTGCCATCGCCGCCGGCCGCCGCCACCACGTCGTAGCCCGCGTCCGACGCCTCGTTGGCCAGTTCCTGTGCATGTCCACGGTACTGCGACATTTCCAGGTCCAGTTCACCATACTGCGCGCCAATCTCTCGAATCAGAGCGGCCGCGCTGCGGCTTCTTCCCAGGTCAGAAGCAGGGTTCAAAATAACCTTCACACGCCTCGTCATCTTCTCACTCCGCTGTTGTTTATTTCGCGCGCCCTCACGCAACGCGCCGCTATTGGGAAACAGATTATATCTAAAAACCGCGCCAGAAGCGCGCTCGATTTCGCTTTACACCTTCATGCAAACATGCTATACTCTCGCAAACATTATGTTACGTTGAGGCGCAAGCGCCAGGCGGCGCAGTTTGTGTCCACAGCAAGCAACGGTTTACCAGGTCGTTCAGATCGCACATCCCCATACATACTGCATACCCTGGTCGTTGCGTCTGGCCATCCCTCAGTCCACGCTGGCGCGTGGGCGAGGAGGAACCCATGTCTGAAGATGATTTTATTATCGAAGAAGAGGCCGCAGCCGGTGGCGGCGCGCGGCGTTCGTTTCTACTTGCTGCCGGAGCGCTCACGACGCTGCTAATCGTGGCGACGATAGGCGTTATTGGGATGCTGCTGAGCGGGCGCGCACAAGAGCACGCAGCGGCCGTTGCCGCCATCGAAACCCAAAACGCCGTGATCGCCGTGACCAACGCGGCCGTCACGCAAGCGGTCGCCGCCATGCAAACCGAGGCGGCGCAGCCTGCGGAGACGCCGCTGCCGCCCGCGATCGAAGCGCCTTTGAGCACGGCCGTTGCCACCTCCAGCCCTGTCGTTCAGCCCGCCGCCAATGGCACAGAAGCTGCGCAAGGGGAAGGAAACGGCGAAACGGCCGATGTCGACCGCGACGAAGCCGGCGCCGATGAGGCCGGCGCCGATGCTCCTGAAGAGACAGCTACCGCCGCCAGCGCCGTCGCAGAGGCGGCCGTGACCGCTACGGCCGACGCCCAAGAGCGCGCCACGGCCGTAAGTGCGGGCCAAGCAACCGGCGCCGCAGCCACCACGGCCGCCTTGGCCACAACCGCTGCTGATGCAACCGCAGTTGATGCAACCGCAACCACAACCGCCGGCGGCGCCGGCGCGGACGCTACAAGCGTGGCCGCTACAAGCGTGGCCGCTACAAGCGCGGCCGCTACAGGCGTGGCCGCTACGAGCGTGGCTGCTACAAGCGTGGCTGCTACAAGCGTGGCCGCTACAGGCGTGGCCGCTACAGGCGTGGCCGCTACAGGCGCGGACGCTACAGGCGCGGACGCTACAGGCGTGGCCGCTACAGGCGTGGCCGCTACAGGCGTGGCCGCTACAGGCGCGGACGCTACAGGCGCGG
>Ga0114946_10001915_pt1 | contig 14330 bp, 13 predicted proteins | sample WalLakDeSediment_FD_88676 | JGI IMG/M metagenome (GOLD analysis project Ga0114946, IMG submission 88676) | Lake sediment microbial communities from Walker lake, Nevada to study Microbial Dark Matter (Phase II) - Walker Lake 11/02/13 Deep Sediment | ecosystem: Environmental > Aquatic >... | reverse complement strand
ATCGCTGTGGATAGACAGAAGTGACGATATAATGGAGATTCTTGACAGTCTAATCGACAAATACGTGGACCTCGAAAACTCATAGGAACCGGCCAACACTGCTGTACTGCAGTACCGATGCCTGATTGGCAGCAGGCCTGATTTTGATGGCACTCCCGGAACATACTGCGCTCAGGATGTCCATCGGGATTGATCCTGGCGGGCAGATGGAGAGCATAGAAGTCTGTCCCGAATGCGACTATGCGGCCAGCATCGACTACGTCTTCGATATGGACGAGCTCGTCAGATACATCAAGTTCCGCGACGTCCTGGCGGAGGACATGAGGCGCACACCAGGCTAGCCAACAAGAAGTGCTTGATAGCACCGGCGAGAGTCGCGGGCTCAGGGTAGATGTCATCTTATTCGTGGTAAGACAGCTTCGGCTCGTCTCCCCAGGATTCTTAACTCCTGCAATGATATTGAATCTGAGTCCATACTATCGTATAATATCATGCAAAATCCCTGCGTTCGCTTAAGACAGCGGTTTGCGGCATGACCACTGAAACGGCACTCCCATCGTATCTGGAGATAGTGTCTGACAAACCTGTAGAACGGTTTCTCAGAATGTTTATCCTCTCTGCGAAGTACGTGGAAGAACTCATCATCATCTCTCCGATTATTGGCATGTTAAGAGGGGGTGTCAGCGTCTCGATGACTCGCGTGATTGACAGAATAGACCGAGAGCGCATCAAGACCTATGTCATCACCAATGAGCCTAGTCCTGAGCATCCTTCGCATGCTCAGGCCATGTCCGCCCTGAAGCAGTCTAACTACACCGAAATCCGTTATAATGACTCCCTGCATGCAAAAGTGTACATTTGTCGTACCCGTGGTGGCGGGTTTGCTCTCTTGGGCTCGGGAAATCTGACTGAGACATCGATTCAGCGCCGCATTGAGATTGGTATGGTCATATTCCGTCGAGGCGACGGGGTATTACTGTTTCAGGAGTTGAGCAGATGGGGGCTCGAACGCCTCAGATCTGTGCGGGGTAGTATACTAGTAAAACCAATGACCGTAAGGAGGTAACACAAATGGACTTCAAACAATGGTTCTGCCTGAAGGGAAGAGATAGCTTCACTATTGATGCCCAGGTCAATCCCGATGATGCCCGGTTCTACTTCGGTCGCCCGGAGAAGCTCAAGGAACTCGAGACCCAGTTGCGGAAAGGCTTCATAGACCCTGGCGTCCCTAAGATGTTCATCTATGGCTCCTACGGATCAGGAAAGACCCAGACCCTGTATCACCTGGCGTACTATCTGCAACATCCCCCCCCTAGGTCTCTCAAGCTCCGGCCCGCCATTGTCCATGTTGTCCTCGAAATGCAGAGCAAGTCGAACCACCTTGATTGGCATCTCCAAATCATGGAAGCCCTCGGAAAGGAAACGGTCTCACGCTGGGTAGACGGCTTGTTCGGTACAGTCTCTAGCATGGATGAAGCCCTTGCTGGCCTTCTCTCTGATTACAACATCATAAACGCAGTCAAGAACCTGCGCGGCGGTGGCGAAATGCCGATGCTAGCATGGAGGTGGTTGGCTGGTCACCGCTTACCAGCGACAGATCTGCAACGCCTTCAACTCACGCGGAATGCTGGCGACGTCGGAGCCGCCGATATGGTGAAGATACTCGTCGGATTCGGTCACCTGGCTGAGACAAACGGTGAAAAGCTCATGTTCTTCATGGATGAGGTTGAGCAATTTCAGAACATCTCAAACCCTGATTGTTTCGAGGCAGTCCACAACTACTTGAGACAGCTCGCGGAACCAAAGAACTCGTCGGCTGGTTTCATAATGTCACCATATGCCATAACCGTCGATGACATGCCGCAGATGATGATGCGAGGAGATATCAGAAACAGGATTGGCGCGATTAACTACATCGAGATCCCACCCTTGCCCTCAGTAGAAGACATCCGTGCATTCCTCTCCGAGTTGCTGGCAAATTTCATTGATCGGCGAGCTGCTGAAGACAGAATACAGCAAGAAGGACTGCCTGTTACCCTGGACACATATCCCTTTGACGCGGAAGCCTTCGAAAGGCTTTGTGACTACGCTTCGCAGGACCCTGTCAAGGCGCTTCCCAGAAACATCATCAAGGCAGTCAACGAGTCCGCCATATCAGCATGGGACGTCGACAAGGCTGTGATTGATGTCGATACCGTGAACGAAGTTGCTTCTTTGGTGTTCGGATAATGAAGAGGTTCACCGTAAGACCGAAGGTTCCCGCAGGCAGATCCCTCTGCATCGGCGGAAGCGTTGGTGACACCGACAATGTCTTGCTTGGCCGCCTCGCGGAAGCGGGGCCACCGATCTCTGTTCTTCACGACCTTTCATTGGAGCATGTTGTCGCAGTGGTAGGCAAACGCGGTTCCGGCAAATCATACACCCTTGGTACCTTACTGGAGGGCCTCTGTACAAAGCCCGGGAAGTCGCCAATAGGACAGATCTCGGGCAGACGAGCAGTACTCCTCTTCGATACACTTGGCATTTTTCAGTGGGCGGACATCCCCCTGGCTCCGGATTCAGCGCAAGAGATCATACGTCAACAATATGCCGTCCGGAATGGGTGGTCCCTGCGAGAGACACCGGAACTCAATGTATCAGTCTTGGTTCCTCAGACTGATACTACCCAGGCCGGCCAGACGCGTCACAGGGGATTCACTATAAGTTACTGCGACTTCACCGCATCAGATTGGGGCTATCTTCTTGGCCTGGACATATATCAAGACAGAATGGGGCAACTGCTGAATGACGCTTACATCAAGGTTACCCAGGAAGGTTGGATCGACCGGGACGGCCAGAAGCCGGCGAAGCAAGAATACGACATCAATGACCTTCTGGACTGCGTGCGTACGGACCTCGAGATTGGAGACAGCTACCAGACTGAAACTCGTCGAGCTGTGATCCAACAGCTATCCACATATGCCAGGAACCCACTTTTTGGCACTCGTGGGACATCGCTGAACGACCTACTGCGCCCCGGCCAGATGAGCGTTTTGGTCATGAACAGGATGTCTGACGAACTTAGGTTTACCCTTATTACGACCCTGATTCGCCGAATCATGCGAGCTAGGATTGAGGCCTCCGAAGCAGAAAAGGACTATGCCATCAGAGGACGGGGTTCTGAAACCAGTCCGTCGGAAGGAAGCGATCTGTCCACCTTCGTTGTGCCGCCATGTTGGGTCGCTGTAGATGAGGCGCAGAACTTCCTTCCGTCTGAGAGGCGCTCGGCAGCGACAGATGTCCTCGTCAAGCTCGTTAGAGAGGGAAGGAACTACGGCATATCGTTTGTCGTGACAACGCAACAGCCCACCGCTATAGACCAGAGAATAATGTCTCAGGTCGATACGCTAATAGCCCACAAATTGACCGTACAGACCGACATGGACTATATACGGCGTAACCTCAAGAGCAATCTGCCTGACGACGTAACATATGCGAACTCTACCCTCGCATGGGATGGCCTCTTGAGGTCGCTAGATATCGGCCAGGCCGTCATATCGAACACAGAGGCTGAAAGAACCTTCATCGTCGATATCAGGCCTCGCATGAGTGCCCACGGAGGGTTCTAGTGGCTCTCAGCCCTCGGATTATTGAGAACGCCTCTCGCCGTATGCAGAGGCTTGGATATCTGAAACTTCTTCTCAGCCAGGCATCCGAATCTTCAACTTCTACCTTGAAGAGGCTAGGCACCAATCTGATAAGCACCGTGACTCGCAAAGTCGCTGTCTCACCTAGCGCAGAACTCGCTGATTATCTTCGAGTCATCCTGGCGGGTCAGCCGGATAAGTCCCTTTTACAGCAACTGGACCGATCCTACTCATCGGCCCAACCCACAGATATTATGGTACAGATACAGGACGCCTACCTGAGCTCCAAGAAGCTTCCATCTCAACGTGGGCGATTAGTGGATCGGGACTCCACCAACTATCCTCGTCTCGCGACAAGTCTTGGGCTCTTTCGGGGAGACCTCTATACCCCATTGGTACGGGGACACGTGCTTTTGAATCTTCTCGGGCCTTTGGAGGCCAACGCATTTCGGGAGTACAACAACGAGATCAACCCGTTGCTGCTAAGCGAGGAACAGCGCTTCTTCTTCCTGTACACACTTATCAGGAGCGATATGGACATCATTGTTCCTCTCTTCCGTCAGCTCTTGGATATGAAGGGCGACTTTGCAGATTACGACGCCGGCAATCTGCTGCCTGGCATTATCAGGCAGTTCGTTAAGCGTCTTCGTCAGCAAGTTAGCAGCGGTGCAGATGCCATACGAGTGAAACGATTCCTAGAGACCGCTGATGCAATCGAAAGCTGGAAGGACAGGGAATACAAAGCTCAAGGCGCGCGGGACGAAACCATTACTGTTAGGCTCGAACCGCTAGTGGACATAGGAGTGCTCGTCAAGGATGACCCTTTCGCCTACAGATATCGGTTTTCATCTCCAGGCCGCCGTCTCATGACTCTGCTGACCGAAACGGGTGCCGATCCCGATATAGATAGCCGGTTTTTTGCACATATCATCAGCGCTCATGGGCTGCAACTAGAAGGCCTTTCTGTTGCCGGCGACCAGCTTTCCTTCATCTATGACAGCTTTTCGCGTCTGAAGAGCCCACTAGGCTATGCGCCCATCAATGATGTCATGCTCCTTGGCACATTGTTGGCTATCCGATCTAAGCGAGGGTACTTCGAAGTAGAGGAGGGAATCCGAACAGTGCGCGCAATCCAACGACAACACCCTCACCTGCTGCGTTTCAATGTTGACCGTATGGGGAAGCTCAGTTTCATCAAATTCGAAGGCCCGATAGATGGATAGGTACTACCTATTCGTTTCTGTTTGTAGCGAGTAAATACTAATCCTAAGCGAGATAAGCCTGAAGATGAGCGAATCTGGCGTAAACTCAAAATGGGAGCATCTTGGACTGACTCGATGGCCGTTCTACAAGACTGTCGATCACTCAAGCGCGCCAATATGGGCCGGCCGACAACAGGCAAAACAGCTGACTGACCGGTTTATGTGGGAATGGGTTAGACAAGATAGAAACTACATTCATTTGGTATGGGGAGATCTGGGAGCAGGCAAGTCTCATACATTGTCCTATATCCGCCATCACTTTGTCCAGCATCCGGACCTTAGAGTTCTTCCTGTCCGCGCTGTAATGCCTAAGGAGTTCAGTGGATTTCTCGAAGTCTACCAGGCAATAATGTCGGCCATCGATCTAGACGAGATTGCAGAACTCTTCTATCATCTGTATCGTGCCCTCGGCACTAAAAAGGCAGCGGTGAGAGACGCGTTTCCGTACATCCCTGATGCAGTCGAAGCCCTACTCCAACTGCGATCAGATCTTGACTCCAAGAAGCGTTGGGCTGAGACCTGGTTGCGTGGCGTTCGGCTCACCCGGTCTCAGATGGATTCACTCGGCATCAGCAGAGGGGTAAAGGATACCAACGACTGTGTCGCGATGCTTACCGGAGTCGTAGCGATTGTTGCTGCCTCCCAGAAGTATGATCGCATACTTGTCATGCTCGATGAATGCCAGAGAACCTGGGAAGCTAAGCGCTCCATCACTCAGAAGATAGACGTGGGCCTGCAGAACTGGCATGATGAAACCTCAAACCGCCTAACACTGGTTCTGGCCTACAAGTCCGGGCAAATGCGTGACTTTCTCAATCTGCTGAACCCTGACGTCAAGGATAGAGTGACTCTTCCGGTAATCAGCTTGCCACTTCTCGATTCGCAGGACGCACTCGAGTTCGTTCGCTCCGTACTTCAGCAATGCAGCCTGCAACCCCAAGCCCCATCGTGGCAACCTTTTGGCGAAGACATGGTGAAATCGGTCGTCCGGCACCTTACTGCAGGCCATGGCACGACTCCAAGGCATTTGATGACCGCCTTTCATGCTATCCTTACACAGTATGACCGTCAGATAGTCAGCGAAGGGCAGTGTAACTTGACGCTACAGGAAGCACTTGCAATAGCAGACGATGCCTTGAGCGACCCGTTTGGTGAGGACGAGTAGTCGATCTTGGGCAGACAATAGAGGTGGATCTGGCTATGGATGACACTTTGACTCCTGGTTCGGGTTGGCCTTCAACTCAGGCACACATAGAGCATGCGGCGGCGTTCGCGGGGGTTCTGCCTCCGTGTGCACTATCGCAGGCCTTCGAGTGCGACGGCTGTAGTGCCGAGGGCATAGACCCCTGCCCGATAGGGACTGACCCAGACTACTTGTCCTATCTTCTGCACCTTCGGGACTTGTTCCTCCGACAATCAACCAAGAGAGCCTCACAGATCAAGGTACTACAACAGATATTTAGAAGACACAAATTGCCCTTGCATTGGCAATTCGCGGCTCTGCTGGCAATTAGGGAGGACGCTTCACTCTTTCAGTCACCCGACTCTGTAAGGGGGATACTGTACTTCAACCCCCAAGTGTTCACCATGATCCGCGACGGTGTCTTTGTGCTTCGCTAGGGCCACCTCGAATACCAGAAACCAACGAGTCCGTAATAAGGCCGGCCATATGTAGACCACTAGTACGATCTATCCCCAGCGGTCTGGAGGTAGCGGCACTTCAGTCTGAGCGGACAGATCGCGTGTTGGGGGTTTCTCGGAGTGCATATCTCGCGCGAGAAATCGATGATAGCGTAGTTGTAGTCTTTGAATACTCGCCGCGGGGTGACTTGGTCCGCTAACTCAACAAACCATCGCTTCCTCCTTGTTTCGGGATCCGTGTCAAATCCGAAGAACCTTCCATATAGCCTGACCGTATTCGCATCGATTAACGCCGCCCGTTTGCCGAGGTGCAACGAAACAAAAGCTGACGCTATATAGTCGCCTACACCTGGTAATCTCATCAAAGCTGCTTTGTCAGAAGGCAATCCTTCACCAACAAGGGTGTGATTCAAGGCTATGAACTGCTCATCCCTTATCGGCAGACCAAGGCGTGAGAATACACACGTAGGCGCGGCCACGAACTCCTCTGGCACCTGATACGTTGCAGCGAATGTAACATAGACGGGCAAAACCTGATCGGCTCTTGTGCGCTGCAGCATGATCTCAGCGACAAGCCTGTGCCAAAGATTCGGAGAACAACGCCAGGGAAAACCCTTGAAGTTCTTTCGCCCCCAACTCAGTACCAGCCTTCTGAAGTAATCTACATGTCTCGTGTGGATTGGCGGAGTCATCTCTAATAGGACTCCAGTAGGAGTTCGCTCGTTTAGTGCCTGGATGATTTTTCGTGCAATTCTATCAATAACTGGCACAGGGACAGCGTTCCCGAACTGCCGGTAAGACGCCGTGTCGGAACCTGCGCATATGAAAGAGTCTGGAAAACCCTGCAATCTTGCACATTCGAGTGGGGTTAGCTTTCTGGGATTCCCGACTCTCTGCGGGATCAGACACTCCTTTCCATCTTTACCGTATCGCGCCACAATGGTCGGTGATGGCCTGTCCAAAGCCGCCAGCTTGACAGCAAATCCGGTGCCTCTTTCGCGGTTACGTTCGGACCTCAGAATGTGACTTGACCACAGCCTGTCAGAAATGGTATACCGGTCCGGAACTTCCTCCTGGAGCACAGAACTCAGAGGGAGCGAGTCCCCCGACAACTCCGGAAACTCGAATCCGCTACCTGGTTCTTTGAGTCCGACGATATACAGGCGCTTCCTTCTCTGCGGCACCAGTGTGCTCGCGTCTATAACACGGTGATGGAATTCATATCCTAGTTCCTGCTCGATATAGTGCCTAATCGTAGAAAAGGTCATCCCGCGATCCATGGAGAGCAGGTGCATCACGTTTTCCAGGAACAACGCTCGCGGTCTCTTCACTCGGGCTACGCGCACGAGATCGAAGAAGGCCGCTCCCTGGGAACTGGCAAGCCCAGTTTCGATTCTGTAGTGGTTACGCGCCGGCATGCCCGCCAGACTGAATGGCTGGCAAGGGAATCCTGCTGCCATGATGTCATGATAAGGGATAAGGCGGTCAAGCTCGTCGTCCGTAATGTCCTGGCCCGTGAATTGCTTTATGTCCCCATAGGGTACGATGCCAAAATTGCGATAGTAGGTTATCTTGGCCGGTTTGTCCCACTCACACGCAAAGACGCATCTGCCTCCGAGTCCCTGAAGCGCTAACCTGAACCCACCTATCCCAGCGAACATATCACTGAATGTAAAACTAGCTATTGCGGGGGGCGGGAAGGGGATGGAGGTTACACTGAAGGATGTCCCAAGTGGCGAGTACTCATAGTGATCTCGGTTTGATTGCCGGGCATCTTGACCTGTCAACGTCAGCAGGGCGGTACGCCATTCCTCAGCAAGCTCCTCATCCCAGTACGGCGGGGTCTCATCTTGAGAGTGTAACCAATGAGTGACGATCGCCTTGACTTCACCCAGACGCACCCTGTTACTAGCATGGGCGACCTTCGCCAACAGAGAAACCAGGGCGTCATAATCGAGTTGGGTTCTCATCGCCGACACAGGCATTTCGTCCAATTATCCTATTCTCTTGCGGCTGATGTCAATACTGTGTACTCGTTCAGTACCTCAGTGACACCTCCTCCTTTCTTCTGTTTTGATGATAATGCCCGAGGAATTCCTCAGGCGTAAGGTATCCCAATGCCTGGTGTGGTCTGACGGTATTGTACACCCTCTCCCATTCCCGTAGAGCCCTGTTCAGCTCTGCTATCTCAAAGCCGCTGTCAGTTACCTCATAGAACTCTTCGGTATGCGTCCTTTGAGCCCTTTCTACATGCCCGTTTAGCTTGGGTGAGCGCGGCGGCAGCACGAATAGCTTTAACCCCTTTCTCTGGCATTCTGCCTCAAAGAGGTCTTGAAACTCAGATCCTCCGTCTACCTGGATCGCCTTAACAGGAAAAGGCATCCGCTCTAATAAGGTGTCTATGAAGGCGGCTGCAGTGCGGGAGCTTGCCCTGATATGAGCCTCTAGCACGTCCCACCTCGAGATCACATCCCTGGCAGTGAAATGCTTGAGCACTACGCCAGGCAGAGGCCTGACATCCAGTGTATCTACCTCCACAATATCTCCCGGCTCCTTGACCACGTAATCCTTGGGCTTCCTTACGGCATAGGGCCTCTGCCTCTGGCTCTTCCTGGCAGATATGTGATTGGGCAATGGCTCTTCTAACACACCGCGCTCTCTAAGCTTCTTAAGAATCCTGCCTACCGTGGAAGCTGAGCAGGCAAGCCCCTCACGCCTCAATAGTATCACCAGCTTATCCTTGCCCCATCTGGGGTATTTCTCCCTCAGGCCATGTACAGCAGCAACCAGTTCTGGTGAGTAGGTGGGCTGTCGTACTTGCTTAGGGCGAGAGGAGCGTTCCTCCAGGGTCTCCAGGTAATGAGGGTCGTACCTCTGCTTCCAGCGATAGAAGGTCTGGGGAGAGATGCCAAAGTAACGACACGTTAGGCGGGCGTTGCGATTATGGGACTGATAGTAATCGAACCACTTGAGCCTTTTCCTGGCTTCCTTCGAGAGCACCGGGATACCGGCCAGGCGATTATATCCCGGGACCTTACTGCACATGTTCATAGTGCAGCCATTATACCTTCCCTTCATGACTTGTGTGTCACTAAGGTGTCTGAACTAGAGCATTTTTGTGAAGTGCACATCATTTCATCAATCCGTGCCATGATTTGACAAAAATGACGCCATGCCATACCATAGTTATGCGGATAATCACGAAATGTCGGAAGAAGATGCTAGCATAAGGGGTGAGATAATGCTCAGGAAAAGTGAGATCCATAAGGAATCCAAGAGCGATCGTTTCATACGTGTTGCGGAACGCAGGACTGCGAGGGTGCTCACGGATCTCAGGTTGCTAGGCCAGTGTGCAAACAGAAGAACCTACGAATACTCGCCCGACCAGGTCCGCAAGATCTTTTCGGAGATACGCCGTAACCTGGTGGTGGCTGAGAAGAGGTTTGGGGAGAACGGGGTCAAGGAACCGTTCAGGCTAGGGTAGACATCAGGGAGGCTACCTACGTCGATGTGGTATTTCGCAGAGAGTGACTATGATAGCAAGAACGTCAGAGACGCTACCGCGTCAGCTGTGCAGTCTCACGCTGAAGAGCTATCTCCCTTAGAGATTTTCGGTCGAGAAGCACTGCAGAACGCAGCAGACAACCCGTCTCCCTCGGAGGAATCCGGTAAGGTCAAGATAAGTTTCCGCCTGCACGAGCTGTCCGGCACCACCAAAGAGCACTTCCTCAGGGCAATGCACTTCGATGACATCGCAGGTCATTTGAGGTCCGCGAGCCAGGACGAGACTCTAAGAAAAGCCAATATTCTCCTCCCGAGCCCTGAAGACATCGAGAAGCCGAGCTATATTCTCAAGGTTCTCACAGTCGAGGACTATGGCACCCGGGGGCTGGTTGGCCCCGAGTGTGACAGGGAGAAGAATGCATTCGCACGCGCCTTCCCCGACATCCCGCACTGCTTCCTGGGCCTGTGCAGGACCGTCGGGGATAGCCAGAAATCTGGACCAACGGCCGGCGGCACGCATGGCTTCGGCAAGACGGTCCTCTGGAAGAATTCGCGGATAAGGACGGTGCTCTTCTTTTCTAGCCTCGACCAGCCCTATGTCGAAGAAGAGCGGGCGCACTACGCCCGCTTCTTCGGCCAGGTACGCCTGCCCGGTCACTATATGAACGGAGATATCTACCGCGGAGAAGGGTACTTTGGCATCCGCGAAGAAAAGCTCACTCGAGCCTTCTACGATGATGCAGCGAGAGAATGCGCAATTAGGCTGGGAATCCCGATGCGGGATCCCGAGGCGAAGGGCACAACGATAATAATCGTCGACTTCGATGACCCCGATCAATCAGAAGATGAGGAGACATCAATGAAGACCCTCTCGGGCCTTAGGAGCAGCGCCGAGCGGTACTTCTGGCCGGCAATCGTAACGGGCAGGCTGGAGGTCGATGTGGGCCTCAACGCATCTGGGTGCTCCGGCGCACCGGATATAGCTCGGCCGCACCTTAGAAGCGAGTTGTTGCCGTTCATTGATCTGTACAGGGCAATGATTGCGGGAGAGACAAGCGGGGACAGCAGCCTGAGGCTCACCGACATTAAGATCCCGAGAGGCCCGGGCGAAGAGCCTAGGGGCAAGGGGCAGTTGGCAATCGGAGTGTACTCGGGTGGAACCGAGGACGCAGCGGGTATGGCGCTGACGAACACGGTCGCTTTGGTTCGAGGTGCGGGGATGGTTGTCGGATACTGGCGCATACCGCGGTGGGGGTTAGGTGCAAAGGACTATCATGCCATCGCACTGGGTGGCATGGCCTGGCAGAGCAAGGACGGGACACACGACCAGGAGCACTTCGAAAAGCTCCTTGCCTTGGCCGAGCCGGTCACGCACGACAACTGGACATACAATGCAGAGGCACTGAAACACTGGCGCGGCTCACGCGCCGCGATCAAAGAGGTTAGAGACGCAATAGTCTCCGCCGTGTCGGATTTGACTACGACAGCGGTCACCCCGGAAGGCGACGCCGCTCCCCTATTAGCAGGGATGTTCCATTTGGGTCTCGGCCCAACACCCGACCCGGACCCGAGAGATATCAATATCGAAGTCGTGGAAGCTCCCCATCCAATCGGCGTTGGCTCAGCAGAGCACCCGCAATACGGATTCACGGTTAAGATCACCGTGCCTCAGCGCAGTAGGTTTCGGGCCAAGAAGAAACCAGACAGCTGGAGAGTCGAGTGTTCGTGCGGGTTTCTGGGTGAGGGGAGACAGCGCAAGGTCATAGAGCATGTGAAGTCCCGATTCACAGCTGTCAGGACCGACGGCGGAGACTGGCACGAGCGGGCAGATGCATTTGATGTCTGTTCGGCCTACGAGGAAGACGTCAAAGACAAGCAGGTCACATACGAACTCAAAGGGGAGACTGAGCCAATGGACCCGACCATGGCTTCTATAGCCAAGCACGACCTGGCTGTCCAGGTTTATCGGGGAAACAAGGATTAGCATTGACGAACTGGACGAGAGATTCATCAGAGCTTCGAGCTGTCTGGCCTTATCCCACAAAGGAGAACATCGTGAAGCTAGACGTTGAGGCCCATCTGGATGGTGAGCACACGGCCTCGGCGGCGTTTCACAAGACGAACTGGCTGCCAGGAGCAACCGCTGGCCTGGTAGACGCCAATGCAGCATGGGACGTCTATCTCCTGGACGTCTCCTGGACAGAGGTCACAGCCCGCTGTTCGTTCCTGGTAGACGATCCCGACGGATTGAGGAATACGGTTCTCCCGCCTGCACAGGACACGCCGCTGCTGTTTTCGCTGTTGCTGCGCTGCGACAATACGCGCTGGCGCAAGGCTGTTACCTGTCCCCTCGGCAGCGGCTCGGGCAGCGTCGATCTCTCCTTCGCCCGTACTGACGTCGCAGGCGACCTGGAGCTCCAGCCTCTGGTGGTGCTGGGAGCCCCGCCTACAACAACGGTCACCGGGTGGGCCTGTCGGAAGGCTGCCAAAGTTGCCACTGGGTTTCCGGTATACCTGCGCCTCGACCAACCGCTACAAGGCCCTGGCACAGGCATCAAGGTGGAATGGCACAAATTCGATGACAGGATAGCCAAGGCACTATACGACCTGCAAATCGTAGATGACAAGGATGTCCTTCTTCGCCTGAACAATCGTCACCCGACACTCAAGCCGGTGATCGACGCCACCAGCAAGGCCAGAAACCAGAAGACTCTAGTCCGGGACTGCCTGTTTTCCCTCATCGCTGGCGACGTGTGGATGCATCTCGCTGATGCCGCAAGCAACTCGGCGCGGGAGCAGGACGAAGGAGAGGAGTTGCCTCAGCTATACGACAGAATACTGCAAATCATCTCACGTCGACTGGAAATCGACAGAGAGGAGGTCGTGTCGCTGTTTGGCAGCGATTCCGACATGCGCGGAAGAGCTGAACTGCACACTCGGCTGCAGGATTATCTGTCAGTGGCTCCCAAAACAGAGGATATCGTACTAGCTATGCCAGCAAAGGCAGCCGGAGGTGATTGAGGTGGATAGTCCCCTTCTGGAAAACGGGCCAAGTATCGTCGACGCAGCGTTCCTGTGTTTGCAGAACCCGTCGCCGCCATCGAATGCCGAAGTGGTCAATACTGACGCCGGAATCGTTGCAGTGATCGACGAGATAGCGGCAGAATTCACCAAACTCACCCGCCAGGGGATAGAGAATCGGCCTCTTACAGACGCAAGGATGGCCGAACTCCTCCATCGTAAGTTGAAACTCACCCTGTGCGAGGCAGCAGAGCGTAGGTTTTGGAACTATGTTGCTGTAGTCAAATGCCCGCAGTACGTCGCCTGGCGATGGTTCAACGACAAGAAGAATTCTGTGCCGAAGTCGCGCTACATAGGGCCATGGTATCTGAACGCCTTCGGAAGGTTGTGGTGGTGGGCTGAGTACACGCGCGACCCCGACGAAGCCAAGGACCAATATGCGCGCACTGTAAGAGCTGGGCGGAGTCAGGAGCTCATGAAGAATACGATCGAGAACTCCCTTTGTGGCAATCGAGCCCTGGTGAGAAGCCTCTGTGACGCGGCCTTTCCTGAATCGGGTATTCAGATGAAGGACGAGCAACACCGAGCCCTGGTAGCGCGAGCTAACGCCATGCTGGTGACGACCGCACTCGATGCCTTGCAGCCCGACGAAATCGATGCAGTGGTGAAATCCATCGCCAGACAAGTGAACATCTCGGGCGCACCGGAGGCTGCGCGGAGGGCACCCAAAAGGAAGGGATTCCTCGACCGTCTGACAGGCCGTAGGTAGGTACCACAAGCCGCACTCGGTCTAGCTACATTGGCTAGGCCCGCCGATTGCAGGGCAAGCACTATGAAAGCACCGGTTGCCGCCCAGCACCAGCAGTCTCGAGGAACCTCCACGTCGTGCTGGTGACCTCGAACTTGGCAAACGCAAATGGGAGATGCCACGGCTGCAGCTTCTGAGCAACAGCCAGGCTTGTCCAGCGCCGAACCGTAGCACCGGGGACCATCCTACGGAGGAATCCGACCAACTTGACGCCGTGACCGGCTGAGGAAATCGGGGGACACCATACCTATTTCGCCCCCGAATCCCGGGTACATGGTACGAGTTAGACCCACGGCAGGCTGCGTCGCTCGTGCGCGGAACTCCGCATACACATCGCCGGAAAGCTATGCCATCCCGGCGAGAGACGGGCACATTGCTCCTTGCCAGTTGCTAGTACGCGCGGGCCTGGAATTCTGGGGACACCATACTGATTAGGAAGACTGCCAGGCCGATGTCTCGATCGCCGCT
>Ga0114946_10001914_pt1 | contig 14343 bp, 11 predicted proteins | sample WalLakDeSediment_FD_88676 | JGI IMG/M metagenome (GOLD analysis project Ga0114946, IMG submission 88676) | Lake sediment microbial communities from Walker lake, Nevada to study Microbial Dark Matter (Phase II) - Walker Lake 11/02/13 Deep Sediment | ecosystem: Environmental > Aquatic >... | reverse complement strand
TATCCCGAGATAGAGCGCGACTACGCCCATGTTGACGCAATTTGCATGTGGATGGTAAAAAACCCGGAATGGTTTGACGTTATTGTCACCGACAACATTTTCGGAGATATCATTACGGATTTGGGAGCAATGATCCAGGGCGGCATGGGCATCGCTGCCGGAGGCAATATCCACCCGGGCCGGGTATCCATGTTTGAACCGATCGGCGGTTCCGCTCCGAAGTATACCGGGAAAGGCGTGATCAATCCGCTGGCCTCAATTTGCGCCGGGGCGATGATGCTCGATTATCTGGGAGAGGCTGAAGCGGCTGACAGTATCGAGAAGGCGGTAGCTGATGTTTGCAATGGAAAAATTAAGTCGCTCAATGCCGGGCAAATGGGTTACAACACCTCTGAGGTCGGTGACCTTGTAGCAGAAAGCTTATAGAAATTATTAGATTAGCTCTCCACGGGCGACCATGATCACATTACCGCCGACAGAGACGGAAATAGCGCCCCCCTCCTCTTCCTTCGCTTTGAGCATAAGCAGTGAAGGGCGGCCGATTTCATAACCCTGTTCGACCCTTACCTCGATTTCTTTATTTCCATAATAGCGGTATTTGACCAGGTAGGCTGCCAGGCAACCGTTGGCACTGCCTGTTGCCGGATCTTCGGCGATACCGTGGTAATCATCGAACATGCGGGTGTTGACCTGGTTTTCGGTGAGGTATGTTTCCGGGCAAAATACATGAATTGATTTGGCTTTGGCCTGGTCGATCAATCTCAGATAGCCGACACTGTCGATCTTACAGGCCCTTACAGCATCGAGGCTTTTTAAAGGGACAATGATAAAGGGCAGGCCGGTTGAAACTTCCTGTACCGGAAAGCGAGGGTCGATTTGATCTTCTTCAATATTCAGAGCACCGGCAACATCAGCGGTATCAAAAGTGCGGCCGAAGCTGGGAGCAATCTGCTGCATCCACAATATTCCCGGCATCCCGTCCGTGTAGTTGAATTTGACCGGAATCTGACCTGCCTTCAGGTTTAGTTTAATTAAAGGCACCTCCTGCCCGATGATCTGCTGCTGAATAATATAGGCAGTGCCAAGGGTGGGGTGGCCGGCGAATGGCAGTTCTTCTTCAAGCGAAAATATCCGCACATCGTAACCGCCGTCCCGTTTCTGATCAGATAATATAAAGGTAGTTTCGGAATAATTCATCTCACCGGCAATCTTCTGCATCTCGACATCGGTAAGACCGGCTGCATTCCTTACCACGGCCAGCTGGTTTCCGGCATATTTTGTTTCAGCGAAAACATCAACATGATATAAAGGATATCTCATTAACCGCTTCCTCCCCTTTGTAACCTGCCCGTGCATTACCTGAATGATATCGTTTATCCCAAAAAAAAACAACAGCACCCGGTAGTGCCGGATAGTGGAGTAACTTCATCCTGTCTGCTGTTTATGTCTTCTATTGATGACATCTGTCCACTAACTGTCCTTTTAAATACACATTATCTGCCTGTTCAATATTCCTTGTCTTACCCTTATTGACTGGTAAGAAGGCCTTTTAAGTCTGACTGTAATCCAGGGCATCTTGGCACAACCATTGCAAATATTATTAGTATAACTTAAATTGTCTGCAGGGAAGGAGGTTGGTTAATGAATTTCTCGCTTACCGAAAGCCAGATCATGATTCAACAGATGGTCCGCAACTTCGCCCAAAAAGAGCTGGCACCCATAGCCGCTGATCTGGACCGGGACAGTTCCTTTCCTCATGAAATTATTAAAAAAATGGCCGAACTGGATCTTTTTGCCCTGCCCTTCAGTGAAGAATACGGGGGCACAGGCGACGGTTACATGGGTTATGTTATTGCTGTCGAAGAGATTTCCAGGGCATGCGCCTCAACAGGCATCACCTATGCTGCTCACTGTTCGATTGGTACCGCACCGGTTTACCTTTTTGGCACCGAAGAACAGAAGAAAAAGTGGGTCACACCATGTGCCCGGGGCGAGATGTTGGCTGCATTCGGACTCACCGAACCTGATGCCGGCTCCGATGCCGGTGGAACAAAAACTACAGCTGTCCTGGAAAAAGGCGAGTGGCTCATAAACGGCAGCAAGTGCTTTATCACGAATGCCACCCATGCCGCCGTGGCGATCATTACCGCAGTCACTGAACCGGGACAGGGCGTTCATGGAATCAGCTCCTTTATCATCCCCACCGATACCCCGGGTTACACAGTTTCTGCCCCCTATGAAAAACTGGGCCTTAAAGCATCGGATACGGCGGAGATCGTCCTGGAAAATGTCCGCCTGCCTGAACATTTTCTGCTGGGAAAGAGAGGTGAAGGTTTTAAGCAGTTCATGGAAGTTTTAGACGGGGGCCGGATCAGTATCGGGGCCATGTCGGTAGGGATCGCCCAGGCGTGTTTGGATGCCGCCCTGGCGTACGCAAAAGAGCGTAAGCAATTTGGAAGGCCAATATCTAAATTCCAGGCGATCCAGTTTAAGCTGGCTGATATGGCCACCACTATTGAACTGGCCAGGCTGGCCGTGTACCAGGCGGCCTGGTTAAAAGATCAGGGTCTGCCTTATACCAGGCAATCTGCAATGGCCAAGCTTTTCGCTTCAGAAACGGCAGTGAAGGCCGCACTGGAGGCTATACAAATATTCGGAGGGTACGGTTATACCAGGGAATACCCAGTTGAGCGCTACCTGCGCGATGCCAAGCTGATGGAGATCGGAGAAGGCACCTCGGAAATCCAAAGGCTGGTTATTGCCAGGCAGCTGGGATGTTAATCTTATTTTTCAAGGAGGGATTAAGAAACGATGAGTAAGAGAGTTGCCATAGTTGGCATTGGTTGTTCCGGCTTCCGGACTACTTCCACCGATCTGTCTTACCGGGAAATGATCTTTGAAGCCGCAACCAAGTGTTACGAAGATGCCGGGGGTATTCACCCCCAGTCAATCGACTCTTTTGTCGCGTCATCGGAAGACTTTATGGAAGGCATCAGCATCACCGACGAGTATGTGCCCGATCAACTGGGTGCCGTTCTCAAGCCGGTCCATAGCATTACCGGCGACAGCCTGCAGGGGATGGCCTCGGCAGTTATGCAGATCCAGGGCGGGCAGCAGTGTCTGGTTGCTGCTTCGGCTTTTTCAAAAGTTTCAAACCTTTCACATTACGAGCATGTCGCCGCTTACGCAACCGACCCCGCTTATATCCGCCCTTTAAATGAGAACCCCTATTTTATCGCCGGGCTGGAGATGAACCGGTATTTATTTGAGAGCGGAACAACCAGGGAACAGTGCGCTGCAGTTGTGGTCAATAACAGGTACAATGCCCTGGTAAATCCTGCTGCCGTATACGGGGCCAAGATCACCATCGAAGATGTCCTTTGTGCCCCACCGCTGAGTGATCCGCTTGGCAGTTTGGATGTGAGCGGCCACCTTGATGGGGCTATCGTTCTCCTGTTGGCTTCTGAAGATAAGGCATGGGAGCTTACTGACAAGCCGATCTGGATTGAGGGCCTCGGTTGGGCTACGGATACACCAAACCTCGATTCCCGGATTGAAGGCCTGGGAGGTGCGGTATATGCCCGGTTGGCCGCAGAAAAGGCTTATTCCATGGCCGGGATTAAAGCCCCCTACAAGGAGATCGATTTCGCTGAGATTGACGATACCTTTTCCTACAAAGAATTACAACATATCGAGGCTTTGCAGTTGTGCGGGCCGGGTGAAGCGGGAAAACTGCTTGAAATGGGTTGCTTTGACGCTAAGGGAGATATGCCGGTGAATATATCAGGCGGCAGTCTGGGCCTCGGTTACCTGCACGAAGCAAACGGACTGCAGCGGGTTTTGGAGGTTGTCCTCCAGCTGCGCGGTGAAGCCGGTAAACGGCAGCTGCCGGATGTTGAAACCGGCCTTGCTTTCGCCTGGCGCGGAGTGCCAACAGCTACCGGGTCTGCTGTTATCTTAAGCAACCGGTCTTAATGAATAGAAGAAACGGAGGGTTGAAAAATGAGAAAAGTAGCTATTGTGGGAGCAGGCCTGACCAAGTTTGTGCGCAGAGCCCTGGAGACCCCAAAAGAGCTCTCTTTTGAAGCAGCAAAAACAGCCCTGGACAGCTGCGGCCTGAGTCTGAAAGATGTCGACTGCGTGGCACATGGCACCGCTCCCGATGCTTTCGACGGCCTGCATCAAAACGGTGAATATATGGTCGACGGCTGCGGCGGCTGGAACAAACCGACCATGCGGGTTTATGTCGGCGGAGGCACAGGCGTCCATGCCATAGTGCACGGTTGGCACCATGTTGCTTCAGGTATGTTTGACATCTGCCTGGTGGTATGCGAAGAAAAAATGTCGAGCGCCATGCCTCATGCACAGGGTTTCTTTTTAACAATATTTGACGCTATTACCGAGCGGGACCTCAAACCGAACCTGCTCTGGATCTTTGCCCTGGAAATGAACCGCTACATGAACCGCTACGGCTATACAAAAGAAGATATGGCCCTGGTGGCGGTAAATAATAAAAAGAACGGACTCAAGCACCCTTCTTCACAGTTCAAAGACGAGGTTACAGTAGAAGATGTTTTAAATTCTGAAATCATGGCTTACCCGGTAAGCCGCCTGGATGTAAGCCCGGTTTCCGACGGTGGCGGTGCTGTTGTACTGGCATCTGAATCGGTGGCCCGGCGTATTACCGATAAGCCTGTCTGGATTGAAGGGGTCGGTTGGTCGCTTGACACCGCCTACTGGGCAACGCGTGACCTATACTACCCCCGCTATACAGATACAGCTGCACGTATGGCCTACGAGATGGCCGGCATCAGGGAACCGGCGAAGCAGATCAATATTGCTGAACCATATGATCCCTTTGATTACAAAGCCCTGCATCATATGGAAGGCCTGCAGCTCTCTCCGCGCGGAAAAACGGTTGAACTTTTACGTGACGGTTATTTCGCCCGCGACGGAAATCTTCCCATGTGTCCCTCAGGAGGGCTGCTCGGGGTCGGTAATCCCATTGCTGCTGCCGGAATAATGAAGGTGGCTGAGCTTTTCTGGCAGCTGCGCGGAGAAGCCGGTGAACGACAGGTGCCCGGTAATCCGCGCCTGGGTGTAGCCCAATCCTGGGGAGATTTGATGCAGGTTAGTTCTGTTGTGGTTGTCGGAAATTAGGATATTAAAGGAGGTTTTAAAGATGCAGGAGAAAGTAAAAGTTTCCGGTGGAACGGGCCTTTCGGAGAAGGATGCTCGTTCGGGGAAGATTTTTTATACCGAAGACAGTTTGGACTGTGCTTTCGCCTGGGATACCGGAGTTGCGATTAACCGCTACCTTGTGGAATTGAAAAACGGCAAAATTATCGCCAAAGAATGCCGGCAGTGCAACCGGATTATGCTGCCGCCGCGCATGTTCTGCGAGCTCTGCTTCGTGCCGAGCGGAGACTGGGTTTTTGTAGAGGACACCGGGGTTATCAATACTTTTTCCATATGCCACGTCAACTGGGATGCCAGCCGTATCAAAAAGGGCGAGAAACCACACCTGCCGGCAGTGATCGAAATTGACGGCGCCTCGGAAGGTATGGGTATCATGCACAGGCTTGGCGAGGTCGATCCGGACCAGATCAGGATCGGGATGAAAGTTAAAGCAGTATGGAAACCGGAATCGGAGCGCACCAGCTCCATTACAGATATTAAGTATTTTAAACCGCTTTAAGGAGGCTTTGCAATGACGATACTGGAACGGATTCACAGAAATATTGATAACCGCTACTGGGACCCCGGTAAAGAATATTTTCCGGTCAAAAACAGGTACACCGCCGGTGTGGCCGGACAGCGTTTTTTTGAAGGAATAAAGGAAAACGGGAAAATATATGGAACCCCATGCCAGGATTGTGGGATCACCTTTGTTCCCGCCCGTATTTACTGCGAACGCTGCTTCGCCCGGCTGGAAAAATGGGTAGATGTTGGCTCGGAAGGCACAGTATTTTCCTTTACTGTTGTTCATAAAACCAAGAGTGGTGACGCGAAAGATAACCCTTCACTGATTGCCGCAGTTAAAATTGCCGACGGCTTAATGATACACCGCCTCGGTGAATGTTCAGCGGAAGAGGTGAGAATTGGAATGCCGGTCAAAGCCAAATTCAAGCCAAAAGCCGACCGGCAGGGCGGGATTGAGGATATCAGGTACTTTAAACCCTTATAGGAGGGGTAAAGGAAGCCCGCTTGAATAAACTAAACCCCGTCTGCCCTGATGCAAATGCAGGCGGGGTTTAAATATAGTTCTGTGCCTGTTAAATGTTATTGTAATGCTATTCCTCTGCCAGGGTGGAATGTTTTTTCCCCTTGCTTATATCTTTACCTTTTTCACCCTGGGCCAGGTATTTAACTATTTTACTCATTTCATAAACTATGATCAATACACCTGGTACAAAGATTAATAATATAAGGCCCTCACGAGTTTGAACATAATTGAGTAGATAACCAATATAGGGTACCGATCCGGTTACCCTGCCGACTAAGTTTTCTGCAAGCACCGGGTTGGGGTCATTGAAATTGTTGGCATCACCCCTGGTGATAAAACTGATCGTGCCGTTGCGCTGAACCTGAATAACGCGATGGGTAGTTAATGAATCTGACCCGGCCTGGCTGCGGTAGGTAATAATATCACCTCCGGAGATCTGCTCAGGCTCAACTTCACGCACGAAAGCGAGGCTTCCGGTATCAAATGCAGGAGCCATGCTGCCGCTCAGCACTATGTACATCTGGTAACCTGCTACCTGGGGAACGCCGCCGGTAACCCTGCTCTGAATCAGAAAAAAAGACAGGGTGGCCATCATCAGCAGCAGGATTACGAAAACAATATTCCCGAATATGGAAAAAAACCTGCCGAACCAGCCTTTGGATGATTTTTTCTTTTCTGAACGACTGCCTGTACTGGAAGCGTCTTGATCATTTTTTATAAATTCATCGAAAGGCGTTTCAAAAGCGTCTTCTTCCTGATTTTCATTTTCACCATATAAGAATGCATCTGCCGATTCTCCCGGCAGATCGGACCGTCTCATAAACTCCCTGCGGCTTTCTGCTGAATGCTCGGTTAATTTGCCGTGATCGACTTCTTCACTGTCCGGAGGTTCAGGCTTCATTTCACTGTTCTTATCGACAGGTGGAGTTTTTTCCGAAAAAAGGTCATCAAAGTAATTATCGTCAACCGGTTGGGGATCGGTTACAGGTTCTGAGCGTTTCCGTGGCGTATCAACATCTTTACCGAGAAACTCGGCTGCCGGTTTTACAACAGCAGGCCCGGCTTCCGAAACCGGTTTAACGTATTCTTCCAACGCAACATCATCGCCCTCAATTTCTTCATCCTCGTCAAATGATATATTTTCCAATGCCTGCACACTGTCTAATCCCGGTTCCGGTTTCCTTTCAACAGGTTCACCGCCAAAAAGTTTTGTGAAGTTATCCTGTTCCGGACCAGCAGGCGTTGACTGATCGAACAAATCATATGCCGGGATTTCCGGTTCCGGCGCACTTTCTTCACCAGGTTTGACCTCTACATCAGTTTCATAAGCGAAGTAGTCCATTCCATCATCCTGCTCCGTAGCTGCCGTTTCTTCCTCAGGTTGTGGCTCGGGCTCTGAAAAACCCTTTTCGAAGAGATCAAGTTCCTTATGCGGCTCCAAACTCTTTTCCGGTAAGGGCTCTTCCTCTTCAAACACAAGCCCTTCCTCTTCAAGTTCATAACTTTCTTCTTCCAGTCCAATCTTCTCAGCCTCGGATTCCGGGCTTATATCTTCATGAATCACTTCTTCGTATGGGCTCCTGTAATCTACCATTTCATCCATGCCGGCTTCGTCTTCCCCATAAATCTCATCATCGTCGAAGAGGGGCTTTTGATCTGAATGAGGTTTAGTTTCCATTGCAGATTTTACCTGTCTTGCAAATAAATCTTCGTCAAAAATTTCTTCTGATTCCATATCTTCTTTAAAGTCATAATCTGAGCTGATGCTATCCTGATCAGCGCTATTCGAAACGCCCTTAGGGACATCTTCTAGAGCCAAACCCTTTCTTCTTGTGGCAATATATATCCGGGCCATGAAATCTTCCTTGCGGACTGGCTTGACCATATAATCATCAACAGCACCAATTTCTATGGCAGAGTAGAGTTTTTCATAGTAATCAGGATCAATAAGAGCAAGTATATGTGCACCTTTACTTTTTTTACGCAGACTTTCAATTAGGCCGGCCTGGTCTTCACTAACAAGATCATAGTCAATAATTATTATGTCAGGCATTAGTTTTTCAGTAATCTTCAACAGGGTGTCTGTAGAAAAGCAGTTAACAATGTCGGCCCCGGGCAATATCTGTCCGATCATCTTCTGAAGCTGCTCCGAAGATATAAAATTGTAGTCAACCAAAAACAAATACATAATTTGCTCCCCCCTAAACCACAAGACTTAGGACAATTATAACAGAAATTGTTCATAAAATTCTACTTACAGCAAAGTTAAAACAATTATTTTTACAATTAAGCTAAAAAACAATATTAAGTTCATTAAAATACTGCTGGATTGAGGCTAATCCCAAAAATATCCGGCAATATTCTAACTAATATAAAAAGGTGCCCCGGATAGCTAAGTGCCGGGGTACCTTTTTAATGTAATTGTTTAATTATAGCTTATTGATACTACCCGGGGTTAAAACCCGTGCAGTAATTTTTAATACCGCTTATCCGCCACCATTACCGCTGATCTGAATAAGGATGATTGATAAGGTGATCAGTAAAAGAAAAAACGATATGGTTAGAATGCCGGCAATTTTCGCAAATCTGCTGTTCTTAGCCTCTTTTGAAGGATCCGCATCATTCTGATCGATAGTAAGCCCGGCTTTTAATGCTTTATTTGATGCGTCTGAATTGGTTGATTCCCGATTTTTTTTTTCGAAAAAAAAACTGTTTTTCTGACCGGATTTGCTATCAGCTGACTTATCATTTTGGGAAAAATTGCTTTTTTTTGCTTCAAATTTATTTTTTCGGGCAAATAGTTCCTCAAAAGTTTTTGCATCAGTATTCCTTTGGTCCTGATCCATACCGAATAATTCTTTATCGTCTGTTAAATCCGAGATTTCTTCAGAAAGATAAGGATCGTTTTCCAGGACCATTTCCAGTGCCAGTTCAGGTTGCATTTCAGCTTCCGGTTCAGGTTCCATTTCAGCTTCCGGTTCAGGTTGGGGTTCCGGTTCGGGTTCAGGTTCGGGTTCAGGTTCGGGTTCCATTTCGGGTTCTGGTTCAAGTTCGAATTCAAGTTCGGGTTCAAGTTCGGGTTCAGATTCCTCCTGGTAAGATGCCGTTAATTCTTCTGTGAATTCTGCCATAGAACCTTCAGGATCTGCCAGATCAGGCCATTCACTAAAGAAATCGGCAAGAGGTTCAAGTCCGTAATCCCCACTTAGCTTCTCTTCAGCTATTTCGTAATTATTATCATTTTCTGAGGCAGTCGGCTCCTGATGTTCTTGTTCGATAGCCGGTTCTGCAACAGGCATTTCTTGCGGATCATCCTCATCTGCTGCCGATGATTCATTTTGTATGTCTGAATCTTCCCTAAAGTTGATAGTATTTATTTGATCCTGCTCTTTTTCAGGTTGTATCCCGAAAAGCTCTTCCAGGTCATCATATTCATCAACTGTAATGCCGGAATCTTCTTCAGCTGCTTTGTCTGAGCCCTGAACATCAAGAAACGATGCGGCCGGACTACTCAGTGTTTCAAAATCATCTTCTTCAGGTTCCGGCTCTGGAGACTCATACGACAAGTCGTAATAAGTTTGAGCATCTGTAAAATTGTTCTCCCCTGTTTGTTCGGTCTTTAGTTCCATCTCTTCAGAAATCACCGTTGACACTTCGCTGGTTCTATCTGCCGGGTAAAATACTTCTTCAAGATCGCTAAGCATTGCAGCTTTTTCAATTCCAACATTTACCTCTTCAGCCGGCTGCATGGATAGGATACTTTTACGCTGCAGCCCCATTTTAATCCTGAGCATCACATCATCACGCTGAAGTGGTTTAACCATGTAATCATCAATACCCACTTCAATCGCCTTGTGCAGCTTCTCATAATGATCCGGGTCAATAAAGGCAAGTATATAGGCTTCGCTACTGTATTGCCGCAGCCTTCTTACGATTTCTGCAGAATCATCGATATAGAAGTCGAAATCAATTATTACTATTTCCGGTGCCAGTTTTTCAGCAATATCAAGCAGTGAATCGCTGGATGAAGAATTAACAATTTCACAGTTTATGTTATGTTTATCCAACATGGCTTTTATTTCCCGGGAAGATATGAAGTTGTTTTCAACAAGTAACAGATACAACTTAAATCACTCCTTTTTAGACTGAGCCGTATATAATAGAAATAACCTGTTTCGGCCGGCCAGGCTGTCATTGCTCTTTTACAGAGCGTTAGACCCTATAGCTTTGCGTCCCCGTTTTTCAACAGGTTTGCCCTTTTCGGTCAGGCACCCTTTGCTTAACTGATTATTGAATATCAATAATATACTGCTTTCAGCCAGATTAAGTAAGGCTTTTTTTTATTTTTTATCACAAACATATTTTTGTTTTTACAGTTTATACTAATGTAAATTTTTTGTCAACTGTTTTTTAAATATTCTATTCAACTTCACTATTTAAGGTTGGAATCGACCCCGGCAGTGGAAGACCGGGGTCGTTTCCGACTTAAAATGCACCTCGGAAACCATTTGAAGGAGGGATGCATTTAAAGTATCAAATTGCTCCAGCTTGCACTTAAACTGCCGCCGGTGAAGTTGACTTTAATGGACTGATCACTATAGCTTTCTACGATATGTGATGTGTGTGGAAATGAACCAAAATACTTGAATGTCAGATCCACAGGTACCCAGCCAAGACCGTCGATATAGAACTCAGCCCAGCTGTGGCGAGTTCCCTGAAGTGAACCGGATGTCATCGGTCCACGTTGCGGACGTGCAAATCCGATTACTTCTCTCGCTTCAATGCCCATTTCACGGCATTTGCTGATAAAGCCCCGGGCCAGGGTGCGGCAGTTTCCACTACCTGCATACTGGTTATATGCCTGACGCGCTTTTTCTACAGTTTCGTTGCTCGAATTGATGGATACAGTCCTAACCGTAATATCAAAGTCTGCAATAATCGTCCTGGTTTCACCGGGCGCAATATCCCCCAGGTTAAAAGTACTGACCCTTCCGGATGTCGATGCTATGCTGTAATTAACAGATTTCAATGATGTCGTCTGGTATGGAGACCGGTTTTCAAGAAGAGGCAGGGCAACCCTGACATTGCGTGATGTATCGCTCCCATTGTTTTTAACTTTGACTTCCATCCGAAAAGTGTAACTACCGGAAGATCCCCATGAATAAGTGACCGGAGAAACTGTTACCGGTTTTTGGGGAACCTCTTCAACTTTTGTTTCTATTGTAACTGTTTCTGCTGCAGGCGCCGGAACAGCAGCAGGCTGGTCGGTTTGTGTTTCAACCGGCTGGTGTTCAGCTTGTTTCTGTTCTTGTTCCTTTTGTTCCACTTGTACTGCAGGCTCATTAGCGCTGGATTGCACAGCCACCGGCACGGAAGGTTTTTCTTCCGCAGGTTTTGCAGCCTGCTCGCTGCTGTTTACTGCCGATGAGGTTTTTAACTTTTCATGATCTGTTGGCTGATCCTGCGTTGCCCGCGATAAAAAAGCTGCATTATCGCCGAACTCATTTTCTTCTGCAATCGATTCTTCATCTTGCTTAAAGTCAGTTTTAACTTCTGTTGCTTCATCATTGCCTGAATTTACCACCTGCACGCCCAGGGCAGCTTCCACTATACTACCGGCGAGCGGCTCCTTGTTTTCACCGTAAAGCTGGTAATAACCGGTTCCCAGCATAACCAGCATTACGACCAGGCATATAAGTACACTTATTACCCAATCCACTTTCCGCTTCATTAAATAGTCCCTCCTTCAGAGGGACCGACAAAGTTGAAACAAATAAAACCCGTTTCGGAGGCCAGGCTGCCTTAGCTCTTGACAGAGCCTTAGACCCTATAGCTTTGCGTCCCTGTCTTTCGACAGGTTTGCCTTTGTCGGTCAGGTTTGTTATATTAGCCTGCAGGTTGAGCAGAACCTGTGCAAGCATAAATCCCACAGTTTAAATTCTTCCAAAAATTAATCCTCTTTCGGCGGCCAGGCTATCTTGGCTCTCGTATGAGCTTTAGACCCTTAAGCTTTGCGCCCCTGCCTTTCAGCAGGTTTGCCATTATCGTCAGGTTCTTATATTACATTTACCGAAGAGCTTTTCTTTTTGCTCTTCATTATTAGTTATACCGGGAAATAAATATTTCAGACACATTTTTAAATTCATAGAAATTTTTTTGAGGGGCTATTGATAGGCTGTTAGCAGGAGATGGCACATTCTGCCCGGAGCTTTAACTTCACCGGGATCAGCATCATCAACATGAAAATGTTTCCGACATGGTTTTATCAAACCTTTTTTGGGAGTCTCAGATATCAGTATTTGTGCTAATTTCGTTTTGGCCTGAAAAGCAAATAAACAGCGCACTCCAAAAATTAAAATCAAAGCGACAGGAATGAAAATAAACAAGATTGAACCCTGCCTGGTTTGAGCATAACCGAATATATAACCCAGATAGGGGATTGAAACAGTCATTTTGCCCACCAGCTGCTCCGGTGTCACCGGATTTGAGTCGTTAACTATATTGGCGTCTCCGCGGGTAGTAAAGCTAAACCCGTTTTCCTGTTTAACTTGAACAACACGGTGTATCGTGAGTCGAGCATGATCGTTCGGGCTGCTAAAACTAATTATGTCGCCTTCCTTTATGCCAGCCGGCTCTGTCGATCTGACAAATACCAGGCTGCCGGCATCAAAGGCCGGGCTCATACTTCCACTTAACACTACATACATCCGGTGCCCTGCTATTTCCGTTGCGCCGCCGCTAATTCTACCCTGAATCAGGAAAACTGAAAGAAAGAAAAGGAATAGCAGCAGCGATAAAGTCAATAAGTTATTTGCTATTTTTGCAAGTTTGTTGACGGCGGTTTTCCTTAAAACGCCTGTGCCGTTACAGTTACCGTATCCAATAGCTTTCTCCGGTTTTTCTTTTTCTATTTCTTGCCTCAAAATTTTCTCTCCTTTTTCCTCTTTACATTCATTTCTGTCGTCTAGAAGTTTCGGGAAAGATTTCGGAATATGAGTTCGTAAGGAAGGTTCAGCTTTTATTTCTTCAACTTCGCAGGCGACTGAAAAATCCGGGAGCGCTGATTCTGAAGCAATTTCTGCTTCTTGCTCTTCATGTTCTATTTTGGTTTCCGAACCCTGATCTTCTGAATAATTTAAAACCTGCCTGACTGGTATTTCTTCATCCAGATGCTGCCCGCTATCTCCCTGTTTCGCTAAATATTGTTCCTTCCGCACATCGGCTGCATGCTTTTCAATCCTTTTCTCTTTTCGCCTGATGCCTATTTTTACTCTTAGGATTAGTTCGTTGATCTGCAGCGGCTTGACCATATAATCATCGATACCGAGCTTGATTGCATGCTGCAATTTTTCATACTGCTCATTATTGATTAAGCCGAGAATATAGGCTTTGGGACTGTGCCTGCGCAGGATAACAATAGTTTCCGCTGCATCACCGGCAAAGATGTCAAAATCGATAATTATTATATCCGCAGACAGTTTCCTGGAAATATCCAATAAGGCTTCCCTTGAAGAACAATTCACGACTTCGCAATTGATCTCATTTTTATCCAGCAGCGCCTTAATTCCCCGCGAAGAGATGAAATTGTTGTCAACCAGTATTAGATACAACAGCTCTCACTCCTGTGCGTTTCAAGCCGGATAAAATAAAAAAACCTTTATGGATTTAAACCCGGTGTATCAGCAGCACAAATGAAAAAACTGACGGCCAAAGACTTTTTTCCCTGCAAGATATTCAGGAAGCACTTTCTTTATCTTCCCACTTCCGCACTGCATTTTTAATCGAATTTTTACCTTCGGCTTCCTGCCTGGCCTCGTTAATTAAACTTCCCAGTTCCAGAACGCTGCGGAAATAGCTTCTTTTCTTTCCATCCATCCACTGAATGGAACCCTGCATGCTCGAGTTTCGTCTGTACTGAACCCTGATATGAAAAATTAAATCATGGCTACTTGATTTATCATTAACAGGATTATCTTCCATTTCTTCCTCCTGGTAATCTATTTATCATTATTAAAGGTTCTCATTTCCGTATCGCATTGGGGATAGCCTTTTTCATCCAGCTTAGCCTGGATCAGAAGAATCAATTCAAGAAAGTCATTAAAGAATTGCACCTGGCC
>Ga0114946_10001913_pt1 | contig 14348 bp, 10 predicted proteins | sample WalLakDeSediment_FD_88676 | JGI IMG/M metagenome (GOLD analysis project Ga0114946, IMG submission 88676) | Lake sediment microbial communities from Walker lake, Nevada to study Microbial Dark Matter (Phase II) - Walker Lake 11/02/13 Deep Sediment | ecosystem: Environmental > Aquatic >... | reverse complement strand
TGACCCGTGTTCCCGGCGTTGGACCGGCACTTCTGGAGCGGATTCGGCCCCTGGTTGCGGTGAATTGAGGGGATACGGGTTGCAGGGGTGCAACAGGTTGCTTGCCCGCGGTGCTGACGGGCCCATAGCTTGCAATCGAATATCGGAAATCAAATGTTTCTGCCAACCGGACTCACATCTTCAGAGAGCCCATGAGTACCAAGCTGGCCCAGGATCGGATCGGGGACTTCCTCGTGGCGGAAGGCCTGGTCTCGCGGGATGACCTGCAGAAGGCCCATGCGGAGGCCCGGAGCGCGAATACCCGGGTAGGAGCCGCGCTCGTGAAGCTCGGCTTCGTGCAGGAGGGTCCCCTCGTGCTGGCCCTCTCCAGGCAGTACCGGGTTCAGGCGGTGGACCTTGACCGGGTGGAGGTGGAGCCCCGCATCGTCCGCCTGATCTCCTCGGAGCTCGCCTTCAAGCACCTGGTCCTCCCGCTTCGCAGGGTTGGCCGGCGCCTCACCGTGGCCATGGTAAACCCGGCGGACCTGTCGGCCGTGGACGACCTCAAGTTTGCCACCACGTGCGAGATCGAGCCCGTCCTCGTGGGCGAGTCCACCCTCCGTCGGCATCTCGAGAAGTACTACGACACCGTCGACGAGCGGATGCAGGAGATCCTCACCGACATCCTGGACGAGACCGACATCGAGCTCCTGGATGACGTTGACGAGGAGGTCTCGGTCGCGGCGCTCCGGGAGCAGGTGGACGCCGCTCCGGTGGTGCGCTTCATCAACGGCCTCCTCACCGACGCCGTGTTCAAGGGGGCCTCCGACATCCACATCGAACCCTTCGAGAAGGAGATCCGGGTCCGCTACCGGATCGACGGGTCCCTCCAGGAGATCATGAAGCCGCCCTTCAAGATGAAGGCCGCCCTCACCTCCCGGCTCAAGATCCTGTCCGACATGAACATTTCCGAACGCCGGGTTCCGCAGGACGGCCGCATCAAGATGCGGCTCAAGAACAAGGTGGTGGATTTCCGGGTCTCCACCCTCCCGGTGATCTTCGGCGAGAAGATCGTGCTCCGAATCCTGGACAAGGGGAACCTGACGCTGGACCTCACGAAGTTCGGGTTCGAGCAGAAGGCCGAGCGGGACTTCATGCACGCCATCGCACAGCCGTACGGGATGGTGCTGGTTACGGGGCCCACCGGCTCCGGCAAGACCACGACGCTCTACTCCGCCCTCTCGCAGATCAACAACGAGGACGTGAACATCATGACGGCGGAGGATCCGGTGGAGTACAACCTCCACGGGATCAACCAGGTCCTGGTTCGAAACGAGATCGGGATGAGCTTCGCCAACGCGCTGCGCGCCTTCCTCCGGCAGGACCCGAACATCATCATGGTCGGGGAGATCCGGGACATCGAGACCGGCGGCATTGCCGTCAAGGCAGCCCTCACGGGGCACCTCGTGCTTTCCACCCTTCATACCAATGATGCGCCCTCCACCATCACGCGCCTCATCGACATGGGGCTCGAGCCTTTCAATGTGGCGTCGGCCCTGAGCCTCGTGACCGCCCAGCGTCTCGTGCGGCGGGTCTGCAGCCAGTGCGCCACCACCGTGACCTACCCCAGGGAATACCTGGAATCGGCCAGGATTCCGCTGGACTACGCGGAGCGCGTCACCTTCCGACGGGGCGAGGGGTGCGATCGGTGCAACGGGTCCGGGTACCGGGGCCGGCAGGGGCTCTACGAGGTCATGGCCATCTCCGGACGGCTCCGGAAACTGATCATGCAGGAGGCCTCCACCGACGACCTTCGCCAGGCGGCCATCGAAGAGGGCATGCTGACCCTTCGCATGGACGGCCTGAAGAAGGTGGAGCGAGGTGTGACCTCGCTCGAAGAAGTGGTCAAGGAGACCGCCGAAGTTACCTGAAGCCCATGACTTCTCCCGGGGCCTTCCCGGAGCAACTGAACGGAGATGCACCCATGACGACCATGCAGCGGGCCCCCGCCGAGCGAACCGAAATGCGGATTCGTGACCTTCTGGAGGAGATGATCTCCAAGGGGGCATCGGATCTCCACCTGACCGTGGGGGAGAAACCCAAGCTTCGCATCGACGGCGATCTCCAGGACGCCACGGGAGGCCGGGTGCTGGCGCCGAAGGACACGCTGACCATGGCCTACTCGATCCTCACGGAACAGCAGAAGAAGAGGTTCGAGACGAATGACGAACTCGACTTTTCGTTCGGTATTCAGGATCTCTCCCGCTTCCGCGGAAACTGCTACAAGCAGCGCGGCTGCATTGCCATGGCGCTCCGGCAGATTCCCTACGAGATCCATGACCTGGACAAGCTGGGGCTGCCGCCCATGGTGAAGAAGATGGCCGAGCGGCCCCGCGGGCTGGTCCTGGTCACCGGCCCCACGGGGTCGGGGAAGTCCACCACCCTGGCGGCCATGCTCGACAAGATCAACACCGAGCGGAAGGCCCACATCCTGACGGTGGAGGACCCCATCGAGTTCCTGCACCATCACAAGGGGTGCACCGTGAACCAGCGGGAGGTGGGCACCGACACGCAGACCTTCGCGGCCGCCCTCAAGTACGCCCTGCGCCAGGATCCCGACGTGATCCTGGTGGGCGAGATGCGCGACCTGGAGACCATCGCGGCGGCTCTCACCATTGCCGAAACCGGTCACCTGGTCCTGGCCACGCTCCACACCAACTCTGCCGCCGAGTCCATCAACCGCATCATCGACGCCTTCCCCTCGCACCAGCAGTCCCAGATCCGGGCCCAGCTCTCCTTCGTGCTGGAGGGGGTGGTAACCCAGACCCTCCTCCCCCGGGCCCGGGGGAGAGGGCGCGTGGTTGCCGCCGAAGTCATGATCTGCACCCCGGCCATCCGGGCGCTGATCCGCGACGAGAAGGTGCACCAGATCTACTCGCTCCTTCAGGCCGGAAAGAAGCACGGGATGCAGACCATGAACGATGCCCTCGCCCAGCTCGTCCTGAGGCGTGAGGTTACGCCGGAGGAGGCGGTTCGCCGCTCCTCCGACCCGAACGAGCTCCTCCGGGCCATCGGGGCCCCCGTTCCCGCCACCTGAGCCGCCAAGCCGCCATGCCGACGTTCACCTACAGTGCCCGCCCCGCCACGGGGGGGGACATCCGCAACGGCGAGATCGACCTCAAGACCAAGGAGGAGGTCTTTGCCCACCTGCACCGGCAGAAGCTGATTCCGGTAGCGGTCCGGGAGAAGCCCCGGGAGTTCAACCTCTCCCTGGGCGGTGGGATCAAGACGCGGGAGATCGTGATCTTCACACGTCAGTTTGCCACCATGATCAACGCCGGGCTTCCCCTGGTGCAGAGCCTCGAGATCCTGGCCGAACAGACCGAGAACGCGGCATTCCAGAAGATCATCCGCGACGTGCTCTACGACGTGGAATCCGGAAACACGCTGGCCGATGCCATGGGGAAGCATCCCAAGGCGTTCTCCAAGCTCTTCGTGAGCATGGTGTCGGCCGGTGAGGCCGGCGGTATCCTGGACACCATCCTCCTCCGCCTGGCCGTCTTTCTCGAGAAGGCCGACGCCCTGACCCGAAAGGTGAAGGGGGCCATGATCTACCCCGGGGTGGTGCTCACGGTGGCGGTGGGAGCCGTGGTCATCCTCCTGGTCTTCGTGATCCCCACCTTCCAGGACATGTTCGCGGCGTCAGGCGTGCCGCTGCCTCTCCCGACGCAGATCGTGATCGGCATCTCCGGGCTCCTCCAGGCCTACTGGTGGGCCATCCTGATGGGGGCCGCGGCCGCCGTCTTCGCGATCAGGCAGATTTACAAGACCGACCGGGGGGAACTCGTCATCGACACCCTGCTTCTCAAGTTCCCCATCCTGGGCGACGTGCAGCGCAAGGCCGCCGTGGCCCGCTTCACCCGGACCCTGGGGACGCTGGTCTCCTCCGGTGTGGCGATCCTCGACGGGCTCGAGATCACGGCAAAGACGGCCGGAAACCGGGTGATCCAGGACGCGGTCATGAACTCCCGCGCCTCCATCGCCGGCGGTGATACCATCTCGGCCCCCCTCCGGGAATCCAATGCCTTCCCTCCCATGGTGGTGCAGATGATCAACGTGGGCGAGCAGACCGGTGGCCTGGACGAAATGCTCTCCAAGATCGCCGACTTCTACGATGACGAGGTGGACGCGGCGGTGACCGCCCTCCTCTCGGTGCTCGAGCCGGTGATGATCGTGGTGCTGGGGGTTGTGGTGGGCGGCATGATCGTGGCCATGTACCTCCCCATCTTCGACATGGTGAGCGCGGTGGGGTAGGCGGGGCGGGGCGCTCGGAGGCCGGAATCCAGGGCATGCAACCGCACCCGCGGACCGACCCGCGCCACTGCCTCTCGCGAGGGAAACGCGCGGGCTCGCGTCGCGGCAGCGTGCCGCCTACGTTGCCCCCATGAAAAAATTCACGATCAGGAAACGGATGCCTGGCGCTCTTCTGGCGTGCATCGCCCTCGCACTCCTTGCCGCGGGTTGCGGGGACACCCCCGGCTCTGAGGCTCCGGAGGTGGCGGTCGGCAGCGAACCCTCTCCCCGCGAAGCGACGGACTCGGCGAGGTCCGCTGCCCTCCCCCCCGAGCAGGAGGCCTTCTGGTCCGCCCTCGCGGCGCACTGCGGCCAGGCGTACGAGGGCGAGATCTCGGATGTCACGCCCTACTACCGGGACGGCGTCGTGGGCCGGCGGGCCGTGATCCACGTCTTCGACTGCTCCGACGACCGCATCCACGTCCCCTTCCATCTGGACGACAACGCCTCCCGGAACTGGATCCTGACCCGGGTGGACGGAACCCTGCGCCTCAAGCACGACCACCGGAACCCCGACGGGACCGAGGAGGAGATCAGCCAGTACGGAGGGGACGCGCCGGTGCCCGGACTCGCCACTCGACAGATCTTCCCGGCGGACGCCCACACGGCAAGGATCCTCCCGGAGCGAGCCGACAACTTCTGGTTCCTCGACTTCGTGGACGAGGACACCCTCCAGTACGGGGTGCACTGGCCCACGGCCGGTCACTCGATCCGCTTCAGCTTCGACCTGTCCCGACCGGTGGATCCCCCCCCCGCGCCCTGGGGGTACGAAGGCGACGGTCCCTGACCCCGAACATCCCCGTCTTCTCCCCCTCATTTCGCCGGACTCCGGATTTCCCCTGAGCCCCTTCGAGTGAGGCACTTCGAATGAGGGATTTCGCATGAGCCACTCCGCATGAGCCACTCCGCATGAGCCACTCCACCGAGCCCTCGCCCACGCCAGACGTGGTTCCCGTCTCTGCACTCTTCGGCGACCTGGAAGACGAATTCGCCGGAACCCGCCGCATGCTGGAGCGCTATCCCGACGACCAGGATCCGACCTGGGCCCCCCACGAGCGATCCATGGGGCTCCTGGCGCTGGCGGCGCACGTCGCCTCCCTCCCCGAGTTCGCCCGCGTCATTGCTGCCCAGTCCGAGTGGAATGCCGCCGATCAGCCCTACGTCCCCCCCGCGGCCTCCAACCGCGACGAACTCCTGGCTCTCTTCGACGAGAAGGCCGAGGCGGCCCGGCGCGCCATCGCCTCCCTCGATGCCGCGGCCATGGAGGATCCCTGGCGAATGCGGAACGGAGACATCGTCTACTTCGAGGGGAGGCGGGGGTCGCTCCTCCGCCGCTTCCTCATCAGCCACACGGCTCACCACCGGGGCCAGCTCTCCGTGTACTACCGCATGCTGAGCGTCCCCGTCCCAGGGCTCTATGGACCCAGCGCCGACGAACGGCGCGGCTGATCCCTTCCGGGGCAGGGGCCATGGTCGGGATTCACGGCATCCCACCACCCTCCACCCTCCGCTTCACCTCCAGCGGGACCCGGGTGCCGTAGTCCGTCACCCCGGCCAGGCGAGAGAAGTAGCGCCACGCGGCGTCGGACACGCTGCGGATCAGCGCCCCCCCGTCCCCCCCGTAACTGGACATGACCACCAGCACGTAGGGGCGGTCCGGTAGGTTGACGGTCCCCCAGGCGGCGGCGACCCCGGTGATCCCGCCGGGCTTCCACGCCACCGGGATTCCCGAGGGCACCGGGTCCACGAAGGCACCTCCCTTGGGGATCTCGAGGATCTCCTGGACGCGGGCGCAGGCGTCCGCGCTCATGGGGAGGTCACAGGCGGCAATTCGCTCCATGATGCGGACGGCATCGCGCGGCGTGGAGAGATTCTCGTTCCCGCGGGCCGACTCCTCGGGCCGGATCATCTTCCGCTGCAGGAGGGTCTCGCTGGCGCCAAGGGAGGCCGACAGGGCATTCACCGCCTCCATCCCGAGGGCATCGATGAGGACGTTGGTGGCCGTGTTGTCCGAATGGAGGATCATCAGGACCGCGTGGTCTTCCAGCGAGAGGGCGGTTCCGCCATGGGTGAGATGACGGAGGACGCCGCTCCCCCCGGTGCGGACCTCGTCGGTCACCTCGATCCGTCGGGAAAGCAGGTCGCGCTCCACCTCCGCCCGGCGAAAGAGCTCGAGGAGGATGGGAATCTTGATGGCCGAGGCCTGGGGGAAGACCAGGTGGTCGCGGACCCCGAAGCGGGTTCCGTCGGTGAGGTCCACCACGTGGACGCCGCCAACCCCCTCGTATCCCCCGACCAGGGCCTCGAGGGTGGCCTGGAAGTCATCCCTCAGGATCTGCCGGTGCTCGACCTGGCCCTGGGTCCCCTGCGCCCCTGCATCCAGGGAGAGGAGGGGGAGCGCCAGGGCGACGAACAGGACCCAGGCGACGACATGAAACGGGCGTGATGACATGATGACCTCCGGAAAGGCAGATGGGGGAGGGGATCGGGGGTGGGGATGGCTTCCGGGCGTCCGTTCCGGTGCGTCGGTTCCGGTGCGTCCGTTCCGGTGCAGGCCCATGGCATCCCTCGGGGCATTCCCCATGGCATCCCTCGGGGTATCCCCACGATATCCCCCATGGTGAGCCCGCCGACGATCCCTGTCCACTCGGGCGCGGCAGGGGGGCGTGGGGGAGTCGACACGTTTCGGGCACGGAAGGCTCTTGCCTGGGGTACACTCCCGGGCCATCCTGAAGGGAGCCTCACCCGGAGATTTCCATGCTGCTGCTCCTCGCCCGCCCGGTCGCCGCGGCCCTGCTTGTCCTCGGGGCTGCGCTGCCGGTCTCTTCCGACACCCGTCCGGGCGTCCAGTCCGACACCACCTTCGGCGCCCACGCCCACGCCAGCGCCGGTGACCCCGGTGCGCCGCACCCCATCGTGGGGATCGTGGTGGAACAGGGCTTCGAGCGCCCCATCCCCGACGCCGTGGTCACCCTGTATCGGGATGCCGAGGGGGAGCCCGAGCCCGTGGGAACCGCCCTCACCGACGAGGAGGGGATCTTCGTCTTCGAGGTGGACGCGCCCGGCCCCTGGCGGGTGGGAGCCGAACTGGGGGGACTCTCGAGCCCCCTCTCTCCCCCGATCCTCGTCGGTCAGGAGGGCATCGAGCCTGTGGTCCACCGCCTCGTCCTTCCTTCTCCCCTCATGATGCTGGCCGCTTCCTGCGACCTGGAGGGTGGCGTTGCCGTGGTGGTGGGAGAGGTGCGGGATCTGGACTTTGACGTTCCCATTCCCGGTGCCCGGGTCGAGGCCCGGTGGCTGGATCCGGATCTCGGGGAGAGGGAACAGCTCGCCCAGACCGATGCGTCGGGTCGGTACCGCATCTGCGGCGTCACCGCGCCCTCGGAGCTGCGTCTCCGCGCCGAACTCCTGGGGCGCGCCGGGGGGTGGATCCCGGTGACGGTGCCCCGGCCTGCCGTCCTCGTCCACGACCTGACGGTATCCCTGGCCACGGGCAGCGTCGAAGCGGTGGACGAGATCGACTGGACGACGGCCGCTCCCTCGCCCGACTTCGGCGACCTGGCCGGGGTGCTCGTGGATGCCGGCAGTGGTGCACCGGTGGAGAACGCGGTGATCCGGGTTCGCGGCACACCGTTCCAGGGGGTTACTGCCTCCGACGGGACCTTCGACTTCCCCGATCTTCGCCCCGGGACCTACGTCCTCGAGGTCCGGCACCTGGGCTACGCGCTGGAGGCGCGCGAGATCGAACTCCCCGAGGGCCGGAACGTCCGCGTCACGCTGCGCGTGGCCTCCCGCGTCCTGGAACTCGCCGAGGTGGAGGTGGTGGCGCGCACGGCCAGGGAGGAAGTGATCCGGACCACCCCCTTCCGCCGCTACGTCCTCTCGGGCGAGGCGCTGGCCGAGGCCGAGGAGCGGGGGGCCCGGCTTGCCGATCTGCTCCGCTCCGGCATGTCGGGGCTCCGGGTCTCCGAGATCAGCGGCGCCACGGGTGCCCTGCTCTGCGTGGAGACCTCCCGCCGCATCGTTCGTCTCCAGCCTCCGGACTCCATCGTGCGCGGCACGGGGAACCTCGAGCGGGGCTCGGCCACTCCCTGCGCCATGGTCCAGGTCGTGGTGGACGGGACGCGCGTCGGAGGAAGTGATGCGAACCAGACCTCCGACTTCCTTCGGTCCCTGTCGCTCAACGACCTGGAGAGCGTCGAGTTCTTCCCGCCCAGTCACGCCACCCTCAGCTGGGGGATGGGGGGGAACGTGGCCAACGGGGCCCTGGTCCTCCACACCCGTGGCAAGGGCCCCTACCGGTCCGCGGCCCGGGATGCCGCGCCCGGAAGCGGCAGGAATCCCCCTGGCGGACCGCCGGGCGGCGGGAACGACAGTCGCGACGAGGGCGACGGTCACGACGAGGGTAACGGTCACGACGAGGGTAACGAGGGGCGCTGATCCCAACCCCGGGCTGGCGTCACGCCGCCCTCCCTGCCACGTTGGGGCGCGATTCGGATGGCCCCCGCGGGGGTCCTGCCCCCTTCCCGCTGGCCCCCACTTCCCAGGAGCGCGGACGCCGTGAACTTCCGCATGCCCCACACCCTCACCCTGCTCTTTGTCCTGATGCTGGGGGCGCTGGCGGCCACCTGGATCATTCCCCAGGGGGCCTTCGACACGGCCCTCACCGAGACGGGGCGCTCCGTGGTGGTCCCCGGCACCTTCGCGGTAGCGGCGGAGCGGACCTTTCTGACTCCGTGGGACTTCTTCCGCGCCATTCCCCGGGCCTTCGCGGCGGCCCAGGACATCATCTTCTTCCTCTTCATCATCGGCGGCGTGCTGGCGGTGATCCGGGCCACCGGCACCATCGACGCCCTCCTGGGGCGGCTCCTCGAGCGCTTCGGCACGAAGCCCGCCGTGCTCATCTTCGCCGTCACCTTCGTCTTCGCCCTGACCTCGTCGGCGGTAGGCGCGTCGGGGGAGTACATCCCCTTCGTCCTCATCCTCGTGGCACTCTGCCGGGCCATGAAGATGGACGCCATGACCGCCGTGGGGATGATCGTGGCCGGTTACGGGATCGGCTACGGGATGGCCTCCTTCAACCAGTACACGGTGGTGGTGGCCCAGGGGATCGCCGAGGTGCCCACCTACTCCGGCGCTGGCCTCAAGCTCGTCCTCCTGGTCCCCTTTGTCCTCATCGGGGTGCACCACGTCTGGTCCTATGCCCGGCGGGTCCAGGCCGATCCGTCGAAGAGCCTGGTCAAGGATGTGGAGGTGCCCGGGCTTTCCGACGCCCCGGCGACCTACCCGCGCATGACCAGGGTCCACGTGGCCGTCCTGGCGGCCTTTCTCGGCGTGCTTGGGACCGCCCTTTACGGGGTGCGATTCCACGGATGGTACCTGGTGGAGCTCGGAGCGTCGTTCCTGATTCTGGGAATCCTGGCCGCCGCCTTCGGCCGGATCGGCCCCAGCGAGGTGGCGCGTCGCTTCGTCACGGGAGCAACCGACCTGGTGGAGACCGCCCTCCTGGTGGGGGTCGCCCGGGGAATCGCCCTGGTCATGGAGGACGGCCAGATCCTCCACACCATCGTCCACGCCCTTTCCGTGCCCCTCTCCAGCGTGGGCCCCGAGCTCGCGGCGGTGGGGATGCTGACCATGCAGTCGATCCTGAACCTCTTCGTGCCCTCGGGGAGCGGCCAGGCCTTCGTGACCATGCCCCTGATGGCCCCCCTGGGCGACCTCGTGGGGGTGAGCCGCCAGATAACGGTCCTGGCCTTCCAGATGGGCGACGGCTTCACGAACATGCTGATCCCCACCAACGCCGTCCTCATGGGAATCCTTGGGATGGCGGGGATCCCCTACGACCGGTGGTTCCGGTTCTGCCTGCCACTCTTCCTCAAGCTCTTCGTCGCGTCGGCCCTGGTGCTGGTGGTGGCCGTGATGGTCGGCTACGGCTGACCCGGATCCTGCCGACCCGCCAACGCGGCAAGGCGGTAACGCGGCAGTGTATTCTGGGGGATTCCGGGTGAGACCCTCAGCAAAACGGGGCCTCAAAGGGAGCGAAGTGGCGCTGTGGCCGGAGCGGAGTGGCGCGGTGGCCGGAGGAAGCGGCGTTCAGCCGTACCTGGGCCGTGCCGAGGGTAGCAGGCCAAGCAAAAGTCTGATCGTCCCTGAACGAAAGGCGCAGAAACGGCTCTCCACGGTTGGGGACTCGACGTTCGTCCGTCGCCCCTCGCCACGCTTGGGTGGAAAGGTACCGACAACGGTCACGTTCGGATCAAGCGCTCGGAAAGGGTGAGAAGTTTGTCGAGAAGTCGCCCCCCGCGCCATCGAGGCCGCCCTCCCCGCGCCATCGAGGCCGCCCTCCCCGCGCCATCGAGGCCGCCGCCAGAGTGACCCGCCGGTCACCGCCAGTCGGCTGCGATCTCGTCGGCCAGGTAACGCCAGAGGCGGGGTCGGAGCGGGTGCCGCAGCACCGTGGACGGCAGATGCCTCCATGGCGCCAGCACCTCGTGAGGCTTGGGGTGTCCGTGGAACTTGAGGATCACCGCCCGCTCCAGGGCTTCCCGCGCCCCGCCTGGATCCCGTGCCGCACGCTTCCGGAGCCGCTTGTACGACACCACCATCCCCTCGGGCCAGAAGACCAGGGCCTCCGGGGCCTCCCGTCGGAAGGTGGCGTCGATGTAGTTCTGATCCCCGGGGATGCGACCGTCGTAGCGCTCCCCGCTGGCCCAGTTGTCCCACACCCGCTGGGTGTGAACGTCGGGGCGGACCCACAGGACACTTGAGTTCAGCACCGGGTAATTCCAGTCGGCCACGCCGACCACACTTGCCGAAGTCCCCCGGCCGAAGGCCAGGAGCGGCGCCAGCGACTTCCGGATTACCAGGGTCAGATCCAGAAAGAGAAAGGGCTCCCCCCCGTTCAGCTCCCCCGTCACGGCCTGATCGAAAAGCCGGAGCTTGTTGAAGAAGCCCGGGAGCCCCCACGCCGAAAGGTCTCGGACCTCAGCGCCGGGGTCAAAGCGCCCCGGCATGGGCTGATCCGTAAAACAGACGAAGCGGTGTGGCTCGTCGAGCTGCCGGGCCACCATCCGCCGCAGGCGGTCCACGTAGAGGTCCGGGTAGAGGTCGCCGGCCTGCACGGTGACCACGCAAAGCGGAGAGCCCCTTCCACATGCACCCGGCTCAACCGGGGCACCCGACTCCACCGGGGCACCCGACTCCACCTCGCCACCCGACTCCGCGGTGGCATCCGATTCCACCGCGGCACCCGGTTTCACCTTGGCGCCGAGCGCCCTACCGCACATCTCCCTCAAGGTAGGTATAGCCGGCGAGCCCGGCGATGTAGTCGGCAATGAAGGCGTTCGCGTCGGCCCGGGAGAGCCCCTTGGCCTTGCGCACCTTCTTCCGGAAGGTCGCCACCAGCTTCTGCGGGTCGAACTGCACGTACTCCAGGACCTCGGTCACCGTGTCGCCGTGCACGATCCCCCCGACCTCGTACCCCCCGTCCTCCGTCAGGTAGAGGTGCACGGCGTTGGTGTCGCCGAACAGGTTGTGGAGGTCGCCCAGGATCTCCTGATAGGCCCCGGTGAGGAAGATCCCCAGAATGTAGGGCTCCCCGTGGCGGAAGGGGTGGAGCTCCAGGCTCGGCTGGGTCGTGCGCCACCCGATGAACTGGTCGATCTTCCCGTCGGAGTCGCAGGTCACATCCTGGAGGGTGCCGCGCCGGGTCGGCTCCTCGTCCAGCCGGTGGATCGGCATGATGGGGAAGAGCTGGTCGATGGCCCACGAGTCCGGAAGGGACTGGAAGAGCGAGAAGTTGCAGAAGTAGCGATCGATGAGAACGGCATCCATCTCGGGGAGGATGTCCTCGTACTCCTCGGGGTCCCGCTTGGCCAGCTCCTGGACCCGGTTCATGATCCCCAGGTAGAGCCGCTCGGCGTAGGCCCGCCCCTGGAGCCCCAGCACGCCGGAGTTGTAGAGGGTGCGGATCTGCTCCTTGGCAAAGGTGGTGTCGTGGTAGACCTCCCGCACCGAGCGCTCGTCAACGGACAGGTACGTTTCGAAGAGCTCGTGCACGAGCGTGTGCATCTCGTCGGGGATCTCGGCCGGCACCTCGGCGATCTGGGTTTCCAGGTCGATGACGTTCACGAGGAGAAGGGCGTGGTGGGCGGTGAGCGCCCGCCCCGACTCCGAGATGATGTGCGGCATGGGGAGCTCGTGCTCCCGGCACGCCTCCGCCAGCGCGTACACGATGTCGTTGGCGTACTCCTGGATGGAGTAGTTCACCGAGGCCGCCCCGGTGGAGCGGGAGCCGTCGTAGTCCACCCCCAGGCCACCGCCCACATCCACGTGGGTGATGTCCAGCCCCAGCTGCTGGAGTTCCACGTAGTAGCGCGCCACCTCCGTCATGGCCTGCTTGATGAAGCGAACGTCGGGGATCTGGGACCCCAGGTGGAAGTGCACGAGCTTCAGGATGTCCTCCCGCCCGGCAGCCCGGAGCTTGTCCACCACCCGCATGAGCTCCGAGGCCGAGAGCCCGAACTTGCTCTTTTCCCCGGCGGTGTCGGACCAGCGACCGGCCCCGGCCGAGGTGAGCTTGATCCGGATCCCGGCGGTGGGCACCACCTCCATCTCGTCGGCCACCTTCAGGAGAAGGTCCACCTCGGAAATCTTCTCCATGACGATGATCACCTCGTGCCCCAGCTTCTGCGCCATGAGGGCGAGGTAGAGGTATTCCTCGTCCTTGTAGCCGTTGCAGATGATGAGGTGGTCCGTGCGGTCCGTCAGCGCCATCACGGCCTGGAGTTCGGGCTTGGAGCCCACCTCGAGTCCCACCCCGTGGGCCTCGCCCATGTCGATGAGCTCCTCGAGAACATGGCGCTGCTGGTTCACCTTGATGGGGTAGACCAGGGTGTAGCCGCCATCGTACTCGAATTCCTTGCGAGCCCGCCCGAACTTCTGCGTCAGCGTCTCGATGCGCTGCTGGAGGATGTCGGGGAAGCGGAGGAGGAGGGGAAGGCCGATCTCCTGGGCCTCCAGGTCCATGGCCACCTCGAAGAGGTCGAGGCCCAGGGCCGGTTCCCGGGTGGGGTGCACCAGCACGTTTCCCTTGTCGGACACGCTGAAGTACCCGATGCCCCAGGAATCGATGTTGTAGAGTTCGCGCGCGTCGTCGAGGGACCAGGCCATGGGGTCGTCGTCTTCCGGAAGAAGAGAGGAGGGGGAGGGAGAGTCGGGAGCGGAACGGCTTCGGGTCGTCCGCCGGAGCGAGGGGACGCGCCGAACTCTGCCAGATACCCGAAAAGCTGCGGAAATCTCCGGCCGTGGGGAAGGGGGCGCCCCCGGAGATCCCTGCGGATCCGCGACAGGACCGAGCCGGGCTCGGGGCAGGACCGCGGCATGGCCCTTTTCCGCCCCGGAGGCCACATTCACTCCCCGTCCCCCCGGGACCGACCCCCGGGCCGTCATCCGATGGCCCCTGGCGGCCCATGTTCCACCTCATCCGGCGTCCGTCTCACTCGCCTCTTCCGCCCCACCCGCCATCCACAGGATCCCATGCGCCGTTTCCCGCCCGCCTCGCTCGGTCTCCTCTCGCCGCCCTTCGCAGCGGTCCTGCTCGCCCTGGCCATCCTTGCCCTGATCCCTGCCCCGATCGAGGCGCAGGGGATGCAGGAGATGCAGGAGATGCAGGAGGCGCAGGAGATGCAGCGCGTGCAGGAGATGCAGCGCGCGCAGGAGATGCAGGGGATGCAACGCGTGCATGGGATGCCGCACATCCAGGAAATGCAACGAAGTCAGGAGGATGTCGGGGACCTCCCCCGCGTCCACGTCCTCGCCACGGGGGGCACCATCTCCAACACCCAGGGAGACCGACTCACCGGCGACGACCTGGTCCGCTCCCTTCCCGGCGTGGAAGCGCTGGCCCGCCTCACCGTGGAGCAGTTTTCCAACGTGGCCTCCGGCGCCATCACCCTGGAGCAGTGGCTCGGGATGCGCCGGCGCATCGACGAGGTCTTCGGAGAGGATCCGGACCT